>WBZL01001367.1_pt1 | contig 25764 bp, 26 predicted proteins | sample 5204291 | NCBI WGS metagenome assembly WBZL01 (sample SAMN12344345, study PRJNA552823) | activated sludge metagenome | biome: Activated sludge suspended growth; feature: Nitrification reactor; material: Wastewater; isolation source: activated sludge from nitrification reactor of wastewater...
CCTGCTCTTCGGCCCCTTCGCCGAGCAGCTGCCCCACTACCGGTGGGTGGACGTGGACGGCAAGCCGACGACGCGGGTCGACTTCTCCGAACCGGTCGAGGGGCTCGAAGCGCCCTGGGGCATGGCCCAGCTCACTTTCTTCGGCGAGCCGTCGCGCATCGGCGTGCTGCCGCAGTCGGTGGCCGATCTCACCGACTGGGTGCGCCGCAACCCGGGCCGCTTCAGCTACCCGCGGCCGCCGCAGTTCCACGGCACCACGTTCCTCAAGCAGGTGCTGATGGAGACCAGCCCCGACCGTGCGGTGCTGGCCCGCCCTCACACCGATGCGGCCTTTGCCGCGCAGGCGCCGGCCCTGTGGCGCGCGCTCGACGCGCTGCACCCGCACCTGTGGCGCGGCGGCCGGCAGTTCCCGGCCAGCACCGCGGTGATGCGGCAGATGCTGGCCGATGGCGAGCTGGCCATCTCGCTGACCTTCAACCCCAACGAGGCGGCCAACCACGTGGCCGCCAAGACCCTGCCGGCCTCGGTGCAGAGCTGGCAGTTCAAGGGCGGCACCATCGGCAACACCCACTTCCTGGCCATCCCGTACAACGCCCGCGCCAAGCCGGCCGCGCAGGTGGTCATCGACTTCCTGCTGTCGCCGCGTGCCCAGGCGCGCAAGGCCGACGTCCGGCATTGGGGCGACCCGACCGTGCTGGCCATCGACCGGCTGCCCCCGGCCGAACGACAGGCCTTCGTGGGCACCCAGGCACCCGGCACCGTGCAGCAGCCGGCGCCGGCATGGCCCGAGCCGCATGGCTCGTGGGTCGAGCCCCTGGAGCGCGAATGGGCCCGACGCTACGGGGCATGAGCCCGCCCGGCCGCCCGAAGGGCGAATACCGGAGGGCGCAGCCCGGAGGTCTTGCAGGTCACCCGCCCGGCCGCCCGAAGGGCGAATACCGGAGGGCGCAGCCCGGAGGTCTTGCAGGTCACGCGCCCGGCCGCCTGGAGTTGCCCCGGTGAGCGCACGCCGCGGCACGCCGGCGGCGACAAGCGAACCCGCCCGGTGACGCGGCCGCAGGCGATCGAGCGTGGCGCGCCATCCGCCCCACGCCGGGCAGGGGGGCTGCCGGCCCCGCTGACGGCGCTGCGCGGGGCGACCCGGGTGGTCGTGGCCGGGCTGTTCGCCGCGCCGGTTGCCGTGGCCGTGCCGCTGGCGCTGCGCGAGGCCGCCGCCGCCGCGGCCTGGAGCGCCTGGTACGCCGACCCCCAGGTCTGGGCCGCGCTGCGGCTGTCGGTGTCCAGTGCGGTCGTCGGCACCTGGGTGGCATTGATGTTGGCGATGGTGCTGGTGGCTGCGTTGCACGAGCGGGTGGCGTGGCACCGGCTGGCGCGTCGTCTGCCCACCCTGCTGGCCCTGCCGCACGCGGCCTTTGCGATCGGCGTGGCCTGGCTCGTGGCTCCCAGCGGTGCCATCGCGCGCCTGCTCGCCCCGGTGATGGGATGGGTCACGCCGCCGGGCTGGGTGACGGTGCAGGATCCGCATGCCGTGCTGCTGACCGCCGTGCTGGTGCTCAAGGAACTGCCCTTCCTGCTGTGGAATCTGGCGGCCGGCCTGGCGCGTCCCGACGTCGAGCTGCAGCTGCGTGCCCAGCGTGCGTTGGCGCGCTCGCTGGGCTACACCGGCTGGTCGCTGTGGTGGCGCGTGCTGTGGCCACTGTGGCTGCCGCGCCTGGCCTGGCCCCTGCTGGCCGTGCTGGCCTATGGCCTGACGGTGGTCGACCTGGGCCTGATCGTCGGACCCGGGTCGCCCCCGACCTTGGCCGTTCTGGCCTACACCGACCTGACCAGTGCCTCGGTGGCCGACCAGCAGCGCGGGGCCGTGGGCGCCGTCGTGCTGGCCGGGGTGTTGGCGGCGCTGGTGCTGGCCGCGTGGTCGCTGTGGCCGCCGGTGCAGCGCGCCTGGCTGCGCGTCGGCTGCAACGGCCGGCGCCCGGTGCGCGCCCCACGCACCGCGTGGATGGCCAGGGCGACGGCTGCGGCCTTGCCCGCCCTGTACGCGGTGGTGCTGGGCGTGCTGGCGCTGCTGTCGCTGGCCGGGGTGTGGACCTTTCCGGCGGCGTGGCCGGGCACCTGGACGACGGCGGCCTGGCAGCAGGTGATGGCGTCGGCCTCGACGGTGGGCTTCAGCGTCACGCTGGCGGTTGCGGCGGCGTGCGTGGCGACCACGCTGACGCTGGCGTGGCTGGAGGCCACGCCGCCGGCGTGGGACTCTCAGGTCACGCCGTTGGTGCTGGCGCCGCTGGTGGTGCCGCCGCTGCTGCTGATGAGCGGCCTGTACCAGGCGGCCCTCGGCCTGCGCCTGGACGGCAGCATCGCCGGCCTGCTGTGGGTGCACGTGCTGGTGACGGTGCCCTACGCGTACATCACTTTGCAGCCGGCCTGGCGCGCCTTCGATCCGCGCTACGCCGTCACGGCGCTGCTGCTCGGCCGCTCGCGATGGACCTTCTGGTGGCGCATCAAGCGGCAGATGCTGGCCGCGCCGCTGGCCTCGGCGCTGGGCGTGGGCTTCGCGGTCAGCATCGCGCAGTACCTGGCCACGCAGTTCATCGGCGCCGGCCGACATCCCACCATCACGACCGAGGCCGTGACGCTGGCATCGGGCGGCCAGCGCGCGCTGGCTGCCGCCTTCGCGCTGCTGCAGGCGCTGCTGCCGCTGGCCGGTTTCGCCTGGGCCCAGGCCGTCGGCCGCCGGGGCGGGCTGGGTGCCACCGATGCCCGATCGGCGGCCCGATGAAACGATGGCGCCGCGGACCTAGCATCGCGCCATGTCCCTGATCCTCGATGCCGTCGCGGTGCGGCTGGATGGGCGGTTGCTGGTGCCGCCGCTGAGCGCCTGCGTCGGGCCGGGCGAGGTGCTGGCGGTGATGGGCCCGAGTGGATCCGGCAAGTCATCGCTGCTGGCCTGGGTGGCCGGTCTGCTGCAATCGCCGCTGCAAGGTGAAGGCGTCATCACGCTGGATGGCCTGGACCTCGGCGAACGACCGGCCGAACAGCGCCGGCTCGGGTTGATGTTCCAGGACGACCTGCTGTTTCCGCACCTCGACGTGCTGCACAACCTGCTGTTTGCGTTGCCAGCCGGTCCGCGCGCGACGCGCATCGAGCGGGCTCACGAGGCGCTGGCCGAGGCCGGCCTGGCCGGCTATGCCGCGCACCATCCGCACCAGTTGTCGGGGGGACAGCGGTCGCGGGTGTCCCTGGTCCGCAGCCTGCTGGCCGAGCCGCGTGCACTGCTGCTCGACGAGCCCTTCTCCAAGCTCGACAGTGCGCTGCGCGCGCAGATGCGCGAGGTGGTGTGGACCACGCTGCGCCGCCGCGGCCTGCCAGCGATGCTGGTCACGCACGACGTGCAGGACCTGCCGCCCGGGGCGCAGCGGGTCGAGCTGACGGCCAGGCCGGGCACCGATGCTTGACCGCTGGGCCATCGCCGCGGCGCGCCCGGGGCTGGAGGTCGCGGCACGACGCCTGGCGGCCTGGGGCGTGGGCGCCGATGCCGTCACCGTGACCGGGTTTGCCATCGGCCTGGCCGCCGCCGCCGCCATCGCGCTGCAGGCACCGGGGTGGGGCCTGGCGCTGCTGCTGCTCAGCCGGGTCTGCGATGGCCTGGACGGCGCCGTGGCCCGTCACACCCGGCCCACCGACCGGGGTGCGTTCCTCGACATCGCGCTCGACTTCCTCTTCTACGCCAGCATCCCATTGGCCTTCGCGCTGGCCGATCCGGCGCGCAACGGTCTGCCGGCGGCCGTGCTGCTGAGCAGCTTCATCGGCACCGGGTCGAGCTTCCTGGCCTTTGCGGTGATGGCCGAGCGTCGCGGGCTGCACAGTGCGGCCTACCCCAGCAAGGGCCTGTACTACCTTGACGGTCTGACCGAGGCCACCGAGACGCTGATCTGCTTCGCCCTGATGTGCCTGTGGCCCCGGCACTTCGCATGGTGGGCCTACGGGTTTGCCGCACTGTGCGGATTGACCACGATCACGCGTATCGTCGCCGCCTGGCGCGTGTTGCGACCGTAAGGTCGAGCCGGGTTGGCGCGACCGAAGGGCCAGGAGGAGAGCCGACGATGAAACGCAACAAGCTCGCGCTGGTGGGAGTGATCGTGCTGCTGGTCGTGGCGTTCTTCGCGCTCGACCTCGGCCGGTTCTTCAGCCTGGAGTACATCAAGCAGGCCCAGGGCGAGTTCGCCACGCTGTACGCCTCGCGGCCGGCGCTGGTGATCGGCGCCTACTTCGCGATCTACGTGGCGGTGGCGGCGCTGTCGCTGCCGGGGGCGGCCATCCTCACGCTGCTGGGCGGCGCGATCTTCGGGTTGCTGGTGGGCACCGTCGTGGTCTCGTTCGCTTCCAGCGTGGGCGCGCTGCTGGCCATGCTGGCCGCGCGCTACGTGCTGCGCGACGGCGTCAAGTCGCGCTTCGGCGCGCGCCTGGCCGAGATCGACAAGGGCGTGCAGCGCGAAGGCGCGTTCTACCTGTTCACGCTGCGCCTGGTGCCGCTGATCCCGTTCTTCGCCATCAATCTGCTGATGGGCCTGACGGCGATGCGTGCCGCGACCTTCTACTGGGTCAGCCAGCTCGGCATGCTGGCCGGCACGGTGGTGTACGTCAACGCCGGCACCCAGCTGGCGCGCATCGACTCGTTGCGCGGCATCCTCAGTCCGGGGCTGATCGGTTCGTTCGTGCTGCTGGGCATCTTCCCGCTGATCGCCAAGAAGATCGTCGATGTGGTCAAGGCGCGCAAGGTCTACGCCCGCTGGGCCGACCGGCGGCCCGCGCGCTACGACCGCAACATGGTCGTCATCGGTGCCGGTGCGGCCGGGCTGGTGACGAGCTACATCGCCGCTGCCGTCAAGGCCAAGGTGACCCTGGTCGAGAGCCACAAGATGGGCGGCGACTGCCTGAACTACGGCTGCGTGCCCAGCAAGGCGCTGATCAAGACCGCGACCCTGGTGCGACAGATGCGCCACAGCGCCGACTACGGCGTGGCCTCGACCGAGTTCAAGCTCGACTTCGCGCAGGTGATGGAACGCGTGGCGTCGGTCGTCAAGGCGATCGAGCCGCACGATTCGGTCGAACGTTACAACGGCTTGGGCGTCGATGTGATCGAGGGCAAGGCCACGATCGTCGACCCCTGGCACGTGAAGATCGCGCGCGCCAACGGTGGCGAGCAGGTGCTGTCGACGAAGAGCATCGTCATCGCCACCGGGGCGCAGCCCTTCGTGCCGCCCCTGCCGGGCCTGCAGGAGGTGGGCTACCTGACCAGCGACACGCTGTGGGGCCTGCGCGAGCAGCCGCGTCGCCTGGTGGTGCTGGGCGGCGGGCCGATCGGCTGCGAGCTGGCGCAGAGCTTCGCGCGGCTGGGCTCGCAGGTCACGCAGGTCGAGATGATGGCGCGGCTGATGATCCGCGAGGACGAGGAGGTCTCGGCCTTCGCGCGCAAGGCGCTCGAGGCCGACGGTGTGCAGGTGCTCACCGGCCACAAGGCGCTGCGCTGCGAGATCGTCGACGGCGAGAAGACCATCGTCGTCGAGGCCGCCGGCGCCGAGAAACGCCTCGCCTTCGACGCGCTGCTGTGCGCGGTGGGGCGCTCGGCGCGCTTGACCGGCTTCGGGATCGAGGAGCTCGGCATCCCGGTGCAGCGCACCGTGCAGGTCAACGAGTACCTCGAGACGGTGTACCCCAACATCCTGGCCGCCGGTGACGTGGCCGGCCCGTTCCAGTTCACGCACACCGCGTCGCACCAGGCCTGGTACGCCGCGGTCAACGGCCTGTTCGGCACGTTCAAGAAGTTCAAGGCCGACTACTCGGTGATCCCGTGGTGCACCTTCATCGACCCCGAGGTGGCGCGTGTCGGGCTCAACGAGCAGGAGGCGCGCGAGAAAGGCATCGCCTTCGAAGTGACGCGGTACGGCCTCGACGACCTCGACCGGGCCATCGCCGACAGTGCCGCGCACGGCTGGGTGAAGGTGCTGACCGAGCCGGGCAAGGATCGCATCCTCGGTGTCACCATCGTCGGCGTGCATGCCGGCGATCTGCTGGCCGAGTACGTGCTGGCGATGAAGCACGGGCTCGGCCTGAACAAGATCCTCGGCACGATCCACACCTATCCCACGCTGGCCGAGGCGAACAAGTACGCGGCCGGCGAGTGGAAGCGTGCCCACCAGCCGCACGGTCTGCTGCGCTGGGTCGAACGATTCCATGCCTGGCGCCGGGGCTGAGCGCGGGCGTGCAGGCCGGGCGGCCCCGATCGCGCTGGCCCTTGCGGTCGGTGCCGGGCTGGTCGGACCCGGTCGCGCCGTGCACGCGCAGGGGGCGACACCGGCTGCGGACCCGGTGCCCCCGCTGGTCGATGCGGCCGGCCGCATCGGCAAGCCCTGGCGGGTGGCTGGCCTGCCGCAACAGACGCTGCCGCTGACCCGCTACGAGGCGCAGCGGATCGACGGGCGTGAGGTGGTGCGCATCGAGGCCCAGGCGTCCTATGGCAACCTGGTGCTCGACCTGCCGCGGGTGCCCGCGCCGCGTCGCGTGGCTTGGACCTGGCGGCTCGACCGCGCCAACCCGCGGACCGACCTGCACCACAAGGCCGGCGACGACAGTGCGGCCAAGGTCTGCCTGAGCTTCGACCTGCCCTTGAACCAGGTGCCCTTCCTCGAACGCCAGCTGCTGCGCCTGGCGCGCTCGCGCACCGGCGAGGCCCTGCCCGCGGCGACCCTGTGCTGGGTGTGGGACCCGCGCGAGGCACCTGGCACCATCGTCGACAACCCCTACAGCCGTCGTGTGCGCAGCCTCATCGTGCGCGGGACCGGTGAACCCGAAGGAGCCTGGCGCGACGAGAGCCGCGATGTCGCCGCCGACTTCCTGCGCGCCTTCGGCGACGAGGCCCGCGAGCCTCCGCCGGTGACGGCGTTGATCGTCGCCGCCGACGCCGACAACACTGCCGGCTCGTCGCTGGCCCATGTGGGCGGGTTACGCTTCGAGCCATGAAACGAGTCGTCCTGTTGGGCGGTGGCCACGCCCACGTGCACGTGCTGCAGGACCTTTCGCGCGAACGCCTGGCCGGCGCCGAGGTGGTGCTGATCACGCCCTTCCTGCGCCAGATGTACTCGGGCATGGTGCCGGGCCTGGTGGCGGGCCACTACCGCGCCGACGACTGCGCCATTCCCCTGGCGCCGCTGGCCGCCGAGGCCGGCGTGCGCATCGTCGAGACCAGCGCCATCGGACTGGACGCGGCCCGGCGCCAGCTGCGCCTGGCCCGTGGCGACACCGCCGACTACGACGTGCTGTCGGTCGACACCGGCTCGGTGATGGAGCGCGACCGCATTCCCGGTGCGCGCGAGCACGCCTTGTTCGTGCGGCCGATCGAGCACTTCGTGCGCCTGCTCGACGACGTGCTGGCGCTGGCGGACCGGCGCGTGCTCGACGTCGTGGTGGTCGGCGCCGGCGCGGCCGGCGTCGAGCTGGCGATGGCCCTGCAGTACCGCTTCGCCGGTCGCGGCGACGAGCGGGCACGCGTGGCGCTGGTCACCGGAGGGCCGCCGCCGCTGTTCGGTTATCCGGAGCCGGTGATCGAACGGGGACGCCGGGCGCTGGCACGCCGGCGGGTCACCGTGATCCCGGAGCCCTGCGCGCGCATCGAGAGCGGCGCGGTGGTGCTGGACAGCGGCGCGCGCGTGGCCTGCGACGTGCCGCTGATCGTGACGGGATCCGACGCGCCGGCCTACCTGAAAGGCAGCGGGCTTTCGCTGTGCGATCGCGGCTTCGTCCTGACCGGGCCGACGCTGCAGAGCATCTCCCATCCGGAGGTGCTGGCTGCCGGTGACGTGGCGACGCGCCAGGACGCGCCGCACCCGCGCAGCGGCGTGTACGCGGTGCGCGCCGGCCCACCGCTGGCGCTGAACCTGCGACGACTGGTCGGCGGCGGTGAGTTGCAGCCGCACCGGCCGCAGCTGCGCACGCTCAACCTGGTCTCCTGCGGCAGCCGTCGGGCGATCGCGTCGTGGGGTGCCTGGTCGGCCGAGGGCTCGTGGGTGTGGTGGTGGAAGGACCGCATCGACCGGGCCTTCATCCGGCGCTACGGGGGCGGCGTGGCCGCTCTCGGCACGCCTACTCCTGCGGCCTGAAGGTCAGCAGGATCGTCGACGGCACGCGCCCGTCCACGTCGCGTGGCAACGAGGCCGTGCGATCGATCGCGCGCAGCACCGCCTCGTCCCAGTCCTTGTGGCCGCTGCTGCGCACCAGGCGCCGGGCGATGATGCTGCCGCCGGGCGCGGCGCGCACTTCGACCTCGGCGGCCGGGTTGCCGCTGATGCTGTCGGTGAACACGATGTTGGGCTTGATCGCCGCCACCAGGCGACCGGCATACGACCGCGAGGGCCCGGCGTCCTGCGCGGCGGTGCCGCTGGACGTGGGGCTGCCGCTGGCGTTCATCTGCCCGCGCAGGCGCTCGAGGTTCTTCTCGCGCAGATCGGCCAGGCGCTGCTCCTCGGCCTTCTTCTCGCGTTCGAGCTGTTCCCGCTTGCGCGCTTCGGCCTCCTGGCGCGCGCGCTCCTTGGCCGCCCGTTCCTTCTGCTCCCGCTCGGCCCTTTCCTTCTCGACCTTCTCGCGCTCGAGTCGTTCGCGCTCGACCTTGGCGCGCTCGGCACGTTCGCGTTCGACCTTTTCACGCTCGGCCTTCTCGCGCGCGAGCGCGATCTGCGGATCGGGCGGTGCGGGCTCGGCCTTGGGCGGCGGCGGGGCGGCGCGCGGCGCGGGCGCGGGCTCCGGCTTGGGTGTCACCGGCGGCGGCGAGGGTCGCGGCGGCGGCTCGACGGCGCGGGGCGCGGCCACCTGTGGCACCGCAGCCCACAGCTCGGCGCTGATCGCGTCGGGCGTCGTCGCGCGCCAGTTCACGGCGGTGGTGAGGGCCACCACCAGCAACGCATGCGCCAGCAGCGCCAACAGCGCGCCGCGCACCATGCCGCCGGGCGGCTGCGGCAGCAGCAGGTCGTGCGTGGCGGCGTGGGCCATTCAGAGCGCACCCTGCTTGACCGTCAGGCCGACGCGCTTGATGCGCTCCTTCTGCAGCGCGGCCATCACCTGCATCACGGTGTCGTACTTGATGCTGCGGTCGGCACTGATGATCACCGGCACGTCGGCGTTGCCGGCCTGGGCCTGTCGCACGCGCGCCGGCAGCTGTGCCAGGCTCAGGGCGACGGGGTCCTGCTGGTCGACGCGCAGGCGCAGCTTCTCGTCGGCGCCGATCAGCACCTCCACCACAGATTGCGGGCGCTGCGCGGTCTTGCCAACCGTCGGCACGTCGACGACGCCGGTGGTGATCAGCGGTGCGGTGACCATGAAGATGATCAGCAGCACCAGCATCACGTCGATGAACGGGACCATGTTGATCTCGTTCATCGCGCGCCGCCGGCGCGTGCCGCGCGACACGACGGCCGGCATCAGCGTGCCGGCGCGCTGCTGGCGGCCGGAGCGCCCGCGTTGCGCTGCAGGATGTTCGAGAACTCCTCGATGAAGGTCTCGAGCTGGATGGCGATGCGATCGATGTCGCGCGAGAAGCGGTTGTAGGCCACCACCGCCGGGATGGCGGCGAACAGGCCGATGGCCGTGGCCACCAGCGCCTCGGCGATGCCGGGCGCCACCGTGGCCAGCGTCACCTGCTGCATGTTGGACAGGCCGACGAAGGCGTGCATGATCCCCCACACCGTGCCGAACAGGCCGACGTAGGGCGACACCGAACCCACCGACGCGAGGAAGCTGAGGTTGGACTCGATCATGTCCAGCTCGCGCTGGAAACTCGCGCGCATCGCGCGGCGCGCCCCATCGAGCTGGGCCGCGGCATCCAGCCGCTTCTCGCGCAGCTTGAGGAACTCGCGGATGCCGCTGGCGAAGATGCGCTCGATGGGCGCGGTGTCGGACTTGGCCTGCACGGCCTGGTGCATCTCGTTGAGGCTGCGGCCGGTCCAGAAGTCGCGCTCGAAGGCCTCGTTGCGGGTGCGCACGCGACGCAGCCCGAACAGCTTGCCGAAGATCACCGTCCAGCTGACCAGCGAGGCCAGCATCAGGCCGGCCATGACGATCTGCACGACCAGACTGGCGTGCAGCACGAGGGAGGTGATCGACAGGTCCTGGTTCATGCGAGAGTCTGCAGCACCGGCGTGGGAATGCGCCGCGGTCGGAAGGTTCCCGCATCGACGCAGCCGATGCGGATGGTGCCCTCGGCCAGCAGGCGCTCGCCGCAGTAGGCATGCTGGGCGAAGGTCATCGTCGCGCCGCCGGCCTGCTGCAGGTCGACGGTGATCTCCAGCAGGTCGTCCAGCCGGGCCGGGCGTCGGTACTGCACCTGGGTGTCGGTGACGATGAACATCGCCCCGGTCTGGTCGCGCAGCTGCTGCTGGCCGATGCCTCGCACGCGCAGGTACTCGGTGCGCGCGCGCTCGAAGTACTTCAGGTAGTTGGCGTAGAACACGACACCGCCGGCGTCGGTATCTTCCCAGTAGACACGCAAGGTGTGACGGAAGGGCGGGCGGCTCGTGCTCATCGGCGCGCGGATTATGCGCGAGCGACCTCCAGCGGGCTTCAGCGCGCCGGCACCACGCGGCGGTAGACCGGGCCCCAGAGCGGGTGTGCGAGCTCGGTCGGCCCGAGCGCGAAGCGGGGGTCGGCCTGGCGCGCGGCACGGAACTGGGCCTCGCACTCCGCGTAGCGCTCGCTGCTGCACTGGATGAACGCCAGCAGCTTGTGCGCGGCGGCGCGGTCGCGCGCGCTGTGCAGGCCTGCCGACAGGGCGCGTCGCAACGCGCGTTCGGCCAGCGGAAACTGGCCGTCGTCGTAGGCCCGGATCGCGTCGTACAGCGCGCGGTGCGCCGGATGGTCGAGGGTGTCGATGAGGCCGGGCTGCGGCGACGCGGCCGGCGCGCTCGGCGCGCTCGGCGCCGTCGTGGGAGTAGGGCCCAACGACGCACAGCCTGCGAGCACCAGCCCGCAGGCCACGCCGGCCAGACGTCTCATGACCCGAAGCGGTGGCGGACCGCGACGCCGCGTTCGGCGTTCACGTCCACCTGGACCGTGTGCGCCGGATGATCCCCGTTGCGCACCGTGACGGTGTGCGGTCCCACCGGCAGGACCAGTCGCCTCAGCGGTGGCGCCACGCCCATCGGCTTGCCGTCCACCTCGACCTGACCCCAGGGCGTGATGGCCAGTTGGATCCGACCGGTGGCGGCGGGCGCCACGGCTGCCGCCGCGCGCAGCGACGGGGTCGACGGGCCGTCCGCGGCGGGCTTGTCACCAGGTGGAGAGGCCGAACGCGGCTGGCGGTGCATCGAGGCGCGGACCGCATCGACCAGGGTCTGAGGAGGTGGCGCAAGGCCAGCGCCCGCCTCGGGCCCGGCGCCGGTGGATCGCGTCGCCGCGGTCGTCGGCGCAGTCGGCGCCGCAGCCTCTTCGAGCCGCGCTAACGGGGTGCCGGTCGCCGTGCCGGCAGACTCGCTGTTTGCCACGATCGGGCCGGGGTCCATGGCGCTGGCCGTGCCGGCACGACCCGCGGGTGCAGCACCCTCCGTGGGCACGGCCGATGGAGGGGGCACCGCGGTGCCGAACGCCGGGTCCGCCTGCGTGCCGGTCTGCAATGCGGCCGGCAGCACGGCCACCTGCTCGACGCGTTGCTGCGGGCCGGTGCTCGTTGGCAGGGTGGCAGCGGATGGCGACACCGCTGCCGGCGTGCTGCCGGGCCGATCGGTGGTGGTCGATGGCGAACGCGGGCCCGGCATCAAGGTCAGGCCGGCAGCTGCAGCGCCCATCACGAGCGCGCCCGCCACCAGCCAGCGGGAGGTGCGGCCGGAGGGGGCCGCCTTGGTCGGCTTGGCAGGCGCCACGAGAGCGGGCATGCGCGTGGTGTCGCTGCGCAGGCATCCATGGGCCTGGGCCCAGCCGCGCAGTTCCATCACGACCTCGCTGGCGCAGGTGTAGCGGTCGGCCGGCGCGCGTGCCAGCAGCTTGTGCACGATGGCCGACAGCTCGGGATCGATGGCCGGGTTGACCTCGTGGGCCGGCGCGGGCGTCCGGTCGAGCACGGCCCGGTTGATGTCGGCCAGCGACTCGCCGCCGAACGCGCGGCGACCGGTCAGCACCTCGTAGGCCACGACGCCCAGCGAGAACAGGTCGGTGCGTGCATCGACGGCACCGCCGGTCAGTTGCTCGGGCGCCCGGTAGCGCGGCGAGCCGGCCACCGCGCCTTCGAGCGCGGGCAGCGACGACCCGTGGGCGATGCGCGCGATGCCGAAGTCGAGCACCTTGGGCTTGTCGCGACGCTGCAGAAAGATGTTGGCCGGCTTGATGTCGCAATGCACGACACCACGCGCGTGCGCGTAGGCCAGCGCTTCGGCCACCCGGCGGATCAGCTGCACGCCGTGGTCGACATCCGGTCGCCACCCGTCGGCCAGCGCCTGCTGCAGGTCGCGGCCGTACAGGCGCTCCATCGCGATGTACACGCCATGCGCCGACAGGCCCGCGTCGTGGACCGTGACGATGTACTTGTGGTTCAGGCCGGCAGCCGCCCGTGCCTCGTTGAGGAACAAGCCGTCCAGCGAGACGCGGGCCTGGGCGTCGACGTCGAACTGCAGCGTCTTGACCGCCACGGCCCGCGACAGCAGGGGATCCCAGGCCTCGAACACCGCGCCCAGGCCGCCCGCACCCAGCTGCCGCTTCAAGGCATAGCGTCCGATGTGCGACAAGGTGGGCGAGTCGGACGGGTCGGGCACCTCCGACGGCAGGCCACCGATGTCGGTGACGACGTCCGGCATGCCGGAGCCGGAACCCACCGAGTCGGTGATCGACGAGTCCGGCATCGACGCGTCCAGGTTCGACGGCATCGACAGCGGCACGTCGATGGTTCCGTCGCTGGCAGCAGGGTCGACGACAATCGTCGGAGCGAACTGCGTGCTCGGAGCGGACTCGGGGGTGCCTTGACGGCCGAATAGCTTGTACGTCACCGGGCGAGCTTAGCGGGCCGGCCGGCGCCAGTTGCCACGAAAAGCGTTCGCGGGGGGTGGCGGTTAACGGCTTGTCACGTTTTCGCGTCGCGGCGCGGTGCTTGTTCACGCGCCGCCCCCGAAGTCGGGGGTTGCCGGGTCCGGCGGAAGAGGAGCCGCGTGCCACCCGGCCGCGCGTCGACAATCAACGCCAGCCCCCGCCCCGATCGATCACGGAGACCTTTGGATGTCCCAAGCCCTGGCTGCACCACACGCCCTGGCGCCGCTGGCGCGGCGCACGTCGTGCATCGAACCCTTCCGGGTGATGGAGTTGATGAAGCGGGCCCACCTGCTGCAGGCGCAAGGCCGATCGATCATCCACCTGAGCATCGGTGAGCCCGACTTCACGGCCGCACCTCCCGTGGTGGCCGCGTTGAAGGCGGCCGTCGACGCCGGCCACACGGCCTACACCTCGGCGCTGGGCATCGAGCCGTTGCGGCGTGCGATCGCGCGCCATTGCGGTGAGGAATTCGACGCCGATCTGGACCCCGGCCGCATCGTGGTCACCGCCGGTGCTTCGGGTGCCCTGCTGCTGGCGTGCGCGGCCCTCGTCGATCCGGGATCCCGGGTGCTGATGGCCGACCCGTGCTACCCGTGCAATCGCCACTTCGTGAGTGCGTTCGATGGCATCCCGGTCACGATCCCGGTGGGTCCGGACACCCGCTTCCAGCTCGGCACCCGTGAGATCGAGGCGCATTGGAGCGCCGACACACGCGGCGTGCTGCTGGCCTCGCCGAGCAATCCCACGGGCACCTCCATCGCGTTCGACGAACTCGAGCGCCTGGTCGACGCGACACGGGCGCGCCGCGGGTTCACGCTGGTCGACGAGATCTACCTCGGCCTGAGTTACGGTCGCCGTCCGCGCAGCGCGCTGTCGCTGGGCGACGACGTGCTGGTAGCCAGCAGTTTCTCGAAGTTCTTCCACATGACCGGCTGGCGCCTGGGCTGGCTGGTGGTGCCGCCGGCGTGGGTGCCCACCTTCGAGAAGCTGGCCCAGAACCTGTTCATCTGCCCCTCGGTCCCGGCGCAGCATGCGGCGCTGGCGTGCTTCGGCAGCGAGGCGCTGAGCCTGTACCGGGCGCGCCGCGACGAGTTCCGGCAGCGGCGCGACTACATCGTGCCGGCGCTGCGCGAACTCGGCTTCGGCGTGCCGGTGGAGCCGGATGGCGCGTTCTACGTCTACGTGGACTGCAGCCGCTTCTCGCCCGACAGCGCAGCCTTCGCGGTCGAGATGCTCGAGCAGGCCGGCGTGGCGATGGTGCCGGGCGAGGACTTCGGGACGAACCAGCCCGAACGCTATCTGCGCGTGTCCTACGCGACGTCGCTGCCGCATTTGAAGGAGGCCGTCGCCCGGGTCGGCGCGTGGCTGGCGGACCGGCGCAGTACGGCGTAACCGCCAGGCCGGGAAACGGCCCGCCATGCCCGTGCCTGCCCCGCGGCGACAGGCCGTCGGGTCCTTCGCAGCGCGCCGTCGATGCGCGCTGGGAAGACTCAGGCTGGGTCCTTCGGCACGCCCCGCGCGCCGCGGCGCGCCTGCACCTCGGCCGGACGCAGGTCGCCAGCGGTCTTGTCGAGCACGCCGTTGACGTACTTGTAGCCGTCGGTGCCGCCGAAGCTCTTGGCCACCTCGACCGCCTCGTTGATGGCCACGCGGTAGGGGATGTCGACGCAGTGCTTGAGCTCGTAGGCGCCGATCAGCAGCACGGCGTGCTCGATCGGCGACAGCTGCTCGGGCTTGCGGTCGATGTGGCGGGCGAGTGCGGCGTCCAGGTCGGCGGCCTCGCCGATGCAGCCATTGAGCAGCGCGTCGAAGTGAGCCGAATCACACTTGCGGAAATCGTCGAGCTCGCGGATGTGGGCATCCACGCTGGCCGGCTCGGCGCCGGAGACCATCCACTGGTAGAGGCCCTGCAGCGCGAACTCGCGCGAGCGGCGCCGCGCGGACCGGGCCGGCGTGCGGGGCGCGGTGCGGCGCGGTGGCTGGCCGTCCGGGGGGGCCGCATCCGGTGCATCGACCATCAGCCGATCTCCTCGAGCAGATTGGCCATCTCCACCGCCACGCGTGCGGCGTCGCGGCCCTTGTCGTCGGCGCGCGCCCAGGCCTGCTCCTCGTTCTCGACGGTCAGCACCGCGTTGGCAATGGGCAGCTGGTGATCGAGCGACACGCGTGTGATGCCGGCGCCGCTTTCGTTGGCCACCAGCTCGAAGTGGTAGGTCTCGCCGCGGATCACGCAACCCAGGGCGATGAGGGCGTCGAACTCACCCGATTCGGCCATCGTCTTCAGCGCCACCGCGATCTCGAGCGCGCCGGGAACCGTGACGTGGACGATGTCGCCATCCTCCACCTCGAGCCGGTCCAGCTCGCTCAGGCAGGCCGCGGCCAGGCGCTGGGTGATGGCGTCGTTGAAACGGGCGCGCACGATGCCGATGCGCAGGCCCGCGCCACTGAGCTCGCCGACGGTTCCCTGGTCAGACCCTTGCACGGCGTTCTCCGGTTGCGGCGGTCACTGTCGCTGGCGGCTTCACGACGACACGAAGCCGGTGACTTCGAGACCGTAGCCGGCCATGCTGGGCATGCGCCGCGGGCTGCCCAGCAGACGCATGCGGCGGATGTCGAGGTCGCGCAGGATCTGCGCACCGATGCCGTAGGTGCGCAGATCGAGCTGGCCGCGCGCGGGGGCCGGTGCATCGGTCGTGGGCAGCAGCTGGGGCATGAGCACCGCGGTCTCCTGGGTGCAGTTCAGCAGCACGGCCGCCGATCCGCCGGGCGACTCGTGCAGGGCCGCCAGCGCCTTGGGCAGCGACCAGGAATGCGCATGGTCGGCCGTGTCCAGCATGTCCAGCGCCGTGAAGGGTTCGTGCACCCGCACCAGCACCTCGTCGTCCGGCGACCAGCGGCCATGGGTCAGGGCCAGATGCAGGCCGCCGCCATGATCGCGGTAGGTCGTGCACTCGAAGCTGCCGTAGGGGGTGTGCATCGGGCGTTGCCCAACGCGCTGGATCAGCGTCTCATGGCGGCTGCGGTGGTGGATCAGGTCGGCGATCGTCCCGATCTTCAGCCCATGCTCGCGGGCGAAGACCTCCAGGTCCGGCAGCCGCGCCATCGTGCCGTCGTCCTTCATGATCTCGCAGATCACCGCCGCCGGCGTCAGGCCGGCCATCGCCGCCAGGTCGCAGCCGGCTTCGGTGTGCCCGGCGCGCATCAGCACGCCGCCGTCCTGCGCCTGCAGCGGGAACACATGGCCCGGCTGCACCAGGTCCGCAGCCTGCGTGTCCTTGGCTACGGCCACCTGGATCGTGCGCGCCCGGTCCGCCGCCGAGATGCCCGTGGTGACACCGGTGGCGGCCTCGATTGAAACCGTGAATGCGGTGCCATGGCGCGTGCCATTGCGCGTGGCCATCGGTGGCAGTTGCAGGCGCTCACAACGCTCGCGGGTGAGCGTCAGACAGATCAGCCCACGCGCGAAGCGGGCCATGAAGTTGACGGCCGCGGGCGTGACATGCTCCGCAGCCAGGATCAGATCACCTTCGTTTTCCCGGTCTTCCTCGTCGACGAGGATCACCATGCGGCCGGCGGCGAGGTCGGCCACCAGCTCGGGGATGGGGGAGATGGGCATCAAGTCATTCTAAATGGCGGGCAGTAGTTGGCTGTCGGTGAGCTTGACACCCTCTGCCTAAGGGGATGCCGAGGTGAGGGTGTAGGTGGATGATCTGGAACATGTTTTCTTGATCGGCACGAGAATTGCTGTCAAACGTGAAAGACTCGGTAGTACGGGTCGAGGAGCATCATTAATGAGAAGCAAGTACCGCGGCATATCATTGGTAGTGTCAGTGGCGGCCCTGACCTCGTTGTCCGCACATGCCGGCTTGACCACCGTTCGCGGTGACTTTGAGGGCGCGTTGCAAGACATGAAAACCGAGGGTTTCGAGTCTCTCAATTCGACCGCTGCGCCGCTTGATCTGTTTTTCGGCCAGGCGGCACGTATCGGCCAAATTCCATCGACCGGCTTTGGTGGAGTTGCGTCGGACACCAGCACTGGGCGGTTCGCTACGGACGGTGGGACAAAATGGTGGGACTCAGGCGGTGACTTCGAAATCACATTCGACAGTGCTGTCGAGGCATTCGGCTTTGACTGGACGGATCTAGGAGATTTCGCCTCAGAGTGTGGAGATGACACCAGCTGCATTCCGTCGGGCGGCCTTAGGGTTACGTTCTACAACGACAACAACAACGGCGCAGTGGTGCACCAAGACACGGTGAGCCGCAGCAACGGACTGCAAGGTTTTATTGGGTTCTACCAAAATGGCGCTCAGATCACTCGAGTGACGTTCGAGAACCTGTCTGTCGGGCTGGACGGGATCGGCTTTGACCGTCTGACCATCGGTAGTGTCCCTGACGCGCCGAATCCGACCCCCGAGCCGTCGACATTGCTGCTTGGCGTGGCAAGTTTGGCCATGCTCATGCGCGCGAGGCGACTGACTGCGCTGAAGTAACGACCCGACGCGCTTCCAGAGGCCCGCCTGGCGCAAAGTCAGGGGGCCTCTTTGTTCTTGCTCGACACGATGATCTCGAACGCAGGGCCTGCCATTGGGCGCGAGAGCGCGCCTACAAACTTCTCACAAATGGCAATCGTCGATCAAGACCCCGGCTGATGGTGCCAGGTCGTACCGTTGACGGCGGGCGTAGACGTGTCGTCATTCGGGCAGGTGAAGGCGCTACTGCCGTCACCAGACCGGATGACCAAGAAATTCTGGTCAAGCAGATTCTCGGTCGCTTCCTGATACTCGAATGGATGCTCTGCATTGCTCATGTCGTCCGGCGCATCGAGGCCATTGTCACGATACGGCGTGTATCGGCAGACCTTGTAGGTGGAGGTACCTGGGTCGCTCAAGGACGATGCAAGTGGCAGGCCTCCTATCAACGATTGACCCGACCAGCTTTTGGGATCATCTGAAGACGACGCGACGTTGATCGCACAGGCGTACTCGACGTAGGTGGTCGCCGCGTAGGTGAAACAGGGCAGAGTCGTGGACGTCGGCTGGTCCAGGTCGATCGAGACACTCACCGGGAGGGCGGTACTCGGCGGGCTCTCGGCCTCGGCAGGCGTCGGCTGAGTCGTCGTGGTTGCAAACCGCACGAAACCTGCGAGCAAGCGCGCATTGACCGTGCTGCAGATGCTGCTGACGCAGATCTGGGTGATGTAGCCGGTCCCATTGTCGAAGACCCATGTCACGCCGGTCGACCCCGGTGGGGCAAAGTGGCTGGTGCCGTCGCCCTGATCGATCGCCGAACGCGGAATTGAAGGATTTCGGCTGCCAGGGCGGCGCAGCACCGACTGGCTGGCTGGTATCGACAGGGCACCACCGAGCTCCGGCGCGGTACCGGCGATCATCGAGTTGAGTGCCACCGACTGGGTCTGGCCCGTCCGATCTTGCCAGCTCACGGTGACCTTCACGGCCTTGGACCTGGCTCCGTCCGCACCCATCGCGGCCGAGGCCACGGATATGGTCCGTTGAAACGTTGCGTTGGTGCCCACGATGCTTTCGGCACCGGTCGTGACAATGTCGCCCCAATCGGTCTTCGCGCCATCCGCCGTGAAGCCGACGAAGCCCCTCCAGCGCTCGAGCGACTGCTGGGCCAGGCGCACGGCCTCGGCGCGCTGCTTGGCCACATCGCCGGTCATGCGCAACGTGCCCTGCATGCCGACCACGGACGCGGCGCCAATCGCCATGATGACCAAGGCGACCAGCGCTTCCATCAAGGTGACGCCGGACTGGCGTCGGGACGGGCTGATCATGTATCGAAGTCCCTCCACGTGCCCGGCACCCGGACGAAGGACCCCGTGACGGTGCGCAGGCGTGTCAGCACGTCGGCGTCGTAGACGAAGTCACCACTCGCCGTGCCGCCGAAGTTGCCCTCGGCCATGACGGCGCCGAACACGGTGCTGGCTCCCGAACTCGTCCAGGCAACCGCCTGGCTGTAGATCAGCCCGTAGATGTTGACGTTGGTGGAAAACGTCAGATTGCCGGTGACGTTGAGCATCACGGGCTGCGCCGTGGAGCCGATATCCCCGGCACTATCAATGCTCACGTCTCCGTCCAGCCACAACACGCGCCCCGGATTGAGCGACACCTTGTCGCGCACCGTCGCCGCGCTGCAGGGCGTCGAACAATCCACCCTCACGGCTCCCGGCTGTTCCATGTAGGTGTTGCGCCAGACGCCGAACGTGGAGGCAAACAGTCGATCAGCCGACAAGGCGGCCAGCACGGCGTCGTTCTCGAAAATCGACAGCTCGCCGGGCGTTCCGGGTTTGCTGGTCAGCCGCAGTGCCGTGGCCGTGACCGCACCACCGGAATGGATCGTCGTGCCCGACCCATTGACCGCCCCATTGCTGATGCCCAGGCTCGCGGTTCCGACGTTGACCGTGCCGCGAGCCGTCAATGCAGCGGTCGGAGCCGAAGTCAAGGCCGGCTTGAGCGCGGCCACGATGTGGATCGTCGACCGTCCTTCACCCGCGACGGCCGCTGGAGGAAAGGCCAAGCAGGTGTTGTCGGCAGCCGTGCAGGCGTTGACGTCGATGTGGATCACGCCGGGCTGAACGGGCGTGACGCAGGCCGAATCGGGCTGAGTGGGCAGATTGCAGACGCGACGGAATCGAACGCGGAAGGCCGGATAGATCTCATTGCCTGTCGGCACTGTCACAGTGGGTGCCGCGTCCACCGGGCAACTGCACGTCCAATTGGCGCCGTCGTACGAACAGGTCGGGTACAGGTCGGTCCCGTCCGACCGCTTCTTGGGGACGATGTTCCCCGTGACCGGATCGATCACCAGGTATCGCTCGCGGAATGTCGTGTTCGTGACGTCCGTGCTGCCCGTGCAAGTGTCGGTCAGGCGACCGCTGTTGAGCATGGTCAGCGCCCAATCGACACCGGCCTCGGCCGCCTCCAGCGCCCGCGTCGACCGGTACTGGTTCGATGCCGTACGCTGCTCGAAGATCAGGTTGCGACTGGTGTACGCGGCCACCATCGACATGACGAAGAACAGGATCATCACGACGATCAGCGACGCCGCGCCGCGGTGGCCGCGACGTGCCACACAGCCGGTCCTGAAACGAGGCGCCGTCACGACGGGCATACCTCGGCTCCGTTGAAGTGGGTCCAATCGTTCCGCAGACGAACGTCAGTCGACAGGGTCCGCGTCACGTTGGTGTCGGTGCGGCTCTGGCCGGTGACGGTCACCGTGGCCGTGCGCATCTGCAGTTCAGGCCAGCAATTTTGGGTGCCGTCCGCACACAGCTTCGGGCAAGGCAGCTGGTAGACCTCGGCGGGATTGATCGTGACGCTGAAACCGGTGACAAGCATGACATTCGTGTCGGTCAACACCTGCCACTCGGCGCCCAGCATCGACTTGACCGCTTCACCTTCCAGCTTGTAACCGTAGGGACCTTCATCGCCCGACCGGCGGCGATACGCGAAATTCACTTCGGTGACGGTTCCCGATGACGGTGTGATCGCCCCGAATGCGTTCTCGGCGATCGCTGCCGTGCGACCCTCGTACCAAAGTTGACCAGTGGTTCCGCCGAAGTAGGAGCTGCGACGAAGTTCGCGGGTGACGATGTCCGTCGCTGCCCTGAGGTCCTGCTGGATCTGGGTCTCCAGCAACAGCTTTCGGTTCTCCACCATCTGGCCGGAGACCATCAATGCCGTTGCTGCCACGACCAGCAGGCCGAGCGCCACGCCGACCATGAACTCGACGATCGACATGCCGGCCTGCAGCCGTTTCGCTGGAAGGCCCATCGATGGGTAGCCCAGGTTCAGCACGCCGGAACTCCAACAATGGCGGTCGCCGGCGCACATGTGCTGGGTCGACCTGCCGGGCTTACCGTGGTTGTCAGCTTCACATTCGTGTCCGTCGACAGAAATGCATTGATGACATAGCTGAACAGCGAAGCAGCGGCGAAGTCTGTCGTTGAATAGAAGATCCCGCCGTTCACGTGATCGAATGCAAACGTGTCCAACTGCCCAGCAGGCAGACCCACCTTGACCTTGTCAGGATCGGGCAACTGGACCGAGCGAATCTCGCGCTGCGTGGACATCGGACATGCCGATCCAACTCCAAGCAGACAGTTGCAGGTGAACCCCGGCGCGGGCGTCGTGTAGATCGTGTAGCACGTGATCACGCCACTCGACTGGCCAAACCGCCAATAAACCGGCTGATTGCGCGCCGCCGCCTCGGCCCGGGCAAACTGCAGATCGGTCACCAGTTGCGAGTGCACCGACTTCAAGCGCTGGGTCAGGATCATCGACTTGAAGCTGGGCACGGCGACCGCCAGGACGATCGCGATCAAGGCCACGACGACCAACACCTCGATGAGCGTGAAGCCCGCGCCCAGGCGGCGGATCCGTGAGACGCTTCGGGTGGTCATCGGTTCCAGCACTTGTGCGTGGCGGCGTAGGACAGCGTGCCACTCGGCGACGTGCCGGCGTACGTCAGGTTGCCCGCGTTCAGCTTCACTCCGAGCTTGCCGCATTCCGTGTCATTGGCCTGCGACGTGCCGGAGACAGCCGTGGCCGTGAGCTCGTAGGAGGAGCCATCGGCCGCGGCGATCGCGATCGTGTAGAAGCCCGAAGGCGTGCCGGAGCCCAGCCCCAGACCGGTGGGGGCGGCCGAGGTCAGGTCGGTCGCGTAGCTGGCGTTGTTGGCTCGCCAGCGCTCCTGAGCCTGCTGCACATTGGACAGTGCGGCAAAGGCTTCAGCCCGGCGGCTCTTTCGGACCGAACCCAGGAAGCTGGGCAAAGCGATGCTCGCGAGGATGGCCACGACCACCACCGTGATCATCAACTCCACCAACGTGAAGCCGGCAGCGAGGCGCCGATGCCTCAAGCTCGGAGATTCGTGCATACCCGGAGTATGGTTCAGGCCCGCTCTGGGCGCTTCGGGCCGCGACGCCGACTGTCGGCCACAGCAAGCCGCTCGTCGCCGGACTCCTCCGGATTGGGGGATCAGCAGGGCTTGTAGCCAGTCAGGGAGGGGCTCGTGGTGCAGGTCCGCAAGCGCCCCATGACGTTCACGATCAGGCGAACCTGCTCACCGGCACGGCCCGTGATCCTGATCGTCGCCGTGGGCGTCACGGTCCCGTGGACCGGGTCGAATCCGATGCTGGCACTGTTCGACGACACCTGCACCCGTCCGGCGGCATCGAAGTCATGGCGATGCAAGGGCGTGGCATCGGCTGAACACGAAGTCGTGCCACCCGCCCCGCCGCAGCTGCAGTCGCCGGGCGCCCCGGCGTAGACCACATAGCAGCTGCCGGCATCCGAGTCGGCGAACGCCACGCGCACGGTTTGATTGCTCGACACTGCCGCGCTACGCGCCAACTGCAGTTCGGTCTCGATCTGGGCCGTCACGGCTTCCAGGCGGCGGCGGTCGACGGCCGCCGTGGTGTCCGGCATCACGGTGCCGATGACAGTGGCAACGATGCCGAGCACAGCCGCGCACTCGACGAGGGTGTGACCGCATTGCGATCGGGTGAGGAGATCGGTCATCGCAGTTCTCCGGACGTGGATCGATGCGATGACTTTAGGAATCACACCCGACTCGCGCGCCCCCACCCCGAGGGTTTGGCGGGTGACATCGAAGCGGGCCCCTCACCCGGGGCCCCCGTCTGGGGGGAGGGCGGCCGACCGCGGATCAGATATCCCGAATCAACTGCCTAAACTCGTCCACGTCCTCGAAGCTGCGGTACACCGACGCGAAGCGCACGTAGGCCACCTTGTCGATGCGCTTGAGCTCGCGCATCACCAATTCACCCAGCCGGGTGCTGGGCACTTCGCGGGCGCCGGTGGCCAGCAGCTTGTCGCGGATGCGCTCCAGCGCGGCGTCGATCTGCTCCACGCTGACCGGCCGCTTGCGCAGCGCCAGCATCATCGACGCCTGCAGCTTGGCGGGGTCGAACTCCTCGCGGGCGCCGCCCTTCTTCACCACGGCGGGCATCTGGATCTCGATGCGCTCGTATGTGGTGAAGCGCTTCTCGCAATGCAGGCAGCGGCGCCGCCGGCGGATGACGTCGCCCTCGTCGGACTCGCGGGTCTCGACGACCTGGGTCTCGTCGTGGTTGCAGTAGGGGCAGTGCATGGCCGGGCGCGGTCTTGCGGGGTGCCCCGCGGGCCTAGCGGTAGACCGGGAAGTCGCGCGTCAGCGCGGACACCTTCTCGCGCACCGTGTCGAGGTTGTCGGCGTCGTGCGGCCGGTCCAGCACGTCGGCGATCAGGTGGGCGGTCTGACGGGTCTGCTCTTCGCGGAAGCCGCGGGTGGTCAGCGCCGGCGTGCCCAGGCGGATGCCGCTGGTGACCATCGGCTTCTGCGGGTCGTTAGGGATGCCGTTCTTGTTGCACGTCATGTGCGCCTGTCCGAGCACCGCCTCGGCCTCCTTGCCGGTCAGGCCCTTGGGACGAAGGTCCACCAGCATCACGTGGCTCTCGGTGCGGCCGCTGACGATGCGCAGGCCGCGTTCGATCAGCGTGTCGGCCAGCACGCGCGCGTTGGCCACCACTTGCTGCTGGTACGCCTTGAATTCCGGCGCCAGCGCCTCCTGGAAGGCCACCGCCTTGGCCGCGATCACGTGCATCAGCGGGCCGCCCTGGATGCCCGGGAAGATGGCGCTGTTGATCTTCTTGGCGATGTCCTCGTGGTTGGTCAGCACCACGCCGCCGCGTGGGCCGCGCAGGCTCTTGTGGGTGGTGCTGGTCACCACGTCGGCGTGCGGCAGCGGGTTGGGGTAGACGCCGGCGGCGATCAAGCCCGCGTAATGGGCCATGTCGACCATGAAGATCGCACCCACGGCCTTGGCGACGCGGGCGAAACGCTCGAAGTCGATGCGCAGGCTGTAGGCCGAGGCGCCGGCGATGATCAGCTTGGGCCGGTGCTCGTGGGCCAGGCGCTCCATCGCGTCGTAGTCGATCGCCTCCTGCGCGTCCAGGCCGTAGCTGACCACCTTGAACCACTTGCCGCTCATGTTGAGCGCCATGCCGTGGGTCAGGTGGCCGCCTTCGGCCAGGCTCATGCCCATGATCGTGTCGCCGGGCTGCAGCAGCCCGAAGAACACCGACTGGTTGGCCTGCGATCCGGAGTTGGCCTGCACGTTGGCGTGGGCCGCCCCGAAGAGCTGCTTCAAGCGGTCGATGGCCAGCTGCTCGACGACGTCGACGTTCTCGCAGCCACCGTAGTAGCGCTTGCCGGGATAGCCCTCGGCGTACTTGTTGGTCAGCTGCGATCCCTGCGCGGCCATCACGGCCGGGCTGGTGTAGTTCTCGCTGGCGATCAGCTCGATGTGGTCTTCCTGCCGGCGATTCTCGGCCTGGATGGCCGACCACACCTCGGGGTCGACGCGGGCGATGGTGGACGTGGTGCGATCGAACATGGCAGTCCTCTTCGTCGGGAAGGGCCTTCGGAGCCGGCCGTCGATTCGGCGTTGGCTCCAGGGCTGCCCAGGCGAACGGCTGACACCGTCACGACGCAGCTGCCGCGCGGCCCGCGCTCCCCGGTGGTGGCCCACCTCGGAACCAGGCCTCGTGGCCCGGGTTCGGTATCGCCAGTTGCGCAGAGCGCCAGTTTAGCGTCTGGCGCGGCCGGACGAATCCGCGATCGCGCCAGCCAGCCGCCATGCGGGGCCGATCAGCGCAGCCAGGCCACCTGCTGCACGCCGGCGGGTGCGCCGGCGTCCCCGGTGCGCGGCGCGGGCATCGACGCCGATGCCTCGCGCGGGGCCGGCTGCACATTGGGGGCATTGACCGGCACGTTCTTGCCATCGGCCACGTTGCGCAGGTGGGCCTGTTCGGCCAGCACCCGGGCCACATAGCCGCCGTCGCCATCGAGCAGCGCGGCGCCCACGTAGTGCTTCAGACCCTCCTGCAGGCTGCCGGCGCGGGCGATGCACTCCTTGAGGACCTGCACGCCCACGCGCAGGTTGGTCACCGGGTCGAAGGCTGCGTGGGTGCCGCCGAACACTTCGTACTTGTCGTCGTGCACCCGGGTCATCACCTGCATCAAGCCCTGCGCCCCCACGGCGCTCTGGGCGAAGGGGTTGAAGCTGGATTCGATGGCCATGACGGCCAGGATGACGGTGGGATCGATGGCCGCGCGCTGTCCCATGGCCCAGGCTTCCTGCACCAGTCGGGCGATCGGTTCCGGCGCCACACGGTAGCGGCGCGCGATCCACTGGGCCACAGCGGCTTGCTGGCGGTCAAGCTCACGCGGGTCCTTGGCCGTTGCACGGCTGACGGCGGCGGTGTCGCCCAGCAGGCTGAGCAGGTCGCCCGAGCGCTCCACGCGGGCCTCGTGCCGCACTTGCAGCCATTCGAAGGCCCAGGCCTCGGCCTGCTCGCGCAGATCCGCGCGGCCGCCGGCGAACACCGCCACGGCCACCACCGCCAGTCCGAGCAAGGCCAAGGTGTTGTGGCTGACCTCGAGCAGGCCATGACCGACGTCCCGCGCGAAGACGGATACCGAGCGACTCGTTGCACGCCACGCCTGGCGCAGCGCATCCCATGTGTTCATGTTCTCCCCTCTGGCACCCGAGGCCGCCGCAGACCTTCTTCGGTCGCGGGCAGCACGTGCGCACAATCACTTCACTGTCAGCGGAGCGCGGACCTCATGGTCGGCGCATCCGGAGCCCCAGCGGCGGCCACTCCAGGCCACCTCTCGATTGGG
>WBZL01001369.1_pt1 | contig 25756 bp, 22 predicted proteins | sample 5204291 | NCBI WGS metagenome assembly WBZL01 (sample SAMN12344345, study PRJNA552823) | activated sludge metagenome | biome: Activated sludge suspended growth; feature: Nitrification reactor; material: Wastewater; isolation source: activated sludge from nitrification reactor of wastewater...
AGGATCAAATTCCGGTTAAAAAGCGGTATTCCTGGTAGAACATGAAGATGAGCATGATGGCAAGGGCGACGAGGTACCAACGGCCGCTTCTGACGGCGGCAATGCCTTGCAAGATTTGGCGTTGGGGTAATGATCTTTTTTCGCCCAACTGTCGGCGGGGCGGACGGCGACGGTAGAGATAGAGCTGGTGGGTGAGGAGGTTGTGGGCAGTATAAACGGCCGTTAACCCCACCGCCCCCACCAGCACCCAGCGCACCCAGGTTGCCAACGGCATCGTCGTTGTCAACACCAAAAAGGCCAGGAACAAAAACAGAGCCAAATACTGGGCGGCAATTTGCCAGGTAAGGGCTTCTTGTTGGGCGGGGGTGAGAAAACGGCCGTTTTGCACCACCAGCAAATCCTGCCACATCTCCCAGGAAATCAGCAGCAGCACTAACAGCAAAACCCCAGCTTGAATCATCATGCCGGAATTATAAGCTAAAGCCAGTCACATTCAACCTTCACCATTTGGCTGCCCGTTCGGAAAAAATTGATACCCTCTACCGTGCCACGTCACAATATAGCGCGGCTTTTTACTGCGCAGCGGTTCGATTTTACGTCGCAATGCCGAAATCACCTGATACAAACTCTCATCACTGACATTTTCGCCCTCGACTACTTCCTTCGGCCAAGCGTTCATAATCAATTCGTCCTTTGTCAATTTAACGCGAGGATTTTCCAGAAAAAAAGTTAAGACCGAACGTTCAAGATTCGATAAATCACTTAACGGCCGTTTGCCCTGATAAATTTCTGATGTTTCCTCATCCAAACATACTTCCTCATAACCACGCTCGACATTTGCCGCCACAAAATCTGCAAACAAGGCACTAAAAAGATGCCAGGTCTGATCTGGCTGGCAAACACACAACCCTTTTGTGGCTAAAGTTCTGAATAAATAAGATTGCTGCTGTTTTAAATGGGCAAATGACTGGCATATCTCTTCATTGCTCATGTTAACAACAGCCGTTTGCAGCCAGATACGCTGAATTTCCAACAGCAAGTTTTGCTCATCAGGTGGTATCCCGTCCCAAATCTCCCGAAGCCGGTGTTGTAAGCTAGGCATATGGCGCAAAATATCTTCCCAAACCGAAATCTCTTGCAAATATCCTTCCAGGCGCCACCAGTCACTAGCTACCCGTACCAAGGCGGGATATCCACCTGTCAAACGCCACAATTCAGCTACTTGCTCCTCTTCCAGGCCACGCCCTAATTGCTCAGCCTGCTGTTGCAACATATGGCGCGTATCATTTTCTGACATTGGCCCAACCCAGCAAATATGGGCATCAACCAACTCACGCAATTCCCCCAGCTTATCATTGGTTGAAACATAAGCCGCTTCCTGACGCATACCCACTAAAAAACAAAGGGTGTCTTTAAAACTATCACGCAAACCCTTCAGGGTGTTTGCCATTGCCTGCTCCGCCAGTTTGCAAAAATCATCGAAACGATCCAATACCAGGACAACCTGCATATATTGGTCATCTAAATGTAAGAGTAGTTCACGCAAAACACTTTGTAAAACAAAAGGATCCGTTACTGCGCGATGCTGCCGATACAGCTCGCTTAATGTTTCTTGCAGGCCCCCGCCAAACTGCCAGCGTACTTCATGAAATGAACGCAATATCATTCGATAGAACGTTGCAATATGGTTGTCTGGCACATCATTTAGATCAACCGGCACTAATACAACAGAACGGCCATCTAACCCTTCTATCTCTTCAATGTCCTGTTCACGACACAAATATCCAATCAAGTTCGATTTACCGGCTCCTGCCAGCCCCACCACAGATCCACTCGCCCCAGCCCGAATCCAGCGCAAAATAATCTCTCGCTCTTTTAAACGAAAATTTGAATGATAACGGCCGTTTTCCCCCCTGCTGCCTCTTGTTTCTCCCATGATACATCCTCCTGCCACCATGCACAGCAACTGGCACTTCTTAAATTCACCCCCTTCCCCAGTCAATCCTCAGAAACCCGTCAGAAACTTCAGAAAAACCTCAGACCTCCCTCAGGCTTTGCCTGTACCCATCTGCTATCCTGTAAATATCTGCTCCGGAACAGAAAAGGCTTATCAACAGAAACCAAATTTTAACCCGTTTAACTCTAGAGTGGCCTCTGGCCCAGCGCGCTGCATAACGCGGTTACCAACCAACCCTTGGAGGTAAACACGTCATGCATTCCCTTAAAAACATTTGGCAAAAGTTCGTTTACAGTGTCGCCGTTGTATCCCTGTTCGCCGTTCTTCTCAGCCCTGTTTCTGCTTCTGGCCGCGTCATGCTCCCCACAGAGTGCGAGAGCGCAGGCCTTTGCAGCAAGTAACATAGCCTGTTAATTCAGAGACAAAAGTCAGCCACTTTGGCTGGCTTTTGTTTTTTCTGTCCACATCACATACATAACTGTCGCTGATCCGCAAATCTCTGCCGCATCCTTGCCCCCCACGGCACATTCTGTAAAGGCTCAACCAACGCCAACGCCTCATCAAAGGCTCTCTTGGCACCTTCCCTGTCCCCCTCACACAATAAAACCTCTCCCAAGCTGCCAATAGAATTAGCAAGCCGCAAATCTTGTGACAACATCCGCCGCAAGGTAATGGCTTCACCTAAAAAATAACGTGCATTCGCCAAACGCTTTTGTAGAAAAAACAAATAACCCAAATTGTTAAAAACGATTGCCTGACTGTTAAGTGGTATTGGGGTCGTGCGTACTAGCGCAATAGCTTTCGTAAAAAATTCCTCTGCGTGTTCCAATTGAGATTGCTCAACATACAAAGAGCCACAAGTAATATAAACAACTAACTTGTCATTCTCATACGGCATGTCGGCTAATAATTCCAAACAATCAGTAAACACCATAAATGCTTGCTCAAACTGCCCCGCCGTAACAAATGTACGACCTAAATTATTCAGAACCCGCACATAAGCCAGACTATCTCCCATTTTTTCTTCCAAGACTAAAGCCTGCTTTAATGACACCAGTGCCTCATCCAATTCGCCTAAATCACGCTGTGCATTTCCTAAAATATGCAGAGTTGCCGCCCGCCAATAAGGCATGTCTTCCCCCGCCTCTAGTTGCTCAATAGCTTGTAGACATAGTTGCTTGGCAATCTGCAATTGATCATCCTCTTGATAAGTCTCTGCCAGGTTGTAAAGTAAGCGCACTATTAATTCCCGATTGCCCAGTTCCGTGATCATCGGCTCTGCCTCGGCAAACGTAGCAAACGCCGCTTTCAATTCGGCCAGGTCACGCTGCAACTGCCCCTGCACCAACAACAGTTCTGCCCACAGATGCCCTGCCTCTTGGCACCAGACCAATGCCCTTACCACTAGCTCTAGCCATACTCTCTGCTGGCTCAACCGCGACGCAAATAGCCGCGTCTGGCACACAACCCGCGCAGCCACCTCCCATGTCGCCTCATGCCGTAAGCCAAAATCCAGCACTTGGTATAGATTCTCAGCTTCAACCAACAGCTTTTGAACGAGTGCTTCGCTAAACTTGCTGGTATCAGCCAACCATACCACCAAAGTATTGTGCAAAATTCGCAAAAACGGTGTATTCAACTTGTGGCTGTCACCGCTCATGCTGCTGTGCCACCTTCGCCAATGATTTTCCGCTGCACAAATGAATCGGTTAGTTGGTGAATGCCATACCGCCGCTCACGCAGCGAACCACGACTTTCAATTAAAGACCGGGTTAGCAACTCCTGAATCGCTGCCCATAGCACATCCGCATCCAGCTCGGTCATACGGCGCAAATAATCGGGTGTAGCACCGGATTGGGCAATGAGCGGCATAGCTTGTAACAACAACTTGGCATCTTCACTTAATGTTTGCCAGGTATGCTGATAAATACGGTCATACACCTCAACGTTAATTCGCTCTACATGAGAAGTAGAAAACCCGCTTAACAACTGTGTCAGGGGAAACCGGTCGAGCAGATCCACTACCATTTTGAGAGCCAGGGGGTTGCCACCTGTAAGCTTGTAAATGTCGTCAAAATCTTCGGGAACTGCGTCGTCAAGCATCGTGCTGCCTTGTTGGTGAGCGTGGTGGCGCATTAATGATTCGGCATCCTGAAGGGAGAGTTCATTGAGGAGAAGACGGTAAACGGCCGTTTGTCCCATCTGCACATTAGTCCGCGACGTTAGCAAAAAGCGGCTTGGCTGCGTCATTAGCGGCAACCGCTCCAGCAAATACGCCACATCTGACGGCTTCTCCAGGTTATCAATCACCACCAAACACGCCGTCTCCTTCAGCAGCATCTCCACCTGCGCCTGCTGCTCCGATGGAATTAACGACAGCGGCTGCCCCGGCCATATCTGCTGCGCCAGCGAATGTATTATTCGCCCAAACATATGCTCCGGCGAATCAGAGCTTTGCCCCAAAAGCATGGGGCGCGGCACACTCACCCAAAAAATACGCTCATAATGCAAAGCCGGAATAACCTGCCGCATAGCCGCATCCACCATCGCCGTCTTGCCCAACCCCCCCATGCCTTCAACGGCCGTTATATACGCCACCCCCTCACCACCCAAAAGTTGCTCCACCAACTTTGCCAGCTTTTCCTCCACCCCAAACAACCGCGAATACGTTGGCAGCGGCAACTGCTCCAACATCTGCTCCACCCGACGCGCCCGCGCATCCTCCTCCATTTGCCACACCAGCTCCGTCAGCATCTCCAACCCCTCACGCTGCTTTCGGTTCACCGTGTCCGTGCTAAAACCAATTTTGTTAGCCACCTGCTCCGTTTTTTGCCCAGTCAAAAAACGATCGCGCAAGATATTAGCATTCACCTCATTCTGGTCTTTGAGCAGATCCAACCCCTCCAGCAAAATATCGTTAGCCGCCAAACGAAGCGCCACTGCCGGAATCAGCGTCGTCAGCATCTCTCGATCCCGCCGCTGCCGCACCAGCAACAAATCACTCAACACATCCCCATCTACCCCATCAACATTCTTCCAGGCTCGCAAAGCGTTGTGGATTTTTCGCTTTAGCTCACTTTTTTCTATGAGTCTCTTCGCCATAAGCTTCCTCTCTGCCACATCCAGAATCACCTGTTTAACACTCAAATAGTACCATACTGCTAGTCGAACTTCTATGCGATCTTACAAGGTCGCCAACTTTGCCAAGAATAGCACACAAAAGCGCACAAATTCGCATAATACACCAATCAGACAAATAAAAGACAATCATCAACAACTTTTCACAGCTTTCCACACAAATAAGAAACAGTTTGGGAAAACATAACAAAACAAAATCACCCATCCTATGCTATAGTGTCTACATCGTCGCTTTTACGTTTGTACCCATTTTTACAAACTTATAATTGCTGGTTTTGGTTGTCAGTTTTGGGGGGCTTTTTGCAGTACCATTGGATTAGCAAACCAATTATGCCTACCACGCCCCACAGCGTGGTTTTTTCTTGCCACAACCAGCCTGTGTCATTGCAGCGGCCTCATTCTTCATTCACTCACCTATCTACGCTTGCTGGTACTGCATAAAACTCCATAACAAAAGGATATGTATTATGTTAAGATCATGTGCCAGTTCGCAGTGCATAGGCATTTTGTTAACATCCGGATATGATGATGAGTTTGCCTTGTCAGCCGTGGCAAAAATGCGGGACGCTGGCTTACCAGCCTATTTGATTAGCCCCAACAGCAACCCCGTGCGTGGAACCCACGGCATCATCGTCCAGCCAGACCATACGCTGGATGAAGTCTACAAGCAAGATTGTTTTCAAATGGTCATTTTCCCTGGCAATCGCCAATGTATCACCACTTTGCTGGCGGATCCGCGTACTCACACTCTGGCTAACAACACCCTCCAGAGCAGTGGCTATGTGGCAGCAACTACAGACACACAAGAACTTGTGGCACAGGTAGTTTTACGTAAACAATACAACCACCCGCAGTTCTTACGGCAGGAGCGTTTACCAACCAACGAATTTATCCAATCGTTGATTGATGTGCGCAAACACACAGAACAGTCTGCCAAAGCCTTGAATGGGCATTCACGTGTTGTGCCTCAAACATAACATGCTGTGATGATGTTTCCCTGTTGATCGGGGGGAGCCAAGCCTTTTTTCGCATCATTCCCAACTGCCCCAAATTGCGCTATGCTTGCACCATGACGCAACGAATCCGTCTTGGTTTATGGCTAGGTGCCATGTTGTTGGCCGGCAGTGTGGTAAGCTGGTTTTTCTTACCCCAGCTTGTGGACAATATTCCGGGGCGCTGGCGCTATTACTTGCCGCAATCGGTGCTGGTTGCCATCACAACGCCGCTGCCACCGGCACTACCTACGCCCAATCTGCCAACGTTGCCTACAATACAACTGCCAAGCAGCACGGCTACGCGCAGTGTAACACCAACGGCCGTTTTTACCCCCAGCACCACCCCGGCAGCAACAGCCACAATATCAGCAGAAACGGCCGTTAACCCATCGCCACCCACCGCCACCCCCGACCCCCTGCCGGCCGCCGTCACTCTCGACAACCTCCACATCATCCCACAAAAATTCAACAACTGCGGTCCCACCAACCTTACCATCAGCCTCAACTACTACGGCCAAGAAACCGACCAATTTGCTGTCGCGTCCCACATTCGCCCACGTTACGAAGACCGCAACGTTACCCCATGGGAAATGGTGGCTTATGTCAATGAGCAAACGCCCCTTCGCGCCCGCGCCAACAGCGGCGGCACGCTGCGCCAGCTAAAGGAACTGCTGGCAGCGGGCATCCCGGTGATCATCGAAAAGGGGTTGATTCACAGTGAAGAAGAAGGCTGGATCGGCCATTACCTGACGTTGGCGGGATATGATGAGGGGCAGCAAGCGTTTTTAACACTCGACACGCTGCTGGGGCCATGGGAAGGGACGGGCGACCTGCTGGCCTATGCTGACCTACTGCCGTATTGGCAGCATTTTAACGACACGCTGCTGGTGGTTTATCGGCCAGAACAGGAAACGGCCGTTTCCCGCATCCTCGGCCCCGCAAACAACTGGCAGCCCGCCGCCGACCGCGCCCAGGCCGACCTGGAGGCTGACCCGGCTAATCCTTTTGCCTGGTTTAACCGGGGCAGCAGTTTGGCGCAGTTAGCCGCCCAAACCAATGATGCCGCCCTGTGGCAAGAAGCCGCCACCGCTTTTGACCAAGCACGGCTGCTGGGATTGCCACCGCGCATGTTGTGGTATCAGTTCCAACCGTATGAAGCGTATCTGGCAAACGGCCGTTATGACGACGTGTTAACCCTGGCCGAAGCCACCCTCATCAGCCAGGGCGGCCGCAACGTGGAGGAAACCTATTATTATCAGGGGCTTGCCCTCCGCGCCCTCGGCCAAACCGACGCTGCCACCCTCACCTTCAAACGCGCCGCCCAGCTTCGCCCCGGTTATGCGCTGGCTGAACAGGCGTTGGTGGAGATTGGCGATTAGAGATTGGAAGCCTCGCCAATCTCCAATCTCCAATCTCTAATCGCCAAAAAACCGCGCCACCCGCTCCATAAACAGCCGATCTTGCTCCCCGTTAAAGGTGTGGGGCTGGGCGTGGTAGGTGTAGCAGTCCACCGGGTGCGCCATGGCCGTCAGCCGTTCGCATAAATCCACCGCCCAGGCATAAGGCACTACATCATCGGCGTCGCTGTGGTGAATACTGATGGGGGCTTGCAGGCGGTTTAGGTGGTTGATGGGGGAAACGGCCGTTAATATCTCCTGCCCCGCCGCTAACTCAAACGCCCCATTCTGCCCCCCGCTCCACACCTGAATACGCTCATAATTCCAGCCCTCGTCACCACTCATCGCCCCATACAGCACCACCCCGCGCAAATAATCGGCCGGGTTCACCACTGCCACGCGCAGTGCCACCCCGCCCCCCATGCTGTGACCCCACAAATAAATATGGTCAGCATCCACCCGGCGCAGCGTCCCCACCGGGTCCTGGCTTTGCGCCCGCACAATCGCCAGCAAATTCAACACATCCACCGCCAACCCCACGCGAAAGCGGTCGTCGCCATTATCCGACGGCGGAAAGCCACGCAAATTGGGGTGAATAACAAAAAAGCCAGCCTCCGCCAGCGCATCAGCATAGCGGCGCGTGTAGTCTACCGTTTGGTAAACGGCCGGATCAATGTAGCCATGCAGCAGCACAACCAGCGGAAACTTTACCCCCTCATGCGGCACATTCATAAAGCCATAGATCGTCAGCCCATCGCTGGGGTAGCGAATCAGATAGCGGGTAAACAAATCCGTTTCCTCCAGCGTCTCAACAATCTCCAGTTCGCCGCCACCATAGCTGCGGGCGGCTAAAGCGTCAATGGCATATGGTGGGTAGGGGTCGGGAGTCATGGTGGCGGTGGCCGCTGGGGTCGGCTCTACCGTCGCGGTGGCGGCATGGGTAAATGTGACGGTGGGTTGGGGAGATGGGAGGGCAGTGGGAAAAACGGCCGTTTTCGTCGCTATGGGCAGGGTTGCAAAAACGGCCGTTGGATGCACAGTCGGCACCACTACATCCACACGCTCCTGCCCACACCCTGCCAACAAAAACAACAAACCGCAGCCCCACAGAACCACGGTTCGCCCAAAAACAATCAATTGTCGGTTCACAAGCGGGCTGGGAACTTGTCGGTACAGCCTGCATAGATGCGCCGATGACGCGGATTTATAGGAATCAACGCGGATTTTTATCTTGTTTATCCGCGAAAATCCGCTCTGATCCGCGTTATCCGCGCATCCATTTTCTTTTTCCCACAGGCTGCTAGGCAATCGCTCTTGGCACCATAACCGGCAAACGCAGCGTAAAAATGCTGCCTTCATCGCCACGGCTTTCGGCCCACACACTGCCCCCGTGCGCCACGGCAATAGAACGCACCAGGGCCAGCCCCAGACCAGCCCCACCACGGCCGTTAACCAACTTCCCCCGGTAAAATTTCTCAAAAATGTGGGGCATCTCCAACTCAGTAATCCCCACCCCTTGGTCAGCCACCTGCACCAATACATTTCGACCGTCTGCTGTAACTGAAACCTCAACCGATTGATTCTCATACGAATATTTAATCGCATTATCAATCAAATTGCCAATCGCGCTGCGCAGTTGCACCGCATCCGCTTCCACCAACGGCAGCGACGATGGCGTATCCAGCGACAGCGTAATATTGCGCCCCCACGCCTGCCCCTGAAATTCCTGCACCACGCCCTGCACCAGCCCCGCCACATCAAGCGGCCGCAGCGAACGCTCCTGCGGGTCACTAACCTTGGCTAAATCCAGTAAGCCATTAACCAAATCCATCATATGGCTGGCCGCCCGGTCAATATGCTGCACATGCACCTGCTGCGCCTCATTCAGGTTGCCCGCCAAAGGCAGTTCAGCCACAAACCCACTAATCGTCGCCAGCGGCGAACGCATATCGTGGGAAATGGTTGCCACAAAATCATCTTTATACTGCTTCGTAGCTTCGGCTTCTTCAAACAACACGGCATTGGTGAGCGCAATTGCCACCGCTGAGGCAATCGCCAACGCCTTGTCAGCATCCGCCTCATCAAAATCGCCATCCCGCTTGTTTAAAAGCTGCAATACCCCAATAACGCTGCCGCGAAACACTAGCGGTACACACAAAATGGAACGGGTAAAAAAACCGGTTTGAACATCGGCCTTGCGATAATGGAGCGGGTGTGAGGCCACATCGTTGGTGTACACCACCCGCGCCGTTTCGGCCACATGCCCCACAAAGCCCTCGCCCACGGGTATCTGTAGCCGCGCCAGTTTCTCTGGCGGCGTGCCAACATTGGTCAGAACACGCAACGTCTGCTTGGCTTCATCCAGCAGCCACACAGAAGCGGCCTCGATCTGCCAGCTTTTATGTACCTGCTTAATCGCCAAATTCACAACCTCGTTCATATCCAACGATGATGTCACGGTGCGGGTAATTTCAATCAGCGTATTTAACTCTTCCAGCCGCCGCGCCAGTGCCTGGTCGGTTTCCTGATACACCTGGGCATTTTCCAGGGCAATGGCCGCATAATCGGCCAAAAAGGAAAGCAAAAATTCGTCGCGCTTGCTAAAGGAACGGGGGGCAAGCTGGTTGCTCACCGTCAAAATGCCAATGGTATCGCCGCGCAGCTTGAGCGGTACATGCACCACCGCACGGGCAAAATACCCTTCGGCCACTTCAATGCCACTGCCGGTAAACAGGGATTCACGCAGTGATTGCCCGGTTTGCAGTACCTGGCGCAATTGCGAATGGTGAGCGGGTAATGATTTGGTTGCCTTATTACTACTCCCCTTGGCTCCGCCGTAAAACTGCATTCGGTTGCCCATTTTATCAGGCAGCCAAATGGCGCTTTCTTCGGCGCTGGTCAAAAAAGTAGCGGCTTCCAGAACGCGCTCCAGCACCTGGTCAACGCTAAGCAGGGATGTGATTGCTTTGCCTATACGAAACAAGGTTTTCATCTGCTGCGTTTGGCGGCTCATTTCCACTTTAAGACGGCGCAACTGCTCGGCCATTTCTTCCTGCCCCTGCAACAGCCGCTTTTCGGACAAGGCATGTTCAATGGTTTCAACCACTTCGTCTACGGTGAAGGGCTTGATAAGATAATCTTTGATGCCCAAACGAAAGGCTTCAATGGCGGCCAACTCGGAACCGTAGCCAGTCATGAGGATGACGGGAATGCTAATGGATTCCTGTGCCATCTCTTGCAATATGTCTATACCGGTCATCTCAGGCAGGTTGTAGTCCAGCATGATGAGATCGGGTTTGTGCTTGCGGATCATTTGTAGACCAGAACGGCCGTTATTGGTCGCCAACGTTTTATAGCCGAACGTCGGCAGCACGCGCTCTGTCAAATGGGTAATAATTTCTTTACTGTCATCAATAACCAGGATGAATTCGCCACTCATACATACATCTCTTATAACGCATCAGGTTTAATCTGGATGTCGCCCTTTAAACAAGCATCAGCAGACCCACTTTCCACCGACATCACTACATAGAGTTCGTTTGTTAATAACTTGGGCTTTAGAAGGTCAACTTCTGCGAGAGGTTAAACTTCTGGAATTGCAAAGTTATTCTTGATTGAACCCATAGATCATAGGAGTTGCTCATTACATCTCATATTAAACAAGGAACAACCAATGCGGATATTAAACAGAATACTTCCCATAAAATTATAACATAGCCAGACACACAACCCACGACCGAATCGTGAATTTTGCGTAACCTGGGAAAAAAGTGGTGCGAATTCGTCTGGCAAAAGTCGCTAAAAGCCGTTAGAATTGACGATTGTTGAATTTTTACCAAGAAGGAGGTGAGTACTCTGCCAAAAGTTGTAGCACGCGATAGCGAAACACCAGAGCAACTGCTGCGCCGCTTCAAGAAAGCGGTGATGAAGAGCAAGGTTTTGTCTGACGTTCGGCGTAAGCGCTGGTTTGTTTCCAAAAGCGAACTCGATCGGATTGAAAAGAAAAAGGCCATCCGCCGCTTGAAGAAAAAAGCACGTGGCGATAAGAAGAAAGTGGCTCCACAATGAGCGCCTTCCATTATCTAGTCGGCCCCCCTTGATCAGCTCTGGTCAGGGGGTTTCTTTTTTATTGGACAAGGCGTAGGCACACAAAGCGAGGCTTGGAAACCTCGGCTACGCGATTTTTTAGATATGATTAACGGCCGTTTAACCCAACAAATTCAGTTCATCCTCGAAATTGACAAACTCAAAACCATTCTGCGGCAAACACGCATCACCACCAACGAGCGTTATGAGAACAGCGCCGAACACAGTTGGCACCTTGCCATGCTGGCACTGGTGCTGCACGAATATGCCAACGAACCCATAGACCTGTTTCGCGTTCTTAAAATGGTGCTGGTTCACGACATCGTAGAAATTGATGCTGGCGACACCTTCTTTTTTGACACCAGCGGCAACGGCACCAAGGCTGCCCGCGAGCAGCAAGCGGCCGACCGCCTTTTTAGCCTGCTGCCGGCCGACCAGCAAGCCGAGCTTCGTGCGCTGTGGGAAGAGTTTGAAGCCCGTGAGACGGCCGACGCCAAATTTGCCGCTGCCGTTGACCGGGTTGCACCCACGCTGCTCAACTACGCCAACCGCGAAGCATCGTCGTGGCAAAGGCATCATTTGACGTTTGACACGGTTATTGCCCGCATAGAGTACATGCGCGAAGGGTCGGAAACGCTGTGGGAAGTGGCAAAGATGACGTTGGAACAAGCGGTAGCAGATGGTTATTTGGGGCAGTAGCTATTTCGGCTACAACAGTGTAAGCTACTGTCAGTCAACGGTAATCAGCGACAGCAGGTATGGATTATGGCTGAAGAGCAAACGCTAATCAACATTAATTTGGCGCAAGCAGAGGTGCTGGCGCGGCTGCCAGGGATTGGTGAACATCTAGCGGCACGGATTGTGGCGCACCGGGAAGCGACGGGGCCGTTTCGGGAGGTTATGGGATTAACGGCCGTTTCTGGCATCAGCGAACACATGGTGCTGGCTTTTGCCAACCAAATTACCGTGGGCAACCAGGATGAAGCCGATGACCTTCTCATCCATGTTTCCGAATCCATTGAAGTTGGGAAAGGGGACGCGGAAGACGAACGGCCGTTAACCAACCCACCCCTCATTCCCCCACCTCCCCGGCTGGAAATGATGCCTCCCCTGCCCACGCCCGGCATCTCCCGACGGCGCGGCTGTCTCTTTGCCGCCCTCGCCGTTGTTCTTGGCGCATTCATTGGCGTGGGAACAACGCTGGCAATCCTGGCCGCCATCAACGGCGGCTCCCTCGCCTTTAGCCGCACCGATGCCCAAATTCAGCAAGAACTGGCCGGGGCGCAAGCCGCACAAGGGGATTTGGCGGCGCAGGTAGAGCAGTTGAGCAACGCCGTCAGCATCCTTGCCACCCGCAGCGGCGATTTGGTGCTGCAACAACAGAAAAGCAGCGGCGACATTGCCACTGCCCAGGCCGATTTGACCGCAGCAGCACACGCGGTGGCGACATCCCAGGCCAACATCGCTGGGCTGTCGGAAACAACAACCCAGTTAGACCAGGAAATTGGCGCGATTACAGTGGCGGCTGAGACGTTCAACACCTTTTTGACGCGGCTGCGGGAGTTGCTGCTGACGCTGGATGTGCCGCCGGGTGAAACGAGTACACCAACGGCCGTTCCCACCGCCAGCGAAACACCCACCCCAGCCCCCACGCCCACCACCCCGCCACCCGCCACCCGCACACCGCGCCCCACGGCCACCGCCTTTGCGCCATCAGGGTAATATGGCAGGGGAAGCGGGGAGCAAAGGAACAGCGGGAAATCTCCCCTGCACCTCTGCTCCCCTGCTCCCCTGCTCCTTCAGGAGTTTCTTATGAGTTCAGAATCACAACCCGGTTTCGGTCAGCGGCTGGGGCGCAGCCTGTACTGGATTTTCCGCACGACGATCATCACCCTGATTTTGATTGCTTTTTTGGTGGGGCTGCCGCTGCTGGGCTTTTTTGCCTATCAGGAAATGCAGCGTTCGTTTAACAGCACAACAGTCAGAATCGAGGCCAATTCGCGGGAGATCGGGGCATTGACAGCACAAATCAACGAATTGGAAACGGCGCAAATGACGCGGCAGGCGCAGTTGGATGGGGCGGAGCGGGAACTGGCGGCACTGGCAGAGAAACAAACGGCCGTTACCGATGCCCTCTCTGACTCTGTTTCCCGCCAGGGCGAACTGCTCGATGCCCTCAACAGCCAGCTTGTTGCCGCCAACAGCAGCGGTGAAACGGCACTCGACGACATTGCTTCGCTGGGGGATGCGATCACGGCACTGCAAGCGGATTTGAACCGCACCGGCGGGGAAGTTGACGCGCTGGGGGGAACGGTGGATCGAATTGACGAGGCGGTGACAACATTGCAGGAACAAACGGCCGTTATTGACACCTCCGTCACCGATTTGCAGGTGGCGGCAGAAAATGACGAACGGACGCAGGAACTACGTGAAGTGCTGGCGTTGTTCCGCGTGTGGGAGCTGATTACGCGGGCGCGGCTGCGGCTGGCGGAAAACAATGTGGGGTTGGCGGGGGACGATGTGGAAACGGCCGTTCGCACCATGGATTTGCTCGTCACCACCAGCAGCGTCACTGTGGCCGAAAGCTACAAAGCGGTGCAGGGGCGGCTGGCGCTGGCCTTTGCCAACCTGCCCGATGACCCCACCACCGCCGCCGCTGATTTGGAAACAGCCTGGAATGAACTCGACACCGTTCTTGCCGAACGCATCCTGCCCCAACCCCAGCTTGTCGGCTCCACCCCCGAACCCATTACCCCTACACCGGCTCCTTAGTAAGCGTCCAAAAACAAGTTAGACAAGAAGTTCAACTTCTCGGAAGAAGTTGAACTTCTAAATCGCTAAGTTAATGTAACTGCTCAGGTCTGTCGTTAATGAACCGGTTTTAGGTCAAAAATATGTCATTTCGACGAGTCTTCGAGGAGAAATCCCGCTTACCTTGCCAATGGGAATGGGATTTCTCGGAGGACCTCGAAATGACACCTGAACAGTTACAAGTTAATAATGAACGCTTACTTAAGAGAAGTAATCAGTAAATGGTAATTGGTAATCAGTGGCGTTCTGCTGATTACTGTTTACCGATTACCGATGCTCCATGAGCCACGCCTCAATATCCGCCAACTCCTGCTCATAAATAATGTCATTGTGGAGTTCGTGAAAGCCACCTTCATACACCAACAGCTTTTTGTCGGACTGGGTGAGGCTGGCGAAGAAGGTGCGGCTGTTTTCCACGTTGACCAGCCGGTCGTGGCTGCCGTGTACCATGAGGAAAGGAAGTTGGATGCGGCCGGCGTTGGCCTGCGCCCATTCTGCACTCCGCTTGAACTCCATGGCAAAGCGGGGAGAACCTTTGCCGTGAACCAAAGGGTCGTTTTGGTACGCAGCCACCACATCTGGGTTACGAGAAACGGCCGTTGCGTCCAGCCCGGTTGCCACACTCATCTTGGGCGCCAGCTTCTCCATAGCACGGCTCAACAGCAGCAAAATGGGGGGAATGTCCAGTGCGCCAACCGCCGGAGCCGAAGCAATCACCCCATCCAGCCCTTCGGGGTGTCTGATAACGTAGTTTAAAGTAATGCAGCCACCCATGCTGTGGCCCAGCAAAAAAAATGGCTTGCCTGTTTCACGTTGTGACACCATCTGCACAAATGCGCCCAGATCCGCCACAAATTCATCAAAGCTGTTGACATACCCTTGCTGCCCCGGTGAACGGCCGTGTCCACGATGGTCAAAGCTGTAGATGGCGTAGCCTTGGGGGACAAAGTGGTTGACAACGTTTTGATACCGTCCGCTGTGTTCCCCCAGCCCATGAACAATGACCAAAGTGGCATCGGCACCACTCTCGGGAAGCCAGCTTTGGTAAAACAGGTCAAGGCCATCTGCGCCTTTAAAGGTTCCTTGGTTATGCTGAATCATCTTTCCTCTTCTTGTTCTCCTTGCCAGAAGTTCAACTTCTTCAAAGATTTGTAGCCGAGGATTCCAATCCTCGCTCTTGTTCAGGAAACGTTACGGCTGATTGGTTTGAAAGTCAAACCGCACCAGGTTTTCGCTGCAACTGGCGCGGGTGGTAACGGTATAAATGGGAGAAACGGCCGTTTGTCCATCCACCAACTCCAACTGCACCTGATAGCTGCGAACCACCGGCGAGCTAAACAAATATACCTCCCAACCCGCCGGGCTATAGGCGGTGACACTGCCAATCAACACACGATTGTCAATGCCACTGCCCCAAACGTGTACCTGGTAAGCACCTGCACCCATCGGTTTGCCCTCGGCATCTTGCAGTTCACCCGCCATGCCCAGCCAGTTGCAGCCAGCGTTGTTGGCAAAGTTTTGCAGATAGGCGGGGCTAACGGCCGTTTTCACAAAAGGATAACTCGTTTTAACGATGGGCAAATAGACAACAGGGCTAACGCGAGCGAACAAGCTGCGCGTGGGCAGCAGGCTGAACAGCAGCAAACACGTAGTTATGAGGGAAAGAAACGGCCGTTTTTCCATAACAACCATCCTTAAAATCAGGCCAATCTGCGTTCCATTGTTCAGCAGGTCGAGCGTACACGCTACGCCCTACCCACCCGGCGGCTTGCCGCCAATGTGGTCGCCTGCATCCACAAAATCAGCAAACTCGGCAATGTGGGTCGTGTTACGCATTCGCACCCGCGTCCATTCGTACCGGTCGTTAAACCCGTGCCACTTACCGCCGGCCGTCACCACCGCTCCCCAAAAATCCAGTTCGCGCAGCATCGCAATCGTATCTTCATCATAACTGCCGCCGGGGTAGGCAAAAAAGCGGGGGGGATAGCCAATATGCGCCGCCAGCGTCTCCTGCGGCCCCAATATCTCCCAAACCAGAAAATCCGGATCCCGTTCACGCAGGTCGGGGTGGGTGCGGGAATGCGGCTCCATCCGCATCCCGGCTGCCGCCATCTCCTCAATCATCGGCCACGTCATGTACCCTTCGCGCCCAAAATCCACAAACTCGGTCACAATAAAGAAGGTAGCCTTCTGGCCGAATTCCTGCAAAATGGGAAACGCTTCGGTATAGTTGTCCAGGTAGCCATCATCCATTGTAATGATGACCGGTTTTTCTGGCAGCTCAATTTTGGCGGTAATTGCCAGCGACAAATCGTATAAATCAATGGTGGTAAAGCCGTTGTCGGCCAAATATTGCATCTGCGCCCGAAAATCTTTGGGAGCTACGGAGAGATCAGTACGGTACACGTCGGCATCTTCGGGGGGAATGCTGATGTAGTGGTACATGAGGATCGGCACTTTGAGCGTCCAGCTATAGGTGCCGCTGGGGGTGGGCAAGGGGGGCAGGGTGGGGGTAACGGTAGGGGAGAAGGTGGCCGTGGGTGGGGCATCGGTGGGAGGAACGGCCGTTTCTGTCACCGTTGGAATCAAGGTAGAGGTGGCCGGAGGCAAAGCCGTTTGCGTGGGCGTGCCGGTTTGCGTGGGGGTGGCCGTGTTGGTAGGGGTATGGGTGAAGGATGGAACGGCCGTTTGTGTACTTGTTGCCGTCACTGCAACCAAAGCTGGGGAAACGGCCGTTGCCTCAGCCTCTTCCACTTGCCCACCACGACCCAACACCGTGCTAACCACAAAAACAATCAACAACAAAACCAGGAGGGTGGCTACACACCCCACCCCATCAACCCCACCGCGCTCTGATGAACTCCGTTCTGTCATAAGATGGGAGCATAGCGTACCCCGAAAAGTGCGTCAAGCCAGAAACCTGACACTTTCCCTGATTTTGATATACTGCTAACAGTAGACAACAGCGGCAAAGGATAGACCATTGGATTCTGGCATTGACGAAAACGCTCTCATCGAGCAAGCCAAAACCGACAAAGAGGCATTTGGGCAGCTATATGAGCGGTATGTTGACCGCATCTATAGTTATGTCTACTATCGCACCGGCAACAGCGATGATGCCGAAGATCTAACAGCGCGAATTTTTATGCGAGCCATGAACCACATGCCAAATTACCGCGACCAGGGTCTGCCGTTTTCTGCCTGGCTCTATCGTATTGCCCACAATCTGGTTGCCAACTGGCACCGCGACAACAGCCGCCGCAAACTCATTGCCCTGGATGACGTATCGCAATGGCAGCTTGCCGGCGAAGGGCCAGAATTTGCCACGCAAATGATGGAAGATAAGGAAACGCTGATGCTGGCAATTCGCCGTTTACCGGCCGACCGTCAGGAACTGCTTTCGCTCAAATTTGTGGATCGGTTATCCAATGCAGAAATTGGCGACATCATGGGGCGCAGCGAAGGAGCCATCAAGTCTCTGTATCATCGGACGTTGCTTTCCTTGCGTGAAGAGCTAACAGGGGCAAATAACCAGGAAGAAAGTAAAAACAAAGGGCTGCGGTTTCTACAACGGCCGTTTGGCCGCAAACGGTAGCAACCCACCCGACTTATTAAAGCGAGGGAAAAGAAAATGCAAATCCTCATGGACGATGCTGGCGATTTACCAGCAGAGCTTGCCCAAAAACATGATGTCGAAATCATCCCTATCAACATCATGTTCGGCACCGAACAATACCTGTCCGGCATCGAGATGGATCATGCCAAGTTTTATGATCGTGCCAAAACCGTTGAGGCTCGCAGCTTCCCAAAAACCTCCCAGCCAACCCCCTATCAATTTGTGCAAAAATATAAAGAAATTCTGGCACGTGGGGAAAACGAGATTTACACCGTCACGGTCGGCCAAAAGCTCAGCGGCACCTACGCCTCTGCCACCCAGGCTGCCCATGAGCTGGATGGAAAAGGTACATTTCACATTTTCGATTCGCAAGCTGCCACCGCCGCCCAGGGGTTTATGGCTATCGAAGCGGCACGGCTGGCGCGAGAAGGGGCTTCGGCCGAGGCTATCAATGCCCGGCTGCAAAAGATGGTAAATGATATGGTCGTCATTTTTACCATTGACAGCCTGGAGTATGCCGTTAAGGGTGGTCGCGTTAGCTCACTTAAATCGGTAATGGCTTCTTTGCTTAACATCAAGCCCATTATGCGGCTGGAGGATGGGGTGGTGGTGGAAGCCGGCCGGGTTCGCACCCGGAAACGTGCCATCAGCCATATTGTTGACACCGTTCACCAGGGCGTGGGGAACCAGCCCGTGCAGCTCGCCGTCATCCATGCCAACTCCCCGGCTGACGCTGCCCAACTGCGGCAACAGGCCGAGGCTACTTTCAACATTCATGAGCTGATGACGGTGGACATGGCCGTGGCAGTTGCTATTAATCTTGGCCCCGGTGCTTTGGGGTTAATTGCTATTCCTGTTTAGCGAAGAGTAGGTATAATAGCGGGAAATAACGTCTATCTGACCCGTTTGGGCAGTGGCCGCACCAATGCAAGGGCAATTTTGTAAAATTGCCTGCGTCTTTGATTGTGCTAAAATACACAAACGGAAGAGATGTTAGCGCAAACAGCACATATATCGTCTATTTGACTGACAATGGTTTGTTTGCCAATAACCAAGTAAGCGGAGAAGAGTCTCTTGAGCAACAAAGAATCTTTACGAAACTGGGGAATTATTATTGCCATTTTGGTGGCAACGAGTGTCTTAACGGCCGTTTGGCCCTCTTTATTTGGTGGTGGCGGTGGTGGCATCACACCCTCACGTGTCCCCGTCGCAGCAGAGCAAATTGCCCTGGACACAATTCCCGGCATTGGCCCCATGTTGGCAGAGCAGCTCAACGTGAATGCAGTCAATGGCTTTGTCCTTTTTGGCGTATTAGCCGCCTTTTTCATTGGAGCAGTCATCATATCTGGCATCATTTTGGCCTTCCTCTATCGCTTTCTGGATAATTTCATTCAGCAGGCGAAGGATGAAGATGCGTATAAGGCCAGCGAACAAGCCCTGGAGAAAAAGGTCAATAGTGATATTAAGGAAATGCGCACAAACCGCAAGCCTAATCCAATGCCCTCTCATGAAATGCCGCGTTGGTCTGTTTGGGCCACCTCGCTCATCATCATCATGTTTGGCATCTTTTTCGGGATGATGGTCATGCGTACCTTCTACCCTACCAACGAACTAGTGGTTGGGGATTCCCTGCTTGGCACGCTGTTTGGTGGCCCCATCATCAACGTGTCGTCCATGATAACCAAGATTGTCATCGTGGTCTTTGCCATTTACCTGGCTTTGCGGATGCGCCCCCGTCGCCTTAAAGAAGCAGATACCGATTCCCCAAGCATTCCCTGGGATATGATTGTTGTCATTCTCACCGGGCTGCTTGTTGTAGGCCTGGGCATTGGCTTTGCCGTCTATCTAAACACCCCCGTATAACGGTGCTGCATGTTTGCTGCACGTGAAGTAGGTAGGAAAGAAAGATGAATAATAGCAGACACCTTGCTATCGTTGCTGTTCTAATTGTTGTTGCAACACTGCTCTTACGCGTGTTCTTCGGTTGGCTTTTCACGCTGCCAGTTGCTGCCAGCACCCAAGCCGGCCCCATTGATGGATTCTTTAGCATTCATTTCTGGATGATCTCATTCTTGTTTGCACTCATCATGGTGCTAATGCTCTATTCTGCTGTTGCCTTCCGTCGTCGCCCCGATGACCATGAAGATGGCCCTCATATTCACAGCAACACAGCTCTGGAAATTGGCTGGACGGTGATCCCTACGGTCATCGTATTGGGCTTTGGTGTTTATGGGGCAATTTTGCTTAACAATTTAATTGCTCCCCAACAGGGAGAAATCACGATCCAGGTGGAAGCACGGCAATGGGGCTGGAAGTTTACTTATCCTGAACATGACAACCTGGTTTCCGGGCAATTGGCTCTGGAAATCGGGCAACCTATTGTGCTGGAATTGAGTTCTGTAGACGTTCTGCACTCTTTTTGGGTGCCTGAATTCCGCATGAAGCAGGATTTGGTACCTGGGCGGACGACCACGCTGCGCCTTGAACCGACAAAAGAAGGTAGTTACAAGGTTCGCTGTGCTGAAATTTGTGGTACAGGCCACGCTGATATGCGGGCTGAGGTGCTGGTGATGGAGCCGGCCGCGTATGCGGCCTGGATTGAAGAGGCTTCTAACGTGCCTGTTTATGCTGAGCTAGAGCCGGCCGAACGCGGGCAACTCTGGTACTCTGATCCAAACCTGAACTGTGTGGCTTGCCATTCGGCAGATGGAACGGCTTTGGCTGGCCCCACCTGGCAAGCAATTATTGGGCGGCAAGAGGCACTGGCTGATGGTTCGTCGGTTGTGATTGATGCTGACTACATCCGCAATTCGGTCTTGGATCCCAATGCCCAAATTGTGGCTGGCTTCCAGCCAAATGTGATGCCACAAAACCTGGCTGATACGATTGGCGAGATCGAACAAAATATTCTGGATACCCAGGGGACTGAGGTTGACATTATCAACGACTTGATTGCTTTTATGGAAACGTTGCAATAGAAACGGCCGTTAATACCAGTAAGGAGAACGCTATTCATGGAATTCATTCTTAAAATCACTCGTTCAAAAGGCGCCCACGCCATTGTCTCCGGTATCTTTGGTGCAGTCATCGGGCTTGTCATCGCGCTTGCGCTCCGTAGCATCCACGACGCTATAGTCAATTCACTCACCATCATCAAACCGCCACAAATTGCCTATGACTTCCTCTACCCCACCATTGGTGCCCTCCTCGTCGCCATCCATACCGTCATCGGGCTAGGCTCCGGCGTGGGGTTGTTCCACAACACGCGACTAGGCCGTTTCCTCTATTATGCAGGTGCCAGTGCCTACGTATGGGGTCTCGTTGGTCAGGCTATCGGGCTGCTCCTCGGCATTGGCATCATTGACGGGCTACGTGCCGCACTGGGCTACACCAGCGATGCCGCTAACATCCAATTCGCCGGTATCACCTTTTCCGAAGGAGCTATGGTCTTCGGCGCCATCCTCAGCGTCATCACCTTCCTCATCTTTGGTGGGGTTCTTACCGACTGGTTCAAGTGGATGGTTGGTGCCGAAACGCCGCTGCACCATGGTGCCCCCGAAGGGATGCCAGAATGGGCTCGCTATCTCTTCCCCGATGTAAACCACAAAGTCATCGGCATTCAGTACGGCTATACGTCCGTTTTTGTCCTGCTCGTGGGTGGTCTCTTCGCCATTCTATTTCGCCTGGAACTGGTTGCACCCGGTTTCCAATATCTTGAAGCGGATCAATTCAACACCCTCTTTAGCGCCCACGGCATCGTCATGATTGTCGCCATTCTGCTTGGGGTTGGTGCCATGATTAACTACCTTGGCCCGATCATGATTGGTGCTTCGGACATGGCCTTCCCGCGTCTCAATGCCTTTAGCTATTGGGTAGGTATTCCATCCATCACCCTGGTGCTTTTAGCAATGGTTTTGGGTGGTTGGGACACCGGATGGGTTGCCTACTCACCATTGGCCTTACGCACATCGGCCGGCGTGCTGCTCTTCATGCTCGGCTTCTACATCAATGGCTTCTCCTCTATTGCCGGTTCCATCAACATGATCGTCACCACAGCCACCATGAGAGCCAAAGGCATGTCACTCTTCCGAATGCCAATCTTTGTGTGGGCAGCCCTTGCCGCCTCCCTCATCCAGTTCACAGCCACCCAAACCGTGGGTGTTGCCTTAACCATGACCGTAGCCGAACGCGCCATTGGCCTCACCTTTTTTAACCCGGAAACGGGTGGTAATCCTATTCTCTACCAGCACATCTTCTGGTTCTATTCACACCCCGCTGTCTATGTCTTCATCTTGCCGGGTCTAGGCATCATCAGCGAACTCCTCCCCGTCTTTACCCGCAAACCCCTCTTCGGCTATCGCTGGATTGCGCTTTCCAGCTTGGGTATTGCCTTCGTCGGCTTTCTTGTCTGGGCACACCATATGTTCACCTCTGGCATGAACGATGCGCTGCGCATCCCCTTCATGATTGCCACCATGCTCGTTGCAGTACCCACCGGGGTCAAATTCTTTAGCTGGGTTGCCACCATGTGGGGCGGTAAGATGAGCTTTGAAACGCCCATGTTGTTTGTGTTGGGTGCCATCTCAGTGTTCCTTATCGGCGGCATCAGCGGCCCCATTCTCGGTACCATCCCCACCGATCTGCACCTGCATGATACCTACTGGGTTGTAGGACACTTCCATGCCACGATGTTTGGGGGGTTTGTATTCCCCTATTTTGCAGCACTCTATTATTGGTACCCCAAAATTACCGGCCACATGTACAAGGAAAATTTGGGTAAGCTGCACTTCTGGCTCATGGTTCCCGGCTTTTGGGTAATGAGCTTTGGGCAAATGAGTGCCGGTATTTTTGGGATGCGGCGGCGTATCTGGGACTATGACCCCAGCCTGGGATTGCAAACAACCCATATCATGATCACTCTCGCCGGGCTGGTCATTGGCTGGTCTGTCTTGATTATGGTATACAATTTTGCCGTCAGTGCTCGTACCGAGCGTGTTGCCGAAACCAATCCCTGGAAATCCCGTTCTCCCGAATGGCAAGTTCCATCACCACTGCCAGAATTCAATTACGATGTTCCGTTTGAAGTGGTTGGTGAACCATATGATTACGGTTTGGCTGACTCGGTTTATACCAAAGCAATGGCCGCAGCCGACTAGGTTTTTGATGAATACAGGTGCCGCCTGCAACACAATGCAGGCGGCTATTTTTACGAGGAGATTAACGGGTGAGTAGCGAAAATAAAGCGGCAGCAGTGCGAACAGGGTATACCGTTTTCATTGCCTTAGCCATTTTGACCATCGGCGAATATATTGTGGCTCAAGCCTCTATTCCGCTGACAGTTCCTTTGTTCATTATTGCGCTTATCAAAGCGGCCTTAATTGTCAACTTCTTTATGCACGTGTATCGCCTTTGGCGTGAGGAGAGTCATTGATGAGCGCCGTTACTGCACATCATGATGACCATGCACATGGTCATGAAATGCCCTATGAAGTCCAGTTGAAGAGCAATCGTCTGGGTTTATGGCTGTTTTGCTTTTCAGAGCTGTTTCTGTTTATTGCGCTGTTGTCTGCCCGCTTTGTATTGTGGGGCAACCATCGGCCAGAATTGAGTCAGGAGCTTGGGTTAATTACCACCAGCGTGCTTTTGGTCAGTAGCTATTTTGTCTATCGGGGCGAATCAGCTATGGGGCATGGTGATCGTCGTACCTTCCTGTCCAGCTATCTTATTGCCGCCCTGTTAGGTGCTGTTTTTTTTGTTGGCGTGGTGGTAATGGAATGGAATATCTTTGGCCTGGAAGCAAACGTGGCCGGGATTGAGGTGTTTGGTCATTTAAAACCGTCGGATGGTGTCGAGGCGGGCATTTTCTTTGCCATGACGGGAATGCACGCGCTGCACGTGTTGAGCGGTATTATCTTTTTGTTGATTGTGTGGAATAACGGCCGTCGCGGCCATTTTTCTGCGGAAAAACATTGGGGGGTTGAGGCGTGTGCGATTTATTGGCATTATGTTGACGTGATTTGGGTCTTCTTCTACCCGGCACTTTACCTCATTGGCACACCTTTTCACGGCTAGTTACCAGTAATCGGTAATCGGTAACTAAACCGATTACTGATTATTGATTACTGATTACCGAAAATGGATCCCGTCCTAAAAGCTGTATTGCTCTCATGGGATTGGCGTATAGATGTGATTGTCGTCCTGGCTTTGGCCGGGACGCTTTATTCCAGGGGGTGGGTGCGTTTATGGCGGCGGACAAAGGCAAGGGGAAGAAACGGCCGTAAATTAGCATCCCCTTGGCGATTCAGCTCCTACCTCCTTGGCATCTTCTTCATTGCCCTCGCCCTCCTCTCCCCCATCGCCCCCTTGGGGCAACAACTCTTTTTTATGCACATGATCCAGCACCTGCTGCTGATCATGGTTGCCCCTCCCCTGCTTTTCTTAGCCAACCCCATGCCCTTCATACTTTGGGGGCTGCCCGACAACTGGCGGCTAAAAGTTGGCGCGGGTCTAAGTCGCTTGCTGCACCGGCAATCATCGTTCCGTCACGGGCTGCGGGTTGCAACCTCCCCCGGCATCATCTGGATTGTATGGGTGGTGTCGGTCATTGGCTGGCATGACCCCAATATGTACAATGCCGCACTGCGCTATGAATGGATCCATAATCTCGAACACTTGACCTTTTTTATAGCAAGTATGGTTTTCTGGTGGTACGCCACCGGAGCCGGGCCGTACATTCACGAACAGAAAAGCCTTTTAGGGCGTATTGCTTTTTTGATTGGCGCAGTGCCGCCCAATATGGTGGTGGGCGTTGTGCTGGCGTTTTTACCAGAGGTTGCCTACACCTACTATTTGTCAGTCCCCCGGCTGTGGGGAATTGACGCCCTCACCGACCAGCGCATCGGCGGTATCATCATGTGGATTCCCGGCAGCATGATGTTTTTGATTGCGGCACTGGTTTTAATTGCCCAAATGCTGGGCGGGGAAAGCCGCAAGCCACGATTGTCGGAAAAAGACAATTGGGGCAATGATGAGATCGTTGCTGCCCCTGGCATTAAAAGGCCATCATGACCATCACGGCGTTTGGCACCCTGCTGGCAGCCTTGGTTAGCCGCAAATGGTGGTGGGTGACGATTCTGGTGCTGGCAATCATGGCATTGTTTGTGCGGCTGGGTTTTTGGCAACTGGATCGGCTGGCGCAGCGGCGGGAAGCGAATGCGACACTGCTGACGGTGCTGCAATCGGAGCCGCTGGATTTAGCAACGGCCGTTTTTCCCCCCGACCTCACCCCCCTCAAAGACCGCCAGGCCATCGCCACCGGCACATTTGACTTTGACTACCAAGGCATTGTGAAATTGCAGCTTTGGCAGGGGCGACCGGGTGCCTATTTACTGGCTCCGCTGGTGCTGGCGGATGGAAAAACGGCCGTTTTGGTCAACCGGGGCTGGATTCCTGAGGCAGAAACGGCCGTTTCTGCCCGCCACCAATACGACCAGCCCGGCCAACAAACCATTCACGGCTACATTGGGCTAACCGAAACTGTCTCTCGCGCCAGCAGCAGCAGCGACCAGCCCCCCCTCGAATGGTTCCGCGTAGACATCGCCCAAATCCAGCCGCAGCTACCCTACACCCTGCTCCCCGTCTATCTCATCCAAACGCCGCAGGAGGGCGACAACCAAACCCCACCCTTCCGCGCCGAACAAATCATTGACCTTTCCGAAGGGCCACACCTCAGCTACGCCATCCAATGGTTCATTTT
>WBZL01001370.1_pt1 | contig 25752 bp, 17 predicted proteins | sample 5204291 | NCBI WGS metagenome assembly WBZL01 (sample SAMN12344345, study PRJNA552823) | activated sludge metagenome | biome: Activated sludge suspended growth; feature: Nitrification reactor; material: Wastewater; isolation source: activated sludge from nitrification reactor of wastewater...
TCCGAAACGGTGTTGATCGAGGCGCAAAGCGCAGCCGTAGCTCGGGCTACGGCGAGCATTTGCAACGACGAGCGGCGCCGTTTGGGGCGATCGAGCGGGCGTGGCGGAATGCTTCACAGGCTCTCAGCCCAGCGTCATCAGCGAGGCATTGCCCCCGGCCGCCGCGGTGTTGATGCTCAGCGCGCGTTCGATCACCAGCCGCTCCAGCGGCAGATCGAGCTCGCCCGGCGCCAGGCGCTCGACCCCGATCACCGGGCCGTCGCGCTCGGCCAGCACGCGCTGCACTTCGGCCAGGCGATCGGGCGATCCGTGCAGCAGCACCGCGTCGAATGCGGCGCCGGGGTCGCGCCAATCCGCCACCAGGGCCACGCGCGTGCGCACCGGCTCGGGCAGCTCGCGCCACAGCGGCTCGGCCGCGGCGCTCCACAGCGCGCGGCTGCCCACGGCGAGCACGCCCGCCAGTTGCACCAGCCGGTCGGCGTCGCTGCCGGCCAGGCACAGCACCGCGTGGCGCGGCACGATGCGGTAGACGTTGCGCTCGCCGGTCGGCCCGCGCAGGACCTTGCCGCTGCCGCTGCCGCTGCCGCTGCCGCTGCCGCTGCCGCTGCCGCTGCCGCTGCCGCTGCCGCTGCCGCTGCCGCTGCCGCTGCCGCTGCCACTGTCACTGTCAGCGCCGGCCCCGCCGGCCTCGCGCTCGAAGCGCTCGCAGGCCTCGGCCAGCGCGGCCTGGCCGCGGCCGCGGGCCCAGTCGCGCAGCGCGGCGAGGCTGTGGTTGTGCCGCGGCGTCGCGTCGCTGGCGCCGTCGGCGGCGGCGTCCGGCGCGGCGCCGGACATCACGCGGGCCAGCACATCGGCCGGGCGCTCGGCCAGCAGCCGCTGCAGGTACAGCGGCCCGCCGGCCTTGGGGCCGGTGCCTGACAGCCCTTCGCCGCCAAAGGGCTGCAGCCCCACCACCGCGCCGACCATGTTGCGGTTGACGTAGACGTTGCCGGCGCGCGCGGCGCCGGCAACGCGCGCGATGGTCTCGTCGATGCGCGTGTGCAGCCCCAGCGTCAGCGCGTAGCCGGTGGCGTTGATGCGCTCGATCAGCGCGTCCAGCGCGTCGCGCCGGTAGCGCACGAAGTGCAGCACCGGGCCGAACACTTCGTGCTGCAGTTCGGCCACGTCGTCGATCTCGATCAAGGTGGGCAGCACGAAGCTGCCGCCGGCCAGCGGCGGCGCACCCGGTGCAGCGGGCGCGCAGGCCTGGTGCACGCGGTGGCCCTTGGCGCGCATCGCCTCGATGTGCTGCTCGATCGCGCCGCGCGCGTCGTCGTCGATCACCGGGCCGACGTCGGTGTGCAGCTCGCCCGGGTCGCCGACGCGCAGTTCGGCCATCGCGCCCAGCAACATGTCCAGCAGCGCAGCGGCCGCTTCGTGCTGCACGCACAGCACGCGCAGCGCCGAGCAGCGCTGGCCGGCGCTGTCGAAGGCCGAGGCCAGCACGTCGGCCACCACCTGCTCGGCCAGCGCCGACGAGTCGACGATCATCGCGTTCTGTCCGCCGGTCTCGGCGATCAGCGGGATCGCGCGGCCGCGCTCGCCGGCGCGCCCGACCAGGCCGCGCTGCAGCAGGCGCGCCACCTGGGTCGATCCGGTGAACAGCACGCCGCGGATGCGCTCATCGGCCACCAGCCGGGCGCCGACAACCTCGCCGCGCCCGGGCAGCAGTTGCAGCGCTGTGCGCGGCACGCCGGCCGCCCACAGCGCGCGCACCGCCTGCGCCGCGACCAACGGGGTCTGCTCGGCCGGTTTGGCCAGCACGGTATTGCCGGCGGCCAGCGCCGCCGCCACCTGGCCGGTGAAGATCGCCAGCGGAAAGTTCCACGGGCTGATGCACACCACCGGCCCGAGCGCGCGGTGCGTGTCGTTGGCGAAGCCTTCGCGCAGCTGCTGTGCGTCGTAGCGCAGGAAGTCCACCGCCTCGCGCACCTCGGCCAGCGCGTTGGCCGCGGTCTTGCCGGCTTCGCGCATCAGCAGCGCCATCAGCCGCGGCCGCTCGTGCTGCAGCCGCTCGGCGGCGGCTTCGAGCACGCGCGCGCGCTCGCCGGGCGGCGTGGCGGCCCAGCCCGGTGCGGCGGCCTGCGCGTCGCGCAGCGCGGTCTCGAGCTCGGCGGCGGTGGTCTCGCGGGTGAAGCCGACGCGGTCGCTGCGGTCGGCCGGGTTGGTCACCGCCTCGAGGCTGCCCGGCGCGGCATCCGCCGCCAGCAGCGGTACGGCCTGCCAGTCTTGCTGCGCGGCCGTGTCGACGGCCTGCGCCAGCGCCAGCAACTGGGCCTCGCTGGCCAGATCCAGGCCGGCCGAGTTGGCGCGCCCGGCGCCGTACAGCGCGGCCGGCAGCGGGATCGCCGGGTGGGGCAGGCCGGCCGCGCCGTCGGCGCGGGCTGCGGCGTCGACCCACTCCACCGGGTCGCGCACCAGGTCTTGCAGCGGCAGCGCGGCATCGGCGATGCGGTTGACGAACGAGGTGTTGGCGCCGTTTTCCAGCAGCCGGCGCACCAGGTAGGCCAGCAGCGTTTCGTGCGTGCCCACCGGCGCGTAGATGCGGCAGGGCCGGGCCAGGCCGCCTTGCGCGGCGGCGCCGACCACCTGCTCGTACAGCGGCTCGCCCATGCCGTGCAGGCACTGGAACTCGTATTGGCCCGGCATCCAGGTCTGCGGGTCGGCCAGTTCGTGCACGGCCGCCAGCGTGTGCGCGTTGTGGGTCGCGAACTGCGGGTAGACGGCCTCGGGCGCGGCCAGCAGCTTGCGCGCACAGGCGATGTACGACACATCGGTGTGCGCCTTGCGCGTGTACACCGGGTAGCCGCACTGGCCGTCGAGCTGAGCGCGCTTGATCTCCGAATCCCAGTACGCGCCCTTGACCAGCCGCACCATCAGCCGGCGCCGGCTGCGCCGCGCCAGGTCGACCAGGTGGTCGACGACGAGCGGGCAGCGCTTCTGGTAGGCCTGGATCACGAAACCCAGCCCGTCCCAGCCGCGCAGCGGCGGCTCGAAGCACAGCCGCTCGAGCAGGTCCAGCGACAGCTCGAGCCGATCGGCCTCCTCGGCGTCGATGTTCAGCCCGAGGTCGAAACGCCGCGCCAGCGCACACAGCCGCAGCAGCCGCGGGTACAGCTCGGCCATCACCCGCTCGGCCTGGGCGCGGACGTAGCGCGGGTGCAGCGCCGACAGCTTGATCGAGATGCCGGGCCCGTCGATCACGCCGCGCCCGGCGGCGGCGCGGCCGATGGCCTCGATCGCGTCCTCGTAGGCGCGCAGGTAGCGCTCGGCGTCGCGCGCGGTCATCGCCGCTTCGCCCAGCATGTCGTACGAGTAGCGAAAGCCGACGCGCTCGTGCGGCTGGGCGTTGCGCAGCGCCTCGGCGATGGTCTGGCCGGTGACGAACTGCTCGCCCATCATGCGCATCGCCAGGTCCACGCCCTTGCGGATCAGCGGCTCGCCGCCCAGCCCGGCCAGCCGGCCGAGCGCCGCCGACAGGCCGGTCTCGCTGTGCGTGGCCACCAGCTTGCCGGTGATCAGCAGACCCCAGCTCGCCGCGTTGACGAACAGCGACGGGCTGCGGCCCAGGTGCGCGGCCCACTGGCCGTGCGCGATCTTGTCGCGGATCAGCGCGTCGCGCGTGGCTGCATCGGGGATGCGCAGCAGCGCTTCGGCCAGGCACATCAGCGCCACGCCCTCCTGCGACGACAGCGCGTACTCCTGCAGCAAGCCCTGCACCAGCCCGGCGCGGCCGGCCGCGGCGCGGCGTTCGCGCAGCGCGCGCGCCAGGCGCAGCGCCAGCGCCTGCGCGCGCTGCGCCTGCGGCGGCGCCAGCCGCGCCGCGTCCAGCACCGCGGCCAGCGCCTGGGGCTCGCCGATCCGCGCCGCCGCGGTGAGCGCGCGGCGCAGCGGCGTGGCGGCGTAGGCCGAGGGCTCGAACAGGCGGCTGCGGCTCATGGTGTGCGGCGGACCCGGGCAATGCGGTGCCCGCGATCATGCTCGCTGCGGTGGCGCGCGCAAGCCCCGCGGGCGAACAGTCTGCCGCCGCGCAGCCGCCGCGCAGCCGCCGCTCAGTCGGCGCTTTCGGGCACGTAGACGATCGAGCCGTCCTTCATGCGGTAGGCGACGCCAGCCTTCTCGCCGTCGCCCGAGCCGATGGCGCCGCTGGCCTTGTAGCGCTCGACCTTCTCGCCCTTCTTCACGACGATTTCCATGTTCGGCTTGCCGGGGTCGGTGATCACCGTGACGTCGCGCTTGGCGAAGGGGCTGAGCAGCGGGTTTTGCGCCACCGTGATCAGCAGCGCGGCGATGATCACCAGGAAGATGTCGATCAGGTTGACCACCGACAGGATCGGGTCGTCGGTCTCGGGCTCGTGCAACAGGCGCAGCGCCATCATGCGGCTCCGGCGGCTCCGGCGGCTCCGGCGGCTCCGGCGGCGCCGGTGGCAGCGGCGCTGCGTGGCGCGGCGGCGGCCACGCCGGCGTGGCGCCCTTGCGCGATTTCGAGCACCTCCTCGGCCAGCCAGCGCCGGCGCACGTTGGCCACCCAGAAGGTGATGGCCGCGGCGATCAGTGCCAGGATCACGGCCGAGAACGCCACCGTCAGGTTGCTCGACACCTGCGCCAAGTTGCCGTCGGACAGGCCCTTGAGCGCCGGGCCCATCGGGATCATGGTCGCCACCAGGCCGAGCAGCGGCGTGACGCGGCTGGCGATGCGCGGGCCTTCCATCAGCTTGTGCGCGCGCAGGTCGAGCTCGTCGTCGCTCAGCCCGGCCGGCCCAGCCGCGCGGTACGCCGCCACCAGCGGCCGGCCCGCGCCCTGGCGGCGGCGCAGCGCGAGCATGATGAACTCGCCCAGCACCCAGAAGGCATACAGGAAGAGCGCGGCGATCAGCAGCAACGTGGGCAGCAGGAAAAGCTGCGCCACGGTGTACATCGTGGATTCGAGGGCGGTGGACATGGCGGGTGCAAGGTCAGGGGTGGATGAAGCGGTGAAGCGGTGAAGCGGCAAGAGGTGGCGCTCGAGCTGCTCAGGCGGCACTCAGCGCAGGCGTGGCCGCGATGCGCGCCGTGCGCGGCGGGCTGGCATCGGCGCGCCAGCCGCGCCAGGCACCGCCGGCCAGCGCCAGCGCCAGCAGCAGCAGGGCCGCCAGCGCGTCGATCACCGCGGCCACCGGCGCGGGCGTGTCGGCCACCCGCTCGAGCTGGATGCCCTGGATCGGCGCTGGCGCGGGCGGGGGCTCGGCGGTCTTGGCAGGGGGCTCGGCCGGCGCGTCGTCCGGCGCTTCGGGCCGGGCCGCCGCCTGCGCGGCCGGCGCCGGCGCGGGCGCCGCCAGCCCGTAGCCCGGCGCGACGAAGGCCTCGAAGGCCGGGTTCTGGCTGCGCACCTGGTAGCGCTGCGCCAGCTCGTTGTAGCGTGCCTTCAGCTCGGCCACGCTGCGCGGGTCGGCGTCCCACTGCTCGAGCCGCGCGGCTTCGAGCATGCGCTCGATGCTTTGCGCCAGCGCGTGCGGGTTGTTCTTCTCGAACCAGTCCTTCAGGCCGAGCTGGTGCTTGTCGCGCACGTACACGTCCATGAACTCCTGCCACTGGTCGCCGCGCACCACCTCGCGCGCCACGCTTTGCCAGCCGGCGAAGTTGTTGATGCCGTCCAGCACCTGCAGCGTGCCGGCGTAGCCCTCGGCCATCAGGCCCTGGATGTGGCCGGGGTGGAAGTTGCGCGTCGCCAGCTCCTTGGCCAGGAACTGCGCCGCGCCCTCGACGCGGCCCGCACCGCTGCCGCGCAGGTTGCTGACGTACAGCTCGGGCGGCTTGCCGTCGAGGTGGCGCACCGCCAGGCCGATGCCGCCCAGGTACTGGAACGGGTCGTCGGTGGTCAGCATGCCGTACAGGTTGCTGCTGCGCGCCAGCACCGCGGCTTCGGTGCCGCGCAGCTGCTCGGCGTACAGGTTGATCTTGCGCGCGCCCGAAACTCCTGCGCTGCCCCACCCAGCCTCGTCGGGGCCGTAGGCGTACTGCATGCGCCCGAGGTACAGCTGCGCCAGCTTGCGGTCGCCTTCGGCCTGGGTGTTCCAGCTGTCGGTCGCCAGCGCGGCGTCGTCGAGTCCGGTGCCGTAGCGGCCCGATTCGCTGGAGAAGATGCGCGTCTGCGCGGCGATCTGCGCCTCGGCCTGCGGCACGCCGAGCGCGGCCAGGTTGCGCTCGATGCGCTGTGCGTTGACCGCCACCGGGTTGTCGGCCTCGGCGCGGGCCAGCGACGCCAGCTTCGCGGCCTGCGCCAGCTGCTTCATCACGTTGGGGAAGTGGTCGCGGTACAGCCCGGTGGCCGACAGCACCACGTCCACCCGCGGCCGGCCGAGCTGTTCGCGCGGGATCCGCTTGACGCCGCTGACGCGCCCGCCGTCGTCCCACACCGGCTCCACCCCCAGCGCCCACAGTGCCTGGGCTTCGAGCAGGCCGAAGTGGCGCATCGTCTCCACCGACCACAGCGTGAAGGCGAGCTTGGCCGGCACGCGCCCGGTCTTGGCGCGGTGCGCGTCCAGCAGCTGGTCGAGCGCCACCTTGCCGGCCTGCCACGCCGCCTTGGTCGGCACCCGGCTGGGGTCGAAGCCGTACAGGTTGCGTCCGGTCGGCAGCGCGTCGGGGTTCTTGATCGGGTCGCCGCCGTAGCTGGTGGGGATGTACTTGCCGTCCAGCCCGGCGAGCAGCGCGCGCAGTTCGTTGGCCGCGCCCAGGTCGTCGTACCAGCGCCGTGCCTGCGCCAGCTGCTCGCGTGCCGCCGCATCCAGGTGCGGCACCGGCGCGCCGTCCTTCAGGTGCGCAGCCAGCAGCCGGTAGGGCTTGGTGTCGACGAGCTTGGTGTAGTCGGCCACCATCAGCTCGTCGGCTTCTTCGGCCGGGTTGGCGGGGTCGGCCACGCCTTCCCAGAAGCCCTTGCCGAGCATGGTCAGCACCTGCGCGATGCGCCATTTGTCGTCGGCGCCCTGGCCGAAGGTGTGCAGGCCCATCGGCTGTGCGGTCAGCGCCAGCTCGTGCAGGTGGTCGTGCACCGCGGTGACGAAGGCGTCGAACTCGCGCGCGATGCGCGCGTCGTCCCAGCCCAGGTCGAGCTGGATGCGCTCTTGCTTGACGCCGGCCAGGAACTGCGCGCGCAGCTGCTCCTTCACGCCGCCGCTTTCCTGCGCCAGCCACTGGTGCAGCAGGTCGTGGATGTGCGTCAGCCGCTGGTGCAGCCCGGCCGGGGTGAGCGGCGGCGTCTGGTGGCTGATGATCACCGCGCGGCCGCGGCGCTTGGCCTGCGTCGCCTCGCCGATGTTGTCGACGATGTACGGGTACAGCACCGGCACGTCGCCCACCGCCAGCATCGGCCAGTCGAACACCGACAGCCCGCGCTCCTTGCCCGGCAGCCATTCCTGCGTGCCGTGGGTGCCGAAGTGCACCAGCGCGTCGGCGCCGAACTGCTGGCGCGCCCACAGGTACGCCGCCAGGTAGTGGTGCGTGGGCACCGCGGTGGTGGAGTGGTACAGCGCCTTCTCGCGCTGCTTGGCGGCGTCGCCGGCGCGCTCGTCGGGGCGCTCGTCGCGCCCGGGTTGCGGCAGCAGCGTGATGTTGCCGCGCTGCAGCCGCGGGATCACGAAGAACGACTCGCCGCCGTCGTGCAGCACCATGGTCGAGCGCTCGGGATCGCCCCAGGCCTGCTGCAGCGCATTGCGCACTTCGGCCGGCAGGGTCCGCAGCCACTGGCGGTAGGCGTGCAGCGGCAGCCGCTCGGCCAGGCCGTCGCGCAGCAGGTCGCGCAGCACCGCCTGGTCCTGCGCCGGCCGGTACGCCGGGGCGAGCAGCCGCTGCAGCTGCTCGGTCAGCGGCTGCTCGGCCAGCGCGCTGGTGTCGTAGCCGGCGCCTTGCAGCGCCGCCAGCGTCGCGCTCAGGCTGCGCGGCAGGTTCATGAAGCTGGCCGACAGGTTCTTCTCGCCGGCCGGGTAGTTCCAGAAGAACAGCGCGACGCGCTTGTCGGCCTCGGGCTTGTACTTCAGCTGCAGCAGCGCCAGCGCCTTGGCGGCGATCGCCGCCGCCTGGGCGTCGATCGGCGCCAACTGCTCGTCGCCGGGCCGCACCGCGGCGGCGATCTGGATGTCGGCGATGCCGGCGTACTCGGCCTGCGCCAGGTAGAACGGCACGTCCATCAGCGGGATGCCGTGGCGGTCGGCCCGCCACTGCTCGGCCGGGCCGCGGCGCCACGCCATCGCCTGGATCACCGGCAGGCCCAGCGCTTCGAGCTCCTTGCGCCGGCCTTCGGGGTCGAGCGTGATCTGGGTGTTGATCAGCACGTCGGCCACCGGCTGGCCGTCCAGGGTCAGCATGCGGCGCATGCCGTTGGCGTCCATCACCGGGCTGTAGAACGGCAAGGCCAGCGCGCCGCCGGCTTCGATGCGGCGCACCAGGTCGTCGATGAGCTCGGTCTGCCCGGCGGCGATGCTGCCTTGGTGGAAGGCGATCGCCACCGTCGGCGCGCGCTGCGCGGCGACGATGCCGCGCGCGGCGAAGTATTCGGCCGGCGAGGCGGCGACCACCTGCTCGAGCGCCGGGTGGTAGATGCCGGCGTTGGGGAAGACCTGCGGCGGCGGCAGGCTGCGCCAGTCCTGCCCCGCGCGCCAGGCGAGCAGCGTTTGCAGCAGCCACTCGGTGTTGCGCGCGCCGCCTTGCACGAAGTAGCCGTGCAGCCGCTGCGCCAATGCCGGGTCGATGCCGCCGCCGGGCTTGGGCGCGGCTGCCGGCAACCACACGTGCGGCAGCTGCTGCAGCGCCGGCAGCACCGGCGCGAGCCGGCCGCGCACGAAGTCCTCGAGGTGCTGGCGCGGCGCGTCGATCAGCACCAGCTCGGCGCCTTGCAGCAGCGCGCTCGACAGCTCGTCGGCGGCGATCTTCTCGACGAAGCGCGCGCGCAGCGGCAGCGCGTGCGCGCGTGCCGCTTGCTCCAGCGCGATGAAGCGCCCCGGCGGTGACGGGCTGGTGGTCAGCAGCAGCACGCCGTCGGCGCGGGCGGCGGCCCACAGCGTCAGGCACAGGACAAAGACCAGGCAGCGGTGCAGCAACATCGATTGGGCGTGTCAGTCAGAGGCGATGCCGGCGCGGCGCAAGCGTGGCCCGCGCGGGGGGCCGGACGCCGCGCGGCGCAGGCCGGGGTTCGCTGCAGCCGGGCTTGACGGCGTTCATGTGGGAGGCTTTCAGGCGGGGGGGTGCCGAGACCCCGGTCGCGGCGGGCGGTGCTGTGCCGGCGAGACCGGCGGCGCGGGCGCTGAGTGTCTCGCTGCGGCGAGTTATACGCGAATGCGAACGATTCGCAATTATCGCCAGCCAAGGTCAGGCGATGGCGGGCGATCCATCGGCCGGTCGAGCGGCGGTGCAGGCGGCGGCTGCTACAGCTGGAAGCCCAGCCACAGCACCATGCCTTCGGCCATGTCGTGCAGCAGCCCCGGCTGGCGAAACTGGTACAGCCGCGCCGACTGCTTCTCGCGCGCGAACCAGTCGCCGAAGCGTTGCACGTCGGCGTGCTCGTGGAAGGCCAGCATCAGCTCGTAGTTCAGGAACAGGCTGCGGCTGTCCAGGTTGGCCGATCCGGCCAGCGCCAAGGTGTCGTCGATCACCGCCAGCTTGGCGTGCAGCATCTGCGGCGCCAGCCAGATGCGCGCGCCGGCCTGCGCCAGCGCGCGCACCGGACGGCCGCGCGCGATGTCGGACAGCCGGTGGTTGGAGCGCGCCGGCATCAGCAGGTCGACCGCCACGCCGCGGCGCGCCGCCAGCGTCAGCGCCAGCACCAGCGCCGGATCGGGCACGAAGTACGGCGTGACCAGCGCGATGCTGCGCCGCGCCTGGTAGGCGGCGCTGAGCAGCAGCGCATACACCGTGTCGTCCACCTGGTCGGGGCCCGAGGCGACGAGCTGCGCACCGCGCAGCGGCGGCTCGGCGGCCTGCGGTGCGTCGTCGACGAGGATCTGCTGGCTGACGCGCTCGGTGCGGGCGAAGGCCCAGTCGTGCTCGAACAGCGTGGCGGCCTGGCCCACCAGCGGCCCGCCGAGGTCGAAGCTCAGGTCGTGCCACGGTGGCGCGCCGGGCGTGCCCTCGAAGTACTCGGCCGCCAGGTTGCGCCCGCCGCACCACAAGCGGCGCGATTCGAGCGCGGCGTCGACGATCAGCATCTTGCGGTGGTTGCGCAGGTTGGTGCGCCCGCGCAGCGGCGAGCGCAGCGGCGGCACGAACAGCGCGACACCGGCACCCGCCGCGCGCAGCGGCTTCAGGTTGGGGCGGCCGGCCATCAGGCTGCCCATGCCGTCGAGCAGCAGGCGCACGCGCACGCCGGCGCGCGCCTTGGCCGCCAGCGTGTCGACCACGCGCTGGCCGATCGCGCCGCGCCCGAGGATGAAGGTGCACACGTCGATCGATTCGCGCGCGCCGTCCAGATGCGCCAGCAGCGCGTCCAGTGCCTGGCTGCCGTCGGCGTGGATGTTCAGCTCGCGGTAGGCGGCCGGCGCCGGCTGGCCCAGCGCGTGCAGCGTTTGCAGCACCCACGAGCCGTTCGCCGCCTGAGGCGCCAGCTGCTGGCCCTGCGCGGAGCGCGGCCGCGCCTGCTTGCGCGAGCCGAAAGCCACGAACAGCGGGATCGCGGCATAGGGCATCAGCGCGATGAACAGCACCCAGGCGATCGCCGCGGTCGGGTGGCGGCGCTGCACGGTCAGGTGCGAGACGACGACGTACAGCAGCAGGCCCAGCAGCACCACCAGGCCGTGGATCGACAGATAGGTTTCCAGATGGGCGCGCAGCATCGTCACAGCGCGCCTGCAGCGTGGCGTGTTGGCGCGGCGCCAGCCGGCGTGGGGTGCCGGCCGCTGGCGGCCGCGCCCATGCCGTGGCTGCGCAGCACCGGCATCGCCGCTAGCGCGCCTGCACCCGCACGCGCAGCGGCGTGTCGGGCCAGCCCTGCGCGCGCAACTGGGCTTGCAGCTGCGGCAGCAGCTGGCGCAGCTTGGCCGCGGCGGCGCCGCCGCTGACCAGCAGCGACCAGCCGGCATCGTCCAGCGGGCCGGGCCGCACCGCGCCGCGCAAGGCGTCGTCCAGCTGCGCTTCGATTGCGGCAAAACGCTGGCGCGATTGCTGCAGCCGCTGCAGCAGTGCGGTCAATGGCGGGCTCTGGTCCAGCGCCGTGCGCAGCGCCAGGGTGCCGGGCGTGACCGGCGCGCGGCCGCTTGGCGGCGGGGTGTTGGGTTGGCGGCCGGGCATAAGGGTGAGTCTAGCCGCGCCGGGGCGGGTGCTAAACTCGTCGGCCCCTTTGTGCTCCGCCACGAGCGCCAAGCACCGCTTGCAAGGCCGGCGCCCGGCGCCATCCACGCTTCTTGCGGCCATGCCCGCAGCGCCTTGCGAGCCGGCCCCGGCCCGCGCCGGGCCCTCGGGCGAGCCGTCCACCCTTCGCGAAGCCGCATGTTGCCAAAGATCCTGACCCAGATTTTCGGTAGTCGAAACGACCGCCTGCTGAAGACCTACCGGCGCACGGTGGAAAAGATCAACGAGCTGGAGCCTCGGTTCGAGGCGCTGGACGACACCGCGCTGCGCGCCAAGACCGACGAGTTCCGCCAGCGCCTGGACAAGGGCGAGACGCTCGAACAGTTGCTGCCCGAAGCCTTCGCCACCGTGCGCGAGGCGAGCAAGCGGGTGCTGAAGATGCGCCAGTTCGACGTGCAGCTGATCGGCGGCATCGCGCTGCACGAGGGCAAGATCGCCGAGATGCGCACCGGCGAGGGCAAGACGCTGACCGCCACGCTGCCGGTGTACCTGAACGCGCTGGCCGGCAAGGGCGTGCACGTGGTCACGGTCAATGACTACCTGGCGCGGCGCGACGCCGAGTGGATGGGCCGGGTCTACAACTTCCTCGGCATGAGCGTGGGCGTCAACGTGCCCGGCATGGGCCGCGACGACAAGCAGATGGCCTACGGCGCCGCCATCACCTACGGCACCAACAACGAGTTCGGCTTCGACTACCTGCGCGACAACATGGTCTACGAGGTGGGCGACCGCGTCGCGCGCGCGCTGCACTACGCGATCGTCGACGAGGTCGACTCGATCCTGATCGACGAGGCGCGCACGCCGCTGATCATCAGCGGCCAGGCCGAGGACCACACCGAGCTGTACGTGCGCATCAACGCGGTGGTGCCCAAGCTGAAAAAGCAGATCGGCGAGGCCGACCCGCGCACCGGCGAGGGCGTGATCGAGCCCGGCGACTTCACGGTGGACGAGAAGACGCACCAGGTCTTCCTCACCGAAGACGGCCACGAGAACGCGGAAAAGATCCTGGCCGAGGCCGGGCTGCTGGTCGAGGGCGCCAGCCTGTACGACGCGGCCAACATCACGCTGATGCACCACGTGTACGCGGCACTGCGCGCGCGCCACCTGTACCACCGCGACCAGCACTACGTGGTGCAAAACGGCGAGATCGTGATCGTCGACGAGTTCACCGGCCGGCTGATGGCCGGGCGGCGCTGGTCTGACGGGCTGCACCAGGCGGTCGAGGCCAAGGAAGGCGTGCAGATCCAAAACGAGAACCAGACGCTGGCTTCGGTCACGTTCCAGAACTACTTTCGCATGTACGGCAAGCTCGCCGGCATGACCGGCACCGCCGACACCGAGGCCTTCGAGTTCCAGGAGATCTACGGGCTCGAGACCGTGGTGATCCCGCCGAACAAGCCGACGATCCGCAAGGACGAGAACGACCTGATCTACAAGACCACCAAGGAGAAGTACGACGCGGTCATCGCCGACATCCGCGACTGCCACCAGCGCGGCGAGCCGGTGCTGGTGGGCACGACCTCGATCGAGAACTCCGAGCTGATCTCCGGGCTGCTGCAGCAGGCCAAGCTGCCGCACCAGGTGCTCAACGCCAAGCAGCACGCCAAGGAGGCCGAGATCGTGGCCCAGGCCGGCCGCCCCGGGGTGATCACCATCGCCACCAACATGGCCGGGCGCGGCACCGACATCGTGCTCGGCGGCAACGTCGAGAAGCAGGTGCAGATGGTCGAGGCCGACGCGAGCCTGGCCGACGACGAGAAGGCGCGCCGCGTGCGCCAGCTCAACGACGAATGGCAGGGCCTGCACGAGCAGGTCAAGGCGCAGGGCGGGTTGCGCATCATCGCCACCGAACGCCACGAGAGCCGGCGCATCGACAACCAGCTGCGCGGCCGCTCCGGCCGCCAGGGCGACCCGGGCGCGAGCCGCTTCTACCTCAGCCTGGACGACCAGCTGATGCGCATCTTCGCCGGCGACCGCGTGCGCGCGATCATGGACCGGCTGAAGATGCCCGAGGGCGAGGCGATCGAGGCCGGCATCGTCAGCCGCAGCATCGAGGGCGCGCAGCGCAAGGTCGAGGCGCGCAACTTCGACATCCGCAAGCAGCTGCTCGAGTACGACGACGTCGCCAACGACCAGCGCAAGGTGATCTACCAGCAGCGCAACGAGATTCTCGAAGCCGCGTCGCTGGACGACCAGATCGCCAACCTGCGGCGCAGCGCAATGACCAGCGTGGTGCGCACCTACGTGCCCGAGCAAAGCGTCGAGGAGCAGTGGGACATCCCGGGGCTGCAAAAGGCGCTGGTCGACGAGTGGCAGCTCGACGTGCCGCTGCAGCGCGAAGTCGAGGCCAGCGACAGCATCAGCGACGAGGACGTGGTCGACAAGGTCGTGGCCGCGGCCGATGCGCTGTTTGGCGGCAAGCTGCAGCAGGTGGGCGACGAGCAGTTCACGCCGTTCATGCGCATGGTGCTGCTGCAGTCGATCGACACCCACTGGCGCGAGCATCTGGCCGCGCTGGACTACCTGCGCCAGGGCATCCACCTGCGCGGCTACGCGCAGAAGAACCCGAAGCAGGAATACAAGCGCGAGGCCTTCGAGCTGTTCGAGCAGCTGCTCGACGTGGTGAAGATGGAAGTCACCCGGCTGCTGATGACCGTGCGCATCCAAAGCCAGGAACAGGTGGCGCAGGCGGCCGAGGCGATCGAGGAGCGCGCCGGCCAGATGTTCAACGTGACCTACACCCACCCGAACGAGGACGGCAGCGTGTCGCAGGAGGCCGACGCCGCCACCGCGGTGGCGGCGGTGCCCAAGGTCGGCCGCAACGAGCCCTGCCCCTGCGGCAGCGGCAAGAAGTACAAGAACTGTCACGGCAAGTTGAGCTGAATGAACCGCCGGCCCGTGCGCCACGCCTGCGCTGACGCGCCCGCCGGCCGCCGCCCGGCGGCTGCGCGCACAACCTGGCTGGATCGGCCCACGGCGGCGGCCCGCCGCGCATGAAGGACGCCGCGATGCCCGCGAGCCCTGAGCGCACCACGCCGCTCAGCGCGAACTGCAGCAACTGGCTGAACAGCATGGGCTGGCAGCTCGAGTTCACCAGCAGGCTGCGCGGTGTCGAGCGCAGCGACGGCGAGAACAACTGGGCGTGGTTCGAGCGCATCACCTCGTTCAAGGCGCGCGAGCGCAAGCACAAGCTGCGCTCGCTGCTGGGCACGGCGCGGGCATCGCGCCACAAGTCGAGCGCGCGCGACTGGCTGCACGACCACGCCGACAAGCTGTGGCAAACACGCGCGATGCTGGACGACGAGCTCAGCCGGCTCGCCTTCGATTCAGCGCTGATCCTGCGCCTGACGAGTCACCGCCAGTTCTATTTCCCGCGCAGCGATTTCGACGACATCGTCGAGATTCGCAGTACCGAGCCCTTCGACCTGGACGGCCTGCCGCGGGACTATCTCGGGCTGCCGCTGCACGTGTCAGACCTGACGCTGCGCATGCCGCAGGCGGCGCCGGTCGAGCTTCGCGCGATTCTGAGCGAAGGCATGGCCGCCGTGCTGAACAGCTACCGGCAGTATCTGCCCACGCGCAACGGCAACAGCCTCGCGCCGCGAGGCGGCGAGGTCGTGCTCGATTGCGGCGCGTGCATCGGCGACATGTCGCTGCTGTTTGCGGCGATGGTCGGGCGCGGCGGTCAGGTGCATGCCTTCGACCCGCTGCCGCTGCACAACCGGTACTGCGCGCTGCAGGCACGGCTGAACCCCGAGCTTGCCCCGGTGCTGCATTTCAATACCTTGGCGGTGGGTGCCCACAGCAGCCGGGCCGAACGCGCGAGCAGCGCGGGCGACCAGATCACGCCCGGTCTGCGCGTCGACGAAGCCTCGTTCGATTACGTCGCGCTCGACGACTACGCCGCTGCGCATCTGCAGCGGGTCGACTTCATCAAGATGGATATCGAAGGCGCCGAACTGGCGGCGCTTGAAGGCGCGAAGGACACGATCCGCTCGTTCAAGCCGAGGCTGGCCATCTCCGGCTACCACGAGCCCGCGCACTTGTGGCAGATACCGCTGAAGATCAAGGAACTGAATCCCGGCTACGTGCTGTCATTCGGCCATCACAGCCCGGTGCAGTGGGAATCGGTGTTTTACGCAGCCCCGGGCTGAACCATCGGCAACGGCACCCGGCGGTGTCGTCGACCCAACCACCCGAAGCGGAGAATTGCATGGCAGTCAACCTCACAGCCCCGGATCCGGCCGCGCTGCACCCGGTGCGCGGCGTCGAGATCGGCGTGGCGATGGCCGGGGTGCGCAAGGCCAACCGGCGCGATGTCACGGTGGTCAAGCTGGCCGAAGGCTCGAGCGTGGCCGGCGTGTTCACCGCCAACCGCTTCTGCGCCGCGCCGGTGCTGCTGTGCCGCGAGCATCTGGCCAGCGGCAAGGGCGCGCGCGCGATCCTGGTCAACACCGGCAATGCCAACGCCGGCACCGGCGCCGACGGCTTGCAGCGCGCGCGTTCGACCTGCGCCGCGCTGGGCCGCCTGCTCGGTGTCGCGCCCGAGCAGGTGCTGCCGTTTTCCACCGGCGTGATCATGGAAACGCTGCCGCACGAGCGCATCGAAACCGCGCTGCCGGCGGCACTGGCCGACGCCAAGCCGGGGAACTGGGCGCTGGCGGCCGAGGCGATCATGACCACCGACACCGTGCCCAAGGCGGCATCGCGGCAGATCACGCTGGGCGGCCGCGCGGTGCACATCACCGGCATCTCCAAGGGCGCCGGCATGATCCGCCCGAACATGGCGACGATGCTGGGCTTCATCGCCACCGACGCGGCGATCGCACCGGCGCTGCTGCAGCCCTTGGTGCAGGAGTTGGCCGACGCCTCGTTCAACCGCATCACGATCGACGGCGACACGTCCACCAACGACTCCTTCGTGCTGATCGCCACCCACCAGGCGGGCAACCCGGCAATCACGCGGCTCGACGAAGGCGAGGGCGCGGCCCTGCGCGCGGCGCTGACCGAGGTCGCGGTGCAGCTGGCGCAGGCGATCGTGCGCGACGGCGAGGGCGCGACCAAGTTCATCACGCTGCAGATCGACGGCGGGCGCGACGCCGCCGAGTGCCGCAAGGTGGCCTACGCGATCGGCCATTCGCCGCTGGTCAAGACCGCCTTCTTCGCCAGCGACCCCAACCTCGGACGCATCCTGGCGGCGGTGGGCTACGCCGGCATCGCCGACCTGGACCAGGGCCTGATCGAGCTCTTCCTCGACGATGTGCACGTGGCCACCCAAGGCGCGCGCCACCCGGCGTATGCCGAAGAGCAGGGCCAGCGCGTGATGAAGCAAGCCGAGATCACCGTGCGCGTGCACCTGCACCGCGGCCCGGCCAGCGCCACGGTGTGGACCTGCGACCTGTCGCACGACTACGTCAGCATCAACGCCGACTACCGCAGCTGAGCGCCGCGGGCGGCGCAGCTGAGCGCCGCGAGCGGCTTTGCCGCTGCGCCTGACGGTCACGCCGGGTGTTTCTCAGGCGGTGACGATCCAGCCTTCCAGCGGGTCGATGCCCGGTGGCAGACCCCAGCCCGGCCGGCCATCGGCCCAGGCGGCCTGCATCAGGCACAGCACCGCGTCCAGCCGGTCGCCCGCGGCGTCGTCGATCAGCTCGGCGCACTGCGCCGGCGACAGGCGCAACCGCAGGCCGAGCCGCGTGCGGCCGTGCTCGAGTGCGTCCACCAACTCGGCGCGCGCGGCGCGCCTGGCGGCGGCGCGCCTGGCGGCGGTGTGCCGCGCGCGGTCGTCGGCCTTGTACGAGCGCGCGCCGATCAGCTCGCGCGCCAGCAGCCCCGGGTAGCCTTCCAGTACGACACGGCTGCGGTCGCCGTCGTGCAGCCCCGGCAGATGCACGCCGGCGTCCAGCAGCAGCGGTGCGCCGGCGTGCAGCATCAGTGCCACCGGCGGGTTGACCCACTTCATCGCCGGGCTCGACCCGGCCGGGCGCTCGCAGGCGCGCCGCGCCCACTTGCGCCCGGGTGGCCGCGCCGCACAGAAGGCCTTGAACCGCGCGCGCACCTCGTCGCGGCCGAGCGCGCGGTAGTGCCGCATCAGCGCGGCCCATTCGGTCGGCCAGCGCAGCGTTTCGACCAGCTCGCGCGGCAGCCCGAACGGCAGGTCGAACGCCCCCAGCCAAGGCCCGGGCTCGGCCAGCCGCGCCGCGAACTCGGCCAGCGACGCGCAGGCATCGACGCGGTCGAGCCACACCGATGCGCCGCGGCGCTCGCCGCGCGCCAGCGTGATCGGCTTGCGCGGCGTGGGTGCGCTGCTGAAGTCGACGCCGAGCAGCCATGGCACCTGCACAGACATCGCCCGATTGTTGCGGCGGGCGCGGACCACGGCATTTCGACATTACAGTGCCGCCGATGCAGGCCAACCCGGTTCTCGTCGAAGTCTGGCGCGGCGACAGCGTCGAATCCGCGCACCGCGGCGCCTTCGCCGTGGTCGACGCCGATGGCGCGCTGGTGTGCGCGGCGGGCGACATCGCGCGGCCGGTGTTTCCGCGATCGGCGGTCAAGCTGCTTCAGGCCTTGCCGCTGGTGGCCAGCGGCGCGGCCGACGCCTTCGGCCTGAGCGATGACGAACTGGCGCTGGCCTGCGCGTCGCACGGCGGCGAGCCGGCGCACGTGGCCACCGCCGCCGCCATGCTGGCCAAGGCCGGCGTCGATGCCACCGCGCTCGAGTGCGGCGCGCACTGGCCGTACCGCGAGGCGGTGCAGCGCCAGATGGCCGCGCGCGGCGAGACGCCCACGCCACTGCACAACAACTGCTCGGGCAAGCACGCCGGCTTCATCTGCCTGGGCTGCCACCGCGCCGGGCCGGCGGGCGCGGCGCTGCGCGATCACATCGCCGGCTACGTGCAGCCCGACCATGCGGTGATGCGCGAAGTCACGCGGGCGCTGCAGGCCAGCACCGGCTGGGATCTGGCGCGCACGCCGCGGGGCACGGACGGCTGCTCGATCCCGACCTATGCGATACCGCTGCGCCAGCTGGCGCTGGGCTTCGCGCGGGTTGCCGCCGGCGTCGGGCTGGCCGACGATCTGGCGCGCGCGGCGCGCCGCTTGCGCACCGCGGTGGCCCACGCGCCGTTCATGGTGGGCGGCAGCGACCGCTTCGATACCCGGGTGATGCAGCGCCTGGGCCAGCGCGTGTGCTGCAAGGTCGGCGCCGAAGGCATGTACTGCGCCGCGCTGCCCGAGCGCGGCCTGGGCGTGGCGCTGAAGATCGACGATGGCAACAACGCGCGCGCCGCCGAGGTCGTGATGGCCGCGCTGATCGAGCGCTTCGTCGCGCTCGACGACGCCGAGGCCGGCTGGTTGCGCGGCCTGTGCGAACCCGGCCTGCGCAACTGCAACGCCATCCGCGTCGGCCGGCTGGCCGCGAGCGCGACGCTGCGCGCGAGCCTGGCGCGCGGCTGAGCGGCGCAGCGGCTCGGGGCCGTCCGCCAGCGCCGCCGCGGCAACGGTGGTGGCCGGCGCACTGCGCGCCGTCAGCCGTGATAGCGCCGTCAGCGCTGCACGGCGCTCACAGCGCGCGGCCCAGCCGGCGCATCAGGTCGGGCAGCGCGTGGCTGGCGTGCATCGCGAAGCCCAGCGCCGCCATATCGCCGCTCTTGCGCGCCAGGATGGTCTGCGCCAGCGGCAAGAAGGTGTCTTCCTCGAAATGCGCGTGGGCCTGGTAGGTGTCCAGCAGCGCCGCGATGTCGGCCGGGACAAGCTCGGCGTCGCGGCCCTTGGCCACCGCCTTCAGCCCGGGTTCGAGCCTGGCCCAAGCGGCCTCCACCTTGCGGTGCTCGGCGGTCAGCGCGTCGACCAGAGATTTGGCGCGGTCGTGCTCCGCGCCCGGCTCGGCGGCGGCCAGCACCGCCGGAAACAGCCGCTTCTCCTCGTCGGCGTGGTGTGCCATGACCGCGTTGCGAAAGAAGTCGATCGTGTCGGCCGCGAGGCGCCGGGCGCGCGCCGCCGGCTCGAGCAGCACCGGCAATTCGGCCAGCGTTCCCAGCCGGCCGAGGATGCCGGCATGGCAATGCGAGAAGTCGTCGATCGGCGTGCGGCCGGAGGTGTCGTCGGACATGGCGTTCATTGCCTCGCACAGGGTGGACACGGGGGATCGTGGAAGTGCATCACGCCACATTGTGTGCGCGAGGTCAATGCCGCGCGGCCGCCCGATCAAGCCATCGCCGCCTGCGCCTGCTGCGCCGCCTTCACCTCCACGCGAACCGCTTCGGTCAGCTCGGCCTTGAGTTCGGCGAAGGCCGGCGTGGTCTTCACCGAATAGTGGCGCGGGTGCGCCAGCGGCACCGCGCGGTCGAGCTTGATGCGCCCGGGCCGCGCGCTCATCACGACGACGCGGCTGGCCATGAAGATCGCCTCGTCGATGTCGTGGGTGACGAAGAGCACGGTCTTGCGCTGCTCTTCCCAGATGCCCAGCAGCAGCTCTTGCATCAGCTCGCGCGTCTGGTGGTCGAGCGCGCCGAAAGGCTCGTCCATCAGCAGCATGCGCGGGTCGTTGGCCAGCGCGCGCGCGATCGCGGTGCGCTGTTGCATGCCGCCGGACAGCTGCTTCGGGTAGTGCTGCTCGAAGCCCTTGAGCCCCACCTTGGCGATGAAACCTTGCGCGATGTCCAGCTGCTGCGCGCGCGGCAGCTTGCGCTCGGCCAGGCCGAAGCACACGTTGTCGAGCACGTTCAGCCACGGGAACAGCGTGTAGCTCTGGAACACCATGCCGCGGTCGGCGCCGGGGCCGGCGACGCGCTTGCCGTCGAGCAGCACCTCGCCGGCCGTCTGAGTGTCCAGGCCGGCGACGATGCGCAACAGCGTGCTCTTGCCGCAGCCGCTGGGCCCGAGGATGGTGATGAAGTCGTTCTCGGCGACGTCCAGGTTGGTCGCCTGCAGCGCCAGGGTGGTGTCGAAGCGGCGCTCGACGCCGCGCACCGAGAGGATGTTGGCCATGTTCAGCGCCCCTTAACGGCCGAGTTGCGCCCACGGGTACAGCCGCCGGTTGACCCACTTGAACACCAGGTCGCTGGCCAGCCCGATCAGGCCGATGACGATGATGCCGAAGATGATCTGGTCGGTGGCCAGCAGCGCCTGGCTGTCGGTGATCATGTGGCCGATGCCGCTGCTGGCACCGATCAGCTCGGCGACGATCACGTAGGTCCAGGCCCAGCCCAGGATCATGCGCAGGTGCTCGGCGATCTCGGGCGCCGCGCCGGGGATCAGCACGCGGCGGATCAGCGAGCGGTCGCCCACGCCCAGCGTGTAGGCGGCTTCGACCAGGTCGCGCCGGGTGTTGCCCACCGTCACGGCGATCATCAGCACCAGGCTGAAGAACGCGCCGATGAAGATCACCGCCAGCTTTTGCACCTCGCCGATGCCGGCCCACAGGATCAGCAGCGGGATGAAGGCGCTGGCCGGCAGGTAGCGCGAGAAGCTGATGAAGGGCTCGAAGAAGGCCTCGACCGGCTTGTACGCCCCCATCGCCACGCCCAGCGGCACGGCGATCAGCGCGGCGATGACGAAGCCGCCGACGACGCGAAACACCGTCATGCCGATGTCGTGGGCGAAGCCGTGCTCGGCCAGCAGCGTCCAGCCGCTGTTCAACATGGTCCACGGGTCGGCGAGGAAGGTGCGCTGCACGAAGCCGCCTAGCGTGGCGATGGTCCACACCGCGACGAAGAGCACGAAGAAGGCGATGCCCAGCGCGATGCGCGCGCCCGGGCTCACCGGGGTCAGCGGCTTCATGTCGCGGCCCCGGCAGCCAGCGCGGTCATTGAATGAAGCGCGGGTCGGCCAGCTTGCTCATGTCGGGCAGCTGCCGAATGATGCCGGCCTCGAGCAGCACCTCGGCCGCCTCCTTGCTGAACGCGGCGTGCTCGCCGGCGAAGAACTTCTGGTTGGCGGCCCTGTCCTGCCAGCGCAGGTACTTCTGGCTGGCCTCGAACTGTTCGGCGCTTTGCTTCACATCCGCGCCCATGATGGCGAAGGCCTTGCCCGGCTCGGCCTTGATCATCTCCAGCGCCTGGAAGTAGCTGTCGGCCAGCGCCTGCGCCGCCTTGGGGTTGTCGGCCAGGAACTTCGGCGTGCAGCCGAAGGTGTCCATGATCATCGGGTAGTCGAGCGTGGTGGCGATGATTTTGCCGGCCTCGGGCTTGGCGCGCACCGCGCTGAGATACGGCTCGTAGGTCATCGCCGCGTCGATGTCCTGGTTGCCGGCGATCATCGCGCTGGCCGCGGCCTGCGGTTCCAGGTTGACCACCTTCACGTCCTTCACCGACACGCCGTTCTTCTTCAGCATCCACGCCAGGGTGAAGTACGGCGCGGTGCCGGGCGCGCTGGCAGCCACGGTCTTGCCCTTGAGGTCGGCGATCTTGCTGATCGCCGACTTGACCACCATGCCGTCGGCACCAAAGCTCTTGTCGAGCTGGAAGATCTGCGTCGTCGCCACGCCGGCCGCGTTCCACGCGACCCAGGTCTCCACCGTGGTCGCCGCGCACTGCACGTCGCCGCTGGCGATGGCCAGATGCCGGTCCTTCTGCGGGATCTTCTTGATCGTCACGTCCAGGCCGTTCTTCTTGAAGATGCCGGCCTCCTTGGCGAGCGTGAGCGGCGCAAAGCCGGTCCAGCCCGAGATGGCGATCGCGACCTTGGTCTCCTGGGCGTGGGCGGCGCCGATGAGCGCCAGGGCGGCAGCGGCGAGTACGAGACGTTTCATGCGAGTTCCTTCGAAGCGGGGTAGGGGTTGACGACGCAGCGCGGATTCAAACCGCAATCCACAGCGCCGGCAATCCGGGAATCGCCCTGAAGGCCTTGGCCAGCGCACCGGCGCGCACCAGTGCGCTGGCACGTTCGATATCGGGGGCCATGGTGCGGTCGTGCTCGTAGCGCGGCACGCGCTCGCGCAGCAGCCCATGCGCGGCTTCCAGCGGCGCGCTGCTGCAAAGCGGGCGCAGGAACTCGATGCCCTCGGCCGCGGCCAGCAGCTCGATGCCCAGGATGTGCGCGACGTTGGCGATCATCGGCTGCAGCCTTCGCGCGGCGAAGGTGGCCATGCTCACATGGTCCTCTTGGTTGGCGCTGGTGGGCAGGCTGTCGACGCTGGCCGGGTGCGCGAGCGACTTGTTCTCGCTGGCCAGCGCCGCGGCGGTGACGTGCGCGATCATGAAACCGCTGTTCAGCCCGGCGTTGGCGGTCAGGAACGGCGGCAGCTTCGACACGTTGGCGTCGATCAGCATCGCGATGCGACGCTCGGCGATGGCGCCGACTTCAGCGATGGCGTTGGCCATCGCGTCGGCCGCCAGCGCGACCGGCTCGGCGTGGAAGTTGCCGCCGCTGATCATCGAACCTGCGCCGCCCTCATCGGCAAACACCAGCGGGTTGTCGGTGACCGCGTTGGCCTCGCGCAGCAGCACCAGCGCCGCATGGCGCAGCTGGTCGAGGCAGGCGCCCACCACCTGTGGCTGGCAGCGCAGGCAGTACGGGTCCTGCACGCGGTCGTCGCCTTCGGTGTGCGACGCGCGGATCGCGCTGCCCGACAGCAGCGCGCGGTAGTACATCGCCACGTCGATCTGCCCGGGCTGGCCGCGCAGCGCGTGGATGCGCGGGTCGAAGGGGCCGTCGCTGCCGCGCGCGGCGTCCACCGTCAACGCACCCACCACGAGCGCCGATTCCAGCACCGGCTCGAAGGCGAACAGGCCGTGCAGCGCCAGCGCGGTCGACACCTGCGTGCCGTTGATCAGCGCCAGGCCTTCCTTGGCCTGCAGTTGCAGCGGCGCGATGCCGTGCTGCTGCAGCAGTTCGGCCGCCGGCTTGCGCTGGCCGTCGACGACGAACTCGCCCTCGCCCATCAGCGCCAGCGTCATGTGCGCCAGCGGCGCCAGGTCGCCCGAGGCGCCGACCGAACCCTGGCTGGGGATGTACGGCACCAGGGCGGCGTTGAGCACCGCCAGCAGCGCCTCGACCACGGCCACGCGCACACCCGAGGCGCCGCGCGCCAGCGAACCGGCTTTCAGCGCCAGCACCAGCCGCACCACCTCGCTCGACAGCGGCTCGCCCACGCCCACGCTGTGCGAGCGAATCAGGTTGCGCTGCAGCGTGGCCAGATCGTCGGCGCTGATGCGGGTGGACGCCAGCTTGCCGAAGCCGGTGTTGACGCCGTACACCGGCGCGTCGCCGGCCGCGGCGCGCTGCACCACCGCGGCGCTGGCGGCGATGGCCTGGCGCGCGGCATCGTCGATCTCGAGCGTGGCACTGCCGGCGTGCAGCGCCTGCAGTTGCTCGAGGCTGAAGCGTCCGGGAATCAGCTTCAGGGTCGGCTTCAAGTTCGTCTCCAAGATCAGGCTCCCACCATCGGCAGCTTCAACCCCTGCTCCTTGGCGCAGGCGATCGCGATGTCGTAACCGGCGTCGGCGTGGCGCATTACGCCGGTGCCGGGGTCGTTCCACAGCACACGTTCGATGCGCTTGGCCGCGGCGTCGCTGCCGTCGCAGACGATGACCACGCCGCTGTGCTGGCTGTAGCCCATGCCGACGCCGCCGCCGTGGTGCAGGCTGACCCAGGTGGCGCCGCCAGCGGTGTTGAGCAGCGCGTTCAGCAGCGGCCAGTCGCTGACGGCATCGCTGCCGTCGCGCATGGCTTCGGTCTCGCGGTTCGGGCTGGCGACCGAGCCCGAATCGAGATGGTCGCGGCCGATGACGATCGGCCCCTTCAATTCGCCGCTCTTCACCATCTCGTTGAACGCCAGCCCGGCGCGGTGGCGCTCGCCGAGGCCGATCCAGCAGATGCGCGCCGGCAGCCCCTGGAAGGCGATGCGCTCGCCGGCCATGTCGAGCCAGCGGTGCAGATGCGCGTCGTCGGGGAAGAGCTCCTTCATCTTGGCGTCGGTCTTGCGGATGTCCTCGGGGTCGCCCGACAGCGCCACCCAGCGGAACGGGCCCTTGCCGCGGCAGAACAGCGGCCGCACGTAGGCCGGCACGAAACCGGGGAAGTCGAAAGCGCGCTGAACGCCCTCGTCGAAGGCGACCTGGCGGATGTTGTTGCCGTAGTCCACCGTCGGGATGCCCATCGCCTGAAAGTCGAGCATCGCCTGCACATGCACCGCGCAGCTCCTGGCCGCCGCACTCTTCAGCGCCGCATGCTGGCCGGCGTCGAGCTGCGCCGCCTCCCAGCCGTCGACGGTCCAGCCCCTGGGCAGGTAGCCGTGCACCAGGTCGTGCGCGCTGGTCTGGTCGGTGACCAGGTCCGGCTTGATGCCGCCGGCGCGGGCGCGCGCGACGAGCTCGGGCAGCACTTCAGCCGCGTTGCCGAGCAGGCCGATCGAGATCGCCTTGCCCTCGGCGGTGTACTTCTCGATGCGCGCCAGCGCGTCGTCCAGATCGGTGGCCTGCTCGTCCAGGTACTTCGAGCGCAGCCGGAAGTCGATGCGCGACTGCTGGCATTCGATGTTGAGCGAACACGCGCCGGCGAAGGTGGCCGCCAGCGGCTGCGCGCCGCCCATGCCGCCGAGGCCGGCGGTCAGGATCCACCTGCCCTTCAGGTTGCCGCCGAAGTGCTGGCGCCCGGCCTCGACGAAGGTCTCGTAGGTGCCCTGCACGATGCCCTGGCTGCCGATGTAGATCCAGCTGCCCGCCGTCATCTGGCCGTACATCATCAGGCCCTTGCGGTCGAGCTCGTGGAAGTGCTCCCAGGTTGCCCATTTGGGAACGAGATTGGAGTTGGCGATCAGCACGCGCGGCGCGTCCACATGCGTGCGAAACACGCCCACCGGCTTGCCCGACTGCACCAGCAGCGTCTCGTCCTCGTTCAGCTCGCGCAAGGATTTCAGGATCGCGTCGAAGCAGTCCCAGTTGCGCGCCGCCTTGCCGATGCCGCCGTAGACCACCAGCGCGTCGGGGTTCTCGGCCACCTCGGGGTCGAGGTTGTTCTGCAGCATGCGGTAGGCGGCTTCGATCAGCCAGTTCTTGCAGCTCAGCGCGCTGCCGCGCGGCGCGCGCACGGTGCGGGCCTGGGCGTGGCGGCTGACGGCGGACAGGTCGGACATGGCATTCACCTCTTTGGTCGGCTTGGTGCGATGGTGCGACTGTACTTGACTAGACAAGTCTATGCAAGTGTCGACAGGAGCGTGGGGCAGCCAAAGGGGCGAGACCGAAGTGAAAGCCAAGACGCAAAGCCGGGGCCGGGTTGCGGGTGCCCGCGCCGCGTCTGCGAGCGCGCGTGGCGGCGTGTTTCGCGCACGCTCAGAGCCTGTGAAGCTTTCGATTTCCGCTGACCGGCATGCCGGTTGCGGCGATCGATGCGTCTAAATGGGACGCGAGCGGCCCGAGTTCAGCCAGTACGTCGCATTTGCGCGTGCAAGGGTCG
>WBZL01001102.1_pt2 | contig 25739 bp, 15 predicted proteins | sample 5204291 | NCBI WGS metagenome assembly WBZL01 (sample SAMN12344345, study PRJNA552823) | activated sludge metagenome | biome: Activated sludge suspended growth; feature: Nitrification reactor; material: Wastewater; isolation source: activated sludge from nitrification reactor of wastewater...
TATCGAGGAACGTGTAGCTCTTGCTGTCCCCGGCATCCACGTCGGTCCCGGTGACCGTCCCCACCACCGTCCCGTTCGCCGCATTCTCTGCTACCGTATTCGCCGACAAGCTCAGGTCTGTCGGGGCATCGTTGACGGCGGTGACATTGAGGGTCAGGGTGTTGGGGGTGGGATCATAGGCCGTGGCGCTGTCCCGCACGGAGAACGTGAGGCGGGCGTAGCCGGTCCCGTTGGCATTGGCCGCCGGCGTAAACACCAGGTTCCCCGCCGTCAGATCCGCCACCGACACCACCTGCCCTGCCGTGACCGCCACGCCCGACAGGGTCAGCCGCCCGGCGGTCGGCACCGTATCGATCCGCACGGCGCTGAAGCTGTCGCCCGCGTCCGCATCGCTGAAGCCGAAGTTCGTGCTGGTGAACGTATGGGACGTATCTTCGGGGAGCGTGACCGTCGCCGTGGTGCCCGTCGGGGCGTCATTGACGTTCGTCAGGTTGATGGTAAAGGTCTCCTGGTAGGTCAGCCCGCCCCGGTCCGTCACCCGCACCGTCACGGTGTGGCTCGTGGCCGCTTCGTAGTTCAGCAACGTCCCGTTGGCCACCGTGATGACCCCGGTCGTCCGGTTGATCGCAAACCGCCCGCCCGCGCTATCGAGGAACGTGTAGCTCTTGCTGTCCCCGGCATCCACGTCGGTCCCGGTGACCGTCCCCACCACCGTCCCGTTCGCCGCATTCTCTGCTACCGTATTCGCCGACAAGCTCAGGTCTGTCGGGGCCTCATTTACATTGCTTACCGTCACCGCGATGGCTTGTGTGTCGATACCCCCGTTGCTGTCCGACACTTGCACCGCGACGTCGTAGACATTGTTCGCTCCGCTGTCGGTCGGCGCTTCATAGTTCGGCGCGGTCACGAACCTCAGCGCGCCCGTACTGTTGTCGATCGTAAACTTGGATGCGTCCGCACCGCCGCTGATGGAATAGGCGAGGGTCTGCCTGCTGTCGCCGTCGGTTGCCGTCACGGTGGTGACGATGGCGGAGTGTTCATTGATTCGGATTGACGCCGTCGCTCCCCCTCGGTTACTGGTGATCGTGGGGGTGGCTTCATTGACGTCGGTCAGATTGACGGTGAACGTCTCGTCGTACGTCAGTCCTCCCGCATCGGTCACCCTTACCGTCACGGAATGGCTCGTGGCCGCTTCGTAGCTCAGTTGGCTGCCGTCTGCCACCGTGATCACGCCTGTCCCGCTGTTGATCGCAAAGCGGCCCCCGGCATTGTCCGTCAGGCTGTATGTCTTCGTGTCGCCGCTGTCGGGGTCTGACCCGCTGACCGTCCCCACCACGGTCCCGTTCGCGGCATTCTCCGCCACGGTATTGGCGGACAAGCTCACACCCGTCGGGGCATCGTTGACCGCAGTCACCGTCAGCGCAGCCGTATCACTCGTGTGGCTGTACGCACTTGTCCCCCCGCCTGTGCCGGTCGCCGTCACCTGGATGTTGTCGGCATGGAAGCGGCCCATGGAGTCGCTTCCACTCACGATAAACCGGATCTGCGTGTCGGCATTCGCGTAGGCACTGATGTCGACACTGTAGCGTTGCGCCGAAGCATCCGTCGCATTGATCGCAAAGGTCTGCAGCCTGGTCCAGGCCGACCCATTGTAGACATCTATGGAAACCGCTCCATTGGTACCGCCGCCATGTTGGCGAATATAGTCGAACGAAAGCGTGGCGGAAGTGGCGGTGCTCAGATCAACGTGCCGACTCGCCCCGCGGGACAGGGAATCGGTTTCAATCTGCAGAGAATTCCCTGACAAACCGGCGTAACTGTTCACGACCACCATGCCGCTGCCCGTCCCGTTGCTTTCTCCGATCTCTTGCCAGGACCCGCCCCAATCGACCGTCCCGTTATTGTTGGAATAGGAAACCGTGTTGAACTGGTCCCGCACCGTCGATGTCGTGGTCAGATCGGCCGTTCCGCCGTTGGTTCCACTCGTCTGATCCCAGGCATGAAAGGTAATCGCATCACTCACGGTGCCGTTGTAGTTCGCATCCGCCTGGAAATAGATCCGCGTACTCGCATCGGCGGCCAGGAGACGGGCGCTCCCGTCACTGACGGCCCCCAGCGCATTCCATGTCGAACCATTGTTGATGCTGTACCACCAGGTCCCGTTGCTGGTATTCGCACCCGAAATCGCAATACCGAGTTGCGCTCCGGCATCTGCATCGGTCACGTTGTCCACTTGCCCGGATGGCGCGGCGAAATCGACGAGCGAGGACACCAATGTGCCCACCGATCCTGACGGTGTGCCGGCATCCTCGGTCACGGCATTGAGGGTGGGACTCCTTGTGGCATCCAATACCGGCGCCGCCAGTAACCCTACCCAGTCTGTCTGTTCCTGGACATCGATCGCGATGCGGGCTTCAATAGCGCCGGTTCGCACTTCGAGATCCCAATCTCCACCCAGTGACGCATGACCGGTCACATCACTACTGGCTTGCACGTCGGCACCCGTGAGTTGCGCGAGACAGTTGACGGCCTCCTGTCCTGTTTCACCCGCGGCAAAATCGCAGCCGTACACCAGAATGTCGGCCTGCTCCGAGAGCGCCTGCCGTATCGTTGAAAGCGCTTCCGCGTAGTGACCGGACATGGTCTCGGCATTGAGCGTGCCCGTGCCCAATTGCAACGTGCCCGCTTCACCATGCGAGATGATATGAACGGCGTCGATTCCCGTGCGACCCGACAAGGCGTCGGCCATCTGCGTGATCCCATCCTGCCCGCCGTCGAGCATGACCACTTCGATGTCGAGAGTGATTCCGGCAAGCAGCGTGGCATAGTCCGGCACGGTCGGATCGACAAAGACGATCTCAGCCGGAGATTTCTCAGGCAGAAACGTCGCCAGGGCGTCGACCACCTCATGGCCCCCGTGTGAATCGTGAGCTGAGCCCTCTGCCGGGCCGTCCGCCGAGACGGCTGCGTCGGCCTGTTCCTGTGCGACCGCTTCACCGGCAACCTCGGCTGCGGTGGCTGCCGCAGCCGCATCGAACATCAAGCGCTGCTCGAGGGAGAGAAACAACGACGTCAAGGAGCTCTTCGTCGCCGGTGCCTTCGAAGACTGGGAAGACGTGCGCGCATTCGCGTCGTCGCTCGATTGCTTGCTCATGAAGCCGAACCACCCCATCCTTGCCCCGCCTTCAGATTCCAATTACCCTGTGTCTTCATCGGATTAGCGTTACATCAGCTGAAATCTGAGCAGCAGATCGGGCGGAGCCAGGCCCGGCCCGGACTGCGGGACGTTGAACGGCTTCCAACACGCACACACACGCAGGCAGACTCACCACGACGATCCCGTCAGCCGCCCAGCAGATTCCCCGGGGCAAGCGTGCTCGGCACCAATCGCCGTCAGAATCCGCTTTCTCGAACCAAGACGGCTGCTATCCGGTCCCAAATCCGCCCGGCGAGACTGCGGTCTTGCCCCGTAACTACGGCATGCCCCGTGACGGCCTGCTGCAGGGGCTCATCGTGATCTTGCACCTCGAACTCCACCCGGTACACAGACGGTTCGGCTTGGAGTCGTCCCCGAACATCTTTCCGGACGGGGACCTCCCCTCCATAAATCGAGGCAAAATAGGGAACCGACACATCGTGCTCATCGAGATCCCTGATGGCGAGCACCCGCGCCTGTCTCGTGCTACGCGTCAAATCATCAGGAATGAACCGTGCTTCCTGCCCAGGTGCAAGAAACCGGACATCCTCGACGGATACCAGCGCGGTAAGATGCGCGTGCAGCGGATCGACGAGATAGGCAACCGGCAGGTCGGCGTTGATCCATCGACCGGGATACAGCGACTCCGCACGGTCAACCACCACCCCTGCGATCGGTGCGCGCAGCAGGAAATCCTCTTGCCGCTCGATCATGCCCTCCAACTCCGCCTGCTTGGCGCTCAGCGCCTCGCGGATCACCAACCTCTGCGCACGATCGTCGGCGTTGCCGGCTTGGCGCTGCGTCCGGAGGTCCAGTCGCGCCAGGTGAATCTGAGCGGCTTTAACTGCCTTGATCAGTTCCGGGCTTTCCATGACCAGCAACGTCTCGCCCTCCTGCACGAATTGCCCGGGGCGTGCGCTCACCGAGACGATCCGTCCAGGAGCGGGCGCATAGACCGTAGCATACGTGGCCGATTGCAACACCGCAGGAATCGAGATACGGCCGCCCCAGGGAATGCACAGCAACAGGATGCCGGTCGTCAGGATCGCCATCGTCAACGCCGACCGCCGGGTCGAGGCATACACAGTTCGACGAGTCCACCAGGCTGCCAACTCCCGCCAGATCGGAAGGCAGACAAAAAACAGGATCTCCACGAGAAACAAGGCTATCCCGAGTAGTTTGAAGAAGTAGTGGTACACCATGATCGCGATGCCGGTGAACAGCACGATCCGATAACTCCACACAGCCCAGGCATAGGCCACGAGACTGTTTCGCCTCGACGTTCCGACCCTCTCCGGCGGCGCGGCCCCCGGAGCAAAGAGCCATTCCCGCAGGCGCCACTGACCGAAGGCAAAGGCACGATCCTGGAGATTCGCTACTCCCAATCCGTCGGCCAGCAAGTAGTAGCCGTCGAATCGCATCAGCGGGTTGAGATTGACCGACAGACTCATGATCCAGCTCGTCGTGGCCACGACGAACGCCAGGCTGCGCACGGTTCCGTCCGGCAAAAACGACCACAGCACCGTCGCCACGGCAGCCAAACCCAGTTCCGCCAGCACCCCTGCAGCCGCCACGGCCAATCGCTTGCGCTTGTCGGTCAGGCGGTACGCGTCGCTCACGTCGGAGTAGAGCACCGGCATCATCACCATGAACGCCACCCCGATGGTCGGGACCCGGCATCCGAATCGCGTCGCGGTGTACGCATGGCCCAGCTCATGAACGACTTTGACGCCGCAGAGTACGGCCCCGTACATGACGGCGCCGCGCCAATTGAAGAAATGCAGGAAGGTGGACAGGAACGTCTCCCACTGGCGACTGACGAGAAAGAGGCCGGCACCGAGCAGGAGGGCGAAGATCCAGGCCGCGGCCGCGGTATACAGGGGCGCAACCAGCGGGAGGGTCCTGCGGAGGAACGCATCCGGACGAAGGAGCGGGATTTTGATGAACAGGTAGTGGTGCAACAGCCACTGCCACCAGGCCTGACGGCGCGCGGCCTGCTGCTCGACATAATCTTTCGTGTGCCCGCTCGCCGATTGATCCGTCAGATTGTTCGCATAGAGAAATCGAACGAAGTCTTCGACGTCTTCAACGCCGAGACGCGAGGTGGTGTCGCGCGCGACCACCTGTACGAGCGACTCGATCGTGCCGGCACTCCATCGCTCCAGGAGCTGGTAGACCTGCCATTCGATCTGAAAATACTTATTGCGGACCGGGTCGACGATCGTCCATGTGGGCACGCCTTCCGGCGACGGGGCGCCGCGGAGAAACTGGAGATTCTTGCGAAGCGGAGGAAGCGGGCGCTCCTTGAGAGACTGGGCGGGGGTGACACCGGCCATACGTTACAACCCCACGAGTTGACGGAGCGCGGCAAACGGGCGGCGGAACAACAGGAACGCCAGCGGCCCTTGTTCACCATACACCTTGGCCGATCCCTGCCACCCGATGCGGATGCGAGGATCGACACGGGAAAGATCTGCCATGACCCGATAGGCCAAGATATCCCCCGGCAAGACCTCGGCGTGATAACTGGTCCGTCGCACCGCGCCCGGAAACGATTCCAAGGGCAGCGCATCAAAAAAGGCGACGACCTCCCCGCCTTCCCGCAATAGCAGCGCGTCGCCGACGGGAAGATCGATGCGGAGCTCGATGTGGCGTGGATCAGCGATTTCCATGATTCGCTCACCGACCGACACCGGTTTCCCGATCCAGTCTGACTTGTCCGTATAGAGAAGCAAGCCCGCTCGAGGCGCCCGGACCTCGATCTGTCCAAGCATCTCCTGGGCATAGTCGAGTTCCGTCTCCTTGAGCGAGACTTCCGCAGCCTTCAGCGGTACCTCCGCCTTGCGCGCCGGATCGCCGAACCCCGACTGGATCGCCTGGGCCTGTTCGGCCCTGGCCACCGCCAGTTGTTGCTCCGTCACCCGGAACTGGTTCCGAATATTGGTATCGTCGTACCGCAGCAGCAGACGATCCTGCTCCACCATGATATTCGGCTCGACCACCACATCGGCGATCACGCCATCCATGGGCGCACTCACGATCACCGGATCCGTCGCGACGACTTTCACCGGAGCCACCGTCGAGACGCGGACCGGGAGACAGAGCAGGCCGGCGACTGCAACGGCAATTACGATCAGCGAAGGCTGCTTGAGCTTCGCCGTCCACCCGATGTGGCGAGTCGACAGGGCCTTCCACGCATAGGCGAAGCTCCCGGTCAGGCGACGCACGATCGTCACATCGTTCTCCTGCCAAGGGCTCTCCCGCTCGATCCACAGTCCTCCCAGAATCGAGTCGTCGGGATGCTTCAGGGGACACCAGAGGACGTGGCCGTGGACGAATTCCTGCCATCCGGCACCCAGGGATTCCGGGATGGCCTCCTGCTCGAGCACGATCGGCGCATCCCCCGGCTGCGCCTGCCGCACGGCCTGCACCACTTCTTCCAGCCAGACCATCATGGGGGCATCCCGATCGATCACCGCCACGCTCGATGCCGTGACGGCCCGATAGGGAGTGTCCTCCGAATCGGTGGCGCTCAGGAGAATCGCCTGCTCATAGGGAACCAACCGGCGGGTTTCATTGACCGCGACGAACTGCAATTCTTCCAACGTCGTCGCCGCGCGCACCTGCGCTTCGAGGTGCGTCAACGTCGCCAGATGGACCAGTGTCGCAATTTCCCGGGCTGTTGGTTCCGCAGTGGTGGTCGCCTGCACGATCTACTCCCCCTTAGGCTGACCCGCGGCAAATTGAGCGGACCCGCTCATCCCTGCGAGAATGTCAGCCGGCAACCGGTCGAAGGTCCCGACAATCTTGATGGTCTGACTGGCCGGATCGACATTGGCGCCGATCTCTTTGATCGTCGCCGGATATCCATGCTGAGTTTCGTCGACCACAAACGTGAACGGCGCCTTTCGCCGCAACCAGGCCAATGCGGACGAAGGCACCACGAGCTCGATTTCCAGACTCGTATCGTCCAACACGCTTACCAGCTTGTCGTTCGGGAACACGTTCTCATACTCATTGACCATCACACCGACGACGCGTCCGGCAAAAGGGGCCGTGATATGGCATCCCTTCACATTGACCTCGGCCACCTTGATGGCCGCCGCCGCTTTTTTCTCTTCCGCCTCGGAGATCTCGAGATCCAGCGTACTGACGGCATTGAGCGTCATGAGCGAGCGGTTGTTCTGCGCGGTTTTGTCCTTCGCTTCATGTTCGGCTTTCGCTGCCGCAAGTTCGGCCTTGTACTTCTCGCAGTCAAGCTGGACCAACACCTTTCCTTTCTCGAACCGTTGACCTTCCTTGAAGGGAACCTGGCTGATCCGGCCTTGAACCTGTGCATACAACACGGCCTGGGCGGCCGCCTTCACGATCCCCCGGATTACGCTCTTGTCCGCCCGCACCACCTGCAACGGACGTTCGCCCTTCGCCTCGCTCGCGGAGGTCGCGAGTCCCACCCATCCCAACGCCAGCAGCGCTATTGCACTATGGAACCACGGCTGTCGCATCGTTCTGCCTTTCTCCGGAGGGTCCGGAAACGCCGCCGGGCATCGGCTCCCACAACTGTCGCAATGCATCCGCCAGACCGGACAGCGTCTGCTCCGGGCCGGACGGTGGAACCGCCTCCTCGCCGATTGCGGACCGGAGGGTGGCATACGCCGTCTCGACGCCCGCGTGCGCCACGTCCAACCTGACTTCAGCGAGAATCTGGTTGACCTGTTCCCTCAATAGCACCAGTTCGCTCGTGCTATTGGTAATCCATAGGCTATGGGTGTGCTCGACGATCGCCTGTTGCGTTTCCTGATAGGTGCGGGCATTGCCCAGTTCGTCTTTGGCCAACATGAACTGCGCCGCCCCCACATGCACTTCCGTCAACACGGTCATCGTCAGCGCCAAACTCTGGGCGTCGAGCACCGCCCGTTGTGCCTCGATCGCCTTATACTTGGCCGGGACTCGGAAAACCCCCATGAGGTTCCAACTGACCTGGGCCGCATAATTCAGCCAGTTTTGATAGAGGAAGAAGGAATTCGAGTTGTAATACCCGCCGAACTGCAACTTCATGCTGGGGAACAGCTCCAGCAGCGTCGCTTTGGCTTCTTTCGCGTTGATCCGCTTTTGGTAATCGATCGTCCGTAACTCCGGTCGGAACGTCAACGCCTGCTGCTCCAAATTGTCCGCATCCAGGCTGTCGATCACTGGGGCGGCCTGACGGGATGGCTGCTGTACCTCGAAGGACACCCCGGGTGGAAGCCCCATCAGCGACGCCAATTGGATCTTGGCCGTGCTGAGTTCTCGAAGCAGCTTCTGCACTTCCCGCTGAATGTTCAGCATGTCTCTTCGGTAGTTCAGCGGCGTAAGCGGCGCCTGGAGTTTGCGTTGCACGATCGCCTGGCTTTGGCTGAGGGCCTTGTCGATCATGCCGTCGAGCTGCCGAACTTGCGGCAACAGTCGTTCGGCGCTGACCGCCCGCCAGTAGGCATTCCGCACATCCTGCAACAGGCGAACGGCAATCCGGCGGCGTTCTTCCTCCGCGATCAGCATATTGTCGCCGGCCTGCTTGGCACGGATGTAGGACAGTCCGAAATCCAATACGTCCCAGCTGAGCGACAGATTCCCGCTGAACACATTCTTGTCCATCGAGGTAAAGGGTTCGAGAATCGGACGGCCGTCCACCAGCGATTGGGCGCCGCCGCCGGCGAAATTGTTTCGCCCGTCGAACCCCGCATTCACCGCCACTTGCGGCAGCAGGCTGTAATGCGCCACGTTGAGTTGCTGATGCGCCAAGGCAGACTGCATGGCCTTGACCTTCGCATCGAGGTTGTAGCGGAGGGCCCTGGCCGTCGCCTCATAGAAATCGATCGGCTTCTCGATCGGTTCCTGCTCCTGTAAAATCGCCCGGAGATCCTGGCTGACACGCCCTTGAATCTCTTCTTTTGTCACGGGGCTTGGGGTGACCATACAACCGGTCACCAACAACAGAACCGTCGCACCGCACCACACACGATACACAACCATGCCCCTCATCTCTCCCACTGCGCGGACTTCCACGTAGGAATACGGCTGACAGAACTCCCCTTCAGGCTGTACCATCGGTCACAGTGGAGAGAAACTTAAGCAAACGAACAGGAAGGACCAAGAAGGCAAGGGAGCAATCACTCAGGATCTGAACGACTTGGTGTGGAGACGCGTCATTAAAAAGACCTGAATGGCAGCGAGCCCCATCACGGAGACTACCGGGTTTCCACTTACGGATGCACCCATTGACCTACCTTCCGCGTACCCAGTATCCTGCGACCGGGACAGATACCGGACACGCAACTCTGGTGAGGACTGCATGCAATTCGACGCCGCGTTAGCCGCGCAAGAGACATTACAGGAAGCGGAATCCGAGCTTGGTGCCGACTGGGACGAGGCTGCTGAACTCGAAGAGACCTTTTCTTCCAACGCCGGCGCCACAGCCAGGGAGGCCCACGAGCAACTCCTCGCACTGGCCGCCCGCCACCCCAACGCGCACCGATTTCAGGCCTTTTGCATTTACATTACCTGGCAACAAGTGACCGAGGAAACGATTGCACGCCATTTCCAGACCGGCATGACCCTCGCCGAAGCGTACCTGGCCTCGCCGGAGGGAAAAGATCCCAGGCATCTGGCCCATGTCGCCGAACTACTCGACTCGTTTCGTGCGGGCCTGGGACTTGATGAAGAGGACGACATCCTGGTGGAGTTCCGCAAGGATACCCCCAAAGGCGGCGACTGACAGTGGCGATGTCATTTCTCGTGACATACCTTACGTTTCACGTTTCACCGTTCACCTTTCACGCAGACCATGGCTGAAAACGATAAACATCGCGCCCGCATTTTTCTTCACAGAGGCGATCTCGTCCAGGCGCGGGCCGCATGGGAAGCCGCAGTCACAGACGACCGCCGCACGGGAACGCCACGCGAACTCTCCAATAGTCTCGGCAATCTGGGCAACACCCTGGCCCTGGCCGGCCTGTTTGAGGAAGCCGACGCCTGTTACAAGGAAGTGCTCGCCATCCAACGGGATGAGCGAGACCCGCATGCCATTGCCCACACGCTCGTGAACCTCGGTAACCTGTACATCGGTGCCGACAAACCGGAGAAGGCTCGTCCCTACTACCTGGAAGCGCTCGACCTCCTGAAGCCGCTCAACGACCATCGCGCATTAGGCATTCTGTATCATAACCTGGCTATGGACGAAGCGCGTCAGCAACATTGGGAGGAATCCCTGCGGCTCTTCACCCAGGCGTTGGATGCCCATCGTCTCGTCGGGAACGAAGAGGGGTTGGCCGGCACCTACAGCCAGATGGGAAAAATGTTTCTGGACAGTGGGCAATCTGTGGAAGCAGAACGCTGTTTCAACAACGCTACCGAACATTTCATCAAACTCGGTAATCCGGCCGGCGAAGCAGCCGTCCTACGGGAGCTCGCCGATCTCTACGAGCGGCGGCAGGACACCGTCGCAGCCATCCGCTGTGTGGAACGTCTGCATCACCTGGCGCTGGGAACCGGACGCGCCCCCTCCGCTGCCGATCGCGATCGCCTCACACGGCTGCGCGCCGCCCGTAGCTGAACCGACAGGGGTGATGGTAGAATTTCGCGCTCTTCACTCTCGTCATGCATGCATCACAAGGAGCCCTATGGATATCAGTGCATTTCGTCAAATGGTAGAGAAGAACCCGAAAGGATTCCTCGGCCGGTATGGTCTGGGAAACAAAATACTGCAGGAAGGCGGCAGCCTGGAGGAGGCGGCGGAGCACCTCACCGTCGCCACCCAATTGGACCCCACTCACGTGGCTTCACACCTCGCCCTCGGGCGGGCGCTCGTGAAACTGGGAAAGAAGGAGGAAGCGAAACCGGTCTTAAAGGCCGGGATCGATGCCGCTGTCTCCGGTCGATCCAACGGCGGCGTAGACTTGGTGCCGGAACTGCAGCAACTCCTGCGAACGCTTGGATAATCCAGGGTGGAGGATCTATGGATCTCGACGTAGCCAGACAACGGATCGAATCCGCAATTACCCAATACGGCCAGCATGCGGCCATGGCCATCGAATTGGTGATCAATGAAGTGCGCTCCGACATGGGCCGCGACGCCGTCAACGAGTTGATCGATGAGTTCGACTTGGAACTTATGTACAATATCGCTCCGATGGAATCCGACTACTCGAACAGCTGAACCAGGATGCAGCTGATCTGCACAGCTTCGAGGTGCTTAACAGGACCATCCGGCAATGGCCGCCACCCAGGAAGCCCCGGAGACGTACGTGCAGAGGCATGTTGAGGGTAATTGCGTGTCGAGAACGAGGCTGAAGGACGTGTTCGGCATCCCGCCATGTCATTAATCTGGTGCTCGATCTCAGGCCACGGGTATGGCCACGCTGCGCAGGTCGTGCCGGTCCTGAACGCCTTGGCTCGGAGGGCCCCACACCTGAAGGCCCTCCTCCGGACCTCGCTCCCGTCCACCTTCTTCGAACCTCGCCTGACAATGGCCTGGGAAATGAGTCCTGCTCAGCAGGATATCGGTTGCATTCAGCACGGCCCCCTCGCCATCGACGTGCCTGGAACCTGGGAGGCGCACCGGGCATTTCATACAGAGTGGGATCAGAAGATCGAGACGGAAGCCGCCGTGATTCGTGAGGCACATCCGGCTGTGGTCCTCTCGGATATTTCTCACCTCGGAATCGCCGCCGGAGCCGCGGCCGGGATCCCGACTATCGGCCTCTCTTCCCTCTCCTGGGATCTCGTTCTCGAACCGTTCATCGATCCCGCGATACCGGACCACGCCGTGATCTTGCGACAGATCCGCGAAGCCTACGGCAAGGCCGACCGATTCCTGCGTGTGACACCGGGCCTGGCGATGACGGCATTTCGGGCCATGGACGACATCGGCCCCATTGCTGAGCCAAGCACTCCAGCGCGTATGACACTCCGTCGATCACTCGGGGCGGACGATGCCGACCGGATCATCCTCGTCGGGTTCGGCGGGATTCCGCTCGACACGCTCCCGTTCGAACGAATGGAACGCATGCCTGCCAGCCGCTTCATCTTTGACGGCCCCGTCCCGAAGGGATCTTCGCGAGTCGTCCCGCTCTCTGCGCTTGCCCTCCCGTTCAAACAGGTCCTGGCATCGGTGGACCTTATCCTCACCAAGCCCGGGTACGGCACGATTGTCGAATCCGTCGCCCTCGGCATTCCTGTCGTCTACGTACGCCGCTATAATTTCGCCGACGAGCAGTCGTTGGTGGACTATCTCCATCGTTATGGGCGCGGAGCCGAGCTGTCGCGGGAGGATTTTGACCGGGGCGCATGGGAGCCCGCCGTGCGCCTGGCACTGGCACAACAGCCGGCGGCCCCTCCCCCGCCTCTCTCCGGGCCGGAGGATGCCGCCCGGTTTCTCGCCCGCTACGTATGACCACCGCCGCGCACATTCCCGCGTCCTGCGCAAACTGACATCCGATTAGTCGTTTTTTACCTACAGTGTTATAGTGGGCCCTATTCAGAATCCGAGGAGAGCCGCACGCATCTAGGCCGACTGCATGGACGCTCCACGACACGCCGCATCATCGATCGATCCTAAACTCTTGGCCCGCGTGGCCAGGGGTGATCAAGAGGCATTCGGCCAACTCTACGACCACTCGAGCACGCTGTTGTTCACCCTGGCCTCTCGCATTCTCAACAATCGCGACGAGGCGGCGGAGTTGCTGCAGGAGGTGTACCTCGAGGTCTGGCGAAAAGTCGCCAAGTACGATGTGGGCCGTGGCAGTCCGATCGCCTGGCTGGTGACCCTGACGCGCAGTCGCGCGATCGATCGGCTACGCGCGCGCGCTTCGCGCGGACAACCTATCGTGGCCGACTCCTTGGAGCACCCGCTGGTGTCCGTCACCCCCGAGGTCAGCCCAAGCCCGTACGAAGCCCGTGAGGATACCGAAATCCGGCAGCTCATGGCGAAGGCGATTCTCGACCTGCCGCTCCCGCAACAGCAAGCCATTGAAATGGCGTTTTACCAGGGATTGACCCATACGGAGATCGCCGCCAAGTTGAATCAGCCGTTGGGAACCGTGAAAACCAGAATCAAACTGGCCATGATCAAGCTCCGCGCCTCCTTGCAGGAGACCTTACCGCAAGGGCACCAGTCATGACTCACGAGGAATTGGAAGAAGCCGTTCCCCTGTATGCCATCGGCGCCCTGGAGCGTTCGGAGCGGCAAACTATCGAAGCGCACCTGCTGTCCGGATGCACGGCTTGCCATGCCGCCTTGAAGGACTATCAGACCGTCGCATCGCTGTTGCCGTTCGGACTGACTCCCGCAACGCCCCCCAATACGCTGAAAGCCAAAATCATGATGGCGCCGGCGTCGACCACGAGCCTGGCCGAACCGGAGCAGCCAGGCCCGCGATCCAGCCTGGAACCGGGCGAGTGGATGAACCATCTGTTTCCTCCAATCACGCCCGCCCGATCACTGCCCTTCCGGTTCGCCATGGGCTTCGCTCTCCTGACGCTGATCGTCGGAGGCGGCTATGTCGCCTGGCTGACCTATACGCAGACGGCGCAACGTTCCGGTGAAATCCAACAACTACAGGCGGCGGTGCAACAGGGATCCGCGCGTGTGGCGGCGTTACAAACGGAGCTGCAGCAACGTGAGCACACGCTCGGCTCCCTGACGTCTGCACTGGAACAGCGCACGACAGAGGTGGCCGAACTGCGAGATCAGTTGTTGCAACGGGAGGCGGAGCTGGACGACGCCCATGCCCAGCTGACGCAGCACGACAGTTCGTTGCAGCGACTCGCCCGTCAGGGTGAAGAGTTTGCCGGCCTGTTCAAAAATCCTGCGTCCAGACTCGTCTCCCTCTCCGGCTCTGAGATAGCGAAGTCGGCAGGCGCCTTTCTGCTGTTCGATCCGGCAACCAAGAAAGCCTGGCTCTATGCCTTCAACCTGCCCGCACTTCCGAGCGGAAAGGTCTATCAGCTCTGGGCGATCGACGACAAACCGGTCAGCGCCGGCGTGTTTGCATTGGACGCAGGCCAGAAGGCCCGCCTGTTGATGAAGAACATGGGCGACTTTCCGAGAATGAAGAAGTTCGCGGTGACGGTGGAACCGGACGGCGGACGCCCGGAACCGACAGGTGCCATCTACCTCATCGGCCAGGTCTAGCCTTCAACCAACGTCCCTCGACGAACCTCCCGCTGCGGTTCTCCCCACGAACGTGCTAGCATCATGGAATCGCCCGATTGACGACGCCTCATGCCACCGACCGACCTCGACCACGCTATGCCCCTGCACGACGATCTCGATAGACGGTTCATGCAGCAAGCCCTGGCCCTTGCCCGGGAGGCGCCTCTCATCGGTGAAGTACCGATCGCCGCCCTGCTCGTCCGCGAGGGCCTCGTTATCGCCGGCGCTCATAATCTACGGGAAACCGAACAGGACCCCACCGCGCATGCGGAGCTGCTCGTGATCCGGGAAGCAGCCAAGCAGACGAAGAGTTGGCGCCTGACTGAAAGCACGCTGTATGTCACCTTAGAACCGTGCACGATGTGCATCGGAGCGATCGTGCTGGCCCGCATCCCTCGCCTCGTCTTCGGCGCCTTCGATCCGAAAGCCGGTGCCTGCGGATCCATCATGGACATTCCGCCGGAACCCAGGCTGAACCATCGCGTGGCTGTCATCGGAGGACTGTGCGCGGAAGAGAGCCAGTCCCTCTTGCAGGATTTTTTTCGAACCCTGAGGAAAGACGCTGCACAGAGGAAATCGGGGTAGATCAGTACAGAGAATACGCCGTTGACTCGAGTTGATGCAGGTCCCACGCCTCGCCCTGCACGGCGACCGCTCCCGCCAGGTGATCGAGCAACGACAGCGACCGAATATGCCAGCCCGGGTCGAACGCCCCGGAGTCCGTCCACCGTATCCGGGCGAGCGAGGAGTCCCCTTCGAACAACACTTCACACCGATCCAGTCCGAGCGAGAGCCCTACGCCTTTGCCTTTCAGATAGGCTTCCTTCGCCGTCCAGAACCGATAAAACATGTGCCGCCTGGCCTCGCCCTCACACGTCCTGATGAGCGCCGATTCGCCGGGCGCAAAGAACCGCTGTGCCAGCTTGAGTGCGTCGACATCCGCCTTCAAGACCTCCACGTCCACCCCCAACGCCCGATCTCTTGCCACTGCCACCAGCGCATAGGGTCCGGAGTGAGACAGACTGAACTGGATGTCCTCAGCCGCCGCACCCGTCCCGGTGATCGCAGGCTTTCCGTGTGGGCCGGTTGAAAATCGAATCTGCGCGGCCACCCTGTGGGTATAGCGGGAGAGCAGCAGGCGCAGCAACGCATGCGAAAGGATATAGCGTTGACGATCTCGATCGAAGGCGAACCGTGCCGCACGCGCCTGCTCGTCGCCGGACAACAACGCGGCAAGGGCGCTGAGATCGTCGGCATACCGCAGGAGATCGCAGAACCAGACGTGGACGTCCGAAGGTCCGAGGAAAGGAAACGTCGTAGAGACGGAGGGGGGATTCGAAGGACGCGACATCATTCAATCAACAGGATCCACATCGCACGCACTACCCCGACGACCGCGCGACCGGTTTCAAAATGGGAGCGGCACGGAACCCGGCAGAAAAAGCAGTACCGGGTGAGGCCTCCACGATCCGTCCGTCATCCAGTTTTAACACGCGATCGCCCACATGAAAATACCGATCATCGTGCGTCACGACGATCACACCCTTTCCCCGCGCCCGCAGTTCCGGCAGCAACTCCCCGTAAAACACGTCCTTATATTGCGGATCTTGATCGGCCGCCCATTCGTCGAACACGTAAAACGGCCGGTCCTCCAACATCGCGGTGACGAGCGCCAGGCGTTTCCGCTGCCCCTGCGAGAGGTTGATCGTGGAATATTCCCCGTCCTGAATGGTGACCTTGTGATTGATGCGCAGAGTCTTCAACCACCCGTCTGCTTGGCTGGCGACAAGGGAGGGATCCAGCCCGAGCAACTTCTTGAAGAGATAAAAATCCGAAAACACCGCCGCAAAATGCTGCCGATACCAATCCTGCGTAGCCGGCACAATGGCTTCTCCGTTCAGCGTGACCCGGCCCTGTTGCGGCAAATACAGGCCCGTGAGCAGTTTGACGAACGTGGACTTGCCGCTGCCGTTTCCTCCGATAATGAAGACCAGCTCCCCTGAACGAATCGACAGCTCCAATGGGCCCAGGTTGAAGGGGCGTTCATCCTCCCCTCTCGATTCGTAGGCAAATAGCGCCTGGGAGAATTCCACGCAATGACTCCCCTGCGCCACCGGCCGCTCCGCCCCGCCTTCCCGACTCCCCTCATCGAGGGCCAGCCCCAACGATTCAATTTTTTCTAGCGCGACCTGGCCGCGGCTCAGCGTCGGCACCATACCCAGCAGGCCCCACATCGGACCGATCATATACAACATGGCAAAAGCGTAACCCGTCAGTGATTCACCGGACAGGGACAACAGACGTGGGAACAGCAGTAGAATGACCCCGATCAACCCATAAAAGAGGACTTGGGTCCAGGAATCCGTGGTCAGGTAGTGCTTCGTGGTGATCAAATTGTGGCGCCGTAGGGATTCGGCAGCCTGTCGAATGTCCTGCTCGACAAACGTGTCGCGACGGCCGCGATGCAACATCAGTTCCTTCATCCCCTCCGTCAAGCTGCGGAAATGTTCGAACAGCACGCCCTTCGACTCGCGAACCGCCAGCGACGACTGCAGCACCCGCTGATACAGTCGGCGATAACCCAGCAGCCCCAACACGGCAAGGACCACGACGCCAAGAAACGCCTGCCAGGACAGCCATGCCAGATAGAGTGAGCAGCCGGCGAGAATGGCCACATTGATCGCCAAGCCGGGCAATCCATTGACGGCCCAAGCCATGGCGTTCGTGTCATCCGTCAGGGTCGCGAGAATCTCGTGCGGTCCCCGACGCTCCAATGTACGGTAGGGCGCGCGGACCACCTTCCAGCACAGGTCCATTCCCAGCCTCAGAATCGTTTTCTGCGCGAAGGTGACGAGCAGCAGTTGCGAGAGATAGTTCGAACTGACTTTCAACAACGCCAATCCGATGAAGGCAACCGCAAACCCGTCGGCGGTCGTCCCCGCCCCATTGATCAACTTGTTGATGACCGCAAGCAGGCCTACGCTGGACAGGCCCGCCAACAGGCCGGTCAACACCATCAGCACCATCATGGCCCTGGCGTCACGCAACAGGAAGAGGAGGAATCGGTAGAGTTTCATCATGGTGAACCCGCCGTCCGCTAGGCGGCTTTCGAAGCCGGTCCGTCTCCCTGCCCGTCCGGATGTTCCCGTATCGCAGCGCCGGCCTCTTGCCAGAACGCAGTGAGATGCTGCGCCAACTCCTGCACCTGCGGAGCGACAAACAACCGACCGGAATCTTCAGCCGGCACATAGATGGTCCGGCTGGTACCCATGGCCCACTCACCGAAGACCAAGCGCGTGTCGTCGCTGGAGTTCGTGAGCGGATGCTTGGAGGCAATGACGTTCAACACCTGCCCGCGGAACGGCTTCAACTCATATCGGGCCACGGCATGGAAGGTCGCGTAGGTCACCTGATCCTTGTAGAGAAATTCGTCTTGATGCTCGGCGGCTTCCGTGTGATGCATCATATTCCATAGGCGATTGAATTTTCCCTTCCAGAATGTCGCCCATTCACTGGCAGGCAGCTGCCGCATGAGCCGGAGGTAGGTCGTGACTTTTATCCATACGAATAACAGTGGCCAGAGGAGATAGGGCGGACGACTCCAATGTCTCACGTAGGAGCGCGGATGCCACGACTCCATCACGGTCAGAATGACGGTTTCGCCCTGCGCGGTCAGCTGTTGAGCGATTTCATAGGCCGCCAGCCCCCCGGTACAGGTACCGCCGATCAGATACGGCCCTCGCGGCTGCACGGTCCGGATCTCCGCGATAAAATGAGCCGCCATGTCCTCAACCCGCATGAACGGCTTTTCCTTCCCGTCCAGACCACGCGCCTGCAGTCCGTAAAAGGGTTGGTCCTCTCCCAGCAACTTGGCCAGGCGAGCGAACACCAGCACATTGCCCCCGACCCCCGGGACCGCAAAAAACGGCGTCTTCCGTCCTTCCGGCTGGATCGCCACCAGCGATCGCCAGCGTACGGTGCAGCCTTCATCGGCCAACACGTCGGCCAACTGTTCGATCGTCGGAGCCTGGAACAACACGGCCATCGGCAGGCGTTTGCCGAACGTCTGCTCGATGGCACTGAACATCCGGAGCGCGAGCAGAGAGTACCCGCCGAGGGCAAAAAAGTTGTCGCGCACGCCGATGGGCGTGATGCCCAAGACCTGTTCCCAGATCGCGACCAATTGCAGTTCGAGACGATTCCGGGGTTCGATCGCCGGAGCACTCGCATGCTCCGGTTCGAGGGTCGGCGCGGGCAAGGCATGCCGATCCACTTTTCCGTTCGGCGTCAGCGGGAAATCCGTCATCGGAACAATCGCCGCCGGCACCATGTAATCGGGAACCACGTCCCGCACCGCCTTGCGAAGGGCCTGCGGATCGCACGTCGTGCCCGCTCGCGGCAGCACATAGGCGACCAATCGTTTGTCGCCCGGGACATCTTCGCGTACAATGACGACGGCCTGCTTGACGGTCGGATCATCCGCCAACACCGATTCGATTTCCCCGAGTTCGATCCGGAATCCGCGCAATTTCACCTGATAATCGATACGGCCGATGTACTCCAATCGTCCATCCGGCATCCACTTGACCTGATCGCCTGTGCGATAGAGTCGCTCACCCGCGCGGAACGGGCTCGCCACAAACCGCTCCGCCGTGAGCTGCGGCGCTCTCCGGTATCCACGCGCCAACCCCATGCCGCCGATATAGAGTTCGCCCGGTGTACCGACCGGCACCGGTTCCCGATTGACGTCCAAGACATAGACCTGTGTATTCGCGATCGGCTTCCCGAGGGCGATCACCCGATCGGCCGTGCGGACTCGTTCAAGAGTGGACCAGATGGTTGTCTCTGTGGGTCCATACACGTTCCACACCGACCCGGCCCTGGCAAGCAGCTCCTGCGCCAGTTCCCGAGGAAGTGCCTCTCCGCCGCATAACACTGTGACTCCTCGCCCCCCCTTCCAGCCGGACTGCAGCACCATGCGCCAGGTGGCAGGCGTCGCCTGCATGACGGTGACCGTCCCCTGATCCAACTCACGCTGAAGCCAAGCCCCATCCATGGCCTGCTGCCGGGTTGCGAGAATGATCCGCGCGCCGGCGAGGAGCGGGAGGTACAATTCCAGACCGGCAATGTCGAAGGAGAGCGGCGTCAGCGCCATCACCACGTCGCGAGCGTTCACTCCCGGTTCCTGGTGCATGGCGTGCAAAAAGTTCACGAGGGCGCGATGCTCGATCTCCACACCCTTCGGTTGCCCCGTCGATCCCGACGTAAAGAGCACGTATACCAGATGCTCCGGGCCGGCTACCGGGCAAGGATTTCCTTCCCCGCAACGTGCGATCGTCTCCGCTTCCCGATCCAGACAGACGACGGGCAACTGATGCTGTGGCAGTCCGGCGAGCAGCGTGGAATCCGTCACCACCACCGCCGCATGACTGGTTTCGATCATGGCGGCCAGTCTCCGGACGGGCAACCCCGGAACCAGGGGCAAATACGCCCCACCGGCTTTCATGACGGCCAACAGCGTGATCAACAGTTCAGGTGACCGCTCCAACAACACCGGCACGACGACGTCCGGCCCAACCCCACAATCCCGCAAGTGATGCGCCAACTGGTTCGCTCGCCGATTAAGTTTCGCGTATGACCATTCGACGCCCTCGAACACCATCGCAATGGCATCGGGCGTTCGTGCCACCTGCGATTCGAAGAGGTGAGGAAAACAGACGGCCTCGTCGAAGGGTCTGTCGGTCGCGTTCCACTCACGCAGCATCCGATGCTGTTCCTCCGTCGTCAGCATGGAGATCCGTCCCAGTGTGGCGTCCGGATGATCGGCGACGGTTTCCATGAGTTGCCGGTATTGCGAGATCCACCGTTCAGCCGAACTCCGGTCGAACAGGTCCGTATTAAATTCCAGATAGGCTTTGCGCGACGCAAGCGGGTCGATGGAAAGCCCCACATCCAGCTGAGCCGCGCCACGGCTGACTTCGTACGGCGTCCAGGACAGGTGTTGGAATTCTGTCCGGGCAAACGGCGTGTTCGCAAAATTGAACAGCACCTGCACCAACGGAAGCCCGCCCTGACTGCGGTCCGGCCGCAATTCCTCCACGAGCTTCTCGAACGGCACATCCTGGTGCGCGTACGCGTCCAAGGTGACATCGCGCACCTGCCTGAGCAGTTCGCGGAAGGTCACCTCGCCCGTCACTTCGGTGCGCAACACCAGCGTATTCACAAATGTGCCGATGAGATCTTCGATTTCCAACCGGTTGCGATTGGCGATGGGCGTCCCGATGACGAGATCCCGTTGCTGCGTCAACCGGTGCAACAGGCTGAAGAAGCCGGCCAGGAACACCATGTACAGGGTCACGCCCTCGCGCACACTCAACTGCTTCAATCGGTTCACTAAGGACCAGGAGAGGTCGATCGAGACATGATCGCCCTTGAACGAATGCACGGGCGGCCGCGGTCGATCGGCCGGCAAGGCCATGACAGGCAAATCGGTCAGTTTGGATTTCCAATGTGCGAGCTGCTCGGCCAGGACCGATCCCGTAAGCCAGCCCCGTTGCCACTGGGCGAAATCGGCATACTGAATGGCAAGGTCAGGCGGCGGCGCAAACGGTTTCCTGCCGCAGAAGGCGTTGTAGCTACCCACCAATTCACGGGCGATCACGCCGTAGGACCATTGATCGGAGATGATGTGATGCGTGCTGACGACCAGCACATGGTCTTCATCGCCGACCTGAATGAGCAGTATGCGCAGAAGCGGACCACGTTCCAAATCGAACGGCCGGCGCGCTTCCGCGGTCGCGGCCTCGAATGCCCGCGGCTCACGCATATCCGCCGGTAGCCGCCGCACATCCTCCTCCGCCCAGAGCGGCTCCAACGAATCATGGACAATCTGGCGTGGTTGTCCGTCGACCTGTGCGAAGGTGGTGCGAAACGATTCGTGGCGTCGAACCAACTCGCCGACCGCCCATCGCAGCGCCGCCTTGTTCAGCGGACCATGGAGACGCACGCTGGCGGGAATGTTATAGGCCGCAGCTTCCGGCGAGAGTCGGTAGAGAAACCACATCCGTTCCTGCGCGAACGACAACCGAAGCGGTACGCCACGACCGGTTTTCGTAATCTCGTACCCCTTCCTGTCCTGGATCGCCCCCCGGCTCTGCTGCGAGTCCTTCACCACCTCGGCCAGGGTGGCGATGGTTGGACGCTCGAAGACCTGCCGCAGGGGCACCGTGATCCGGAACAGCGCCTGCACCCGCGACACGAGCTGGGTCGCCAGCAGGGAATGTCCACCCAACTCGAAAAAGTTGTCGTGCACGCCGACATCTTTGAGGTGCAGGATCTCCCCCCAGATGTCGGCCAACACCTGCTCAAGGGGAGTTCGCGGGGCGAGATACGTAGAGGTCAAGTCGACTTTGCTGGCCCGGCTGTCCGCAGCCACCAGCAATGCGCGCCGATCGACTTTTCCGTTGACGGTCAGCGGGAGCGCCTCCAGCTCGATGAACGTCGAGGGAATCATGTGGGCGGGCAGTTGTGCGCGCAGTTGTTCCCGCAACTGCCCAAGTCCCAAACGATTGGTCGGGCGCGGAACCATGAACGCCACGATCCGCTTGTCACCGGGCTGATCCTCCCGCACCTCCACAACAGCCCGCTCCAGATCGGGATGGCGATTCAGCACCGCTTCAATTTCCTCGAGCTCCACTCTGAATCCACGAATCTTGACCTGGCGATCCACGCGGCCGCGAAACTCCAGCTGCCCGTCCGCCCGCCATCGCACCAGGTCTCCGGTCCGATAGAGGCGGGCTTCGGGACGACTGGAGAAGGGGTCGGAATCAAATTTGACCGCGGTCAGATCGGGGCGACCTCGATACCCCCTCGCCACCCCCAGACCGCCGATATACAACTCTCCCGGCACCCCCACCGGCACCGGCTGCTGTTCACGATCCAACACATAGACGGAGGCATGCGGAATAGGGCGCCCGATCGGGAGATCACCGATGACCTCGCCGTTCGTATTCGCACCGGTCAGGTCCGCCCAGGTGGCGGCCACGGTGGTTTCGGTCGGCCCGTAAGTATTGATCAAGCGAACACTTGTCCCGACCTGTCGGCTCCACCGCTGCACAAGTTGCGGAAGCACCCGCTCACCGCCTATGATCACGGTCTTCACCGATTCAGGGAAGGGCAGCTGCTCCAGTTCCATACGCGCCACGACTTCGTGCCAGTAGGCCGTCGGCAGGTCGAGCACCGTCAGATTCCACTCGCGGCATCGCGCCAGAAATCCCGACACCGAATCCACCATCATCGCGGTGCGCAGCACCAGCGTCGCTCCGATGGCCAGGCAAGGGAAAATCTCCTCTGCGGCGGTGTCAAAGCTCATCGATGCGAATTGCAAGACTCGATCGTCAGGCATCAGACCGACAATGCCGGTGATGCCATGGACATAATTGACGATCGATCGATGCTCAACCATCACGCCCTTCGGGTGCCCGGTGGACCCTGACGTGTAGATCACATAGGCCACATTCTCGATGGCATCGGTGCCCGGAATCGGGGTGTCAGGAAACCGCGCAATCTGTTCCCATTCGGAGTCGAGACAAACGGTATGGGGATTCGTCGCAGGCAAACGAGCCAGTTGGTCCTGTTGCGTGACCAGCACACGAACTTCGCTGTCGCGCAGCATGTATTCCAGTCGCTCGGTGGGATAATCCGCATCCAACGGAAGATAGGCCCCGCCGGATTTCAGAATCCCCAACATGCCCACGATCAGATTGATCGAACGTTCGAGACAGAGCCCAACGACAATCCCCGGCTCGACACCCCGGCGGCGCAGGTAATGGGCCAGGCGGTTCGCGCGCGACTCCAGGTCTCGATAGGTCACCAACTGCCCGTCTTGTTCCAGGGCGATGCCATCGGGTGTGCGTTGCGACTGCCGTTCGATCAGGCGGTGGAGACATTCGACCGGCTCTATGCCGCCGGATGACTGCCCCCAGGCCAACAGCGTCTGGCGTCGTTCGGCCTCGGACATGAGCGGCAGCGAACCGATCGTCCGACCGGGATCGCCCACCATGGCTTCCAGCAGGCGAACAAAATGCTCCTGCATGCGTGCGATCCGGTCCGGCGAGAACAGGGCGTCTTTGTATTCGAAATACCCGCTCATGCCCTGTTCCGACTCCGCCATTTCGACACAGAGATCGAACTGGCCGCTCTGTTGGGGAATGACATAGGAGGCCCACGCAGGCTGACGGACGTCGGAAGCAGCATGCGGCAGGGCATGTTGCCGGCCGTCGAGTTCGGCCAGGAGGGTGAACGGTTGTAGTACGAACAACACTTGCGCCAACGGAGCACGATGTCCCTGACCAGTCGGGCGCACATCCGACACGACGCGTCCATAAGGATAGTCTTGGTGCGCGAGGGCGTCGAGCAAGCGCTGTTTCGTCCGGGTCAACAACTCGCGTCCGGTACAGTCAGACCGTAGCCTATCGCGCAGGACCAGCATGTTGACGAAATCTCCGATGGTCCGCGCGAATCGAGCCAGACTGCGACCGAACACCGGGGTGACCACCATCGTGTCTTCGTGATCCGTGTATCGGTACAGCAGGACTTGAAGGGCGGCCAGACACAGGACGTACAGGGTCGTTCCTTCTTCATGGGCCAATGCTGTGAGACGCTCCACGAGTGGTCGTTCGAGATGAAACGCGTGCCAGGCATAGTGACCAGGTTCAAGCGTCTGCTCCGGCCGGTCATACAACATGTCGTAGCTCGGCAGCTCACCGCTCAATTGCGCCTTCCAAAATTGTGACAGGCGTCTGCCTTCGTCGCCGGCCAACAAGGCACGATGCCATTCGACAAACTGCCCGTAGGGTACGGGAGCTCCGGTGACCGCTTCACTCGTTTCACATGCAGGCTGCCCTGCCGACGCACAGTCACTCTTAAGTTCCTCGACGAGTTGGAGCATCGACCACCCGTCAACCACGATATGGTGGGCAACGAGCAACAACCAATGCTGTGTAGCCCCCTGAAAGAAGCGGGCATTCCACAACGGTCCCTGTTCAAGATCAAACGGCATCGCCGCCGCGGTCATCGCCGCCTGCCGCAAGCGGCTCCAATCCCAGGTCGCACTCTCAACCAGCATCCAGCCAGGCGGGAGCTGGTCATGAACACGTTGGACTGGGATATCCGCCTCCATCTCAAACGTCGTGCGAAGCATCGCATGCCTGGCAGCCAGCCGGTTCAGCGCCTGCCGTACGGTGGGCGGATCGACGGTAACCGGCACATGCAGCAACACCGAGACGTTGGCCGCGGCACTGTCAGGCGCGAGGCGACTCAAGAACCACAAGGCGGCTTGATTTTCAGACAACGATCTCGAGGTCTCGGCATCAGCGCCCATCGAGGAGACCCCCATCCTGGGTGGCTCCCCCGCACCCCATTTCCTCTCAATCGTCGCAGCAAGGTCATTGATCGTCGCGCCTCCCAAGAGGGCGGAAAGGGAAAACGCCACATGGAACAACTCCTCCACGCGATGCAGCACGTCGGCGGCCATCAACGAGTCGAGACCCACACGATGGATCGGTTGATCCGCCTGAATCGCTTCTTCGCTCCTCCCTAGTCGACCAGCAATGATCCTCTGCACCTCCTGCGCGATCTTTTGGCGGCGTGCATCCGGCGGGAGCGTGCGCAGGTCGGCTGGTTCACCGGTTCTCGCCAAGGGGACGACAGACGGCAGCGGCACCCGACTCTGGCCGATCACCGCCAATCGATCCGCCAAGTACTGCTCGCGACAGGCTCGGCGTTGCACTTTTCCGCTGGAGGTTTTGGGCAGGCTGCCCGCCTTGATGAACACCACGGCAGACACATGCAGATCATGCTGTTCCGACAGCGCAAGGCGGATCGAAGAAGCCAGTTCCTCGATAGGCGGAGGTACGGCCTGCCGTTCGAGTTCCTGTACGACCACGACAGCTTCTTCACCGGCATCCTCGACGGAGAAGGCCGCTGTGCCCCCGACCCGAAAGCCGGCATGGCACGACTCCACCGTACGCTCGAGGTCCTGGGGGTAATGATTTCTGCCTCGAACGATGAGCAGGTCTTTCACACGACCCGTGACAAACACTTCGCCATCTTTCACGAACCCGAGGTCGCCGGTGCGCAGGAATGGCCCCTCGCCCGTATCCCGCAGCGTCGCGCCGAAGGTTCGCGCCGTCTCCTCCGGATTGTTCCAATACCCTTGCGTCGTACTGGCACCGGCCAGCCAGATTTCTCCGACCTGGTGCGCCGCACAGCGGGACAGGGTTTCGTGGTGCGCAATGACCACTCTGGTATCCCCGACCGGGAGCCCGCACCCGACCACCCGCCGGACCGGCC
>WBZL01001371.1_pt1 | contig 25696 bp, 20 predicted proteins | sample 5204291 | NCBI WGS metagenome assembly WBZL01 (sample SAMN12344345, study PRJNA552823) | activated sludge metagenome | biome: Activated sludge suspended growth; feature: Nitrification reactor; material: Wastewater; isolation source: activated sludge from nitrification reactor of wastewater...
CTATCGCTTTCTGCACTTCGTTGTGTTTGCCTGGACTAAGATTGATTTCTGTATCATCACTGAGCTTGACAGGAATTAGTGCGCTTTCCCTTTCCTTAGCATACAGCTTTTGTAGAGAGCCTACACTTTCTACGAAGGCCGTAGAAGCTTTCTCCCATGCTTTTGAACCGAATGTTCTAATAGCCTCAAGAGCTTCATCCGTTAAAGCATAATGAGTCCTTGGGCTGTTTACTGGCAGGTCAGGAATATCGGGGTTGAGGTCGGCAACTCTTGCCTGAACAAATTGGTGAAGAACCTGCCGTCTAACAGTTTCACGTGTATTTGGAGCATATTCTCTTTTATAGACTTCTGCAATGAACTGCATGATCCCTTTGGTAACTTTCTTACTCTCTTTAGTAGCATCACTCCAATTGTCCTCTTCTTTAATACTTGCCAATGCAAGTAGCGTATAGGCGGAGATTTCATTTTGCTGAGCAGGTGGTAACCCAAGTTCCTTCAAGATTTGTTGTGATTCTTCTAGTTTGCTCATTTGGTCAGTAAATAGTTTCAAGCTCAAAAGATGCTGTGATTAAATTGTTAATAGTTGTATTGTCGAAGGAATTGCCAAGAATGAGTTGGTTGCCAATCTCAATGATTTGCTCATAGGGAGGTAGAGGCATAAAGCGCAATTCTGTTGCGCTCACATTCACATTTCCATTTATTATTCTAAAAAATTGATCAAATAAGGTGCTGTTTAATAATGCACCTAAACCAATGATTTCAGCTCTATCCAAGTGTCCTTTTGGACGATAGATGTAGTTCAATTTGTTTTCTACTCCAATGAAATCTGCTGTAATGGCATTACTGAAATATGGAGCTGCAATTAATCTGCTTTTATCATCTTTACTACTGAACCTCCTCAATAATAGGTAGTTCTTATTCTCAATCAGGATAGAGCGAGATTTTTGTTCCGACTTGATATACTGGCCTTTATTGGGTTTTTCAATAGGCCATGTTAGCTCCATTTTGGAAACATTATGTAGCCAGAAAAGTGGAACAATTTCAGAAGATTCATTTTGGGGCTGTTCTTGAATGTAATCCCAAGCTCTGTGGGCTACCACTGGTCCAGTAGAGATTTGAATGTTGTATTTGTTCAAACTACCATTCCATGTACGGAATAACTCAACAATTTCTCGTTCTCTTTGGGTGGTTGGTAGGAAAACAATTTTATCCGCAGAATCATATTCAATGACGAGATTGGAAGGCATAGTCAAAGTTTCCGGATTGTCTAAGTCTCTTGTCCCACTTGAGGAGGTAATCAATATCTCATTTCTATTAGTGCCTTGCGTCTTAGGCTGGCATTTCATAATGATTGTTTCCTGCAGTACTTTGTCACGACTAAACGTATCTTTTCGAGAGTGGAAAAGATGAGCTTGGATTATGTCAACTTTCTTGAAAAAGTTGTTCCTAAATGCCTGAAAGTAGCTTCCAGAGCTAAAGCTGCGTGGTGTAATAAAAATCAGTTCACCGTTGGTTTTAAGAAGCTGTGCAGCTATTGCCATGAAAATGGAATAGATATTAGCATGTCCGTTTACAACACTTTTTGCAGCCTTGGTCTTTTCATCATCCCTTGACAGTTTGAAATATGGTGGATTTGAGATGATGTAATCGAATGAATCAAGCTCCTTACCAAAAAGGTTTGTAAAGGCATCCAGAGCATCACGATTGTCTAAGACGAAATCAGTAATATGAAGAATGTACTCGAACTTAATATCCTGTTGGGAAAGCCATTCTTTTAGGTATGCAAGTGTGAGTTGTGAGTATTTTATGAGCTTGACATCTGTTTCGTATGCCACAAGCCGAATTGTTTTCAACTGTGGGTTTATAGATTGAAGATGTTCGGCTAAAGAGATTGACAATACTCCTGTACCGCAACCCGGGTCGAGTATAGAAACAGCTTCACTTTGACAGGTTGATGTTGAAGCCATAAATCTTGCAATCGCAAGTGGTGTAAAGAACTGACCCTTTGATTTCTTGTCAGCATCAGTTGACTCCTTGGCATATATCAATCCTAAGCGATCAGCATAATCACTTGGTAACTCCAAATCTTTCGGAGTGAGTTCAGTATTTGCCTTTATGCCTTTACTTTCTTGCATACTTTACCTTTTCTTCTGCTACCCTTAAAATCGCATTTGCTGTATCTTCATCCTTTACAAGATCATATACCTGATCTGCAAGCCAGAGCGTCAGTAAATCATTCACATCTGTACCCAATAATTCCGCAAGTTTCAAAACCTGCTCTCTTTTTGCCCTGCGTTCACCTCTTTCAATCTTGCTAAACATAGGAGTGTCTATTTCTAAACTTGCTGCAAGTTGTCTTTGCAGTAGCTCTTTATCCTCCCGTAGTTGTCTAATTCGCTCACCAAATTGCATGACCTTTCTAATTATGACTTGTCAATATTTGACAAATATAAGAAACTAAATGGCAAGAAAAAGCAAACAGTAAGGAGATTGAATATTCAGGATTTTAAGGAAACAGAGGAAATCAAGGGTCGCTAATCCTTGACTTCCTGAGAATCCTGAGTTTCCTGATAGTTTAGGTTTATGTAGTGATCTTGTTTCTCTCTATGAATCAAGCCACTTTTACCAAACTCAGTGATATAACCTTCTGCCGTCTTATCAGGAATACTCATATGCTTGGCTACTTCCAGATACTTCTGCCTGTTGAACTCTTGGGGTAGGGCATCTAAGAACTTTTGTTTCCTATTCTTACGAGGGCTTGGTTTCACATCTTCCGGCAACTCGGTAAACACTTTTGCTGAATGCTTGACCAACACCCTAACCATAGCAAGTGCAGTTTGAAAGTCTCGTTCTTCACAAATGATTTGTGTACTCGTGTCGCCTGTTTCCAATATCCGCAAAGCGGAAAGAATCATGCTGATACGAAAGGCAATCAATCCTAATCTGCGAATGGTAGCCATGTAGTCAATGCCCTGTAAAGTCATATAATGATCTTGCACCTGGGCAAAGAACTCATTGAACTGTGCTTGCTGGTCTGCCGTAAGGCAGAACTGCATTTCAGGACTTGCTTTCAATACCTTGAAGAGTTCGTAGAACTCAGCTCCTAAGCTGTCAAAATACTCATCTAAGCCCTGAGAAGTGGTGTCTGCAAAGACATCTTTCCAAGTTGGGCGTACATTCATAAAGTAGAAAATGAATCGGCTGAATAAGCCGTTTTCAGCATTGGGAATGAGAGCCGAAACTTGTTTTGGCGTTCCTGAAAGCACTGCCGAAAGGCAGGGGTTTTCAATATCCACATATTCACGGTCAGTTCTACGATAGTAGCTGATTGTTTCGTGGTGAAAGGCTTTCCTAAATCCATCAGAATAGTTGCCATAATCGGACTTGAAGGCATGAGCTAATGTATCGCCCTCCGTTTCAAAGATCAAACCTTTCCCATCACTGTCACCCAACAATTGGTAAGCTCCTGTTGAACTGTTGTTAGCTGGAATGAAGAGCATCTTTTCTGGTGGCTTTCCGGGTTTCTCAACACCTTCTTCTTTGCCTTTCTTCGCATTGTATTCTGCCATCTCCAATTCATATTGCTGTTTGAGCAGCTTGGCCTGATCTCTCATTTCCTTGTGGATAGGGTTGACCAACTGGCGGCAATGCACCAGCCTGCCTTTACCTGCTGAGGCTTGTGCGGTGATAAAGAGAAACATATTGGAATATACCTTCCTGCCGTCATAGAAACCATATAACTTGGGTAAGCAGGCACTAATGGATACCAACGACCCTAAGAGCAATAAATCCTTTTCTTCATTGGAAGTGGCAACACTTGCCACCCGTTGTAGAAAGTCAGGAAGTTCAGGAAATAGAGAATCTGGAAGATTCGGCATTTCCTGTTTGGTAGGCTGGCTGGTTGTCTTTGGCTTGGAAATTTGTACACCTGCCTGTTTTGCATGATAGAAAAAGGTTTTCAGGGAAACACCCTGACCTTTTGCTTTGAGGCAGTTGTCAAACTGTCGATCACATTCAGAAGCTGAATAGTCAGAATAGAAGCGACTGATTCTATGGAAGTAGTCACGGCCTGATTCTCCAAATTCATCAGCAAAGGCAAAGCCGATATTCCGCCAATCGCTGTAAGCGGTGGCAATATCTATCTGGTTCGCTTCAATTTGCTGAATGATAGTTTCAACTTCTGATTCGTTGCTGTTGCACAATGGTTGAGCTTGCTCTGTATGTATCGATTGTTGGGTAGGATTCTCCATCCATTCCAATGGATTAAACGTTTTCTTTTCCATAACCTACAGGTATTTGGGGTTAATGAATACTTGCGGGTCGTGAGGCAGGAAACATGCTCTGGAAATGTCTTTGCCTGACTGATCTACTTCCAGCCGGTAAGTGTGCTGAATGTAGTTTGCTACCGCTTTAAAATAGTCCTGGTGTTTTGCCTTTGTAAGCTCGATTGGAATCACCCATTTCAGCCCATCACCTGAAGGAGATACAAACAGTAGCTCCGTTTCAAAGTATTGGTCTTTGAGTAGTTCCGCTTTCAATCCAGATAGGTCGCTTACATGGTCAAAATCAATTGTAAGAAGCCCGGAATGCTTTCTAAGGTGTTTATCATTTCGTTGTGAGAAAGTGCCTGAGAAGGTCACGTAATCGAAATTGAACGCCTTGTATTTTCGGGCTTCCTTGACATCCTGAATGCTGCGAAGTGTACTTGTACACGTAGCAAATGAATTTCCCTTGATTATCGAATAGGCTTCTACCAAATCAATATCTCTTGTTGGATTGACATTGGTAACCGGCTTGGTGTAGAAGCTGAAAAGCGGAGCTTTTAGCTTCACAGGCTCAGGAGCAACCACTTGTGGTTGTGACTCTTCCTGAGTGTAAAAGCCATTTTTCTGACCTATTCGCAAATGCATTTCTTCATTCAGCTTTTCATTGAGTTCCTGACCCGATAAGCCGAAATGCAATGAGGCGAAATCAAAGACATTGCCTTGGGCAATGGCTTCTTCCGTGTCGGTGTGCGTACCACATCCGTCAACTACCTTCACTATCAATGTAGGCTTGTCTGCATTGAACGGGTTCTTTGCAGGTTTGCAGTCCCTTCCCGAAAGGGAAAGGACTGTTTCACCCTGATAGTATTGGCGCAATACGTAGGCATAGATATTCAGGCCGTAGTGCGTCTTGTGCAAAATGGCTTCTCTACTTATTTCCATGACCTGCGGATTTTGAAGGTTGGTAATTGGCTTCCAACATCTGTTCAATGTCAGAGAGCTTGTAGAAGAATTTGCCATTTACACGGCTGTATGGCAGTGTTCCATTGTCCCGAAGGGTCTGCAAGGTTCGCTTGCTGATATGGAGCGACTGCATTACATCCTGTCCATCAATCCACGCTTCATTGAATCTCTCCAGTCGTGTCTTTTGGTACTGCTGCAAGTATGCCTTTATGGTCTTAATCTCCTGAGAGAGCTTCAGGATTAAATCAATAATCTCTGTCATAGCTTTACTCTCCCTTTTTTGATTAAGTAATCGGCAGCTCGCTGATCAATCTCATCCTGCGTGGAATTGCGGTTGCGAAGCAACCACTGGTCTAATTCAGCACGGTTGAAATAGAGTTTCTTCCCGTTGGGTTTATAGTATGGAATACTACCCGCACTCGTCAGCTTATACAGGTGCGATTGCGACAATTCGAGGTACTGACATGCTTCATTGAAGTTCAGTACGTTTTTGAGAATCAGGTTTTGATCTAAAACATGCTTCTCGATGATCTTGAGACGTTCTAATATTTCGTCCATTTTCTTAATTATTAGAGAATTAGAAATGGACATCTGGCCAAATGTCATCCTTGGTTATCAAGGACATTACAAATGTCAGAAGAGGAGACTGGTAGCCTTAGAAATGGAAATTTCAGCCCTTGTAAGTGGTTGGTATACAAGGGGTATTGAAAAATAGTGGAAATTTGAATTGGTAAATTGACGGCAAATTACCGCAATTCAACAATTGGGTAATTGTGTAAGCCAGAACTGAGAATCTACATAATCCGCTACAGCATCAGGGTCATTTCGATAGGTTCTGAATTGCTTGTCAATATCAGTAGCGTAGCGGTGATCTAAGAACTTGCGAATAGCTACATCCTTTATTTCCTTGTTTCCCGGAAACTGCCTTTTGTTGAAGTAGCCTTTATTGATTAAGTGGAGGTAGATAAATGCAAGCTCGTTCTTGGCTCCATGCTTATTGGTGAAGTTGTAGTCAGCATCAATGTAGCCATAGTCATGCAGCTTGCTTTCAAAACTCCCAAAGCGATTAGGGTTTTTGATAATGGTACTGAAAGGCAAAATGCCTTTCTTTTCAGGGCGAACATCATTTGATATTGGCTGAAATGTGGAGGCTTCAACCGAATCAGGTTTGATAGGTGCAGCTTTGGCCAGTGGTTTTTTGGTTGCTTCAACGATTACACTTGGTTGAGGTGCTGTTTGCTCAAAGTAGGTGTAATAGATTTCTTCTTCGGTTAGCGGATCTTGCTTTAGCAAACTTGGGTAGGCTTCCTGAATCTCCATGTACAACCTAACCAATTCATGTTTTAGGTAATGAATGATAAAGGATTCATCAGCCAAGACTTTGTCCTGGTTGGATAATCCTGTTTTGGGCTGGTATTGCTCTTCTTGGTACTGGCGTTCGTTCAATACTTGGGCAAGCTCTTTGAGTTTTTGAGGCAGTGTTCGGGTCAATGCCCAATGAACATGGTATTTCTTTTCGTTATCGTTGACAGCTTCTTCAACTGCTTTGTGGAGGTTGTTGAGAAAGCGGATTGCTTCAATGTCAATGAGTGCGGTGTAGTATTTCCGCTTGTTGGATAGGGGATTGGGAAAAGAAAGTTCAAAACTCGGTTGTACCTGATAGTAGGTCTTTATAAGGTCGTTTAAATCCTGTTTAAACTTCATTTCAGAAACATTGCTATTCATCCAAGGCCGAAGGTCGAGGAATAGAATGCGGTTGTATATGTCTAATTCGGTGCTCATAGTTCTAATTCTGAAAATAGGTATTCAATGAATTTCCAAACTTTTTCTAAAATAAGGATGGAGGTAATCACTGTTTTTCCTTCCTTAATTTTACTATTTTTTGTTTTACTCAGGTTACAGATCTTTTTTTCTAGGTCGTAAACTCTTGCTTCTAAATTGTCATTTGCTTTCATGATGCTCATTTTATTTATTCATTTAAGCAAATTTGTTACATCTAAGAGGCGTCCATAGGAACAGCAAAGTGGTGTTTTTACCACATTCTGTTCCTGCTGATTATCAGTTGTTTAATGATGGTTCAATTTATGATTTTGGTGTGAGCTGGTGCCACTGTTTTATCTTTTCAACTACGGATCTATCATCAACCATTTTATTGTAAAACACCCAGGTTTCCTTGAATAGAATAGCAATGATTTCATAGTACTGTTCTCCTGGTAGAATTTCTCCTTCTTCAATACCTGAATGTGCTTTGAGATAGTTGTAAAGTGAGTGGACTAAACGCACTAAGTGGCGTTCGGAGGGTAAATTAAATTGGGGAGCCTTTTCGATTTTAATACCTCCGTCTTCATGCTTCTTATAGGTTGTAGGAATAGCATCTGTATCAAATTCAACTTGGTCACTCTGATAGTAATCATTTAACGCTCGCTCAATCAGGTAGAGTGGTAATCGGGAAGAAAGCCCATGTTCACCTTCTTCTCCCTCTAGAGTGAACTTCAAGGAAGTGAGCTTCTTTTTGTCCTTAATTCCATTCATGAGTAGCCTGAAAGCATTCATTTCAGGGATATCAGGTTCATTCATCCTACTGTTTGAAGTCATCTGGTGACCAACAAGCCAATTGGTTTCTTTAGTGCAGGAAGCAATATGAATGAGTTCCGGTAGGAGGTCGGGAATATCAAATCTGTTGCAAATGAAGAAAGCTACAGAAATGGCATCTACACGTTTAGTTGAATTTGCCATTTCAAGGAAATTGGGTTCAAAGTATTCCTTTAGCTTTTCAAGGTCAGCAGGCACTTCCGCAAAGGTGAGCTTTGGTTTAAGGTCATTGCGCTTCAACCAATTTCTAATGTGCTTAACTTTTACATCATCAGAATCCGCCCAATCCCCAACGGGAATTAATGAGAACTCAATCAGCTTAGCAATGCAGAGCATTAATTTGTTTGGGTAGAGTGCATCTTCTGTAACTTCAATGGATTTGGTCTTTGTCAGAAGGTTATAATAGGATTTGGCTAAACGGTACTTGAATTTTGATTTGTGAGCGTTCTCTTCAAATCTTACCGGATAGCGTGCAAGGTCTTTTTCCCAATCCTTGTAGTGTAAATCGTCATAAGCCCGTTTCATATTCTCAATGAACTCACCTGCCAGCCATTCATGCTCTAACTTGATTGTGCCGGTATTGAACACAAACTTGATATGGTCTAGCTTGGGAATAGGTTTGCGATCATATTGGTCTAGTGATTTCCAATCTATTCGAGCTTGTTTGATTATCTGAATAGCTTTTTGAGTCTCCTTTTCAGCAGAGGTTATGAGCTTTTGGTTTTCGGGTCTTTCCCAAAAAGCAACATCACGGATATAAATATCCTGAGCAGTAGCAATGAGTTCTAAGATCAGGTCTCTTATATGAAGTAGCTCAAAGTCATTGATTACATTTAATATTTCATGGTGTATGGCTGGCGGAATTATTAGCCTTACATACTTATGCTGCGGTTGGTAGCCTTCGACAAAGGCACGTTCATCAAACACTTCCTTGAAGAACTCCACTCGTAAAGCAAGTTGCCAATTACTGTATCTGATATGAAAATCCCAAGGTGGCTTTTCTGGTGATTTATAGAGTTGTACTTCTATACATTCAGTTTGTTTCTCACTATCCATGATTGCACCTTTTCGGTACAGCCTATCTTCGCTGTATTCAAAGTGGTGTTGGTGTTTTTTAGAGAAAAACTGCCATTTATAGGTGAAACGGTCTCTTTGAAACTTTGCCCAATCAAATTTGGGTAGCTCTTTGTCGTTTCCTTTTTGGTCTTTTTCTTGATCCATAGTTTCAAGTCTTAAAGGTCGAGCTTGATTTTGTTAGCGGCTTCTTTCTTCTTGTCGTCAATGATCTTGGCATAGACCTGAGTGGTTTTCAACTCTCTGTGCCCAAGCAATTTGGAAACCGTGTAAATGTCCGTTCCTGCAGTAAGCTGCAAAGTGGCATACGTGTGACGGGCACAATGGAAGGTTATCGTTTTAGTAATTCCAGCTCTCATTACCCATTGCTGCAATTTAAGATTATGCCAGGCAGAGTATTTCAATCCCTTAAATACTCGCTCGTCTTTGTCTTGGCGTTCGCCAAGCAAACCGAATGCTTGCTCTGAGATTGGCAATGTTTCCGCTCCTTTGGTTTTCTTCTGTCTGAATCGAATGTAGTAGCCCATATCGTTAGAGTGCTGCACTTCGGACCATAGGAGTTTATTTATGTCTGACCAGCGCAACCCTGTAAGGCAAGAAAATATGAATGCCGTTTTCAATTGGGTGTTTTCACATTCGGTATTCGCAGCTGCTTGCAGTTCTTCCAGTGTCAAAAATTCTCTCTCAGGTTCTCCTTGCTTGAAGGCATCCACACCTTCGGCAGGATTATGCGGAATGATGCCATCCTTTACGGCTTGCTTTAAGGCAGCCCGAAACTTGTTGAAATAGGAGTACTTTGAATTTTGAGATAGTTTCTGCACTCCATGGGCTATGGCCTTTTTGTCCAGGTAATCTTTGAAGTCCTGCACGAACTCTCTATTCACAAATTCAAAAGAAATGTCTTGCGGCATGAACTTTTTGAAATGCTTGATCATGCTATCCCAATTCCCGTAATTTCCTGCGCTGTCCTTGCGTTTATTGGCAAGCAATTGCAGGTAGGCAGTGAAACTACCTTTTAGTTTTTCGCTGTCACGAAAACCGTGAGTGCCGTTTTGAATTTCAATCTGCCTTTGCGCTCGGATGGTTTCAGCCAATTGCTGGGTCTTCTTATTGATTTCCTTCTGCTCCTTGGTTTTCGGGTTAGGCTCTAGGTAGAGATTTAGGTATTCTGTTTTCCTTTTGCCCTTGTTGTAGTAGTCAAGGTAAAGGCTGGTCTTTCCGCCCTGGTTCCTTTGTCTGAGTGTTACTTTCATGCCTGAAACAGTTTATCGATTTCGGTTCTCCTTATTATGGTTCGTCTACCAAGTTTGGCCGCTTTGATTGTACCGGACTTGATTTGACGGTAGATAGTCATACGACTTGCTCCAAGTAGCTTGCAGGTTTCTTCGATGCTTAGAAAGTCTTTGCTTCCTAACTGATCTTCTTGGAACTCTAAACGCTGATGGGAGACAGGAGCCACTTCTTGTAGCTTAGCATCCCGCTTGCGCTTCTTATAATTTCGGGATGCACATGTATGACTACAGAATTGGGTAACCGTAGTCTTTGCGATGAATGACTCACCACAGTGCTGACAGATCTTCGGTATCTCAATGTTGCTGCTCACGTGTTTCCTTTTGTGGGCTTGTTTCTGTCACTGGATGTATCTGATTGTATCAGTATGTATCCTGATGTAACATCATCTCGCCATTGCTCAAAAAATCTGTTGCTACCAACAAACTTGTTTCTAGTAACAACTGATTAGCAACAAATATACGGAAAAAAAGGGATAATTAGCAACAAACAAAGGAAGGAAAAACAGCATAAATGATAGAAAAAGAAGGGTTTAGCGTATAAAAGGAAAGTAACTTACTTCCCGATACAAAACTTCGAAAAAATATGATCCAATAAATCCTCCGTCGTGATCTCCCCCGTGATCTCGCCCAGATAGTGCAGCGCGCGCCGGATATCCATGGCGATGAAATCGGACGTGACGGCGTTGTCCATGCCCGCCAGGACGGCGGTAAGGCTCTCATCCGTATGTTGCAGGGCTTCCAGGTGGCGGACATTGCTCACCACGGTGCTTTCTCCCAGCAGGTCTTCTCCGACAGCGGCTTCGTACAGCTTTTCCTTTAGGTATTCGATGTTCATCTGGGCTTTGGCGGAAATGGGCACCCAGGATTCTTTTGAGAGGGGCAGAGGGGGAGAAGATGTGAGAGGGTGAGAGGAGGTGAGAGGGTTAGAGGATGTGAGAGGGCGAGAAGGTGTATCGGCCGGGGCCTGTCCTTTGCTTCCTTCAGACTGCCCACTCCCGGACTGCAAACTGCCCACTGCCGGACTGCCCACCGGAAAATAATGCTCAAACCGCGTATGCGGGTTCAGGTCCATCTTGTTGGCCACGATCAGCAGGGGGACACCCGGCCGGGCAAGGCGCTCCAGATCGGCGTGTACGTCGGCGGGTTGGGTGAGGATGACGTCGAAGACGTAGACGAGCAGGCTGCCTTGCCGGACTTTTTCCAGGGTGCGCTCCACGCCGATGGCCTCGATGGTGTCGCGGGCCTCGCGGATGCCGGCTGTGTCGATGATGCGGAACGGGATCCCGTTGATGTTGAGGACCTCTTCGATGGTGTCGCGGGTGGTACCGGCGATCTCGCTGACAATGGCGCGCTCTTCGTTGAGCAGGGCGTTGAGCAGGGTACTTTTTCCGGCGTTTGGCCGGCCTGCAATCACGGTGCTGACCCCGTTTTTGATCACATTGCCGAGCTGGAACGACCGGATCAGGGCGCGAATGACGGTCCGGATCTTTTCCACGAGTCGGCGCAGTTCGTCCCGGTTGGCGAATTCGACGTCTTCCTCGCTGAAATCAAGCTCCAGTTCGATCAGGCTGGCAAATTGGATCAGTTCCTGTCGCAGTCGCTGGATCTCCTGCGAAAATCCGCCACGCATTTGCTGCATGGCCACCGAATGGGCCGCCGAGGACTCGGAGGCGATCAGATCGGCGACGGCTTCGGCCTGACTCAGGTCCATCTTGCCGTTGAGGAAGGCCCGCAGGGTGAATTCGCCGGGCTTGGCCAGCCGCGCACCCAGCCGGATGAACAATTGGATGACTTCCTGAAGGATATAGGGCGACCCATGGCACGAAACCTCCACCACATCCTCCCCGGTATACGACTTCGGGGCGATGAACAGAGAAGCCAGCACCTCATCCAGGTCCTTGCCTTGTTCATCCCGGATCATGCCGAAGTGGATGGTATGCGTGGGTTGACCGGTCAGTTTTTTACCCCAAAAGGCTTTGTCGGCAATGGCAACCGCATCTTTGCCGGACAGGCGGATCAATCCAATGGCGCCCACTCCGGGCGGGGTGGCCAGGGCTACAATGGTATCAGTGTGGAGGATATCTAAAGGCATTGCGCAAAGGTATGGAAAAACGCCGGGGAGTAGTGTCTTCCAGTCTGCGACTTCTGCCGTGGGGCTGGGTTTCTGGCGGACCTTCTGGATGCCTGGCGGCTAAAATTTTTGTTTATTTATTTTGTTTTTTAATACTAAAAATGTATATTTGCATTATAGTTCAAAATTCCCTTAACAGCTTTTAGCTGAGGAAAAATTCTGTTTAGCGCGCTGATAATAGAGAACCTGGGCTCTTTAAGGGGCCTTATACGCATACCCGTGAGTGGTGGTGGAAGGGCGGGCTGTTTTTTCCCCACCCGTACTTAACAATATACCTATTACTAAAGATTAGCCGGGCCGCCGGCCGCCTCAATCTGCACCGCCGATTGCAACCCGTCGTATTCCATTTCGGCTTCACCATTTCAATTGCGCGATCAGCGCAATTAAATGTAAAACTAATGTGCCCTTATGTTTCACATGTGATTCAGTAGAAATTCATTTGCAATGGCGCAAATCCTTGTCGGCGATTATCCCTGTTTTAAGGAAGTGCCGTGAACCATACTACTGGACAAAATGTGCAGAGGAGATAAATTAAAGAACCATCGAGAGCCTGAAAAGCAACGCCTTCACGCTCTCGTTCACTCATCCTCTCGGGCTCTTTTTGCCTCTTTTGTAAAAATATCCAGTAGTGTGGCCGTGAACAACCTCCACCCGTCCCAACGCCTTCCGGTCCACCTTCCCGCTGTCCGTCTTCGGCAGCGCCTGCACAACTACCGCCGTTTTCGGCACCTTATACCTCGCCATCAGGCCCCGGCAATGGTCCAGGATATCGCCTTCTGTCAAAACCATACCCGGCTTCAATACGACGAACGCCTTCCCGGCTTCTCCCCACTTTTCATCCGGCACGCCGATGACAGCTACCTCGCTCACCCCCTCATGCGCTGAGATCACCCGCTCCACTTCAGCCGGATAAACGTTTTCGCCGCCCGAGATATACATGTTCTTGATCCGGTCCACCACATACAAAAAGCCCTCTTCGTCCTGCCTGACCAGGTCGCCGCTGTGAAACCAGCCGCCCCTGATCGAGGTTGCCGTAGCCTTGGGATTGCGCCAGTACCCCGGCGTGACCATCGGACCCTGAAGGAGCAATTCTCCGGTCTCACCGGTAGCTGCCGCACCGCCATCCTCACCGGCAATCCGGATGCTGACATAAAAATTCGGCCGGCCGATGGACCCCTTTTTCCGGATGGCATCGTCCTGGTGAAGCGAAGTCAGGTTGGGGCCTACTTCGGTCATGCCGTACCCTTGGCGGATGGCTACTCCTTTGGCATGCCATTTTTCGATGAGCGGGATGGGCATGGGCTCTCCCCCGACAATGAGGTAATGCAGACCCGATACATCGGCCGCCGCAAACCCGGGGGCCTCAGCTATCATTTTCAACATGGTCGGAACGCCCATGAAAATCGTCGGCCGCTCGGTTTCCAAAAGGTGCAGGATCGCCGGGGCGTCAAATTTTTTCGCCAGACAGGTATACCCGCCATGGTGCAAAAACGGCGTGATCAGCACATTCCACCCGCCGGTATGAAAAGGTGGCATGCAATTGATCGTCCGGCTCTCCGTGTTCACCAACAGCGACATAGCCGTATTGATGCTGTTCCAAAACAACATTTTATGGGTATAGATCGCGCCTTTCGGAAAGCCGGTGGTCCCGGAAGTGTACAGGATGAACAACGGGTCGTTTTCTTCGATCTGAACCGGTGGAAAAGGGGCGCTTTCCTTTCGGATATCCGCTGCCCGGCAAAATTCCCACAACGCCGGTATCGTCCATTTTTCAGGAATGTCAACGTAATGCGGAGCCGCTTCCAGCAAAGGCAGGAACCGGTCCTCTGCGATTACCAGGCGAGGCGCCGCGTCCCGCAGCATGAAGTCCAGCTCCGATGCGCACAACCGGTAATTCAACGGTACGAGGATGAACCCGCTTTTTTGCGCGGCCGAAAAAAGGATCAGGTATTCCAGGCAACTTTCGGCCAATACCGCGATCCGGTCCCCTTTCTGCAAACCCCGTTCCCGCATCAGGTAAGAAGCCAGTTGATCCCCAAAGCGGTTCCACTCGCCGTAGGTCAGCATGCGTCCGGTTTCGGCCTCCTTCAGGGCCACCTTCTGCGGACTGTAAACCGCCCATTTTGATACCCAATCGTGCATTGATATTTTTGTTTATGGTTGTTTATGGTGGTTGATGATGGTTTATGGTTGTTTATAGTTGTTTATGGTTGTTTATGGTGGTTTTAGCCCCAACAACAACAAACCAAAATAAACCCCAACAAACCAAAATGAACCAAAATAAACCAAAATAAACCCCAACAAACCAAAATAAACAATAATAACTACAAAACAAAAGCCGCGCTCGCAAACGCCAATCCCCCGCCGGAGCCGATGAAATAGACCAGATCGCCTTCCCGGACCCATCCTTTTTCCCAGGCGTCATTGAAGGCCATCGGGATGCAGGCCGAGCCGGTATAGCCGTATTCGTGCATGATGGTATGCGCCCGATCCCGAGGTACGCCCAGCCGGTCCATCGTTTCCCAGATGCTGTTGATGTTGATCTGGGTGATGAAGTAACGGGCTACATCCATGGGTTGAACCCCGATCCTGTTGCAAAGGTTCTGCGCCATTTCGGCCCAGGTCTCCGGGTTGAGCTCCCTGGGAAATTTGCGGACGAACTGCAACTGGTGCTCGTGGCGCTCCAGCGCTCCGTTCCGGATCGGTTTGGCGGTTCCACCGGCGTAAATGCCCATCCATTCGTGGTATTCGCCTTTGGAGATCAGCTCGCTGGCCTGAAAACCGCGTTTCCCGTTGTCTTCGGCCTTCAAAATTACAGCGCCGGCGCCGTCCGCAAAAAGGGTGACCGTTTTTTTATCTCCGGGGTTGAGGTATTTGCTCATGGCATAAGCCCCCACCACGAGCACGCATTCATACCGTTCGTCCGCCCGGATGAATTTGGCGCCGGTGTCGAGGGCCGTTACAAAGCCCGCACACGCTGTGTTCAGGTCAAAACTGCCGGCCCGGTCCGCACCCAGCTTGTGTTGCAAGACCACCGCCGTTGAGGGGGAAATATATTCCGGCGTATCCGTAGCGACGATGATCAGGTTGAGCTGTTCCGGCCCGATCCCCGCCCGGTCAAGGGCTTGCCGGGCGGCTTTTTCACAAAGATCGGCAGTGCTTTCGCCGGGCGCGCACCACCGCCGGTTGTAGATCCGGACATTTTCCCTCAACCAGGTATCTACATCTTCACCCAGCGTTTCATTAAAGTAGCTGTTGGGGATAATCCGTTCAGGAGCATAAGCCCCGACAGAAGAAATAACCGCGTTGCGCATTTACGATTTATTTTTCATTTGCCGGGCAACCGGCGTTGGTTGGGAAGATTGAAACCCCAGGCTGTCGAGCAGTTTCACACCCACCAGGGGAAATAACCCGACGATCAGGCCCACGGCGGCCGTTACCCCGGGATTTTCAAATGCCAGGCCGGCCCCGGGAATCCATTGTTTCCCGAAAAAGAACAGCCCGAAATGAGTGAGCAGGGAAAGCACGGATAAACTCCAAACCAGCCGGATCGGCGGGCGATGGAACAAAATGCCGCCGACCAGCGCCGGAACGGCTGCCAGGACCAGCCCGTAGACCCCGGTCTGCCCGAAAATACCGAGCAGCCGGGGCGGGTGGAGGGTTACCGCAAAGACCAATACGGCGATGATAATGAGCACGATATGGCTGACCCTGAACGCCAGCCTCATTTGGTGTCCCCGGGAATGTGGATCGTTGTTTTTTCGGTTCACCAGGTTCAATACCAGGTCGTTGGCAGTAATGGTGGATATGCCGACCAGCAACCCATCGAGCGTCGACATCGCGGCGGCCAATAGGACCACGCTGATCAATGTGAACATCCAACCCGGAAAAGCGTGTTGCAGATAGGCCGTCATCACCAGGTCCTGGCGGAATTGTCCGGTAGCGGGGTCAATGAAAGCCTCGGCCGGTAAAGCTGCCCTGGCCCAGAAACCGGCTGCCAGCAACAGCGTAAAACCCAGGAACGCGACCGAAAAGACCAGGATGTAGTTCCGGACGGCGCGGTCCGATTTCACATACAGGGCCTTGGTCAGAATATGCGGCTGACAGACCAGCGCTCCCCCGATGCAGAACCCGGAGATATAAGTGGAAAACAGGCCGTTGTACAACCGGCTGCCCGGGTTGGTCCACCGGAGCAGATCGGGATTTTGATTGCCGATGGTTTCCCGGAATCCGTCCGCTGAAAACATGAATTTGAAGCCCGTCCACAGGATCACAGCCGTCACCAGGATCATCAGCGATCCCTGCAATACATTGGTAAAAACATGGGCATAGGTACCCCCGAACAGGACGTAGCCGGTCACAAAAACCAGCGTAATGACCAGGGCGACCAGGTTGCTGACCCCCAGCAGCTTTTGCATTACAATGGAAATGCCCCCGACCAACAGGACAATGAACGCAAACGACAGCAGGTTGATGAAGGCAAAATACAGGGAAAACCCCCGGGAGCCGTACCGCTTGCCGATCCAGTCGGGTATCGTCAGGGCGCCCATCTCTTCACCCATCCGCCGGAACCGGAACGACAAGATCCACAGCATCACCACAAAACCGAGGTACACGCTGAGCCCCAGGTGCATGAAGGCTGCCAGGCCGTCGACGTACACAAATCCGGGATTGATGATGAAGGTCGCCGCCGAAGCAGTGCTTGCCGCCAGGGTGATACCCACCACCCATGGCGACAAGTCGCCTTTGCCGATGGCGAAACTGCCGAAATCATCCGTCTTTTTGTACCCAAGCCATCCCAGCCAGGCAGTACCCGCCAGATAAACGGAAAACAGGATCCAGGCCAGGGTCATGCCTATTTTTTCGGTTTGATGGCCGGCAAATTGACCGTCAGTTCCACACCGAACAACCGGCCTGTCGGCGGACAAGCGGTGAATTCCCGCATTTCCGTATCAAACAGGTTGGTCACGGCGGCCGAAATGGTAAAGATCTTGCTGAGCCGGTATCCCAGATTCAGGTCTACGGTGGTGAACCCGCCCAAGGGGCCGTAATTGAAGGTGTCGGCGCTGCGCGCGTTTTCTACGATGGGCACGCCGCGATAACTCAGCCCGGGGTGGGTCCTGGACGCGATCTGGAAGCTCGAAAAATAGTCGTAAGACTGCACCCACCGGGTGAATACGCTGCCGAAGAACTTGTCGCCGCTGTAATTCACACCCAACCCGAATTTGTGATTGGGCGCATTCACCAGCAGATCCAGGAAGTTGACCACGCCGTTGCCGTCAAAGTCGTTTTCCAGATTGTTCTCGTCAATGCTGTAGCCGAAGTAGGAATAATTGAGGTACGCGTTGATTTGGGGCGTAAAATAGTAGGTGGCGCCCAGGTCGAAACCGTAGGTGTTGAACTTGCCGAAATTCACGTAGGAAGCGACGAGTCCGTTGTAGATGGCATATCCGCTCTGGAGGTCCTTCACCGGCGTATTGCCGCGCAGGGTAGCGACGCCCAGTACTTTCAAAGGGCTGAGGAAGTCTTCGGAAATATTGTAATAAGCATTGGCGTCGATGAAGAATTTATCCTTGACGACCTGACCGCGGTAACCGGCCTCGATCGTTTGAAGTTTTTCCACTTTCTGCTTTTCGACGGTCCGGCCGTCGGCCAGGGTAAACCCTTCGGCATTGCCGAGGATGAGCCCGGCGAACAGGTTGCCGTACATATTCAGGATGGTCGGCGCGGCGATGCCCTTGCCGTAGGTCAGGCGGAAAGTACCGCTGTCGCCGACTTTCAGGATGCCGAATTTGGGAACGAAGTTGAAACCGTAGATCTCGTGGTCGTCGGCGCGCCCGGCAGCCAGCAGCCGCCAGCCGTTGCCGAATTTATAGGTCAGGTGCGCGTACCCGCCCATCTGGCTGACGTTGATGAAACCCATATTATCCAGTAAATAGGAACCCAGGCTGCCCGCCATGTCCTTCTGGTATTGCGCCCCGATGATCAGCTCGAACGGCCCAAGGTCGGTGTTGTACTGGGCTTCTGCGGCCAGACGCCGGCTGTCGTCCTGGAAAAGCGCTCCGCTGCCGTAGCTGAAATCGCCGCCCGCAACTGCGGGAGAAAGCCCGGCATCGATCCCGCGATAGTATTGCTTGGTCCGTTCATCGATCGAATAGGTGCTGTCGGTAGCGCTGGTGGTATAGTTGACCTGCGCAAAGAAATGATCTGAATTGAACCTGAGCTGGTAATAGTTGATCTGCCAGTCCTTGATCTGGTTGCGGCCCACGTTGGTAGGGGAGAGGAAATTGCTGTTGCTGCGGCCCCAGTTGAGGATGAAATCCCCCTTTTTGAACGGTGTAAGGTACAAAGCGGCTTCCGTACGAAGGAAATTAATCGAATTATCCAACTGGTATTCGTTGTACCCCTCCTTGACCCCGTTCGGTTTGGGATTGCCCTGGTCGTCGAAAGCGCCGGCGCGGTCGATGTACACGGAATCGGACCAGGCAAATTCTTCCGCCTTGCTGTATTCGGCCATGACCTTGAAGGCCACTTTGTCGCTGAGCACCTGCGCGTGCCGGATGCGGGCGCCGAGCGCGCTTTGGTTGCCCGCGTTCAGGGCGATGGTCGTGCCGGCCGACCGCCGCGGATCTTTGGTGATAATGTTGACCAACCCGTTGTGCGCGTTGGGGCCGTACAGGGTGGCGTTAGGGCCGAGGATGACTTCAATGCGCTCAATGTCGTCCTTGACGGATGTGTTGAGGGGGCCGAACGGCAATCCGGTGGCGATCAGTGTGGACAGGCGGCCGTCCGTGACCTGCAGGTTCTTGGAGTTGAAATTGGAGTTGTAGCCCCGGATGTTGATGCCTGGGCCGGCGACCCCTGCCCGGAAGTATTCAACGCCTTTCTGCCGGGCCAGGAGTTCTGCCGGACTGCCGGCGTATTCCTGGATCTCGCGGGCGAAGATGGTCTCGATGGTCGCCGGGCTTTCCGTGAGCTTCTCCGGTTTTTTGGAGCCCGAAACCACGATCTCATCGAGGGTGGTGCCGGGTTGGAGTTCAAAATCGACGCTCAATTGTCCGCCGTCCGTTACGGTAACCGATTTTTGCAGGTCGGCATACCCCGTATAGGTGGCAATCAGCGTATAGGCGCCCGGTGTGATCCGGATATCGTAGCGCCCGTCCGCATCGGTGGAGGAGCCTGCGCCGGCTTCTTTGAAATACACGTTGGCGCCGACCAGCGGTTCGCCCTTTTCATCGGTTATCTGACCGGTTATCCGGCCGTTTTGCGCCGGGAGGGTGAGCCCCAGACAGAGTAAGGTCAATAGAATGGCAAATTGTTTCATAAACGCTAGGTTGTATTTGATAAGGTATAAAGTATGGCTGGAAATAAAATTGTCAAAATCTTATTTCAGGCATTTTGGTGAATCCATTGGAAAATTTCAAAACAAGATAAGGCGGGCTTGCCGAACCGGATGAGCGGATTCTAAAAAAATAGGGATTGACTCAAAGAAGGAAAGCGGAAAACCTGCAATGCAAAATATTGTTTTTCAGTATTTTACATTGCAGGTTTAGGTAGGTTGACTGAAATTTAAAAGAAAAGCGGAGATGGAGATTATTGTACAAATTCCGCTACCAGCGTATTGACGGCATCCGCCCGGTCCCACTGAACGAAGTGCCCGCCGCCGGTAAGGATCTCCAGCCGGCTGCCCGCGATTTTTTCCTGGCCGCTCTTGGCAACCGCCTCCGTCGTCAGGGAAGGATGCAGGTATTTGTTGGGAATCAGAAAGTCGTTGGCCCCGAACAGGATCAGGGTAGGGACCTTGATCTCGGACAACCGGTCGAAAACGGGTTCTTTCAGCATGCCGTTTACGCATTGAGGGATCATTGCGGCGTATTGGTCGAAAGCGAAGCTGTTTTGTTTCAGTTTCAGCCGGTCCAGGTACATGAACTCCGCGTCCTCCGGGAGCTTGTTCTGGGCGAAATTCAGGTTGAAATTGTTCTTTATCTGGTCCAGCGTAGCGGATTTGATGAGCGCAGGCGTATAGACCTGTTCCAGCCACAGTTTTTCCTGGTGGGAAAAGGTCTCAAAACCGGCAGGCGCAATGAGGATCAGCTTATCGGCTAGCCTGGGCTGGTCGAGGACCATTGTCATGGCGATCTGCCCGCCCATGGAATGCCCGACAAGCGTGATGTTCTTCAGCTTCATTTTCCGGATGAACCGCTTGAGGGTTTCCGAAAAATAGGTCATGGAATACGGATAGGCGCCCTTGCTGGAATACCCGTATCCCGGCAGGTCGACGGCGATGCACCGGTAATGCCGGCTCCAGCTTTCGATATTCTTCTTCCAGGCGGGCGAATAACTCCCCAAACCGTGGATCAGCAGCAGGGTCTTTTCTCCTTGTCCGACTTCCATATAGGCCATTTCCGTTTCATTGTCCAATTGGATCTTCTGAATGGGATACGGGTAGTCGTAGGATACCGTCGGCGTGCCGCTTACTATTTCCGGTTGGCCTTGCATGGAAAGTGTACCTGTGAACAAAGCAAAGAGCAGTGCGGATTTTTTCATGTTCAAACACATTTTCATTGGTTAATCAAGGGGCGTCCCTCCTTCTTTAGACGGAAGAATGCCTTTTGGGTCTCGGTAGAGACGCAAGATTTTGCGTCTCTACCGGAACAAATTTTGCGTCTCTACCGGAACAAGATTTTGCGTCTCTACCGGATCACACGCGTTCAATCACGATTGCCGACGCCCCGCCGCCGCCGTTGCAGATGGCCGCCAGGCCGATCCCGCCGTTTTCCTGTTGGAGCACATTGGTCAGCGTGGTCACGATCCGCGCCCCGGAAGCGCCCAGCGGGTGACCCAGGGCAACCGCGCCGCCGAATACGTTCACCTTGTCGGCGTCGAGGTCCATCAATTGATTATAGGCCAGCGCGACCACGGAAAAAGCTTCGTTGACCTCGAAATAATCCACGTCGGACAGGCTGATGCCCGCCGCTTTGAGGGCTTTTGGCGTAGCCAGGGTCGGGGCGGTGGTGAACCATTCGGGGTCCTGGGCCGCATCGGCGAATCCGCGGATCCTGGCCAGCGGCTTGAGCCCCAGTTCTTCCATTTTTTCCCTGGACACGAGCACCAGCGCCGAGGCGCCGTCATTGATCGTGGAAGCATTGGCGGCCGTTACGGTGCCGTCTTTGCTGAAGGCGGGCCGAAGGGAAGGGATCTTGTCGAAAATGACATTCTTGAATTCTTCATCTTCCCTGACCAGGACCGGATCGCCTTTCCGCTGCGGTACAGCGACAGGCGCGATCTCGGCTGCAAACTTGCCGCTTTGGGTGGTGGCTGCCGACCGCTGGTAGCTGCGGATGGCATAGGCATCCTGGTCTTCCCGGCTGATATTGTATTTCTTGGCCGTATTGTCGGCGCATACGCCCATGGCCTGGTGGTTATAAGCGTCCGTCAGCCCGTCTTTGGCCAGTCCGTCCACCAGTTCTGCGTTGCCGTATTTATAACCCCACCGCGCATTGGGCAGGTAATACGGGATGTTGGACATGCTCTCCATGCCGCCGGCTACCACAAGGTCGTTCTGCCCCAGCATGATGCTTTGTGCGCCGAACATGATCGACTTGGCGCCGGATGCGCAGACCTTGTTGACGGTGGTGCAGGGTACGTTTGAGCCCAATCCGGCGCCGAGTGCGGCCTGCCGGGCCGGCGCCTGCCCCAGGTTGGCGGAACAGACATTGCCCATGAATACTTCCTCAACAAACTCCGGGCTGACACCCGCCCGTTCAAGGGCCGCCTTGATGGCTTCACTGCCAAGCTGGGTAGCGGACATCCCGGACAATACGCCGCCGAAACTCCCGATCGGGGTGCGGACAGCGGATACGATATAGACTTCTTTCATTTTTTTTGGTTTTGATGGATAGAGCGGCAGCGGTCAGGCTCGCGAAACCGCGCTTCAAAAATACAACAAATTAGCCCGGAAAGTTTATCTTTGCAAAAGTCAAGGTATAATTATTTTAAATTCAAAATATTGATTTTCAAATAATTATTGTGTTTAAAATTATTAATTTGCTTTTAAGTCAACCTTATCTGATTTTGGACGGCAATGGCGCGGCGGATTGGCGTGGCTACCTTTATTTCAACCAATTGAACCTATTGCCATGCGATTAAAAGACAAAATAGCCGTCATCACCGGCGGCGCGCGCGGGATCGGCCTGGCCGCTACCCGTAAATTCCTGGAAGAAGGGGCCGTCGTCGCCATTTGGGACATCGACCCGGAAAAGGGCGCTGCCGCAGTCCATGATTTTGAACAAGATGGCTGCCGGGTGGGCTTCTGGAAAGTGGATGTAGCCGACCAGGAATCCGCCGAACAGGCCGCCCGATCGGTTGTGGAGCGATTCGGCCGGATCGACATCCTGCTGAACAACGCAGGCATTACCCGGGATGCCGCGTTCAAGAATATGACCGGTCAGGATTGGCAAAGGGTGATCGACGTGAACCTCAGCGGCGTGTTTCACTGTACAAAGGCGGTTTATCCCTTTATGGCCGAACAAGGGTATGGCCGGATCATTAACGCTTCGTCGGTAGTGGGGCTTCATGGCAATTTCGGACAGACCAACTACGCTGCCACCAAGGCGGGCGTGATCGGCATGACCAAGGTCTGGGCCCGCGAATTCGGCCGCAAAGGCATAACCGTAAACGCAGTGGCGCCCGGTTTCATTCAAACGGAAATGATGGATACCATCCCAGAAAAGGTCCTCGATGGGTTCCGGCAGAAAACACCGCTGGGCCGTTTGGGCCGGCCGGATGAAGTGGCCGCGCTGTACAGTTTCCTGGCTTCGGATGAAGCGGCTTTCATCACCGGAACGACCGTCAGCATTGACGGCGGGGTTGCGATCTGAAAATTTCCAGTATGCGGAACAAGCTCCAAAAATTCACAGCATTTGCCGATACCCTGCTTCCGCATGAAACGGAATACCTCCTGTCCGTCCAACGGTTTGACGACGATGAGCGCCTGGCCATCCTGCGATTGATCGACTACAATTGCAGGAATATTTACCAATTCACGCCCTATGGTGAAGAGATCGATAAGCGAAAGTATTCCCACCTGAAAAACTGGATCACCGAACAGCTCCGCAGCATCGACGTGGATGTCCATTTTGAATGGATCATGGAAACGGAACGCAGGATCATGACCGATGTGATCCTCCCGGAAGAAGAAAAAGGACTCCTGAAATCCATCCGCAACTACCGGCATCCCATTTTCTTTTTTACCCAGTTTTACGAACTGGCCCAGAATTACCGGCACTTCCTCCTCATCCGGCTGCGTTATGCCGACCACGCCCTGGTGGATGCCTTTTTGAATAACTATCGAACAGATTACCTGCGGTCGAAAGAGATCAATGACAAGATCAACCTGGCCACAATCGACATCGTCGAACAATACCAGAGCAACCTCAAGGAAAGCATCCAATGGGAGGAATGGCTGAAAGAGGTCTACTACGACGAACAACTCGACGGCCTCAACCGCTACCTCGCGCTGGTGCGCCTGACCTTCATCGGGCTGAATTACCGGAAACTGGACAGCCTGGTCAGCAAATTCGAATACCAGGACGAGCTCTTCAAAAAAGGCGCGTATTATTCCAAACGGATCCTGCTCAATTACTACAGCAACCGCCTGCTCCTGCATTCCAAGTTCAAGGAATTTGACAAAGCCGCCTATTACGGCCGGCTCTCCGTGCGCGTCAAAAACCACGATTACCTCTTTTATGTCACCAACCTCTGCGCCGTTCTCCTGCGGCAGGGTAAAGCCGTCGAAGCCCTCGATGTAATGAAATCAGCTTCCGCAGAAGCCCGGACCACCCAGAACCTGCATTCCAAAGTGGGGTACGTGGCTTTCTACATTGAATGCATGAACCAGAACGGCCGTTTCCGGAATGCGGAGAATTACGCCCACAGTTTTCTGCAAGCCTACAAAAAAGAGATCTTCGAATACCGCTGGCATATCTTTTTCTCAGCCTACCTGGAAGCGATCCTCCAACAGCACAAATTCCACAAGATCCTGCAGCTCGTCCACCAGCACCGGTTATTGGATAAGGAAAAACAATACCAGGCTAACGCCAATTACCTGCCGACCATCCTTTGGTATTACGCCGCCGCCGAATACCTCGAAGGACTGATCAAGGAAAAGGAACTCAGCCAGATCTTGCTGGAATTCGTCGAAAAACTGGACGGCGCCTCCGGCAAAACCCGCCACGTGGTTGACCTGCTCAAACAGCTCAAACCCCATATCCCCGTCTCCGTAGACAAAACCCAGGACCGAATGGTCGAAAAAGGTTTGCTGGTCTTCAAATGCTAACTCCTCCCACCCTCTCACCCTCTCCCCCTCTCACCCTCTCAACCTCTCCCCCTCTCCCCCTCTTTTCACCTCACCACCGCAATCCGCCTGCTCCCGACACGCCCGTCGCCACCCCGCACAGAAACCGTCCATAAACCGTTGGCAAGGCCCTCTGTGGAGATCCGGCAGCGCATTTCCTGTCCGGGCCAGGGCATGGAGCGGACTTTCCGGCCCATATTGTCGAATACCTCCACTGAAACGGGCGCGGAACCTGGGCGATTCAGCAGGATTTCTGCGAATGCGCCGGCGGGGTTGGGATAGATCTGCCAGTCGGCGCCCGGGGCGGGCGTGCTGACCGGTGTGAGTTCGTCAATGGCCTGATCCAGCCACGCCAGCCGGGCGGTTGTCCAGTTCTTCAGGTATTGGACCTCCGCAGGGTAATTGTTACCGACAAAGTTATTCGGCCACACCCATTCTGAAAGGATGTCCCAACGCTGGAAGTTGCGGAATTGGGATTCCCCGAGCATGGTCGTCAGGGAGTCGATCTTTTGCATGATCGCGACATTGGAGAATTGGCCCTGGCGAATGGACAACCACCGGTTCCGGAGCGCCAGCCGGAAAGCCGGATCGGTCAGCATCCTTTCCCACCAGAAATTGATCACCCAGAAATCATCCGGACAATATTCGTTGAAGTCGTAGGCCCACCCCGAAGTGACGCCGCCTTCGCAGTAGTCGGCATTGCCGAATCCGAGGTTGAAGTCCCAGACCGGTCCCATTTTCCAGCGCGGATTTTTGCTGTCCTTATCCTTGTAGAAAAAAGTGCTCAGGCGATACCCGTCGACATTTTTGGTAATCTCATTGATGATCAGGAAATCGACAAATGTTTGCAGGTCTATGTATTTTTTATAGCCGTGTTGCGGGTCGAGGTAGTCTTCGCCGTGGAGCGCGTCCTCAAAATCGTTGATGCTGCCCTGGACGTAGGCCCGCTGCTGGTTGGTAATATCTTCCGGATCGGGGTATTCGTACAGGAACCAGATCTCCTGCATGTTCGGCGTATTGGCGG
>WBZL01000740.1_pt2 | contig 25692 bp, 23 predicted proteins | sample 5204291 | NCBI WGS metagenome assembly WBZL01 (sample SAMN12344345, study PRJNA552823) | activated sludge metagenome | biome: Activated sludge suspended growth; feature: Nitrification reactor; material: Wastewater; isolation source: activated sludge from nitrification reactor of wastewater...
AGGCCCTCGCACGCATCGGCCACGATCTGCAGCGCAGCCGAGAGCGGCAGCCGCTCGTCCTGCTTGCGGAGCTGACGGAGCAGCGACGCGAGGGTCTCGCCCTCGACGTACTCCATCACCATGAAGAACGCGTCGTCGGTCTCGCCAAGATCGTGGATCTCCACCACGTGCGGGTGGTGCAGGCGCGCAGCGATGCGCGCCTCGTCGAGGAACATGTCGACGAAGTCCGGCTCGGCCGCAAGGTGTGGGTGAATCACCTTCACGGCCACGAGCTTTTCGAAGCCCGCGCGGCCGGTGGTCCGGCCCAGATACACCGCCGCCATGCCCCCGTGACCGAGGCGATGGACGAGCTCGTAGCGCCCCACGGTCTTGCCCACGCCGAGCGCGTCGAGAGCCGAGGGGGATCGACCCTTGGTGCTCGACTCGCGGTCGATGACCTTGGTTTCGGGCTCGGCTTCCATCGGACCCGCGGCTTGGGACGGTGATGCGACCTTTCTCGGGACAGGAACGCCTCTCACCATACGCGAAACCGTGGGGACGATCACCGAGCCCCGCACGGCCTTGCGCTGCGACAGGACCTTCGGGCGGTGCCTGCGAGGCTCCCCGACCTCGTGGTTTCGGGGCTTTGCATGGTTCGAGCCCCATCCCCCAAGCCGGCGCCGACCTCGCTCGTAGGTCCAACCCCGGTGCAGGACCCGCGAGATGCGACCCTCGGCAGCTTTTCTCGCTTGAGCGTGGGGTCACGCCAGCGAAGGCGCAATGACCCCCATCCGTCGGCCGTGGGCCCGCGCAGCAAGCGCGAATTCGCCCCTCCGCGAATTGCGCTCTAGCTCACGCAGGGGGACTGCAAGATGTCGACCAGGCCCGAGATCTCTTCGAAGAGATCTCGGAGATCTGCTCCCTCGAGGCAATAAATATTGGATCAACTAAAATAGAGAATTGATTAAACGCCATGGAGGTCGAACGCCCTTCTTTGCCGACTTCGCCAATGATTCAGACGGGATCCGATCCAAGATCCACAGGATGTAGTGGTCGCGCTCCTTGCGCGACACAAGATGTTGTGGAATGACCCTTGCGTGCGCGAGTGCAGTGGTCTACGGGTACTGAGGCAGACCTGGGAGATCTGACGATGGCGAAGCGACAAACGCGCAGGAGCATCTCGGTCAAGGGCATCACGTACCAGCGACTCAAGAACTTCTGCGAGGCGCAAGGGCTGAGTGTCAGTGGCTATCTCGAGGACATCATTGCGAATCGGCTCGACGAGGCCAACGTGCCCGTCCCCGAGCGGGTCGACCCCCGCCCCGAGCCCGTCGTGGTGACCAAGCCGCCCCACGATCCCGACGAGATCATCTCGCAGCACTTCACCTTCTAGCGAGGCTCGCGGGCGGCAATGGGCCGGCTCGCGAGGGCTCGCGGGCGGCAGTAGGCCGATGGGCTGGGTGCCCCCCACGAGGGGGCTCGAGCGCTCGGCGGTGGATCGGTGGACACGAAGCGGATGGCGTGCGCGGCGTGTGATGGTCACGCGTCGGCGACGGGTCACGCATGGGTGACGGGCGCCGCGATCGGGTGTCGGCGACGGGTCACGCGTCGGCGACGGGTCACGCGTCGGTGACGGGCGTCGCGACTCGGGCGTGGCGATGGTTTTGCGGGGGAATCGACGGAGAGGCGAGCTATCCTCCTGCGCGGTGGCTCCACACGACGATGACGATCGCAATGGATTGACCCGGCGACGCGCCCTCCAGGGGATGGGCGCGGTCCTGGGAGCGGCTGCGGTGGGTTGTGGTGACGACGCGGCCGGCGGCGGCACGGGCGATGGCACCGGCAGCAGCGACGGCGCCGACGCCAGCACCACGGGCACGCCGGGCGGGACCACCGAGCAGGCCGACGGCAGCGGCACCACCACCATGGCCGACGGCAGCAGCAGCGGGGCCGAGGAGAGCACCACCGGCGAGCCCGTCGACGAGTGCGAGCACGACGGCTCGCTCACCCCCGAGCAGCTCCTCGCGGAGATCGACACCATCGTCGTGGTGATGATGGAGAACCGCTCGTTCGACCACTACTTCGGCTCGGCCACGTTCCTCGAGGAGCTGGCGGTCAACGGGCTCACCGGGCGCGAGACCAACCCGCGCATCGACGGCACCCCCGTCCAGGTGTTCCCGATGGCCAACCTGCAGCCCGCCGACCCGCCGCACGGCTGGGACGCGAGCCACCTGCAGTTCAACCTGGGGGCCAACGACGGCTTCGTGATCCAGCACGAGCTCGGCGAGCCCGAGTCGTACGCCGAGGTCATGGGCTACTACGTGCGCAGCCAGCTGCCCATCACGTACGCGCTCGCCGACGAGTACGTGCTGTGCGACAGCTGGTACGCCTCGGTGATGGGCCCCACGTGGCCCAACCGCTTCTTCCTGCACGCGGCCACGTCGGGCGGCACCACGAGCAACGTGCCCACGCCGGGGCTCACCACCCTCTGGGATCGGCTGGCCGACGCCGGTGTGTCGCACGCCAACTACTACTCCGATCTGCCGTGGATCTGGGGCGGCCTCGCCAACCCCTTGCCGGGCTTCACCGAGCCGCTCGACGAGTTCTTCTCGGCCGCCCAGGCCGGCACCCTGCCGTCGTTCTGCATCGTCGATCCCAACTTCGGCGTGCTGCCGGGCGGCGAGGGGGGCAATGACGACCACCCCTCGCACGACGTGTCGCTCGGGCAGATCTTCCTCGCGAGCGTGTACCAGGCGCTGGCCCAGAGCCCGCAGTGGAGCCGCTGCCTGCTCATCATCACCTACGACGAGCACGGCGGCTTCCACGACCACGTGCCGCCGCCCACCACCACCGACGAGCGGCCCGAGTTCCAGCAGCTGGGCTTCCGCGTGCCCTCGCTGGTCATCGGCCCGTTCGTGCGGCGCGGCTGCATCGACAGCACGCAGCTCGAGCACGTGTCGGTCATCTCCACCGTCACCAAGCGCTTCGGGCTCGTGCCGCTCAACGAGCGCGTGTCGGTGACGGCCGACGTATCGAGCACGATCAACCCCGCCTACTTCGGGGCGCCCCGCGAGCCCGCCCCCATCCCGCAGCTCTCGATCTCGGTGTCGGAGGTGCTCGCCAAGCGCGGCACGGGGCAAGAGGAGCTGCTGGCCATGGTGCAGCGCGGCGAGATCCCGCTGCCCGCCGATCGGCGCCACCCGGGCGCCAGCCGCGACGTGGCGCTTCGCATGCTCGATCACGCGAGCCGCCTGGGCGTGGTGAAGCTGCGGCCCTGAGCAGGGCCGCCCGCGCCGGCCGGCCCCGTCGGTCGGCCAGCCGCGCGGGCCTCAGTGCCCGCCCACGTTGGGCCGGCCCGAGACGGTCACGGGCGCCTGGCGCTCGCGCAGCGCTCGCTCGATCGCGAGGAAGGTGTCGACGTCCAGCGACTCGAACGGGCGCGGGGCCCCGCTGGCGACCGCCGTGAACCCGAGCGACGGCCACCCGCCCGGCTCCTGCACGGCGCACAGCCCGTCCTCCGCCTGCGGGCCCGAGCACTCCGCGGTGGGGTCGAGCGGCTCGCCGCAGCTCTCGGTGGTGGGATCGCACTCTGCGGTGGGATCGGGCAGCGGCTCGTCGCAGCTCTCGGTGGTGGGATCGCACTCGATCCCGATCGGCGCGCACAGCTGCAGCATGGGATCGCACGCAGGGGGCTCGAGCACCGTCGTGGGGCAGCACGCGCCGCCTTCGTCGGTGCAGCACGCGGTGGAGTCGAGGAACGCCTCCATCACCTGCTCGCGGAACGGCAGGAACGTCTGCGAGAGCGCGGCGGAGATGGGGTAGCACGAGCCGCCGGTGCACGGCACCGCGACGTCGTCGATGTGCTGGCCGGAGGTGGCCACGCCGGTGACGCCGTTGCCGAGGTCGTGCGAGGGCCCCACGGCGCCGTGGCACCCGATGCAGCCCATCAGCGCGGCGCGCTGGGCGATGTGCACGGGCGCGAGCGTGCTCTCGGGGTCGAGCGCCAGGATCTCGTCGTGGATGCGGTGGCTGAGCGAGCCCCACTTGCCCTGCCCGCCGCCGAGGGCGAGCCGCGCGGCGTAGTCTTGCACCGAGGTCTGCGGGCTCTCGGCGGCCAGGCACGGCTCGGGCACGTCGACGGCCATGAGGTTGGGATCGTCGACCATGAGGTGCTGCACCGTGTCCACGAGCGCGTCGCCGCAGGCCTTGGCGTGGGGCAGCGCGGGCTCGTTCCACAGCCCGCCGTACGGGTTGGACGTGACGGGGACCGGGACCGTGGTGACGGTCGTCTCGCCCCACGGCGACACCGAGAGCACGACCTTGAACTCTCGCAGGGTGCGGGGTGCGGCGCTGAATGCGTTGACGCGGATCTGCCCCGTGCCGAAGGTGAGGTTCTGCCAGCGCATGAAGGGGCCGAACCCGGCGGCCTCGAGATCGGGGTGTCCGTCGAGGAAGGCCAGGCGGAGCTCCTGGGCCCGCACCGCCGGGTCGTCGATCTCGCTCAGGCTCGCCCAGAATTCCTGCACCGGGCGGCACGCCTCGATCCCGCACTCGGGCGAGGGGTTGGGGATCTGGGCCTCGAAGATGACGGACATGTGGTGCGCCCCGAAGTTGCCCACGTGCGTGGCCGAGACCAGGCGGGCCTCGCCGCAGCTCGAGCCGTCGGCGGGCGCGAGGTCGAAGCGATTGACCGCGGCGATGGTGGTCCAGCCGTAGATGGCCTCTTGCTCGTAGCGCTCGCACAGGAGCGGGTAGCCGTTGAGCCCGGGCAGGCCCACCACCTCGACGCCCATGCGGGGCATGGGCGCAGGCGAGGTGTAGCCCGGGCACGACACGGGCTTGAACTGGCCCAGGATGCTGCCGAGGATCCTCCAGCCGAAGCTGCCGTCGTCCCACAGGCCCGCGCTCTGGGCGATGGACCCACCGATCTCGGTGAGCGTGAGGGGAGCGAGCGCGGCCACGTTCGTCTCGATGAGCGAGCGTCGCGGGTCGACGTCGGTGGGCACGACGTCGGGGCAGGAGCCGCCGTCGTCCGGCGCCTGGGTGGTGTAGACGCGAAAGCGGTCGTCCTCGACGGGGCCGTCGCAGCCGAGGACGAGCAGCGTGGTGAGCGGAGTGGGGATGGTCCAGCGGGCGCGGGGCATGGGGTGCGGTGCTCCAAGCAAGCCCCGTGCCACCGCGGCGGTGCGGGCGCTGCTCGACCAGGTCACGGGTCGGCTCCGTCAACGCGGGGTGCCAGGTGCAATCTCGAGTTGCCGGTGACGCGACGGCCGGGCCGTGCGGCGACGCGACCGGGGCCTGCTACGCTGCGCTCGCTGCCATGGAGACGCCGCGACCCACCGTGCCTCCCGTTGCGTGGGCCAACGGCTTGTTCACGATCGGCGTCACGGGTACGAACGGCAAGACGTCCACCGTGCACCTCGTGGCGTCGATCGTGGCGGCGGCGGGCGCCCATGCGCTGACGGTCAGCACGGTGGGCTACTTCCTCGACGGCACGCGCTTGCACGTGCCGCGCAGCGCCCGGGGCTTCCTCGACGCGATGATGCAGCTCCGCGCGGCGGGGGGGCACGTCGCCGCGGTGGAGTGCACGAGCAAGAGCCTGGCGGAGGGCTACGCCAAGCGCTGGCGCTTCGACCTCGGGGTGTTCACCAACCTCACGCCCGATCACCTGCAGACGCACGGCTCGTGGGAGCACTACCTGGCCTCCAAGGCGCAGCTGTTCACGCACCTGGGGCCCGGGCGCACGGCGGTGCTCAACGCGGCCGATCGCCACAGCCTGCTGCTGCACCGCGTGATCCCCGACGACGTCGAGCGCTGCTGGTACGGCGCGCCCACGCGCGGCGCCTTGCTGCACACCGCCGACCTGGCCGCGGCCGCGGTCGAGGTGAGCCTCGAGGGCACCACGGTGCGGCTGCAGCGGTCACCGTGGGCCGAGGCGCTCGGGGGCGAGCTGCGGGTGCGGATGGTGGGCGAGGTGTTCGCCGAGAACGCGCTCGCGGCCGCGGCCGCGGGCCTGGCCGCCGGGCACGCGCCCGAGCACGTGGCCGACGGGCTCGCGCGCTGTCCCCCGGTGGCCGGTCGCTTCGAGGTGGTCGCGCGCGATCCCTGCGTGGTGATCGACTACGCCCACGGCCCCGACGCGCTCGCGCGCACGTGCGACACCGCGCGGGGGCTCGCGGCCGGCCGCGTGCTGGTGGTGTTCGGGGCGGGGGGCGAGAGCACGCCGAGCAAGCGCGAGCCGATGGGCGAGGCGGTGGGCTCGCGCGCCGACGTGGCGATCGTGACCAGCGACAACCCGCGCGGCGAGGACCCACGGGCGATCGCCGACATGCTGATGGCGGGGCTGCGCGCGGCGGGCCGGGCCCAGGTGGAGGTGGTGCTCGATCGCAGCCGCGCCATCGAGCGCGCGCTCGAGCTGGCGGGGCCCCGCGACGTGGTGGTGGTGGCGGGCAAGGGCCACGAGACCGGGCAGGAGATCGACGGGCAGGTGCTGCCGTTCTCCGATCACGACGAGGTCCGGCGCCTGACCGGGAGCGCCGACGCGTGAGCGACGAGGGCGCGAGCGTTGGGGGCGTGAGCGACGAGGGCGTGGGGGCGAGGGTCGCGGCGGCTCTCGAGGCGCTGCGGGAGGCGCTGCGGGCCCGTCACGGGTGGACGTGGCTCGAGCTCGCCGCGCACGTGGAGCCCACCGCGCGACGGATCGAGCTCTCCGGCGAGGTGGCGGTCGGCCGGCTGCGGGCGCGGGCGCTCGAGGTCGCGCGCGCGGCCGCGCCGGGGTGGGCGGTGGCGGCCGGGCGCGTGCGGCCGATGGCGGGGGGCACGTGGCACGCGCTGCGGGCCCCGGCGGTGCTGCTGGCCGAGCGCGCGGGCGTGGGCCCGCGTCGCGTGGCCACCGAGGTGCGGGTGGAGGACGGGCCGCTGCAGCGCCTGGGCGCAGTGGAGGACGCGCTGGTGGTGCGCGGTCGCGACGGTACCGTGGGCTGGCTCGCGCCCGACGAGCCCACGGCGGCGGCGCCGACCGCCGAGGCCTTGCTCGGCCCGCCGATCGCGGCCCTGCGCCTGTCTGGCCCGCGCGGCGACGACCCGGTCGCGCTGGTGCACGCGGCGCGGCAGTGGCTGGGCGCGCCGTATCGCCTGGGAGGCAGCCGCGAGGGCGGGGTGGACTGCTCGGGCTTGATGCAGCGGCTGGTGCACCAGCAGCTCGGCGTGCTGCTGCCGCGGCACTCGAGCGATCAGCTCCACGTGGCGCCCGTGCCCGGCCCGGGGCCGGGGGTCGGCGATCTGTCGTTCATGTGGAGCGACCGCGAGGGCCGGTGCCACGTGGGCCTGGGCACGGGGAGCACGGTGATCCATGCGTCGCTCTCGCGGCGGCGCGTGGTCGAGGACGCGCGCGAGGCCTTCTTGCACGGCACGCTTCGCTCGATGCACGTGCCGTTCGCGGCGCTCGTGTCGTGGGGCCGGCGCATGGCCGGCCACCCCTCGCTGGTGGCGGCCGGGTTCGAGCTGGGGTGCGAGCCCACCGAGGTGGCCGCCCAGGGCTCGTCGCCGCCGGATTCTCGATCGGCGTGAGGCGACGAGCCCCGAGGGGCCGAAAGCGAAGGGGGACGCGGCACCCGAGCGGGAGGGACGTTCGCTCGAGTGCCGCGCCGTGCGGTCGGGTGCCGTGCTCTGGATCGGAGGGTCGGACGAGGGACCGGGCGCGAGCGCTCACCCGCGTGGGACGAGGCGTCGACGCCCTGCACCCGAGACAACGGCACGACGCGGCCGAGCATTACGGGCTCGTGCGAAGATTTCTGCGACCCGGGGCGCCGGCCGGTCGAAATCCGACGCCCGACCGTCTAGCATCGCGGCTGCCCATGCCCGCCGTCGAGCCCGAGGACGACGCCTGGTCGCTGCGCTCGTGCCCCTCGTGCGGCGCCGTGGTCACGCAGCCGCGCGCGCGCATCAGCCACGCGTGCAGCTACTGCGGCTCGGCGCTGGTCGAGGCCGAGCGCGGGACGCTGGAGGTGGACCGCGTCGCGCCGTTTCGGATCCCGGCGGCGGCGGCCGAGGAGCGCCTGCGCCAGCACCTGGCCGCGCGCTGGTGGGCGCCCGAGCGCCTGCGCCGCGCGGCGCGGGCGGGCACGGTCGACGCGCGCCTGGTCGAGGGCGTGCTCGTGCCGTTCCACGCCTACGACGCGACGTGCCGCAGCCGCTACCAGACCCGCGTGGGGCTCCACTGGTACGAGACCAAGACGGTCCACGAGGACGGCAAGCGCAAGCGGAAGGTCGAGCGCCACACCGAGTGGTTCCCGCTGCGCGGCACCGCGGTGTCGCAGCTGCGCGACTACCTCGTGTCGGCCTCGGTGGGCCTGACGGCCGACGAGGTGGCGGCGCTCGTGCCGTTCGATCTCGGGCGCACGCGACCGTTCGACCCGCGGCTGTTGGCGGGCTTCGCCGCGGAGCTGCCCTCGCGCACGCGCGACCAGACCGAGCGCGACGCGGCCGAGCAGATCCGCGCGCAGGAGATCCGCCGGGTGTGCCAGCAGCAGCTCCCCGGCGACACCCACCGCAAGACGCAGGTCTCGTGCCAGGTGGAGCTGTGCGAGGCCGAGCTGGTGCTGCTGCCGGTGTGGGTCGCGGCGCTGCGCTACGGGGGCAAGGTCCACCGCATGCTGGTCAACGGGCAGACCGGCCGCTGTCGGGGCCAGGCGCCCGTGTCCCCGGTCAAGCTGGCGGTGGCCGTGGCGGTGGTGGTGCTCGCGGCGGCGGTGCTCGCATGGAGGCTGTCGTGACGCAGGCGATCCAGTGCGACGCCTGCGGCGGCAGCGTGGTGTTCGACGCGGGCCGCGAGGCGGCGTGCTGCCTGTTCTGCGGCAGCGTGGCGGTGCACGCCGACGAGGGCGGCGAGACGGTGCTCGTGCCCGACGTGATGCTGTCGTTCGAGCTGTCGCGCGACGCGGCCGACGATCGCTTCCGTCGCTGGGCGCGGTCGTCGTGGTGGAACGCGGCGCCGCTGCACGGCCTGCCGCTCGAGCTGCACGCGCTGACGCTGCCGGTGTGGCGCTTCGACGCCGCGCTCGAGACCCACTGGGCGGGCCTGGTGCCCGCGCGTACCCGCAGCGGCGCGCGGCCGCGGGCCGGGGTCGAGCACGCCCAGCTCGAGGTGCTGGTGCCGGCGTCGATGGGCCTGTCCGAGGCCGAGCTGCGCGCGCTGGGGCCGTTCCGCGAGGGGCCCCTGGTGCGCTTCGATGCGTCGCTGCCCCACGAGGTCCCGGCGCTCACCGAGCGCGCGGCCGCCGAGGTGGCCCGCGGTCGCTTGGAGGAGGAGCACCGCGCCCGCATCACCCGCGCCCAGGGGCTCACGCGCTGCCGCGGCAGCAGCGTGGTGCGGGTGCGGGAGGCGAGGCTGTCGATGGTGCCGATCTACATCGTCGGCTTCCGCTACCGCGATCGGCCGTGGCGCCTGGTCATCCATGGGCAGACCGGCCGCGTGGTGGGCCGGGCCCCGCTCGATCGCGTGAAGGTGGCGGTGGCCGTGGGCCTCGGGCTCGCCGTGCTCGCCGCGTGGCTGCTGCTGCGCGGCGGCGCCGGCTAGGGAAGCGAGCAAGGGCGGCTACGGCGAGCCCGCGTGGCTGCCCCCCCGTGACGACCGCACGGCGTCGCGGAGGGACTCGGCCCAGCCGTCGAGATCCTGCATGGTGGTGGCCGCGGCGCCGGGGGTGGCCTCGGCCGCGAGCACGGCGTCGCGCAGCAGCTGCTTGGCGCGGCGCAGGCGGGTGCGGACGGTGCCCTCGGGGATCTCGAGCACCTCGGCGAGCGCCGAGCCGCTCAGCCGCTCCCAGTAGTGCAGCTCGAGCAGCACCTGGTGATCGAGCGGCAGCGCCCGCAGGCCGCGCAGCAGCAGCCGCTGCTGCTCCCGCGCCACGAACGCGTCCGAGAGCCGCGGGCCCGCGTCGTCGACGCTGGAGACGGCCGGGTCGAACGGCACGCCCTCGCGGGCGTGACGGCGGTAGTGCGCCACGAGGACCGAGCGCGCGATCGCGTAGAGGTAGGTGGAGAAGCCGGCCTCGCCGCGGAACCGGTCGCGGGACTCGATGCACGCGACCAGGGTCTGCTGTACGAGCTCGGGCACGACGCCGGGATCGGCCTTGGTGCGGAAGAAGCCGTAGAGCAGGTCGAACTGCCGCCGCAGCAGCTCCGAGCCGGCCTTCGAGTCGCCGCTGCGCCAGCGATCGAGCAGCTCGAGGTCGCGGCTCACGGGGCGAGCATACTGCGGATATGATCCCGGCGTGGACGTGGAGCGTCACGCCATGCTGGCCCTGGTCGCCGACCGCATGTTCGGCGACGGCGAGCCGGTGCGGCTGGGCCGGTACGTGGTCCTGTCGCGGCTCGGCAGCGGGGGGGCCGGGGTGGTCTACGCGGCGCACGATCCGGATCTCGATCGACGCGTGGCGCTGAAGGTGGTCGCGTCCAGTCACCTGGGCGACGCGAGCTCGCATGGGCGCGAGCGGCTGCTACGGGAGGCCCGGGCGCTGGCGCAGCTCTCCCACCCCAACGTGGTCGCCGTGCACGACGTCGGCACGCTCGACGACGGCCAGGTCTACATCGCGATGGCGCTCGTCGACGGCGAGCCGCTCGACCGCTGGCTCGCGGCCGAGCCTCGCGCGTGGCATCGCGTCGTCGAGGTGTTCGTGGAGGCCGCGCGCGGGTTGGTCGCGGCCCACGACGCGGGCCTGGTCCACCGCGACTTCAAGCCCAGCAACGTGCTGGTCGGCTCCGACGGCGTGACGCGGGTGGTCGACTTCGGCCTCGCACGCTTCGTCGAGCACGCGAGCGAGCCGCGCTCGGATTCCGACGAGCCGAGCGACGACACGACGTCGGGCCCGTCGCTGACGCGGACCGGGTCGGTCCTCGGCACGCCGCTCTACATGGCACCCGAGCAGCATCGCGGCGAGCCGGCCGACGCGCGCTCGGATCAATTCTCGTTCTGCGCCGCGCTCTACGAGGCCCTCTACGGGCAGCGGCCGTTCGAGGGCCCCGCCCTGGGGACGGCCAAGGCGCGCGGCGAGGTGCGCCCGCCGCCCGCCGGTCGCTCGCTCCCGCGGTGGCTCGTGCGGCTGGTCGCGCGGGGGCTGTCGCCCGATCCCGCGCGTCGGCACCCCGACATGCGCGCGGTGCTGGCCGAGCTGTCGCGGCGCCGCGTGGGGCCCCGCGCGGTGCTCGGGGGCGCGGCGTTGGGGGCGGTCGCGATCGCGGCGGCGTGGGGTGCGTGGCCGCGCCCACCGGCGCCGTGCGGCGAGGATGCGCTGGCCGAGGCCTGGAGCGACGCGGCCCGCGAGGGCCTGGCCGCGGCGATGGCCCGGCCCGACGGCACGCCGCACCCGTCGTGGCCCGCGATCGAGCGCACGGTCGACGGCTACGCGACGGCGTGGCGCGACGCGTGGCGCGGCAGCTGCGAGGCGACGGCGGTCCATCGCACGCAATCGGAGGCGCTCGGCGACCAGCGCACCGCGTGCCTGGTGCGGCTGCGTCGCGATCTCACCGCGATGCTCGACGCGCTCTCGACCCCGCGCGCCGACCCGGCCGTGCGCGCGGGCCCGGCGATCCTCGGGCTCGTGCAGCCCCGGGCCTGCGACGCCGATGCGGTCGAGCGGCGCGTGCCCGTGGGGAGCGCGGCGCTCGACCCCGAGGCGCGCGCGGCCGTCGAGACGCACCTCGCAGTGGCCGGGGCGGCGCTGGCCACCGGCGACGTGGCCGGGGCGCTCGAGGAGGGCGAGGCGGCGTACGACGGCGCGCGGGCGCTGGGGTTCGAGCCGCTGCTCGCGGAGGCGCAGCTGGTGCGCGGCCGGGCCAACAGCCGCGCGGCCCGGCACGACGAGGCGCTCGCGGCCCTCGACGACGCCGTGGCGCTCGCGATGCGCTCGCGCTCCGAGTCGGTCGAGGCGGCGGCGCGAGGGTGGCGGACGCTCGTGCTCCATCGCCTCGGGCGCGGCGAGCAGGCGCTGGCGGGCCTCGGCGAGACGGAGGCGGCCGCGTGGCGATGCGACGACCCGGCCCGGCTCGCGTTCGCGCTGCGGGCCGCGGCCGAGATCCACCTGCGGCTGGGCGATCGCGCGGCCGCCCTCGCTGCGGCCGCGCGCGCGGTCGAGGCGGCCGCCCGCGAGGGTGAGGGCTCGCTCGACGTCGCCGAGGCGAGGATCGCCTGGGCCGCGGTGCTGGGCGAGGACGGCCGGCTCGCCGAGGCCGAGGCGCAGCTGCGTGGGGCGATCGCGACGATGGAGCCGCTGCTGGGCGAGCACCACCCGCGGCTGGCGATCGCGCGCTTCAACCTGGGCTCGGTGCTGTTCGATCGCGGGCGCCATGCCGAGGCGCTCGTCGAGCACGAGGCGGCGCTGCAGCTGCGAGAGTCGGCGCTCGCCCCCGAGCACCCCGAGCTCGCCGACTCGCTCATGGGCGTGGCCGGGGCACGGATGGCGCTCGGGGAGCTCCGGCCCGCGATCGCGATGACCGAGCGTGCGCTGCGGATCTACGAGGGGGCTCACGGCCCCGAGCACCCCGACTCGGTGTGGGCGCGGTGGAGCCTCGGGCTGCTGCACGTGCGAGCCGGTCGCGTCGACGAGGGCCTCGCGGGGCTCCGCGAGGCCGACGGGCTCTCGGCGCAGCTCTACGGCGAGGACGGCGGGCGGCGCGGTGAGTCGCTCGAGGCCCTCGGCACGGCGCTCGCCGAGCTCGGCCGGCCCGCCGAGGCCGAGCCGCTGCTGCGGCGCGCGGCCGAGCTCGCGCGCGTCACGCTCGGCCCCGAGCACCCGCGCACGGAGGCGCTGCACGCCACGCTCGCTGGCGTCCAGGCCGGCTCGGGCGCGCCCTGAGGCCCGCGCGCGAATTCTTGCCATCGCACCGCAATCGATTCCCGGGCGCGCGCCTCCAACTGGGCAGCGACCCCCGAGCGGCGTCGCGACCTCGACCATGGCGACCCGATCCCGAATGCGGTGGCTCCCCACTGCGCTGATCCTCTCCCTCTCCACCCCTGCTGCCGGCTGTGCGGCGGTCAACACCCTGCTCGGCCGCGAGAAGGCCACCGCGCAGGACGCCGGGCTGCGCGAGCGCGGCACCCAGAAGCACGAGCTGCAGGCCGGCGCCAACTTCTTCCGCTGCACCGTGCTCTACGAGGCCGGCGAGCACGAGACGTGGGCGTTCGACGACGCGTTCCACTGCCCGCCCGATCTCACCGAGGGCAAGGCCTACGCCGAGGACGACCGCGATCTCGCGGACCCCGTGCGCCCCGTCGCGGGCGCCCCCGAGGTCGCCGTGGCGGTGCCCGACTGGTGCGACGCCTACGACGGCTGGGGCCGCGGCAAGACCTGGACGTCGCACTACGCGATGCCGCGGCTCGAGGCCGCGACCACGAGCCTCGAGCTGCTCGAGCACGTCCGGTACGTGGCGGTGTCGGCCTGCGACCGCCAGCACTACCGGCCGCGGCAGCAGTGGGTCGCCTCGTGGCTGCAGGCGTGGGTCAACACCACCGGCATGGACGTCGGCACGACCAAGGTGCTGCTGCTCGAGCTCGTGCAGCGCGAGGACGCGATCGCGAAGGCACGGGAGATCGGCTGCACGCGCGGCCCGCTGGTGAGCGCGCTGACCTGCCCCGAGCCTGCGCTGCCGTCCGCCGGCGAGCTCGACGCGCTCGAGGTGGGCGGCACGCTCGACGACTCGATGCGCATCGCCTACCTCGCGGGGTGCCGGGGCGCGGCGTGCAGCATCGACGCCGCGGCGGTCGAGTGGGATCACGCGCCCGCGCTCGTCGCTGCGGACACCGACCTGGCGATCCTCCGCTTCATCGCCCGCGCGGCGCTGCGCCGGCTCGCCGACGCGCACGCGGCGTCGAGCCCCGACGCCGAGCGGGCCGCGGCGGCCTACCGGGCCTGGAAGGACGCGGTGCCGCAGGACGACCCGAAGCTCCGCCCGGCGTACGCGGTCGTCACCGCGGCCGCGGGCGGGCAGGCGGCCCCGGCCTGCCCCGAGGGCCTCGACGCCGCGCTCACGGCCCGGCTGCGGGCGGGCCCGACCGCCAAGGTGGCCGACCTGGAGGCGAAGCTGCACGATCCCTGGACGCAGCTCCTGTTTCGGGCCGCGACGCTGTGCGATCGCGGGGAGCGACCCGATGCCCACGTGCAGCTGTGGGCGTCGGCGCTCCTTCGGTCCGGCCCGGCGTGGCTCGGCCCGCGGCGCTCCGCGCTCGTCGAGCTCGGGGGCGCCGTCGATCCGCTGCCTCCCTTGCGCGCCGACGCCCCGTCGGTCGACGAGGCGGTCGTGGCGAAGGTCGAGCCGCGCGACGGCGGGCTGCTCGTCCGCCTCGAGGGGGCGCAGTGGACCGAGCCGGTCGAGCGCTGCTGGGAGACGCGGCGCATCCACTCGATCGACTCCGACGGCACCATCAATTACCGCACCGAGTGCAAGACCGTCGGCAAGCTGCGGATCGAGACCGTGCCCGATCCGCTGCTCCTGCGGCGGGCCGACGGCGCCACGCTGGCCAAGGGGCGCACCATCGGGTACCACGCCGATCGCACGATCGGAGCGTTCACCGAGCGCCGCAACGGCGCCGTGACCCAGGAGGGCGGAGGTCCGCGGTCCGCCACCCTCGTGACGGTGCACGACGGCGAGCGCCTGCTGCACTGGCTCGGGTTCGACCTCGGCGGGTGAGCCCGCGGGCGGGCCTACTCGCGGATGTTCTGCGCGAGGTAGTTCTGCTCGCCCACCTGCTCGATGAGCACGAGCTGCGTCTCCAGCCAGTCGGTGTGCTCCTCCTCGCTGGTGAGGATGTGCTCGAGCATGTCGCGCGAGACCTCGTCCTTCTCCTCGCGGCACACCCGGATGGCCTCGCGCAGGCGGGCGATGGCGTCGTGCTCGAGCTTGAGGTCGAGGTCGAGCTGCTCGCGCACGGTCTCGCCCACGTTGACCTTGCCGTAGCGCTGCACGTTGGGCACGCCGTCGAGGAAGAGGATCCGCTCGATGAGCTCGTTGGCGTGCTTCATCTCGTCGATGGACTCGGCGCGGATCTTCTTGCCGAGGCGCTCATAGCCCCAGTTGGAGCACATCTTGGCGTGGATGAAGTACTGGTTGATGGCCGTCAGCTCGGCGGTGAGGACGTCGTTGAGCAGCTCGATGACCTTGTCGGACCCCTTCATGGCGCGCCGACCCTAGCACGCACGACGGTGACGCAACGGCAGGCCTGGCGCGGCCCCGGTGCCGTCGAAAACGGAAGTCGAGGTCGGCAGCGCGGAGGGCCCGCGCGGCCGGTCGAGCCAGCGGTGTTGAAAGCGAGGATCAACGCGCGGCGGGCCGGCGGCCCGATCGACGGGGCAGCGACCGGTCAGCGACCGGTCGGCGCGTCGTCGTGGGCGCGGGCCGCCACGCCGGACGTCCGGATCATGTCGCGGATCTGGGAGACGCACGAGCCGCAGTCACGGCCGGCCTGGCAGGCCTTGGCGATGCCCTTGACCGAGCAATTCCCCCGGCGCACCTCGTCGAGGATGGTGCGGCTCGAGACCCCTTTGCACAGACAGACGATCATGACCGTGGCGGGTGCCCGCGATGCGCGGCTTTGAAAGTCGTTTTCAACGACCTCCCGGAGCGTAGCGGTCGCCGGCTCGACCGGCAAGCGTCTTGATCGCGATTTTCAACCGAGGTGCCGGCAAGGTCTGCGTGGGGCGGGTCGCGCCTGCGACGCAAGGCCCGGATCCCTGGATCTGCGTCATACGCGCAGCTCCACGGGTGCGCCGGCGAGCGCCCGTGCGCGCCTGCGCCCGCGGTACAACGACCTCGAGGGAGAGACCGGTGGCCCACGACGATCCGCGCCCGGAGGCGAAGCTCGATACCACGCTCGTGCACGCGGGCGAGCCCAGCCCCCGCTACGGCGGTGCGGTGGCGATGCCGGTGTTCCTGTCCTCGACGTTCGAGTACGGAGGGCAGGGGCGCTACGACGACGTCCGCTACCTGCGGCTGTCCAACTCGCCCAACCACGACGTGCTGCACCGCAAGCTGGCGGCGATCGAGGGCGGCGAGGCGGCGCTGGTGACCGCCAGCGGCATGGCAGCGATCAGCGCCACGCTGCTGACCGTGCTGCGGCCGGGCGATCACGTGCTGGCCCAGCGCACGCTCTACGGCGGCACGCACGACCTGCTCGCGGAGATGCTGGCGCGCTGGGGCGTGCACCACGACGCCATCGATGCGGGCGACCCGAGCGGGTGGGCGGCGGCGCTGCGGCCCACCACGCGGGCCATCTACGTGGAGGCGCTGACCAACCCGCTGCTCGAGGTGGCCGACCTGCCGGCGGTGGCCCGCTTCGCGCGCGAGCACGGGCTGTGCTCGCTGGTCGACGCCACGTTCGCGACGCCGGTGCTGCTGCGGCCCATCGCGCTCGGCTTCGACGTGGTGCTGCACAGCGCGACCAAGTACCTCAACGGCCACTCCGACATCGTGGCCGGCGCGGTGATCGGCCGCGCGCGGCAGGTGGAGGACGTGCGCCACACCCTCAACCTCCTGGGGGGCAGCCTCGACCCGCACGCGTGCTTCCTCTTGCACCGCGGCCTCAAGACGCTGGGCGTGCGCGTGCGCCAGCAGTGCCAGACGGCGATGGCGGTGGCGCAGGCGCTGCACGAGCACCCGGCGGTGGCGCGCGTGTGCTACCCGGGCCTGCCCTCGCACCCGGGGCACGCGCGGGCGCGGGCGCTGCTGCAGGGCGGCTTCGGGGCCATGCTGAGCTTCGAGCTCGTGGGCGGGGTGGAGGCGGCCGAGCGCCTGGTGGCGCGGCTGCGGCTGGCCATCGACGCGCCGAGCCTGGGCGGGCCCGAGACGCTCGTGACGCGCCCGGCCCAGACGTCGCACGCGGGGCTCGAGCCGGGGCTGCGGCGGGCGCTGGGCATCGGCGACGGGCTCGTGCGCATGTCGGTGGGCCTCGAGGACGCCGACGATCTCGTGGCCGATCTCCGGCAGGCGCTGTCGTGATCCCCTGGGCCGAGGTGCTGTCGCGGATCCCGTTCGAGGGCCTGGTGGCCCTCGACGAGGTGGCCGTGCGCTTCGCCTACCCGCAGGCGCTCGAGGTGCCGCTGCACTGGGCGGTGGTGCTCGAGCCGGCGCCCCCGCTGGCGCGGCTGCTGCCCGAGGCGCCCAACCGCGCCGCGGTGGCGAGCCTGCTCGAGGGGCTGCGGCACGCGCTCTACGAGTCGTTCGAGCGCGGCCGCGGCAGCGCCCTGTTCGCGACGGCGGGCATCGAGGACGCCGCGCGCTGGCGCGACGTGCTGCTCGACCACTACTGCCGGCCGCGGTGGATCTACACCAACGGGCAGGCGACGTACTCGCTGGTGGAGCGCAGCGGGCCGCGCTACGAGGTGGCGCGGCTGCCCTCGCTCGGGTCGCTGCACGAGTTCCGCACGCCCTACGTGCGCGACCTGCCCGACCCGCGCGAGGTGGTGGAGCTGGGCCACCTCGAGGGGGCCGAGGCGTACGTGCTGGGCAAGCTGGCGCTCGTGGAGGTGCGCGCGCTGCCGCTGCTGGGCGAGGCGGGGCAGCGCACGCTGCTGCTGCGCGCGTGCGGCTCGCGGCCGGGGGGCGCGGGGCAGCGGGCGATCTCGCTGTACCGGGCGTACGTGGGCGGCGCGCCGATGCTGCTCGAGATGCAGCCCGGTCGCCGCGACGCGTACACGGTGCTCAACGAGCTGCCGGGGCGGCTGCCGGGCGAGGTGGTGCACGCGTGTGCCACGTGCGCGTCGTTCCGCTTCAGCGGGATGTCGCGCGATGCGAGCGGGGGCACGCGCGGGTACTGCCGGCGGCGGCTCGAGGCCGCGCGCAGCAGCGGGCTGCCCATGCCCGGCCTCGACGTGCGCCCGCGGTACGGCACCGTCGTCTCGGTCTTCGATCGCTGCTCGGCGTACGAGCCGATCGCCGACGCCGACCGCGAGGTGCCGTTCTGTCGGCACCGCTAGCCGCACGCCCAGCTCCTCGTGCCTTGCCCGCGAGGGCGGTGTCCTTGCCGCGAGGCTAGCCGCGGGACGGCCCGGCCGGTGCGCCGCGGGGGCCCGCGGTCTGGTGGGGCAGGGGCACGCGCCCGAGCGCGTAGGGCAACAGCCGCACGATGTTGCGCGCGTCGTCGATGCCGCGGTGGGGTGTCCCCTCGAAGCGCAGGCCCACGCGGCGCAGCGCCTGGCCCACGCCCATGGCCCCGCCCGCGCGCTTGCCGAAGGCCTCCTTGATGTTGAGGTGCTGGGAGCCCCACGGCAGCTTGACGCGCTTGGCCTGCGTCTCGCGGCGCAGCTGGTTGTTGTCGTAGGCGCCCCACGAGGCGAGGGTGACGGGGCCGGGCAAGGCGCGGGCGAGCGCGGCCAGGGCCGCGCGCAGCCTGGGGGCGTGGGCCACGTGCTGCTGGGTGATCGAGGTGAGCTGGGTGCAGAACGGGGTGAGCGTGGGGTGCCACACCGGCCGCACGAAGGTCTGGTGCTCGCCCAGCGGCGCGAGGGTGGTCGCGTCGACGATCACGGCGCCGATCTCGATGATCTCGCTCTCGTCGCGGGGGAAGCTCTCGGGTCGGTCACAGGTCGCCTCGAGGTCGACGACGAGGTAGGGTTGGGTCATTGCGATGTCCTCCGGCGATGGAGATACGCCCGCGAGCGAGCCGGCGCCCGGACGCGATCCCGGACAGGGGCTCGACTGGGGGGCCTACGTGGCGTGGCTGGTGGAGCGGCACGGCACGCTGGCCGCGGTGGCCGAGGCGCTCGCGGCCGAGCGCGGGCACGTGGAGGAGCAGGGGAGCATCGAGCGCGCGCTCCGTCGGCTGCGCGGGCGCGGCGGCCGTGACGGCGGCACGTGGGGCGTTCGCGTGCTGCGGCGCTTCGGGATGCCCGACGACGTGACGTCGCGCGTGCGCTGGATGGGGCAGTACCACACGCGCTTCAGCGACCTGCCGCGCGCGCTGTGCCTCGAGCTGCTGCGCCCGTGGGATTGCCCGCCGGTGTCCGAGTCGCCCGCGCGGGCGTGGGTGCAGCTCGGGCTCGCGGGCGTGGCCCTGCGCGGGCGCGAGCCCGAGCACGCGCGGGCGTGCCTGCGGCAGGCCGAGCGCGCGGCCGAGGGGCTGTCGCGCGTGGAGTGGCTCCTGGCGCAGTCGTTCGCGACGAGCCGCGAGGCGCCCGAGCGCGCGCTGGCCCTGGTGGAGCAGGCCGAGGCCACGCTCGCCACGCTGCCCATGAGCGCCGACGACCTGGCGTGCTACCGCGCGCGCTGCGTGGACCACCACGGCTGGCACGCCAACGTGGTGCGCAAGGATCACGCGGCCGCGCGGGCGCTCTACGAGGCGCTGCCCGAGCACGGCCCGCCGTTCGCCCGCGTGCGCCGCGACAACGGCCTGGGCTGGAGCCTCTTGCGGCTGGGCGATCGCGCGGGGGCGCACGCGTGCGCGGTGCGGGCGGTGGAGGCCGCCGGCGACGGCGGCTCGCTGCGGCTGCGGGCCATGGCGCTCGGGCTCTTGGCCGCCACGCTCGAGGGCGAGGCCGCGGCGGCGGCGCAGCGCCGCGCGGCCGAGATCGCCGAGCGCCTCGACGACGAGGCGCTGCGGGTGCGGATCGAGCGGAAGCGGTTCGAAGCCGAGGGCTGAGCGGAGGCGTCGCAGAACTTGCGCGTATTCTATGGGGCCCGCGTTGCTAGCCTCGAAGTGGTCGTGTCGCATGACGAGGGGTCGAGTCATGACGAGGGTGCCAGAGATCACGCCGAGCGTTCGCCATCGTCGGGACTTCCTCAAGCTGGCGGGTGGAGCGGTGGCCCTGAGCATGCTGCCGGACGAGGCGCGCGCAGACGTCTTGTGCCAGGACCTCTGGAACGGGCGCGTCTGCTCCAGCGGGATCGCCTCCGAGCTGCTCGACATTCCCGCGGTCGAGGACGAGGACGAGCAGCGCCAGAGCCAGTGGTGCTGGGCAGCTTCGATCGCGATGATCTTCGCCTACTTCGGCCATCCGGTGAGCCAGGAGCGGATCGTCCACGAGGCCTACGGCGGCCTCGTCAACTGGCCCGCCGTTCCGCAGACGATCCTGGCGCAGCTCAATCGTCCTTGGATCGACGACAACGGCGTGCCCTTCTCGGTGAGATCGGGCAACGGGATCAGCAACCCCGTGCTGATGGCTCAGGACCTCGCGCAAGACCTCCCGCTCATCGTCGGGACCAGGCAGCATGCGATGGTCATGACGGCGATGGAGTACTTCGCGCCCTGGATCATGACGCCGTATGGGCCGATGCTGGGCCCGGCTTCGGTGACCAGTGCGACGGTTCGCGATCCGTGGCCAGGTCGAGGCAAGCGCCTCTTGCAGGCCGACGAGTGGCTCGGCATCATGTTCGTGGCGCACATCCGCGTGTGGTGAGCGAGCGATCGCTCCGCCGCGGCGGCCCGGCGCCGAGCGCCGCGGCGACGAGGCGCTGCGGGTGCGGCTCGCAGCGGCATTGGTGACCACGGTCGGGCGGGGCTCGGGTACGCTGCCACCCATGCGCACGGCCACGCACCCCGCCCTCGCCTTCTCACTGCTGGTGCCCGCGCTCGCTTGCGGCGACTCGGCGCAGACCGACGAGGGCACGGGCTCGGCGACCGCGCCGACGAGCGCGGCCACCGAGGCCGCCGACGGCACCGCCGAGGGCGGGGCGTGCCCCGAGCCGCTGCTCGCGTGCGGTGGCGCGTGCGTGGACCCGCTGCACGACCCGGCGCACTGCGGCGGCTGCGAGCAGCCGTGCGACGCGGGCCTGGCGTGCGTGGAGGGCGAGTGCGCGCCGGCCTGCGGCGCCGCGCTCGTCACGTGCGGTGGCGCGTGCGTGGACCCGCTGCACGACCCAGCGCACTGTGGCGGCTGCGACCAGCCGTGCGCGCCCGAGGCAGTGTGCCAGGCCGGCGCCTGCGTGGCCACGTGCGCGCCGCCGCAGGCCGACTGCGCGGGCACGTGCCGCAACCTCGACAACGACGAGCAGCACTGCGGCGCCTGCGACTCGCCGTGCCCGAGCGGCCAGCCGTGCGTGGAGGGCCAGTGCGTGGCGACGAGCCTGCACCACGTGCTCATCACCGGGCAGTCGCTCTCCCAGGGCGCGCTGTCGGAGGTGGTGAGCACCGAGCAGCCGTTCGAGAACGTGTCGTTCGTCACCGGGGTGCGCGCGGGCGGGGCGGGCCTCGACGCATGGGTGCCGCTCGTGGAGACCTGGGACGGCTCGCAGGGCGAGACGCTCGCGTCGGGCATGGCCAACCTGCTCAGCGAGCGCGCGATGGCGGCGGGGGGCGGCCACCGCTCGCTGGTCTCGGCCCACGGGGTGGGCGGGCAGCCCTACGTGGCGCTGCGCAAGGGCACGGTGCCGTATGCGAACGGCATGGCCCAGGTGACGGCAGGGCTCGCCCTCGCCCAGGCGGCGGGCGAGGCCTACGCCGTGCGGGCGGTGCACGTGGTGCACGGCGAGAGCGATCACCTCGCCAACAACGCGAGCTACGACCTCGACCTGCTCGAGTGGCAGAGCGACTACCAGGCCGACGTGCAGGCGATCACCGGGCAGGCGCTGCCGGTGCCGCTGGTCACCGATCAGATGTCGAGCTTCAGCGCCTACGGGGCGGTGGCCTCGGCGATCCCCCAGCTCCAGCTCGAGGCCTCGCGCGCCGCCCCCGGTCGCGTCGTGCTCATGGGCCCCAAGTACGTGCTGCCCTACGTGCCCGACGGCGTGCACCTGACCGGCGAGGCCGAGCGCTGGCTGGGCGAGATGCACGCCAAGGTGTTCGAGCGCGTGCTGGTGCAGGGCGAGCCGTGGCGGCCGGTGTCCCCGAGGCAGATCACCCGCCAGGGCGCGGAGATCACGGTGCGCTTCTGGGTGCCCGTGCCGCCGCTCGTGCTCGACGAGACGCTGGTGACCAACCCCGGCAGCTACGGCTTCGGCTACTCCGACAGCAGCGGGGCGGCGCCCACCATCACGAGCGTGGCGCTGGCGGGCGACGACGCGGTGGTGATCACGCTGAGCGCCGTGCCGGTGGGCGGCAACCAGCGGGTGACCTACGCGATGAACGGCGTGCCCGGGCAGCCCGCGGGGCCCACCACCGGCGCGCGCGGCAACCTGCGCGACTCCGATGCCACCGGCAGCCGCCACGGGTACGCGCTCCACAACTGGGGCGTGCACTTCGACGAGGCGGTGGGCCTCCAGACCCGCGAGGGCGGCGCGGGGCCGGCCCCGCGCGCGCTCACGGGCACTCGTCGTGATTGAGGCAGACCGGGGCGCCGACGAAGTCCGACTCGCAGCACACCTCGCCGCCGCCGCACGAGTCGCAGGGGCACGAGTCGCACGCGGCGGGCTCGTAGTCGCGGCAGTTGCCGTTGGCGCACAGCTGATCGGCGTCGCACTGCTCGTCGCAGTCGCCGCAGTGGAGCGGGTCGGTGTCGCGATCGGTGCAGGAGCCACCGCACTGATCGGGGAAGCCGTCGCAGTTGGGCTGGCAGGCTCCAGCGCCGCACGGGTCGCCCTGGCAGTCGATGCCACACTCGCCGCAGTGCTGCGGATCGTTGGAGGTGTCGACGCACGCGCCGTCGCACGCGGTCAGGCCGGGGCGGCACACGCAGCTGCTGGCCTCGCAGGTCTCGCGCTGATCGTCGCAGGAGGTGTCGCAGCTGCCACAGTGGTTGGGATCGGTCTCGAGGTCCACGCAGCCGCCCCCGCAGGGGGTCAGGCCCTCGGGGCACTGGCAGTTGCCCGCCACGCACTCCCCGGCGCCGCAGTCGTTGCCGCAGCTGCCGCAGTGATCGGGATCGGTCGTGGGATCGACGCACCCGTCGCCGCACGCGAGCAAGCCCGGGGCGCACGAGCAGTTGCCCGCGTCGCAGGCCTGCCCCGCCCCGCAGGCCTCTTGGCACTCGCCGCAGTGGATGGGGTCGGACGAGGCATCGGCGCAGTCGCTGCCGCACTGGATGGTGCCGTCGGGGCACGTGGCGCCGCAGGCCCCCGCGCCGCAGACCTGGCCGTCGGCGCAGGAGTTGTCGCAGCTGCCGCAGTGGTCGGCGTCGGAATCGAGGCTCACGCACCGGGTGCCGCACAGCACCGCCCCGGCGGGGCAGCCCCCCACGCACGAGCCCGCGATGCACTCGTCGCCCGAATCGCATGCATTGCCGCAGCTGCCGCAGTGCGCGACGTCGCTCGAGACGTCGAAGCAGCCGCCGGGGCACGCGACGAGGCCGGGATCGCAGTCGTCGGGGATCATGCCATCCGTGCCGTCCTGGGTGCCGGTCCCCCCGACGTCGTCGGGGTTGCCGCACCCGAGCACGAGCGAGGCGACGAGCATCAACGGCCACCGTGAGATCGAGGCAGGCACAATGGGCATGGGCCGTTGGTAGCCGCTGGCGTCCGGGCGTTACACGCCGCGGGGCCTGTAACGCGCGGGGTGGTTCGGGTACCAAGGACGAGCGCCCGTGCTGCCCAACGATCGCAAGCCGCACCTGCGCGCCGTCCCGGGGGGTGCGGAGGAGGAGCCCCACCAGGCCCCGTCGCTCGAGCAGGCGCTGGTGGAGCGGGCGCGCAGCGGTGACGGCCCGGCGTGGGCGAGGCTCTACCAGCTCCACTTCGACGGCCTGTACCGCGATCTGCTGTTCCTGGTGGAGGAGCCCACCGCGGCCGAGGAGCTCGTGCAGGAGACGTTCGCCTCGGCGCTGGTGAGCCTGCACCGCTTCGATCGCCGCGCCCGCTTCGGCACGTGGCTGCGCGCGATCGGGCACAACCTGGTGCGCAACCACTGGCGCAGCCGGGTGCGGCGCGGGCGGGCCTACGAGCGGCTCGAGCGCAGCTCGGCGCTACACGCCGGCCCCGACGTGGAGGCGCTGCACCTGCGCGAGCAGCGGGCGCGCGTGCTCAGCCACCTGCTGACCACGCTCCCCGCGTCGCTGCGCGAGGTGTTCGTGCTCCGCGACGTGCAGGGCATCGCGGTCGACGAGGTCGCGGAGCGGCTGGGGATCTCGGCGATCAACGTGCGGGTACGGGCCAACCGCGCGCGGGCGCGCCTGCGGGCCGAGCTCGAGCGCCTGGGGTGGCTGGAGGACGAGGGCACGTGACCGACGACGCCCCCGACCTGCGGCCGTTCGCGCGGGCGCTCGGCGAGGCGCTCGACGAGCGGGCGCGCGCCCACGCGCCCGTCCCCGACCTGGCCGACGTGCTGGCGCGCGCGCAGGTGCTGGCGCCCCGTCGCGTCCCCGCCGGGCTGCAGCAATCGCTGCCGATCGACGAGGCTCTCGAGGACGATCGCGACGAGCCCGACGTCGCCGACCCGCGGCTGCGCGCGTTCACGCAGGCGCTGCGGGAGCGCCACGAGCAGCGGCTCGGCGAGCGCCGCCACGCGCCGATTCCCCCGGTGCCGGCGGCTCGCCGCGTGCGGGCGTGGGTGGTCGCGGCGGTCGCCGTCGCGGTGATGGTGGTGGTGATCGTGGGGGCCGGCCTCGAGATCGTGACCCGCGAGCGCACGCACGGCGCCTCGCCCATGGCCGCCGAGCAGAGCACGTCGGCCCGCCCGACGGGTGGTCGCATGCTCGAGCGCCGGCCCTCGGCCGAGGCACGCGAGCTCGCCTCCGCGACGGACGAGGCCGCGACGGACGAGGCCGCGACGGACGAGCCCGTGGCCGACGAGCCCGTGGCCGACGAGCCCGTGGCCGACGAGCCCGTGGCCGACGAGCCCGTGGCCGACGAGCCCGTGGCCGACGAGCCCGGAGCCGACGAGCCCGCGGCAGGCGAGCCCGTCCGCAGCCCGCTCGCCTCGGATGCGCCCGGGCGTGGGCGCGGGCCGAGCACGGCCACGCTCGAGGCCCAGGCCCGCGAGGCGTGGCGCAGCGGGCAGCTCGAGCGAGCCGAGCGGCTGTTTCGCGCCATCGTGCGTCGCGAGGGCCGAGGCGCCCGGGCCGACCTGGCGTACGGCGATCTGTTCTCGCTGGTGCGCCAGCGCCGGGGCACGGCGGCGCTCGCCGAGCTGTGGCGCGAGTACCTGCGCCGCTTCCCGCGGGGGCGCTACGCCCAGGACGCCCGCGCCGGGCTGTGCCGTCGCGCCGGGGCCGACGAGCGTGCGGCGTGCTGGCGGCGGTACCTCGAGGCCTACCCCGAGGGCACGTTCGCACGCGAGGCCAAGGCCGCGGCACGCGAGGCCGGTCGGTGAGGGTCGGCGACGCCACGCGCTGGATCGTCGCCGGGGCGGCGCTGGGGCTCGCGGGGGCCTGCGTGGCCGAGTACACGGTGCCCGAGCCGTCGACGGCGGCGAGCGGGGGCGAGTGCGAGCGAGCCGAGGTCGCGTGCGACGGGGCCTGCGTCGCGCTCGAGTCCGACCCGGCGCACTGCGGCGCGTGCGGCCAGGCCTGCCGCGACGACGACGTGTGCGACGCGGGCGAGTGCCGATCGAGCTGCAGCGACGGCCGCGAGGCGTGCGAGCGCGCCTGCCTGGACCTCGAGGAGGATCCACGGCACTGCGGAACGTGCGATCGTGCGTGCGACGGCGCCGAGCGGTGCATCGACGGTGAGTGTGAGCAGCCCAGCACGACGGCCTGAGCGCGCCCGAGCCCCGGGGTGGCTGGCCTTCGCCTGCGTGCTGGCGTGGCTGCCGGCGCTCCCCGCCCGGGCCGAGCCCCCGCCGTCGGCCGCGGCACACGACGCCGCGCCGGCGCTCGTGGTGGACGCGGAGGGCTTGCCCGCGGACCTGCTCATGGAGGAGCT
>WBZL01001373.1_pt1 | contig 25687 bp, 29 predicted proteins | sample 5204291 | NCBI WGS metagenome assembly WBZL01 (sample SAMN12344345, study PRJNA552823) | activated sludge metagenome | biome: Activated sludge suspended growth; feature: Nitrification reactor; material: Wastewater; isolation source: activated sludge from nitrification reactor of wastewater...
CCGTGCTCGCCCGCGCAGCTGAGCGCGGGGTGGAACTCAAATGGTTCGACGCAAAAGAACCGCAGGGCTTCACCTCGCGCCACGACTCCTGGCGCTACGCGAAGCCGCAGGACCTGCCAAGGACCGACCGCATCCTCGCCGGCCTCGTCGACATGCGCCTGCCGCTGACCTTCACCACGGACGACGCCGCCCTCATCGCGCGCATCTTACGCGAGGAGGTCTCGACGGTGCATCAGGGCGACGTGCAGGCGCCGGTCGAAATGCCGCAAGCCGACTGAACGCCGTCATTTCCCGGCGTCGTAAAGCGGCACGGTCGAGATCGACATCTTGCCCGACCCTTGCGTCAGTTCGCTCGCATGGGCGAGGTAGATCAGCGTATTGTTCCTTTGGTCGAGGATCCGCGTCACCCGCAGCGACTTGAAGATCAGCGAAGTGCGCTCGGAGAAGATGTTCTCCCCATCCGCGCTCCGGTCGACGTTGCCCACCGTGATCGGACCCGTCTGACGGCAGTCGAGCGCCGACCAGGATGGGTCCTCGAACCAGTTGCCCTGGCTCAGCCGGTCGAGCACCGAGCGGTCGAAATAGGCGACGTGGCAGGTCACGCCCTGCACCTTGGGATCGGGGATCGCCTCGATCATGATGTCGTTGCCGACCCAGTCAACCCCGACCTTGCCGACCACCTCCGCTTCGGCGGTGGCGGGCAGGGCGGCAACAAGGGCGAGGGCAAGACGCGGAAACATGGGACGATCCTTTCGGTTGGGCAGCGGGAAAATGCCATAACGGTCTTTCCGCCGCCACCGGTTCCGCCGAAAGCGGCTTGACCCGACTCGCGGCTTGGCCGTATGAATTGAACACACGTTCATTTCCTCGGGAGGGACCGGAATGTTCACCGCGTCGATGAAGTTCCATCTCGGCGATGAGGTCGAGGCGCTGCGCGACATGGTCCACCGCTGGGCGCAAGACCGCGTGAAGCCGCTCGCGGCGGAGGTCGACCGGACGAACGAATTTCCCGCCGCGCTCTGGAAGGAAATGGGCGATCTCGGCCTTCTCGGCATCACCGTGCCCGAGGAATATGGCGGCGCGGGGATGTCCTATCTCGCCCATGTCATCGCGACCGAGGAGATTGCGCGGGCCTCGGCCTCGGTCTCGCTGTCCTACGGGGCGCATTCCAATCTCTGCGTCAACCAGATCAAGCTGAACGGCAGCGAGGCGCAGAAGCACAAGTATCTGCCCGGCCTGATTTCGGGCGAGCATGTCGGCGCGCTGGCCATGTCGGAGGCGGGTGCGGGGTCCGACGTCGTGTCGATGAAGCTGAAAGCCGAAAAGCGGAACGGTTACTACGTCCTGAACGGCACCAAGTTCTGGATCACCAACGGGCCGGATGCCGATACGCTGGTGGTCTACGCCAAGACCGACCCCGAGGCCGGATCGAAGGGCATCACCGCCTTCATCGTCGAGAAGAGCTTCAAGGGTTTCTCGACCTCGAAACATTTCGACAAGCTCGGCATGCGCGGCTCGAACACTGCCGAGCTGGTCTTCGAGGATGTCGAGGTGCCGTTCGAGAACGTGCTCGGGCAGGAAGGCAAGGGCGTCCGCGTCCTGATGTCCGGGCTCGATTACGAACGGGTGGTGCTGTCGGGCATCGGCACCGGCATCATGGCCGCCTGCATGGACGAGGTGATGCCTTACCTCGCGCAGCGCAAGCAGTTCGGCCAGCCGATCGGGTCGTTCCAGCTGATGCAGGGCAAGATCGCGGACATGTACACCAAGATGAATTCCGCCCGCGCCTATGTCTACGAGGTGGCGCGCTCCTGCGACCGCGGCGAGGTCACGCGCCAGGACGCGGCCGCCTGCGTGCTCTATGCGTCCGAAGAGGCGATGACGGTCGCCCATCAGGCGGTGCAGGCGATGGGCGGCATGGGTTTCATGAACGAAAGTGCGGTCAGCCGCATCTTCCGCGACGCCAAGCTGATGGAGATCGGCGCCGGGACGAGCGAGATCCGCCGGATGCTGATCGGGCGCGAGCTGATGGGGAGGATGGGGTGAGGCGGGTCATGCGCACCACCGGGGGAAACCCCGGGCAGCGCCCGACCGTTCGACGGGCGTTCGCCGCGCCACTGGCGCGACGGTCCCGTCTCAGCCCCGGTGCGGGCGCCGCCCTTCACGCAACGCATAGAAGTTTCGGGATCAGATCATGCGACTGACCTCCTCCGTCCTGCCCACCTCCGACACGTTCCGCGCCAATCGCGCCGCGCATGAGTCGCTGCTGGCCCGTATCGCCGGGGCGGCAGCGCTCGCCGCTGCGGGTGGCGGCGACAAGGCGCGCGAGCGGCATGTCGCGCGCGGCAAGCTGCCGCCGCGCGAACGGGTGGCGAACCTGCTCGATGCCGGTTCGCCCTTCCTCGAGATCGGCGCGACGGCGGCGCACGGCATGTATGGCGGCGATGCCCCCTGCGCCGGCCTCATCGCCGGGATCGGGCGCGTCCACGGGCAGGAGGTCATGGTGGTCGCCAACGACGCCACCGTGAAGGGCGGCACCTATTACCCGATGACGGTGAAGAAGCACCTCCGCGCCCAGGAGATCGCCGGCGAGAACCGCCTGCCTTGCGTCTATCTCGTCGACTCCGGCGGCGCCAACCTGCCGAACCAGGACGAGGTCTTCCCCGACCGCGACCATTTCGGGCGCATCTTCTACAACCAGGCGCAGATGAGCGCGAAGGGCATCCCCCAGATCGCCGTCGTCATGGGATCGTGCACGGCGGGCGGCGCCTACGTGCCCGCGATGTCCGATGTCTCGATCATCGTCCGCGATCAGGGGACGATCTTCCTCGCCGGCCCGCCCCTGGTCAAGGCCGCGACCGGCGAGGTGGTCAGCGCCGAGGACCTCGGCGGCGGCGATGTCCATACCCGGCTTTCCGGCGTTGCCGACTACCTGGCCGAGGACGACGCCCACGCCCTCGCGCTCGCCCGCCGCGCGATCGGCGGCCTGAACCGGCGCAAGCCCGAGACCGTGGTCTGGCAAAGTCCGGAAGACCCGGCCTATGACCCCGACGAGATATTCGGCATCGTGCCCGCCGACCTGCGCACCCCCTACGACATCCGCGAGGTCATCGCCCGGATCGTCGACGGCTCCTGGTTCGACGAGTTCAAGCCGCGCTTCGGCGAGACTTTGGTGACGGGCTTCGCCCATGTCATGGGCTGCCCGGTGGGCATCGTCGCCAACAACGGCGTCCTCTTCAGCGAAAGTGCCGTCAAGGGCGCGCATTTCATCGAGCTGTGCAGCCAGCGGTCGATCCCGCTGGTCTTCCTCCAGAACATCACCGGCTTCATGGTCGGCCGGAAATACGAGAACGAGGGCATCGCCCGGCACGGGGCGAAGATGGTGACGGCGGTGGCGACGACCTCGGTGCCGAAGATCACCATGCTGGTCGGCGGTTCCTTCGGCGCGGGCAATTACGGCATGGCGGGCCGCGCCTATTCGCCCCGGTTCCTCTGGACCTGGCCCAATTCCCGCATCTCGGTGATGGGCGGCGAACAGGCGGCGGGCGTCCTCGCCACCGTCAAGCGCGACGGGATCGAGCGGGCGGGCGGCGCCTGGAGCGCGGAGGAGGAGGCCGAGTTCAAGCGCCCGACCATCGAGATGTTCGAGGAACAGTCGCATCCCCTCTACGCCTCCGCCCGGCTCTGGGACGACGGCATCATCGACCCGCGCAAATCGCGCGAGGTGCTGGCGCTCTCGCTCTCGGCCGCGCTCAGCGCGCCCATCGAAGCGACGCGCTTCGGCGTGTTCCGGATGTGACGATGCGCCGCCGCTCCCCCCTCGACCGGGTGCTGCGGCTCGGGATGGGCGCGTCCCTCGCGCTCGGGATCGGCCTGCCTGCCCTGTCCTTCGCCAACGGGATGCTGAAGCCGCATGACGGCTGCGCGGTCGTCCTTGTCGTCGATGGCGACACGGTCAAGCTTTTCTGCCCCGGCGAAGGCGTCGTGACGGCCCGCCTCCTCGGCCTCGACACGCCCGAGATATTTTCGCCGCAATGCCTGGGCGAACTCGGCAAGGGCCTCGGCGCGACCGCGCGGCTGAACCTGTCGCTGCTTGCCGCCGCCCATATCGCCGAGGCGGGCGAACAGACCGACCGCTACGGCCGCCGCCTCGTCACGCTCAGCCTCGACGGTGCCGATGTCGCGCCGGACATGATCGCCGCCGGGCTCGCGCGTCCTTACGCCGGCGGCAAGCGCGAAGGCTGGTGCGCATGACGGCCGATCGCCTCGCAGCCCTCAAGGCCCGCTACCCCGGCGCCGAGACCTTCACCTTCGGCGACAGCCGCGCACTTTGCGACCGGCTCCTCGGCCTGGTTCGGGACGGCCGCAAACGCGCCACCTGCGGCGCGCTGCGCGACTACCACGCCGAGGGCGAGCCGCTGCCCGTTGCCGGCCGCCGCGACATCGCGCTCGACTGGGACGGCGCGCCCGCGCTCGTCATCGAGACCGTCGAGGTCACGGTCCGACGCTTCTGCGACGTGGACGCGGATTTCGCGCTGGCCGAGGGCGAGGATCACTGCCTCGAAGGCTGGCAGGCGGGGCACCGCGCCTATTTCGAACGGAATGGCGGGTGGAGCGCGGAGATGGAACTGGTTTGCGAGCGGTTCCGGCTGATCGAGGATCTGGCGCGATGAGATATGCGGATCGCCGATCTTCGCTTCTTCATTGTCCAAATACCCCACGGGGGTCCGGGGGTGTGAAACCCCCGGCGCTGACGGAAGGATGACACAGTGTTCCACAAGATCCTGATCGCCAACCGCGGCGAGATCGCCGCCCGCGTCATCGACACCTGCCGCAGGCTCGGTGTGGCGACGGTCGCGGTCTATTCCGACGCGGACGCCTCGGCCCGGCATGTGGCGATGGCGGACGAGGCCGTCCATATCGGCGGTCCGGCCCCTAAGGACAGCTACCTGATGGCGGAGGCCATCATCGCGGCGGCGCAGGCGACCGGCGCGGAGGCGATCCATCCCGGCTACGGCTTCCTGTCCGAGAACCCCGATTTCGTCGATGCGGTCGCGGCGGCGGGTCTCGTCTTCATCGGCCCGTCTGCGAAAGCGATCCGCGCGATGGGCCTCAAGGACGCCGCCAAGGCGCTGATGGAAAAGGCGGGGGTGCCGGTCGTGCCCGGCTATCACGGCGCGAACCAGGACCCCGAACATCTGGCGGGCGCGGCCGAGACGGTCGGCTACCCGGTCCTCATCAAGGCCGTCGCGGGCGGCGGTGGCAAGGGGATGCGCCTTGTGGAGCGACCGGAGGAGTTCGCGGAAAAGCTCGAAAGCGCGCAATCCGAGGCGCGGACCGCCTTCGGCAATCCCGCCGTGCTGATCGAGAAATACGTCCAGAAGCCGCGTCATATCGAAGTGCAGGTATTTGGCGACGGGACCCGCGCCGTTCATCTCTACGAGCGCGACTGCTCGCTCCAGCGCCGCCATCAGAAGGTGATCGAGGAGGCGCCTGCCCCCGGCATGACGGCTGAGATGCGCGCCGCGATGGGCCAGGCGGCAGTGCGCGCCGCCGAGGCGATCGGCTATTCCGGCGCGGGAACGGTGGAGTTCATCGTCGACGCCTCGGACGGCCTGCGCCCCGACCGCTTCTGGTTCATGGAGATGAACACAAGGCTTCAGGTCGAACATCCGGTGACCGAGGCGGTGACCGGCATCGACCTTGTCGAATGGCAGCTTCGCGTCGCCTCGGGTGAACCGCTCCCCGCGACGCAAGACGAAATCCGTCTCACCGGCCACGCCTTCGAGGCGCGGCTTTATGCCGAGGACGTGCCGGCGGGCTTCCTGCCCGCGACCGGGACGCTTTCCCACCTGAAATTCCCGGAAGGCGCGCGGGCAGAGACCGGCGTGCGCCCCGGCGACACGATCAGCCCGTGGTACGATCCGATGATCGCCAAGATCATCGTGCACGGTCCGACGCGCGCCATCGCGCTCAGGCAGCTTTCCGCGGCGCTCGACGCGACCGAAGTCGCGGGCTCGGTCACCAACCTCGCCTTCCTCGCGGCGCTCTCGCGGCATGAGGGATTCGCGGCGGGCGATGTGGATACCGGGCTCATCGCCCGCGATCTCGACGCGCTGACCGATGTGGCCCCGGCGGACATGACCGTGAAGGCGCTCGCCGCTCTCGGCGCGGCGGGGCTGGCCGACCGGGGAGGCGCGCTGGCGGGCTTCACCCTGTGGCAACCGCTTCGCCGGACGGTCCCTCTCGAGGGTGTCGAGGCGGTCGTCGAGGTCATGGCGCCTGACCGGGCGCGGGTGAGTATCGCTGGCGAGACTGCGGAGTGCTTCCTTCGCGGCGGCCAATGGTGGGTCGATGGTCATCCCTCTGGCGCGCGGATCGTGGTGACGCCGGGTCTTGTCAGCATCTTCGGCCGCGGCGCGCATCATTTCCACCTGGTGGACCCGCTCGACCGCGAGGCCGATGCGGCGGGCGGGGGGCTGACGCTTTCGCCGATGCCGGGCCTCGTGAAGGCGGTCTTCGCGAAGGCGGGGCAACGGGTGAAGGCGGGCGACCGGCTCGCCGTGCTGGAGGCGATGAAGATGGAGCACACGCTGACCGCCGCGCGCGACGGCATCGTCGCCGAAGTGCTCGTGGCGGCCGGCGCACAGGTCGAGGCGGGGGCGGCACTCGTCCGGCTGGAGGAGGAGGCATGATCCGCCTGCACCACTGCCACCAGACCCGCTCGATGCGCACGCTCTGGCTGCTGCATGAAATCGGCGTTCCCTTCGAGGTGGTCGTCCATCCGTTCGACAGGTCGCTTCGCGCACCGGACTACCTCGCGCTCAATCCGGCCGGGCGTGTCCCCGCGCTCGAGATCGACGGTCGGGTGCTGTGGGAGACGGGGGCGATAACCGAATACCTCTGCGAGCGCTTCCCGCAATCCGGCCTCGGCCGGGAGCCCGGCCATCCGGATCGTGCCGACTGGCTCGTCTGGGTGCATTTCGCCGAGACGGTCAGCCAGCACACTGCCGCGCTTACGCAGCAGCACATCGTCCTCTACGACGACGCCATGCGCAGCCCGGTGGTCATGCGGCTGGAGGCCAAGCGGCTGGAGAAGTGCTACGCCGCGCTCGAAGGCCGGCTCGCGGGGCGCGACTGGCTGGTCGGTAGCGGTTTTACGGCGGCGGATGTCGGCGCCGGCCAGGCCCTCTACATGGCGCGGCACTTCGCGCCGACAGAGGCATTCCCGGCGCTCACCGACTGGTACGCGCGCGCCAGTTCCCGACCCGCCTTCCTGCGGTCGCTGCCGCCCGAGGGCTCCGACCTCCTCTACAAGCGCGACTTCTACGAGGCATGGGATGGCTGAGTTCGTCGAGATCGTCGAGATGGGCCCGCGCGACGGGCTGCAGAACGAAAAGCGGATCATACCGACGGCGGAAAAGATTGCGCTCGTCGATGCCCTGAGCCTGTGCGGTTTCCGGCGGATCGAGGTGGCGAGCTTCGTCAGCCCGAAGTGGGTGCCGCAGATGGCCGACGGTGCCGAGGTCCTGGCCGGGATCAACCGCGCGCCCGGGGTGCGCTACGCGGCGCTGACGCCGAACATGAAGGGCTACGAGGCCGCAAGGGCCGCGCGTGCGGACGAGGTGGCGATCTTCGCCTCGGCTTCCGAAGGCTTCTCCAGGGCCAACCTCAACTGCACGATCGAGGAAAGCCTCGACCGGTTCCGCCCCGTGGCCGCGGCGGCACGGGCCGACGGCATTCCCGTCCGGGGCTACGTCTCGGTCGTGACCGACTGTCCCTACGACGGGAAGGTGGCGCCCGCTGCGGTCGCCCGCGTCGCCGCATCCCTCCGCGACATGGGCTGTTTCGAGATCAGCCTCGGCGACACGATCGGTCAGGGCCGGCCGGAGACGGTGGACGCGATGCTGACGGCGGTTCTCGCCGAACTGCCGGCCAGCCGCCTCGCCGGGCATTTCCACGATACGGCGGGCCGCGCGCTGGACAATATCGACGCCGCGCTCGCCCGCGGGCTCAGGGTCTTCGACGCGGCGGTGGCGGGGCTCGGCGGCTGCCCCTATGCGCCGGGGGCGGCCGGGAACGTGGCGACGGAGCGGGTCGCGGCGCATCTGGCCGCACGGGGCTACGAAACCGGTCTGGACGCGGCGCGGATCGGTGCAGCTGCGGCCATGGCACGCGCGATGCGGGGGGCATGATGTTCGAGACGATCAGGGTGGATTGCGACGACCGGGGCGTGACGACGCTCACGCTCGACCGGGCAGAGAAGCACAATGCGCTTTCGGGCGCGATGATCGGCGAGCTGACCGAGGCCGCCGGCCGCCTCGGCCGCGATCCGGCGGTGCGGGTCATCGTGCTCGCGGGCGCCGGCGAAAGCTTCTGCGCCGGGGCCGACCTCGGCTGGATGAAGGAGCAGATCGCCGCCGACGGCGCCAACCGGGCGCGCGAGGCGACGCGGCTCGCCACGATGCTGAGCGCGCTCAACACCTGCCCGAAGCCGGTCATCGGCCGTGTCCAGGGCAACGCCTTCGGCGGGGGCTTGGGGCTCATGGCCGTCTGCGACACCGTCATCGGGGTGGATCAGGCGCGCTTCGGCTTCACCGAGACGCGGCTCGGCCTCATCCCCGCGACGATCGGTCCCTATGTCCTCGCGCGCATGGGCGAGGCGATGGCGCGGCGGGTATTCATGTCGGCGCGTCTCTTCGGCGCGGCCGAGGCGCTGGCACTGGGCCTTCTTGCCCGCGCCGTGCCGGCGGCGGAACTCGACGCCGCCGTCGAGGCCGAGGTCGCGCCCTATCTCGCCTGCGCGCCCGGAGCGGTGGCCGAGGCGAAGGCGCTCGCCCGCAGGCTCGGGCCGCGGATCGACGAAGGCGTGATCGCCGAGACCATCGGGGCGCTCGTCCGCCGCTGGGAAAGTCCCGAGGCGGTGGAGGGAATCGCCGCCTTCTTCGAGCGCCGCGCGCCGGCCTGGAAACGTTGAATGCGACATTGTTGCCGCATTGCGGCATCGCACCACAGGGCGTTTCCGCTAACCGCCCTCGGATCCGAGAATACGTTGATTTGCGCCGCGGTTTCCGCCTCGGCTTTGGTTGACCCTTTCCGGGCGGGGGAGTAAACGGGCGGAAGCGAACCCCGGGCAGACCCTGGGCAGACCTTGGGCCGCCCGACCGGGGGCCAGACGTAGGAGCAGGCAGTTGGACATCCTCCCCCGCGAATACCTCCCGATCCTGATTTTCCTAGGCATGGCGGTGGCGCTTGGCCTCGTCCTCATCCTCGCCGCGGTGATCATCGCGGTCCGCAACCCGGACCCCGAGAAGGTCTCGGCCTATGAATGCGGCTTCAACGCCTTCGACGACGCGCGGATGAAGTTCGACGTGCGCTTCTACCTCGTCTCGATCCTCTTCATCATCTTCGACCTCGAAGTGGCGTTCCTCTTCCCCTGGGCGGTGGCATTCAAGGACATTTCGACGGTCGGGTTCTGGTCGATGATGGTCTTTCTCGCCGTGCTGACGATCGGCTTTGCCTACGAGTGGAAGAAGGGGGCGATGGAATGGGCGTGATGACCGGGTCCAATACCGCCGGTGCCGACCGCGAGGTGGCGACCGGGGTCCTGAACCGCGAGTTGCAGGACAAGGGCTTCCTGCTGACCACGACCGAAGACATCATCAACTGGGCGCGCAACGGCTCCCTGCACTGGATGACCTTCGGGCTTGCCTGCTGCGCCGTCGAGATGATGCATTCCTCGATGCCGCGCTACGACCTCGAGCGCTTCGGCACGGCGCCGCGCGCAAGCCCGCGCCAATCCGACCTGATGATCGTCGCCGGCACGCTCACGAACAAGATGGCGCCCGCGCTCCGCAAGGTCTACGACCAGATGCCCGAGCCGCGCTACGTCATCTCCATGGGCTCCTGCGCAAACGGCGGCGGCTATTACCACTACAGCTATTCCGTCGTGCGCGGCTGCGACCGCATCGTGCCGGTCGACATCTACGTGCCGGGCTGCCCGCCGACGGCCGAGGCGCTGCTTTACGGCATCCTGCAACTGCAGCGGAAGATCCGCCGCACCGGCACACTCGTGCGCTGAGGAGAGTGACATGTCCGAAGCCCTTCGGGAACTGGCCGCCCATATCGAGCTTAAGCGGCCCGCCGAGGTCCTTGCGACCGATATCGCCTTCGGCGAGCTGAACGTGACCGCGACGCTGGCGGGCCTGCCGGATTTCGTCGAGTTCCTGCGCGCCGACCGCAGCTGCCGGTTCTCGACTCTCGTCGACATCACCGCCGTCGACCATCCCGAGCGGCCGGCCCGCTTCGACGTCGTCTACCACTTCCTCTCGATGTACCAGAACGCCCGCATCCGGGTGAAGGTTGCCGCGCGGGAGGAGGACATGGTGCCCTCGATCACCGCGGTCCACCCCGCGGCGAACTGGTTCGAGCGCGAGGTCTACGACATGTTCGGCATCCTTTTCTCCGGCCACCCGGACCTGCGTCGCATCCTCACCGACTACGGCTTCCGCGGCCACCCGCTGAGGAAGGACTTCCCCACCACGGGCTACACAGAGGTGCGCTATGACGAGGCGCTGAAGCGCGTCGTCTACGAGCCGGTGAAGCTGGTGCAGGACTACCGCCAGTTCGACTTCATGTCGCCTTGGGAGGGCGCGCAGTACATCCTGCCGGGCGACGAGAAACAGGGGGCGAAATGATGGACGGCTCCAGAGGCCACGACGACGCCCTGACCGGCGAGCAGAAGATCCGCAACTTCAACATCAACTTCGGCCCGCAACACCCTGCGGCACACGGCGTCCTGCGGCTTGTGCTGGAACTCGACGGCGAGGTGGTGGAGCGCTGCGACCCGCATATCGGACTCCTGCACCGGGGCACCGAGAAGCTGATGGAAAGCCGCACCTACCTGCAGAACCTGCCCTATCTCGACCGGCTCGACTATGTCGCGCCGATGAATCAGGAACATGCCTGGTGTCTCGCCATCGAGAAGCTGACGGGCGTCGCTGTGCCGCGCCGGGCCTCGCTGATCCGGGTGCTCTACTCCGAGATCGGGCGCGTCCTGAACCACCTCCTCAACGTCACCACCCAGGCGATGGACGTCGGCGCCCTCACGCCGCCGCTCTGGGGCTTCGAGGAGCGCGAGAAGCTGATGGTCTTCTACGAGCGGGCCTGCGGGGCGCGGCTTCACGCCGCCTATTTCCGCCCCGGCGGGGTGCATCAGGACCTGCCGCCGGCGCTGCTCGACGACATCGAGCAATGGGCGCATGAGTTCCCGAAGGTGATCGACGATCTCGACACGCTCCTGACGGAGAACCGGATCTTCAAGCAGCGCAACGCCGATATCGGCATCGTGCATGAGGAAGACGCGCTGACCTGGGGCTATTCCGGGGTCATGGTCAGGGGCTCCGGCATGGCCTGGGACCTGCGCCGTGCCCAGCCCTACGAATGCTATGACGAGTTCGACTTCAAGGTGCCGGTCGGGAAGAACGGCGACTGCTACGACCGCTACCTCTGCCGGATGGCCGAGATGCGGGAGTCGACCAAGATCATCCATCAGGCGATTGCCAAGCTGAGGGCGCCCGAGGGGCAGGGCGACGTGCTCGCCCGGGGCAAGATCACGCCGCCGCCGAGGGGCGAGATGAAGCGGTCGATGGAGGCCCTCATCCACCACTTCAAGCTCTATACCGAGGGCTTCCACGTCCCGGCGGGCGAGGTCTATGCCGCCGTCGAGGCGCCGAAGGGCGAATTCGGCGTCTACCTTGTGGCCGACGGCACCAACAAGCCCTATCGCGCCAAGCTCCGCGCGCCGGGCTATCTGCACCTGCAGTCGATCGACTGGATGGCCAAGGGCCATCTGCTCGCGGACGTCGCCGCGATCATCGGCACCATGGATATCGTTTTCGGAGAGGTTGACCGCTGATGCTGCGTCGTCTCGCACCGGTACAGCCGGACAGGTTTGAATTCACGCCCGCGAACCTCGCCTGGGCGAAGGGGCAGATCACCAAGTATCCCGAGGGCCGTCAAGCCAGCGCCATCATCCCGCTTCTCTGGCGGGCGCAGGAGCAGGAGGGCTGGCTGACGAAACCGGCCATAGAACATGTCGCCGACATGCTCGGCATGGCGCATATCCGGGCGCTGGAAGTTGCCACCTTCTACTTCATGTTCCAGCTGCAACCCGTTGGAACCGTTGCCCATGTCCAGATCTGCGGCACCACGTCCTGCATGATCTGCGGGGCAGGCGAACTGATCGAGGTCTGCCGCGAGAAGATCGCCGCGCAGCCATTCACCCTTTCGGCCGATGGCAAGTTCTCCTGGGAAGAGGTCGAATGCCTCGGCTCCTGCGCCAATGCGCCGATGGTGCAGATCGGCAAGGACTATTACGAGGACCTGACCGCCGAACGCTTCGCCGCGATCCTGGATGAACTCGCCGCCGGCAAGGTGCCGGTGCCGGGGCCGCAGAACGGGCGCTATTCCTCCGAGCCGCTGACGGGCCTCACGAGTCTGAAGGAGTTCGAGAGCGGAAGGACGCAGTATAACGCCTCGGTCCAGCGGGCGGTGGACCTGAAGGACACGGTGAAACGGATCGACGGAACCGAGGTTCCGATCCTCACGCCATGGACGGGCAAGGCCGCGCCGGCGACCCCGGCGAAGGGCAAGGCGCGGGAGCCCAAGCCCGCGAAGGGCGTTGCCGCCGACGCGACCGGCGTGACCGTCCAGGAGGCGCCCGCCACCTCGAAGGGCAAGCCGGCGGAGGCGGAGCCCGCGCCAGCCAGGGCGAAGAAGCCGCGCGCGCTCAAGGCACCCCGCAAGGGCGGGGCGGACGATCTGAAGCAGATCAAGGGCGTGGGCCCGAAGCTCGAGGCGCTTCTCCACAGCCTCGGTTTCTTCCATTTCGACCAGGTCGCCCAGTGGACGGCCGAGGAACTCGCCTGGGTCGACGACAACATCGAAGGCTTCAAGGGCCGCGCCAGCCGTGACGGCTGGGTGGAGCAGGCCAGGCTTCTCGCCGCGGGCGGCGAGACGGAATTCTCAAGGCGCGTGAGGAAGGGTGACGTCTACTGAAGACAGTCTGTCCGGGAGTGAAGGGTATGTCGGAGTCAGCAGGGGCGGAATGCCGCCGGAATTCTTGGCTGGTCGCACTGGCCGGGGGGGCGCTCGTGGCGCTCATGCTGCTCTTTGTCGCCCACTACGGCGTCCTGAAGGCGCTTGTGATCGGCCTCGTCTTCGCCGTTGTGCTGGGCGTCGTCCTGGTATGGGCCTTCTGTTCACGGCCGGCAAAGACCGCGGCACCTGCGGCTGAACGCGAACCCAGGCCCGCCCCGGAACCGAGCCCTGTCCCGGAGCCGAGCCCTGTCGTGGAACCGGCCAGCGCGCCCGCGCCCCAGCCGGAACGCAAGGCCGAAGCTCCGAAGCCGTCCGTACCGCCGGCCTTCGTCTCGGCCCAGCCCGCCACCCGGCTGGTCGCCGCGCCGGAACCGGTCGCGCCCGCCCCGGCCATCGCCGTGCAGCCCGCCCGGCGCAAGCGCGCCTCCTCGGCCGGTCTCGACGCCGCGCTCGCCAAGTCGAAGGACGAGCCGCCGGCGCCGGCGCCCGAGATGCTTTCCGCCCCGCGCGGCGGCCGGGCCGACGACCTGAAGCAGATCAAGGGCATCGGCCCGAAGCTTGAAACGCTGCTCAACGAGGTCGGCATCTGGCATTTCGACCAGATCGCCTCGTGGAAGGCGAAGGACATCGCGCATGTGGACGAGTTGCTCGTGGGGTTCCGCGGGCGGATCACCCGCGACGAATGGGTCAAGCAGGCGAAGGTGCTTGCCGCAGGTGGCACGACGGAGTTTTCGCAGCGCGTGAAGAAGGGCGGCGTGTACTGAGGATGGAATGAGGCGACCCGAACAGAGGGACATGGCACTTGCCCGCGAGGCCCGCCAGGTGGCGGTGGTGATCGCGGCGACCATGATCCTGTGGCTCGGGGCGCAATGGCTGGGCGGACGGGCAGGGTGGGACACCCGATACGTCTTCCTGTTCGACCTGGCCGCGCTGGCCGCGTTCATCTGGGCGCTGGTCGTAACCTGGCGAATCTGGCGGCGGCAGAAGCGCCCCCGGGGGAATTGAGGAACGAGAATGCTGAAGGATCAGGACCGGATCTTTACCAACCTCTACGGGATGCACGACCGGTCGCTTGCCGGCGCCAAAAAGCGCGGGCACTGGGACGGGACCGCGGGCATACTCGCCAACGGGCGCGACTGGATCGTGGAGCAGGTGAAGGCGAGCGGGCTGCGCGGCCGGGGTGGCGCAGGCTTCCCGACCGGGCTCAAGTGGTCCTTCATGCCGAAGCAGTCCGACGGCCGGCCCGCCTATCTCGTGGTGAATGCCGACGAATCCGAACCCGCGACCTGCAAGGACCGCGAGATTATGCGGCATGACCCGCAAACGCTGGTCGAGGGCTGCCTCATCGCCTCCTTCGCCATGGGGGCCCATGCCGCCTACATCTACATCCGCGGCGAATACATCCGCGAGCGCGAGGCGCTGCAGGCCGCCATCGACGAGGCCTATGACGCGGGGCTGATCGGCAAGAACGCCTGCGGCTCGGGCTACGACTTCGACGTCTATCTCCACCACGGCGCCGGCGCCTACATCTGCGGCGAGGAGACAGCACTTCTGGAAAGCCTCGAGGGCAAGAAGGGGATGCCGCGGATGAAGCCGCCGTTCCCGGCGGGTTCGGGCCTTTACGGCTGCCCGACAACGGTAAACAACGTGGAATCGATCGCGGTGGTGCCGACGATCCTGCGCCGGGGGGCGGCCTGGTATGCCTCCTTCGGGCGGCCGAACAACACCGGTGTCAAGCTCTTCGCCATGTCGGGGCACGTGAATACGCCCTGCGTGATCGAGGAATCGATGTCGATCAGCATGAAGGAGCTGATCGAGAAGCATGGCGGCGGCGTGCGCGGCGGCTGGAAGAACCTCAAGGCGGTGATTCCCGGCGGCGCCTCCTGCCCGATCCTGCCCGCGAAGTTCTGCGAGGACGCGATCATGGACTACGACGGGATGCGCGAGCTGAAAAGCTCGTTCGGCACCGCCTGCATGATCGTGATGGACCAGTCCACCGACGTGATCAAGGCCGTCTGGCGGCTCTCGAAGTTCTTCAAGCACGAAAGTTGCGGCCAGTGCACGCCCTGCCGCGAGGGCACCGGCTGGATGATGCGGGTGATGGAGCGGCTGGTGCGCGGCGAGGCCGAGATCGAGGAGATCGACATGCTGCTGTCGGTCACCAAGCAGGTCGAGGGCCACACGATCTGCGCGCTCGGCGATGCCGCCGCCTGGCCGATCCAGGGCCTCATCCGGCATTACCGCGAAGAGATCGAGGACCGCATCAAGGCGCGGAAGTCGGGCCGCATGGGTGCGATGGCGGCGGAGTAGGGGGCCATAGGTGATGGAGTTGATGTGGATACCGGGGGTATGCGTGGGCGGGAGCTTCCTGGCCATGATCCGGGTATTGGTCCGTACAGGCCACAAAGCCGGACTCGTTCGGATTGTCGCTCTGCTCGGTCTGGCATTCATTATTCCCTTCCTTCTCAGCGCCTCCATGTTTGTCACCGGTCTTAAGATGGCTCCCAGTTTTGACAGCCTGTCCATGGTGGGCTTTATCGTCCAGTTGCCTGGGGCAGTTGTTGCGACACTGGTTTCGCTCTGGATCGCTTTCAAGCGCTGGCCTAAGGCGGTGCAATGACTACGCAATACCACCTCGCCGAACTGAACGTCGGGCGGCTGATCGCGCCCACGGCCGATCCGCGCGTGGCGGAGTTCATGGCGGCTCTCGACCGGGTCAACGGCCTGGGCAAGCGCATGCCGGGCTTCGTCTGGATGATGGAGGGTTCCGGCGAACCGCGGACGGGGAATACCGAAACCAAGATCGGCGGCGATCCGCAATATGTCTCGAACCTGACCGTCTGGGAGGATGTGAAAAGCCTCGAGACCTTCGTCTGGAACACCGTCCACAAGCAGTTCTACGACCGGCGCCGCGAGTGGTTCGAAGTGTTGGGCGAGATACATTTCGTCATGTGGTGGGTGCCCGCAGGCCACCGGCCGACGCTCGACGAGGCGCTTGCGCGGCTCGACCACTTGAAGCGTCACGGCGACACGGACCACGCCTTCGGCTGGGCGCATCTGGAGGAGGCGACGCTCTGGCGTGAGCGGAATTGCGCGGGAATGGCGGCGGAATGAGCGGGGTTATTGCATATCGCGCCGCGCGCCGGGTTCATCGGGTCCGTGGGCATTCCGCCCCGGAAGGACAGAGGAAGATGAACCCCATCAAGCATTTCGCCCTGCCGCTGTCGCTGGCCACCCTCGTCGTCACCGGCGCCGGGGCCTCCGCGCTCCAGCCGCTCGGCCAGAACACCTATGTCACCGACCGGCTCGTCGCGGCGCGGGTCGCGGACCGCATCCGCAAGACCTGCCCCGACGAGATCGGCGCGCGCCTTCTCTACGCGTTCCAGCAGGCCTTCGCGCTGAAGGGCTGGGCGCAGGACCAGGGCTATGCGAGCGACGAGATCGACCGCTTCCTCAAGGACAAGGCCGAGAAGAAGGCGATCTACGCCAGGGCCGAGGACTATCTCGCCGCCAATGGCGCGACGAACGGCAATGTACAGGCCTTCTGCGACCTCGGGCGCAGGGAATTCGCGGCAGGCTCCATCGCGGGCTCGCTGATCTACGAGAAGTAACAGGCGCGCGGGGCCGACCCTCGCGCGGGACGTAAAGGACAAGAGACATGGCCGATCTGCGCAAGATCATCATCGACGATACCGAAGTCGAGGTCGATCCGAGCCTCACGCTCATTCAGGCCTGCGAACAGGCTGGGATCGAGATCCCGCGCTTCTGCTACCACGAGCGCCTGTCGATCGCCGGCAACTGCCGGATGTGCCTGGTCGAGGTGGTGGGCGGCCCGCCGAAGCCCGCCGCCTCCTGCGCGATGCAGGTGAAGGATTTGCGGCCGGGGCCGAACGGCGAACCGTCGGTGGTGAAGACCAATTCGCCGATGGTGAAGAAGGCCCGCGAGGGGGTGATGGAGTTCCTGCTGATCAACCACCCGCTCGACTGCCCGATCTGCGACCAGGGCGGCGAATGCGACCTGCAGGACCAGGCGATGGCCTACGGCGTCGATTTCAGCCGCTACCGCGAGCCGAAGCGCGCGCTGCCCGATCTCGACATCGGGCCGCTGATCGAGACCTGCATGACCCGCTGCATCTATTGCACCCGCTGCATCCGCTTCACCACCGAGGTGGCGGGGCTGACCGACATGGGCACGCTCGGGCGCGGCGAGGACACGCGGGTGACCACCTACGGCAACGAGATGCTGCCGATCGACGCCGCCGATCCCGAACACGCGGTCGGCGCCGCGCTGAGGGCGGTCATGGATTCGAACCTGCAGGGCAACATCATCGACCTCTGCCCGGTCGGCGCCCTGACCTCGAAACCCTATGCCTTCACCGCCCGGCCCTGGGAACTGACCAAGACCGAGTCGATCGACGTGATGGACGCGCTGGGGTCGAACATCCGCGTGGACACAAAGGGCCGCGAGGTCATGCGCATCCTGCCGAGGAACCACGACGGCGTGAACGAGGAGTGGATCAGCGACAAGACCCGCTTCATCTGGGACGGACTCAGGCGCCAGCGGCTCGACACGCCCTACATCCGCGAGGGCGGCAAGCTGAGAAAGGCAAGCTGGCCCGAAGCGCTCGCCGCTGCCGCGAAGGCGATGAAGGGCAAGAAGGTCGCCGGCCTCGTCGGCGATCTCGCCCCGGTCGAGGCGGCGTTCAGTCTCAGGCAACTCATCGAGGGTCTCGGGGGCAAGGTGGAATGCCGCACCGACGGCGCGAAGCTGCCGGCGGGCAACCGCTCCGCCTATGTCGGCACGGCGCGGATCGCGGATATCGACGCAGCGAAGTACATCCTGCTCGTCGGGACCAACCCGCGTGACGAGGCGCCGGTGCTGAACGCGCGCATCCGCAAGGCCTGGGCCAATGGTGCGCTCGTCGGTCTTGTGGGGGCGGCGGTCGATCTGACCTATCCCTATCACCACGCCGGGACCGACCGTGCTGCACTTCAGGCGATCCTCGAGCGGGACCACGGCGATGTTCTCGATGCGCCGTCGCTGGTGATCGTGGGGCAGGGGGCGCTTCGCGAGGCTGACGGCGCGGCGGTGCTGGCGACGGCGATGGAGATCTGCGCGCGGTCGAAGTCGAAGCTCCTGATCCTGCACACCGCCGCAGCCCGCGTCGGCGCGATGGATGTCGGCGCGGTCACCGGCGGCGGGCTTGCCGCGGCCATCGAAGGCGCGGAGGTGATCTACAACCTCGGCGCCGACGAGGTGGAGATCGCCGCCGGACCCTTCGTGATCTACCAGGGCAGCCACGGCGACCGTGGCGCGCACCGGGCGGACATCATCCTGCCGGCGGCGGCCTACACCGAGGAGAACGGCCTCTTCGTCAACACCGAAGGCCGCCCGCAACTCGCCATGCGCGCGGGCTTTGCACCCGGCGAGGCGAAAGAGAACTGGGCGATCCTGCGCGCGCTTTCGGCCGAGCTGGGCGCGCCCCTGCCCTGGGACTCGCTGGCCGGCTTGCGCAAGGCGCTGGTCGCGGCGCATCCGCACCTCGGCCGGATCGACGATGTGGCGGAGAACGCCTGGCAGCCGCTGCCGCTGGCGGCGCCGGCGAAGGCCGATTTCGTGAACGCGGTCAGGGACTTCTACCTGACGAACCCGATCGCCCGCGCCTCGGCGGTGATGGCCGAGCTTTCCGCCATGGCCCGCGCGCGGGCCGAAAAGCCGATGGCGGCGGAGTGACGATGGCGCGGGCGCTGCCCCTCACGGCCCTGACAGGCGGTCTTCTGACCGCCCTCTCGGCCTGTGCGGCAAGCCCACGCGTCTACGAGGCCACCGACCCGGTCGGCATGGGCGGCGATCTCGTGGGCTTTCTCGCCGCCGTAACGGGTGCGAGGACGGGCGCCGAGGCGGAGGACTACGCGACCTGTGTCGCGGCCGCCTATGCGCTGGAAAAACAGGCGGGATTCGCACGGAAAGTGCGGGTCTACCTGAAGGAAGAGGGTGGCGTTTGGAGCGCGGATGCTGTTTACAGCGTCTCGCCGGCGCTGCCCAGGGGCATGCGGACGATCGATGCCGAAGTGACGGTCGCCGACTGTGCCGAACGCGGCATACCGACGGTCTGAGAAGGAAGGTCAGAGGGACGGACATGGCGGAATTTCTGGCAACACCACTGGGCACCTTCCTCCTGATCCTTGCGCAGGGTCTCGGCATCATCGCCTTCGTGATGCTGTCGCTTCTGTTCCTCGTCTACGGCGACCGGAAGATCTGGGCGGCCGTGCAGATGCGCAGGGGCCCGAACGTGGTCGGCGCGTTCGGCCTCTTGCAGTCGGTGGCCGACGCGCTGAAGTACGTCGTGAAGGAAATCGTCGTGCCCGCGGGCGCCGACAAGTTCGTCTTCTTCCTCGCGCCGATGCTCAGCTTCGTGCTCGCCATCCTCGCCTGGGCGGTCATTCCTTTCCATCCGGGCTGGGTCCTGGCCGACATCAACGTCGCCGTTCTCTTCGTCTTCGCCGTCTCCTCGCTCGAGGTCTACGGCGTGATCATGGGCGGCTGGGCGTCGAACTCGAAATACCCTTTCCTGGGCTCGCTCCGCTCCGCCGCGCAGATGATTTCCTACGAGGTCTCGCTCGGCCTCATCATCATCGGCGTCATCATCTCGGCGGGAAGCATGAACTTCTCGGCCATCGTCGCGGCGCAGGAAGGCTCCTACGGTCTCTTCAACTGGTTCTGGCTGCCGCACCTGCCGATGGTGGTGCTGTTCTTCGTGAGCGCGCTGGCCGAGACCAACCGCCCGCCCTTCGACTTGCCGGAAGCGGAATCCGAACTCGTCGCGGGCTTCATGGTCGAGTATTCATCGACCCCCTACCTTCTCTTCATGGCGGGCGAATACATCGCGATCTTCCTGATGTGCGCGCTCATCTCGATCCTCTTCTTCGGCGGCTGGCTCTCGCCCATCCCGTTCCTGCCGGACGGCTGGTGGTGGATGGTCGGCAAGATGTGGGTGTTCTTCTTCCTCTTCGCGATGGTGAAGGCGATCGTGCCGCGCTATCGCTACGACCAGCTCATGCGGATCGGCTGGAAGGTGTTCCTGCCCCTGTCGATCGGCTGGGTGGTGATCGTCTCCTTCCTCGCGAAATTCGAAGTGCTCGGCGGCTTCTGGGCGCGCTGGGCGGTGGGGGGCTGAGCCTGATGGGGATCGACTGCGTCCTCTTCGAACGTCTCGTGACCCTGTCCGGTCAGGGCCTCTCGCCGAAGCGGGCGGTGATGCTCGGCCGGCAGGGGCTTAAGATCGAGCGGGCCCATGCGCGCCGGTATTCCGAGGCGTTGAAGCGCGCCGGCCTCGACATGAGCCGGTTCGAGCTTCTGCAGGATGACGGGTTCAGCGAGACGATGTTTCGCAAGCTGGGCTTCGGCGACATGGAGGCGGCGGATTTTTCCGACTACGAAGGCGCGACGATCCTTCAGGACCTGAACGAGCCTCTCGAGCCCGGACTTGCCGGCCAGTTCGACTTCATCTTCGACGGCGGCACGATCGAACATGTGTTCAACGTGCCCCAGGCGCTCGACAATGTCTTCCGGATGCTTGCGCCGGGCGGCGTCTTCGTCTCGGCCAACGGGCTCAACGGCTGGGCAGGCCACGGGCTTTACCAGTTCAACCCCGAACTCGTCTGGACCTACTGGCGGCGCGCGCGAGGTTGCGAGGTGCTGACCTGCGTCGGCCTGCCCAAGGACCCGACGAAACCCGCCGTGGTCTTCCCCGACCCGGCGGACCGCGGCGTGCGGCTGAGGCTGAACGGGCGCCTTCCGGAGGGCCGCGTCTATCTCTACTACGAAATTCGCAAGACCGAGGATGCGGACCGCGCCGCCCCGGTCCTGCAGAGCGACTACGCGGTCAAATGGGCTGACCGCGGGTCCAAAACGGCTGCCAACGCGCAAGGGGTCCTGCAATGAGTTCGGTCGACTACACCCGCGCCGCAAAATACTTCCTGCTCGTCGATTTCCTGAAGGGCTTCGGCCTCGGGATGAAGTACTTCTTCGCACCGAAGGCGACGCTGAACTACCCGCACGAGAAGGGGCCGCTGTCGCCCCGGTTCCGGGGCGAACATGCACTGCGCCGCTATCCCAACGGCGAGGAACGCTGCATCGCCTGCAAGCTCTGCGAGGCGATCTGCCCGGCGCAGGCGATCACCATCGACGCCGAGCCGCGCGAGGATGGCAGCCGCCGCACCACGCGCTACGACATCGACATGACCAAGTGCATCTATTGCGGCTTCTGCCAGGAGGCCTGCCCGGTCGATGCCATCGTCGAGGGCCCGAACTTCGAATTCGCCACCGAGACGCGGGAGGAGCTGTTCTACGACAAGGCCAAACTCCTCGCCAACGGTGAGCGCTGGGAAGCCGAGATCGCCCGCAACCTGGAACTGGACGCGCCTTACAGATGACCGACGCCTTCGGAAAACTCTTCCAGCAGATGATGGAGCAGGGCCAGGAAATGGCCCGCACCTTCAACCCTGCGCTGGAGAATTTCTCGGTCGCCGGGTTCGACAAGATGTGGCCCACGCTCTCCAAGGACATGATGGAGATGTGGTTCGGCAAGACCTTCAACCGCGAGGGGCTGGACGCCAAGACACGGCTTCTGGTCACCGTGGCGGCGCTGACGGTCCTTGGCGCGCAGGCGGAGCCGCAGATGCGGCTGACGATCCGCCACGCGCTGGAAGCCGGCGCCACCAAGCGCGAGATTGCGGAAGTGATCTATCAGATGAGCATGTTCGGCGGCTTGCCGGCGATGACGAAGGCGCTGGAGATCGCGCAGGCCGTCTTCGACGAGGTCGGTGACAAGACAGGAGATGACGCATGAGTGTCATGGTGTTCGCCTTCTACCTCTTCGCCATCTCGGCGGTGGCGGCGGGGCTCATGGTGGTTCTGGCGAAGAACCCGGTGCACTCGGTGCTCTGGCTGATCCTCGCCTTCCTCTCCTCGGCCGGGCTCTTCGTGCTTCTCGGGGCCGAGTTCGTGGCGATGCTCCTGATGATCGTCTATGTCGGCGCGGTCGCGGTGCTCTTTCTCTTCGTCGTGATGATGCTCGACGTCGATTTCGCGGAGCTCAAGGGCGAGATGGCGCGCTACATGCCCTTGGGGCTTCTGATCGGCGTGGTGATCCTGATGCAGCTCGGCATCGCCTTCGGCGCCTGGGCCCCGGCCGAGACGGCCGAATCCATGCGCGCCGCGGTGACGCCCGAGGGCGTGACGAACACCGCCGCGCTGGGCCTGCTGATCTACGACAAGTACATCCTCCTCTTCCAGTTGGCCGGGCTGATCCTATTGGTGGCGATGATCGGGGCCATTGTCCTGACGCTCCGTCACCGCAAGGACGTCAAGCGCCAGAACGTGCTCCAGCAGATGTGGCGCGATCCCGCGAAGGCGATGGAGCTGAAGGACGTGAAGCCGGGGCAGGGACTCTAGGCGGAAGGCAGCCCCGGACCTGATCCGTGGCAGTCCGGCCCGGCCGGACAGATGATACAAGGCCCCCGCTGTCGCGGGGGTGACAGACAGAAAGACGCAACGGGGCCGAAGACCCGGAGGGACGCGAATGATCGGACTGACACATTACCTTGGCGTTGCCGCCGCTTTGTTCGTGATCGGCATCTTCGGCATCTTCCTGAACCGGAAGAACGTCATCGTCATCCTGATGTCGATCGAGCTCATGCTGCTCGCGGTCAACATCAACTTCGTCGCCTTCTCGGCCCATCTCGGCGACCTCGTGGGCCAGGTCTTCACGATGTTCGTGCTGACGGTCGCCGCCGCCGAGGCCGCGATCGGGCTCGCGATCCTCGTCTGCTTCTTCCGCAACCGCGGCACCATCGACGTCGAAGACGTCAACGTGATGAAAGGGTAAGGGCAAATGGAAACGATCATCCTCTTTGCCCCGCTCGTCGGAGCGATCATCGGCGGCTTCGGCTGGCGCATGATCGGCGAGACGGGCGCGCTTGTGGTGACGACGGGGCTTCTCTTCCTGTCGATGCTCCTGTCGTGGATCGTCTTCCTCGGCTTCGACGGCACCACCCAGCACATCCACATCCTCGACTTCATCCGCTCGGGCACGCTCGACACCGCCTGGTCGATCCGTCTCGACCGGCTGACGGCGATCATGCTGATCGTGGTCACGACGGTCTCGGCGCTTGTCCACCTCTATTCCTGGGGCTACATGGCCCATGACGAGAACTGGCGCGAGGGCGAAAGCTACAAGCCCCGTTTCTTCGCCTATCTCTCGTTCTTCACCTTCGCGATGCTGGCGCTGGTGACGGCGGACAACCTCGTCCAGATGTTCTTCGGATGGGAGGGCGTGGGCGTCGCCTCCTACCTCCTGATCGGCTTCTACTACCGGAAAGCTTCCGCCAACGCCGCCGCGATCAAGGCCTTCGTCGTCAACCGCGTGGGCGACTTCGGCTTCGCGCTCGGCATCTTCGGGCTCTTCTACCTGGTCGACTCGATCAGCATGGATGACGTCTTCGCCGCCGGCCCCGCGCTCGCCGAGACGCAGCTCAGCTTCCTCTGGACCGACTGGAACGCGGCGAACCTTCTCGCCTTCCTCCTCTTCGTCGGCGCGATGGGCAAGTCGGCGCAGCTTTTCCTCCACACCTGGCTCCCGGACGCGATGGAGGGCCCGACCCCGGTCTCCGCGCTCATCCACGCGGCGACCATGGTGACGGCGGGGGTCTTCCTCGTCTGCCGGATGTCGCCCTTGTTCGAATACGCGCCAGAGGCGAAGTCCTTCGTGATGTACATCGGCGCGGCCACCGCCTTCTTCGCGGCGACGGTGGGCCTCGTGCAGAACGACATCAAGCGCGTCATCGCCTATTCGACCTGTTCGCAGCTCGGCTACATGTTCGTGGCGGCGGGTGCCGGCATCTATTCGGCGGCGATGTTCCACCTTTTCACCCATGCCTTCTTCAAGGCCATGCTGTTTCTCGGCGCCGGGTCGGTCATCCACGCGATGCACCACGAGCAGGACATGCGGAACTACGGCGGACTGCGCAAGAAGATCCCCCTGACCTTCTGGGCGATGATGATCGGCACGCTTGCCATAACCGGCGTCGGCATCCCGCTGACCGCCATCGGCTTCGCCGGGTTCCTGTCGAAGGACGCGATCATCGAGAGCGCCTTCGCCTCCGGCAACGGCTTCGCCTTTGTCGCCCTCGTGGTGGCGGCGCTCTTCACCAGCTTCTATTCCTGGCGGCTGATGTTCCTGACCTTCTATGGGCATGAACGCGGCGATCACCACGCGCACGAGCACGCGCATGAGAGCCCGGCCACGATGACCGTGCCGCTCGGCGTACTCGCGGTTGGCGCGATCTTCGCGGGAATGCTCTGGTACAAGCCCTTCTTTGGCGATCATGCCTCGATGGTCACGTTCTTTGCCATGCCGGAACACGCGACCCCGGCCGAAGGCGCAGGCGACCACGCCGCGACGACCGAGGCGGCACCTGCCGCCACGACGGAGGCAGCGCCTGCGGCGGATGACCACGCTGCCGCGACCGAGGCCGCCCCGGCAGAGGGCCATGCCCCACAGGGCGCGATCCTCATGTCCGAGGCGTCCAGCAAGGTTCTGGACGACGCCCACCATGCCCCCGCCTGGGTCAAGGTCTCGCCCTTCGTCGCCATGCTGATCGGCTTCGTCACGGCCTGGGTCTTCTACGTCAGGGACCCGTCGATCCCCGGCAGGCTGGCGGCGCAGCAGCCGATCCTCTACCGCTTCCTTCTCAACAAGTGGTACTTCGACGAGATCTACGACGCGATCTTCGTCCGCCCGGCGAAGTGGCTTGGCGGCTTCCTCTGGAAGAAGGGGGACGGCGACGTGATCGACGGCACGATCAACGGCGTGGCGATGGGCTTCGTGCCCATGCTGACCCGGATCGTGAGCCGCGCCCAGTCCGGCTACATCTTCACCTATGCCTTCGCCATGGTCATCGGCATCGCCGTGCTCCTGACCTGGATGACGATCTCTGGGGGCGCGCACTAATGGAAAACCTTCTTTCCATCATCACCTTCCTGCCCCTCGTCGCGGCGGCGATCCTCGCGCTCTTCCTCAAGGGCGACGATCCGGCGGCGCAGGCGAACGCCAAGTGGCTCGCGCTCATCGCGACGACGGTCACCTTCCTCGTCTCGCTCTTCCTCCTCCCGGGGTTCGATCCCGCCGACACCGGCTTCCAGTTCGTGGAAGAGCGGGAATGGATCATGGGCCTCAAATACAAGGTTGGCGTGGACGGGATTTCCGTGCTCTTCGTCCTGCTGACCACGTTCCTGATGCCGATCACGATCCTCTCCACCTGGCAGGTCTCGTCCCGGGTGAAGGAATACATGGTCGCCTTCCTGGTGCTCGAAGGGCTGATGATCGGCGTCTTCGTGGCGCTCGACCTCGTCCTCTTCTACCTCTTCTTCGAGGCGGGTCTGATCCCGATGTTCCTGATCATCGGCATCTGGGGCGGCAAGGAGCGGATCTACGCGGCCTTCAAGTTCTTCCTCTACACCTTCCTCGGCTCGGTCCTGATGCTGGTCGCGATGATCGCGATGTACGTAGACGCGGGCACCACG
>WBZL01000210.1_pt2 | contig 25686 bp, 18 predicted proteins | sample 5204291 | NCBI WGS metagenome assembly WBZL01 (sample SAMN12344345, study PRJNA552823) | activated sludge metagenome | biome: Activated sludge suspended growth; feature: Nitrification reactor; material: Wastewater; isolation source: activated sludge from nitrification reactor of wastewater...
CTATAATCATGTCAGCTCTTCGGGCTTTTCTTAGTAAAAATTCAATTTGAAGTTAGCTTATCTAATTAGCATTCGTGTATTCGTGGCAAGAACATTAGCCGCGAATAGGAGCAATTAGAAATTTACATTTAGAAATTAGAAATAGACAGTTTGAAATTTTCTGCGGAAGGAAAAGCATGAATCCGAGTTATTCAGCAGTGTAAGCCCTTCACTTGGAGTCCTGAAAGAAACTGGAAACTCTGACTCGGTCAAAGAAAATATCACCCCTTCAGGGTTAGACCACCACAATATTCAACAGCTATAATCATGTCAGCTCTTCGGGCTTTTCTTAGTAAAAATTCAATTTGAAGTTAGCTTATCTAATTAGCATTCGTGTATTCGTGGCAAGAACATTAGCCGCGAATAGGAGCAATTAGAAATTTACAATTAGAAAGTAGAAATAGACAATTTGGAATTTTCTCTTCATTTGTGTCCATTAAAATTTGCCTTTAGATCAAATGTGTTTTGACATTCGTTTATTTGTGGCAATATAGTCTGGAAACAAAAAATCCCGCCAACCTGATTGACGGGATTCGACATTCTCATTTCAACGAAGCTGCTCAGCTGTCTTTTGAATATCCTGCCTCACCGTCAAAGTTGTAAAGGTTCTCAGTCTTGATAAAATCAAAGCCGGCATCGTTGATCTTTTCCATTAACTCTATTACGTTTGAATTGTTGATCCTAACATCGTTCTTGGTAGAAACAAATCTGCATCTCCAATGCTCTGTGCAGAATGTTTCCGGATGCCCGTCCGGCCAGACATTTACGCCTCTGTTGCTTATGAATGCCAGTACCAGTTCATCGGATGAGACTTTCTTCAGAAGCTCGCCGAGATCTTCAGCGCTGCCGGTGCTGAAATCAAGATAAACATCAACACCAACAAGATCCTTGTTTTGCCTGACTGATTTGGTTTCGATTGTCTTGGTACTGACTCTCGGAACGGATTTGTATTCAACTGCCTTGAGCTTTGTAGGCTTCTGACCAACTCTTTCTACTACGGCCTGCGCAAACTCTTTTGTTCCTACTTTTTCTTTGCTGATTCCTTCTTTAAAAATGTCATATGTATGAACTCCGTCTTCCATTGTCTTAAGCCAAGCATTGTGAACCTTCGTAGCAATATCGCTTTGTCCTATATGATTAAGCATCATTACCGCTCCAAGCAGCAATCCTGAAGGGTTGGCAAGATTCTGACCTGCACGCCTCGGAGCCGAGCCGTGAATGGCTTCAAACATAGCAAAGTTTTCACCTATGTTTGCAGAGCCCGCTAGTCCGACTGAACCTGTTATCTGCGCAGCAACATCCGAAAGAATGTCACCGTAAAGATTCTCCATAACGATCACATCGAAAGCTTCCGGAGTATTTGCCATCTTTGCCGCTCCGATATCAACTATCCATGCTTCGTTCTCAATCTGCGGATATTCTTTTGCAATCTCATCGAAGATTTTGTGAAAGAGTCCGTCAGTCATCTTCATGATATTGTCTTTCATGAAAACGGTAACCTTCTTTCGGTTATTGGCTACGGCATAATCAAATGCATAACGAATTATCTTTTCAGAACCCGGCCGGCTGATCAGTTTGAGGCATTGATAAACATCCTGTGTCTGTCTGTATTCGATTCCAGCATAAAGATCTTCTTCGTTCTCTCTGATGATCACGACGTCCATGACCGGATGCTTTGTTGATACATATGGATGATATGAAACGCACGGCCTGACATTGGCATATAGTCCGAGTGTCTTTCTTGTAGCAACATTCAGACTCTTGTAACCTCCGCCCTGCGGTGTTGTGATCGGCGCTTTCAGAAATACTTTTGTCCTTCTGAGTGAGTCCCATGCACTTGGTTCAATTCCCGCTACATTACCTCTGAGATAAACCTGCTCACCTACTTCTATTGTCTCAATATCAAGTTTTGCTCCTGCTGATGTGATAATACTGATAGTTGCATCCATGATCTCGGGTCCAATTCCGTCTCCATAAGCTACGGTTATCGGTGTGTTGTTTGACATTATAGTGATCTTCGTTTACTTTAATAAAGGGCAAAATACTAAACCACTGCAACTATTGAAATCTAAATATTCAAAGAATTCTCCTCTATGGTATCCATTTTTAACTATAATGTAAGTTGAGGCATTTCTATGAATTGGTTCCTGTTGTGGGAACATAGTATGAAAATTTTGCGCATTTTCACCATACGTCAGTTGTTGTTTGAAAAAGGATCTTACAATAAAAGGCAATTACTAGAATTATATCACTATATCGTATCCGGTAATTTTGCTTGAAATTGTCGCGCATAATACTTACTTAACTATCGATTTCAGATTATGTATCAGCATTTGAAATTGCTGAACTGCAATTTAAGACTCGTTGCACCGCAACAGAAACGCAAAATATTATCAAAGAAAGAAGTTCAGAAGATTCATCATTGAATCATAAACAACAGCAATATGAAAACCCTGACCTTAGCTCTTGCAATTTCATATCTTTTAATGAGCGATATCTCCTTTTCTCAGTGGCATTGGAAATCTCCCTTCCCGCAGGCAAACAATCTGCAGAATATTTTTATACCCGGAAGCAATAGATTAATTGGCATTGGAGATTTCGGAACTGTAATTTCTTCAACTGACAAGGGAACGAATTGGATAGTTGAAAATAGATTTTTTGGAACAACAGCTTCATATTCAAACTATTTCCGGACAAACGGATCCGATGCATATATTATTTCAAACCAAGGAAAGATTCTGAAGAGCACTAACATGGGAAGCAACTGGTCGGACTTTGCTCAGATTCCGGGTGTGTCCAATGTATTGTCATTTTGTTTTACATCGTTACAAACCGCATATGCGGTTTGTGATTACAGAAAAGTTTTTAAGAGTACGAACGGTGGACTAAATTGGCATGTTACTTACAATGCCGGCAGCAATCTTACAATTAACTCATCCTACTTCATTAATGATACCATAGGATTTTTTGCTGCCGGAGAGCCTTTTTTTGATCCCTACGATCTCTTTAAGACAACTGACGGCGGAATAACCTGGAATGTTATATATCAAAGCAATTCTTATACAACTTCTCTGAAAAAATTCACCGATGATTCAACCGGTTTCATGATTCAGAGCAACACCTTATTTAAATCAACTGATCAGGGGAATACTTGGAACTCAATCAATCCTGATTACGAACAGAATTGCCGAGATGCATATATTTTCACAAGTGACTCCATCATTTCAGTTCATACAAACGGAACTCTGAGGTTCACAACAAACACCGGCACCAACTGGAGTTCAACCCCTATGCCTGATTACGAAAGAGGCATTATTTTTGAGGATGCAAATTTGGGCTATGTGATGGGATATAACAATAAGATTCTCTTCACTTCAGACCGAGGTTCCAGTTGGCAATATATAACTGAGCGAAACGGGTCAGGCTCAGCGGCTAATTGGATAAGACACATTGAGTTCATAGATCAAAGTACTGGTTTTGCTTGCGGATGGAATAGTTACCTCAAAAAGACAACAGATAAAGGTGAATCATGGACGCCTATACAAACAGGATTACCGAGTCATTATTACGATACAGAATTCACGGATGAGAATGTCGGATACTTGCTGTATGGAAATTCAGGGCAGACTTTCCTTGCAAAAACAACTAATGGCGGAAACAACTTTAGCCAGATATACAGTTTCAATGAATACGCAACAGGAAAAGTTGAGTTTCTGAATTCCAACACCGGCTTCATTCTGGGCTATTACAGATTCTTCAGAACAGGAGATGCGGGTGTAAACTGGACCGAAATAGATCTGCCGGTCTCAATTCAGCTGTATGGATTTGACAATATTGATGATAGTACGATATTCGTTTGCGGAAAAATGCAGTCTTCATCTACAAGCAAAATATTTAAATCAATTGATGCAGGATTGACCTGGAATGAAGTATTCAGCGCCAACAAGGACATGTACAAAATCAAATTTTGTAATGATCTCACCGGATATGTTTGCGGAAGAGGAATTTACAAGACAATTGACGGAGGTTCAAATTGGACGAGAATAAATGCTTTGCCCGGTGATCCATTCCTTTCGGGTATGGACTTTTTGAATGCCAATACCGGAATGGTAAGCGGGTACGGTGATGTTTACCGCACAACAAGCGGTGGTGACAGTTGGGAGATCAATGTAAACTTGCCAACTGGTCAGCGCTTAGAGGATGTTCATTTCTTCAGCAAAGATACGATCATTCTTACAGGCGACCTTGGAGTGATTCTGAAAACTTATAATGGAGGAGGAAACTACATTACCGGAATCAAGACTCAGAGCAATGCGAAGTTAAGTTCCTATGAACTTCTCCAGAATTATCCGAACCCGTTCAATCCTTCAACAAAGATCAGATATAAGTTATCCGTTACCGGCTTTGTCAACATTATACTTCACGACATAACAGGCAGACAAGTTGCCGTGCTTGTCAGTTCAAGACAAAGTCCCGGAAATCATGAAACACTTTTCAGTTCCCAGGGTCATTCAAGCGGAGTATATTTCTATTCGCTGTATATTGACGGACAAATTGTTTCAACAAGAAGAATGGTCTTATTGAAATGAATTGAGCTTCAAGATCTGCAGAGTAAATGTTCGATACAATGAACAGAAACTACTTCGTCATAACCATCTTTCTTGTTTCAGTTGCACCTTCGGTCTGTAATCTGTAGAAGTAAACTCCGCTTGAAAACTTGCTGCCGTTAAAACTTGCCTCATAAGTTCCCTGTGCAAGTCTTCCGCTGAATAGCATTTCCACTTCTTTCCCGTTTGCATCGAAAACTGCAAGAGTCACATTCTGCGATGAGTTTGAGCCGAAACCGCCAATAGAAAATCTGATCTTAGTAGTTGGATTAAAGGGGTTTGGAAAATTTTGTGACAAAGAAAATTTATCAGGTATTTCTGAAGAAATATTCTGAATGCCGATTGATGATGACTGATATTTTATGATTGCAATATCATATCCGGTTCCGCTGCCAATGCTGTTACCGGATACAAAAGCGTTACCGGCGGCATCAACAGCTATAGCAACTCCTTTGTCAATGCTGTTGCCGGTTCCGTTGTATTCTGCTTCCCATTGCATCACTCCCGATGAATTGTACTTGACAGTCTGAATATTTGAAGATGAATATGAAACACCCGTGATGTATAGATCTGAGGAATTGTCTATTGCAATGTCATAAGCATTTTCACCATCACCATCTGAAAATTTACGCACCCATTCCTCATTACCGTTTGCACTGTACTTGATTGTGCAGAAGTCATAAGTATTCGGCAAACCTATTGTCCCGCTTTCACCAGTCACATAAACGCTTCCCGCATTGTCGGTAACTATACCCCTTGACTGCTCATCTCCGGAATTGTATAGCTTTGCCCATTGAACCACACCCGCAGAATTCAATTTAACTGTAGCGTAATCAAAGTTTGAAGTTCCTGCAAGAATTACGTTGCCGGCTCCGTCTATTGCCATGTCATTCACTTTATCACTGCTGTTGAAGCCGGAGGGATTACTCCACCTTGTAGCCCATACGAGGTCAAGGTTCTGCTCAAACTTTAGAGCAACAAACTGCACGGTGTCCTGGAAATATGTATATCCTCCGATTATGATCTTCCCGTTGTTGTCCAAACCGATCTTTCTGCCTTGCTCGCTTCCTGCGTGATAAAATGTCTGACCTGCAAGGCTTCCGCCGGGACTGTATTTAACAAGAAAAATATTATTCCCGTTTGGCGACGGCTGATAGTAATCACCTGTCACATAAACATTGCCGGAGTTATCGGTAACAATGTCATATCCCCCAATTGAAAAATTCTGTATATACTGAAACCTGTTTGCCCAAAGCTGCATGCCATCGGCTGCGTACTTGATCGTAAGCAATTCATTTGCGCCACCGGAATAAAGCGCATTCTCACCTGTAACATAAACATTTCCCGCGGCATCAACGAACATATCATTCACGGTTTCAATCTTTACACTGTCTGATGTAAATCGCTGAACCCATTCTTCGGTAACCTGGGCATTTGATCCTGTGCTGAATGCTATGTACAGGACTAAAATCTTGATGAAATTTTTCAATTTGAATTTTCTCCTTTCCACAAAAAAATTCCCTCCAAGGATTTCAAGGTTCTGAGTCATCTAATGGCATTAAGAGGATCATGCAAGAAATCCTGGAAGGTAAAATGTATTGGGTTGAGATCCATCTTAATTTGCCATTAGTTCAACAAACATACGTTGTCCGTTTTCACATGACAAAGAAACTATTTCCTGATTTTAGAGAAACTGATTAACTTTCTTCATCTATAATGCTTATTGTAAGCTTATTTTTGAGTATTTTGACAGGAATTTTTTAGAAGAGTTATCCGGACATGGTTAACACAAAATTAATTTCGCTACTAAAGACTTTCTCCAGGTCAGAGATCAGCCGATTCAGAGAATTTGTTAACTCGCCTTTCTACAATAAGAATCAGAATGTCATGAGACTGTGCGAAGTTGTTGTTAAGTTCTATCCGGCTTTTGAATCCAAAGAACTGACTGAAGAAAAGATCTATGCTAAATTGTTTGGTGATGAAGAATACAATTACTTTAAGCTCAAGAATATAGTCTCAGATCTTTATCAATTATCAATAGCCTATATAAAGACAATTGCCGGAGACAAAAGGGGGATAGAAAATGAAATTGATTTATTGAAAGAACTTCATGAGCGGAAACTGGATAATCTGTATATTCAAAGGGAAAAGCAGATCATTAAACATATGGACGGGCATAAAGTCAGGGATGAATTCTACTATGAATCCAAGTATCAGTTTGCAAGAGTAACTACTTCACATTTCAAGTTCACAAAATCCAACTATACATTTGATCTCATTCAGAATGAGTTCGATGTATTCCTTCAATATACGCTCATTGTCTTGCTTCGAACTTATTCGAAAATGCTCACTAACAAGAATCACGGCAACATAGAATTCAACATGGAAATGTTTGAGTTCATCTGGGAGTATGTCAAGAATAAGAGCTTTGATGATAACCCTTCGTGCAAGATCTACAAACAGATAATTGCGCTTGAATTGTCAAGAGATGAGAAAGATTATTACCTGCTGATGAGCCATAAGAAGAAATATGAAAAAGAACTTTCGGATGAGGATATTTATTATGTACTTCTTGTTGCAAATTCGTTTGCAGTTTACAAACTTAAACTCGGAGATGAATCATTCTACAGGGAAAGGTACATCGTATTTAGAGAAATTGTTGACAGGAAGTTCACATCACCGGATTATGTACTTTTTGTTAATCTGATCTCAACTTTTTCTTCTGCATGCATGGTTGGTGAATATGAATGGGCAGAAGACTTTTTGAGCAGGTATCAGAATGGCATTTCGCCTGAGGAAGAATCATCCAATACTATCAATTACTGCAAAGGGTTTATGGCCTACACAAAGAAAGAATATGATAAGGCGCTTGATTTCTTTTCAAGAACAAGCTTCAAGCTGTTTCTCATGAAAGTAATGGTGAAGAGCTATACGGTTAGGATATATTTCGAGCAGAAAATGTATGAGCAAACTGATTCGGCAATAGATGCATTCAGGCACTATCTTAAGAGTGAAAAACTTATACACGAAGAGCAGAAAACCGCGCATTATGAGTTTCTGAACTTTGTAAGTGAATTGACCCGGCTCAAATCGGAAGGAATCAGGAAGAATGACAGCAGACTTCAGATCCTTTCGAGGGAAATCAAACAAATGAAGAGCAACCCGCTTGGAGCCAAGAACTGGCTGTTGGAAAAAGTTAAAGTCCTGAATTAGAGCCGGGCTTTCTGCTCAGAGAATTCTTCTGTTTTATAATGAACTGCAATTCCCAACTTACAACGCAATCCTTAAAGAGATTTGGACTAAAACTCTGTCACAAGACGTTGTCCCTTATTCTTTATCTTGATGATCCCGACTTTGTGCAACCCAAGCATTACAACATAGGTGGGATCGATCTCATACCATTTCACTCCAAAGTTTGCGCTTGAAGGAAACTTGTGATGGTTGTTGTGATAATCTTCGCCCATCATCAGAAAATCTACCGGCAAAAAGTTTCTTGAAGTATTGTTCACTTCGTATTCCCGATGTCCGTATTTGTGAGCAAACCAGTTGATGATAGAGCCGTGAATAGGACTGCTTAAGATCTGAATGGGAATAAGTCCGTACATCCACCATGACGCATCAAAGTATATGTAAAAGCCAATGTAGAACATGACAAACATAATTCTGTTGGTATATGATTGGCCCCACTTGTCTAATCTGTTCCAGTCGGGAAGATTCTTTGTAAATCTCTCTTCAACTTCCATCCTGTTATCAAATATATCCGCGTATACTTTCTTTGTATTCCACATCATTGCAAAGAGGTTTGAAAAATTCTGTGGTGAATGTGGATCCTTCGGAGTATCGGCATAAGCATGATGCATCCTGTGCAGTATTCCATAAGCCCTGGCGCTGAGATAGGAAGAGCCCTGAACAAAGTATGCAAAGATATAGAAGAACCGTTCCCAGAACTTGTTCATAGTGAAAGCACCGTGTGCTGCATATCTGTGCTGAAGAAAAGATTGTGCAAAAAGTGATAAGTACCAGTTTGCAATGAAAAAAATGAGAATAGCCATATTAAAGATTGTTTAAATGAAAAATTTTGTCTGGAAAAAATGATTTGCAGATTGAAATGAACAGGGGATAATTCATAAAAGGGATAACAACTGACAATCATTGCTTGGTCAGGATAATTATTGCAGAAAGATCTTCAGCGATTGCCGAAAAATAATTCCATCTTAATACTTGCAGATTTTATCAGGATGCTGAAACAGAGAGGCTTATGTAATTGCGGCGCCTGCAAAGTGATATGATTGCATGTGAAAGAGTCGAATAATCTCTTAACTAATTACAAGATAGAGTAATAATATCACTAATGACAGTGCAAAGCTGAAATTTATTAAACATGAATGTGAAGAAGACATTGTCCAAACAGGCAATATAGAAGCATTGAAGTAAGCACATAATGCAGTTATCATTGCAACAATGATTTGCGGACTTGTGTCAGATATATTGGCGGCATTGAAAAACTGACGCATGAAAATTCAAATTAATACAATATGGCTCTTGATTTCACCAAAGTATTTGATAACAACAGAAAGTGGGTGAGTGACAAGCTGTCGCTTGATCCTAAATATTTTGAAGACCTTGCAAAAGGTCAGCATCCGGAACTGCTGTATATCGGATGTTCCGACAGCAGGGTAACCGCTGAAGAATTGATGGGCGCTGAACCGGGAGAAGTATTCATTCACAGGAACCTTGCAAACCTTGTTGTAAGCACTGACAACAACCTGAATGCGGTTGTTCAGTTTGCCGTTGAGCAGTTGAAGGTTAAGCATATAATTGTCTGCGGACATTATGACTGTGGTGGTATAAGAGCGGCTCTATATCCAAGTGATATGGGTCAACTCAACAGCTGGCTTCAAACCCTTAGAGATGTTTACAGGTATCACATATCTGAACTTGACGCAATTGCCGACAGACAGAAACGCTATGACCGTCTTGTCGAGCTGAATGTTATGGAGCAATGCATCAATCTGATCAAGATAGATCATGTGCAGAAATCCTGGAATAAGACAGGGAGTCCTGAAATTCACGGGTGGGTCTTTGATGTGCGTACCGGCAAGCTGATAGATCTCGAACTCGATGTGAAAGAGATTTTCGAAGAAGTGAGAAGAATTTACGGACTTACACCAAACATAAATCCGTAGAATAGCCGGCCCCCGATCAATCCTTTAAAAAAATTTCATGTTCGTAAAAAAATGTATTGCATATTGAAACCTTTATCGTAATTTTACGATAAATAAATTTGCAATGGGATTAACAAAGTCAGAAGAGTTCTCCGTTAAAGACAACAGGATAGCAAAGTTTGCGAAAGCATTGTCTCATCCGGCAAGAGTTGCGATCATGAAAATGCTTCTCAAGCAGAACGCCTGCATCTGCGGTGACATAGTTGATGTATTGCCGCTGTCACAAAGCACGGTATCTCAGCACCTTAAGGAGCTTAAGAATGCAGGACTCATAAAGGGTGATATAGAAGGAGCAACTGTATGTTACTGTGTTGATGTGAAAGAATGGAAGGCAGCACAGGATTGTCTTAACGAACTGTTCGACAGTTGTAAACGAACAACAGCTGAGTGCTGTTGAATTTTTTTGCCCGCGCTAATCGCAATTTTACGATAAACTAAAACATAAAACACAATGAAAACAGCAGAAGAACTAAAAGAGACAGTTAGGCAGAAATACGGCGAGATCGCCATGCAAAGCAAGGAAACAAATGAATCATCATGCTGCGGCTCGGGATGCTGTTCCGATGAAGCATACAACATAATGAATGATGAATACACATCATTGGCAGGTTACAATCCTGATGCTGACCTGGGTCTGGGATGCGGATTGCCGACACAGTTTGCAAAGATAAAGAAAGGAGACACAGTCATCGATCTCGGTTCAGGAGCCGGCAATGATTGCTTTGTTGCCAGAGCGGAAACCGGTGAAGAAGGCAAAGTGATAGGAATTGATTTCACACCGGCAATGATTGAGAAAGCAAGATCAAATGCAGCGAAGCTCGGATATTCAAATGTACAATTCATTCATGGAGATATTGACAACATGCCTTTAGAAGACAACACAGCCGATGTCATCGTCAGCAACTGTGTGTTGAATCTTGTTCCCGATAAGAATGCCGTATTCAGCGAGATGTTCCGCGTTACAAAACCCGGCGGTCATTTCAGCATATCAGACATTGTACTGGTTGGTGAACTTCCGGAAGCACTTAAGAAGGATGCGATGATGTACGCCGGCTGCGTATCAGGGGCTATTCAGAAAGATGAATATCTTGGTCTGATAAAGAAGAATGGCTTTGTAAATGTGACTTTACAGAAGGAGAAAGTGATTGTACTGCCGGATGACATTCTTAAGCATTATCTGAATGATGAAGAGCTGACACAATTCAAAGACGGGAATGCCGGAATATTCAGCATAACTGTCTATGCAGAAAAACCAGCTGCATAGCCGAAACTGACACTAACAACCAAATCAGCATTAATGACAGCAGACAATTGTTCACCTGCTCACGGCAGAGCAAAGCTAAGTTTTCTGGACAGGTATCTTACTCTTTGGATCTTCCTTGCAATGCTGCTGGGAGTTGCAATTGGATTCTTGTTTCCGGCTTCATCAACATTTATAAATTCCTTATCAAGCGGAACCACCAACATCCCTCTGGCAATAGGTTTGATTCTTATGATGTATCCGCCGCTGGCCAAAGTAAGATACGAAAAAATGGGAGAGGTTTTCCGCAACACGAAAATTCTCGGCGTATCACTTCTTCTTAACTGGGTGATTGGTCCGATACTGATGTTCATTCTGGCCGTTCTGTTCCTGCACGGTTATCCTGAGTATATGGTTGGATTGATACTGATTGGAATTGCACGTTGTATAGCTATGGTGATTGTCTGGAATGAACTTGCAGAAGGAAACCGCGAATATGCGGCAGGACTGGTTGCGCTGAACAGTATTTTTCAGGTATTGCTTTACAGCGTTTATGCTTATGTATTCATAACTGTGCTGCCGCAATGGATCGGATTGGAAGGTCTTGAGGTGCAGGTTACGATCGGACAAATAGCCGAAAGCGTTGTCATCTATCTGGGTATTCCATTCGCTGCAGGTGTCATAAGCCGCTATGCACTGATCAAAGCAAAAGGCGAAGAATGGTTTCAGAAAAAATATGTTCCGGTGATCTCACCCATAACTCTTATAGCTCTGTTGTTTACGATCATAATAATGTTCAGCCTGAAGGGTGAGCTGATAGTTCAGATACCAATGGATGTATTAAGAATTGCCGTTCCTCTTGTCATATATTTTGCCGTGATGTTTCTGGTAAGCTTCTTTCTTGCAAAAAAACTCGGCGCTGATTATTCCAAGAACGCGTCGATCTCCTTCACTGCAGCAGGAAATAATTTTGAACTGGCAATCGCTGTAGCTATAGGCGTCTTCGGAATAAACAGCGGACAAGCATTTGCCGGGGTGATTGGTCCGCTTGTTGAAGTACCTGCACTGATCTTGCTTGTGAATGTTGCGTTCCGGTTAAGGGATAAGTATTATGGGAAAATTGAAAATTAAAAATTGAAAATTGAAAATTGAAAGTTAATCCGAAGGTTTCGCTTCGGGAAAAATTGACAGCGTCACGTTAAGAGTGAGACATTGTATCGAAGGGATACCCACGGCAAGAGTTGAATGTGGAATGTGTGTAAGAAAGTGACGGGATAATTGCATTTTTCGGGGGCGGTCGGAGTATTGAAACTTTAAAGTGACAATTCACTTAGCTCAAATACCATTGCGGTGATCAAATGTCAGATTATGATTATTTATAATTACGGTTTATCTCTTGTATAACAGAGTCTATTTTTTACACTTCCATTATAACACTTTTTAGATAAGTTTCAAAAAAACCGAAATTGAGAAACTCGGTGATTGTCAGGTACATTCTTCCCTTCTTACAATGGTACGGGCTTATGATAGTATTCGCCATTGTCATAGATTATTTTTTACATCGTCTGCAACTGGTTTGGGTAGGACGCTATCTTGGTTTTGCCGGAACCGTCATAATTCTTGTTTCATTCGTTTACTCATTGCGTAAACGAAAACTTATCAAATCAGGCTCACCGAAAAAACTCCTCATGCTTCATGAATACCTTGCATGGTCAGGATCAATATTAATACTTGTACATGCCGGAATTCATTTCAATGCGATTCTGCCTTGGCTTGCAACGATTATGATGTTAATTGCTGTGGCAAGCGGCTTAGTCGGAAAGTTTCTGCTAAAGAAAGCTTCCGAGACTTTGAAGGAAAAGCGAAAAGACCTATTGACCTCAGGAATGAGTGGTGAAGAAGCAGACAAGGAATTGTTTCTTGATTCCGTAACAGTTGACCTGATGAAGAAGTGGAGAACGGTTCATTTGCCAATTACTGTAACACTCGGTATCCTCTCACTGATGCACATCATAACGGTTTATATGTTTGGAGAATGAAAAAAATCTTTGAACTCGCAATAACTCTGGTCTTGATATGGCTGATGATTCAGTTTCCCGGGGCAATGCTTAGCCCGGGAGAACTGGTTGACGGACATCAGAAAATTAAGGATCAGTGTTTTTCTTGTCACAAGCCATTTTGGGGTATGGAGACTGGCAAATGCATCTCATGCCACAAATTATCTGACATAGGTAAAGATACTACTACCACCGCGGGAGTTGGAGCAGGCGAAGAAAAGATCTTATTTCATCAAATGCTCGAAGGTGAGAAATGCATCTCATGTCATACGGATCACAAAGGATTGAATCCGGAATTTACTTTGAGCAGGTTTGAACATGATCAGCTACCTAAGGACTTGGTAAGTAAGTGTTACGGATGTCACAGGAAACCATCCGACATGCTTCACACGCAATTGTCCACTGCCTGCAAAGACTGTCATTATACTAAAGGATGGAAACCTTCGGTGCAATTCAAGCATGAATTGATTGTGGCAGCTGCAAAAGACAGTTGTTCAATATGTCATCAAACTCCAAATGACACATTTCACCATTTGTTTGATGATAACTGCGGCAAGTGCCATAATACCGGCAAGTGGGTACCGTCCACGTTTGATCACTCACAATATTTTCAACTCGATAAGGACCACAATACAAAGTGTATTACATGTCATACGAATAACAAGTTTGATTCATACACATGTTACGGATGTCATGAACATTCTCCCGGCAAGATCCAAAGTGAACACGAAGAAGAAGGAATCAGAGATTTTGAAAATTGTGTGTCTTGTCACAAAAGCAGCAACGACAAAGGTAAGGATATGAAGGGATCAGAGAATGAAACTGATCAGAGAGAATCAGATAAAGGAAACGAAGACAGAAATCCAGCGGATAGGAAACCGGATAAAAAAAATAAAGATAGAGAATCCGAAGAAGATGATGACTGAAGAACAATTTTTCAGCACAGGATTCTCTGATAAATACTAACTGTCTAAATTAGTTTTTGGGATTAATGTTCCTTATGCAAAGTGAAATAATTTCCTGTCATGCATTTAAAGATCTACCGTGACACTGCTTAAACTTTTTCCCGCTTCCGCATGGACAAGGATCATTTCTCTCCGCATTTTCAAATTGCTCATTTAGCTTTCTATCCTCTTCTTCATAAAATCTTACAATGTCAGAAGGCGCAAGATTCATTCTAAGTTGTTGAGCCATAAATTTCATGGGCATATCAATATGCTTGAAGAATGACTTGTAGCCCTCGCACAGAAAATTCAGTCCCGGCTCTCCGTCGGGAGTGTTTATGAAACGGTTCTTCGGGCACTCACCGTGACATGCAAATCTAACCTCACACTCGAGACAATACCTCGGGAGAGTATCTAGTTTGTCATTTCCAAATTTGATCTGCTTCTCTGATGCAACAAGATCAATCATGCTGCTCTCAAGAATATTGCCGATAAGATATTTCGGCTCAACAAAATGGTCACAACTGTAAAGATCCCCGTTATGCTCCATCGCAAGGGCTCTTCCGCACTTCTCGGCAAATATGCACATAGCAGGATTCTCGCCGTACCACGATGCAAGCGCCGCATCAAACATCTGAACAAATACTTCTCCAACATCTCTTCGCACCCATTCATCAAATATCGTTATCAGAAAGTTGCCCCATTGCTTTGCCGTAACTGAACGATCAGTAACTTTGCTTCCTTCCTGAAAACCTGTATCATTATCACGTTCTACTATTGGTATGAATTGTATGTGTTTTGCTTTGATCTCATCTCTGAAGAATCTGTAGATCTCAAGCGGATGATCAGCATTGTGAGCATGCACTGTAGTGAGAAGATTGAAATCAACATCATGCTTCTGCATAAGTCGCGCAGCACTCAAGACCTTGTAAAAAGTGCCATGTCCGCCTTTATCAACTCTGTAGAAGTCATGCATTTCCTTCGTGCCGTCAATGCTGAGTCCGATAAGGAAATTATTCTCCTTAAGGAATTCGCACCATTCATCATTGATAAGGATCCCGTTGGTCTGCATGGTGTTGTAAATTACCGTGCCCGGCTTCTGATATTTCTTCTCAAGTTCGATGCTTCTTCTGAAGAAGTCGAGCCCCATCAGAGTCGGCTCCCCGCCCTGCCATGAGATTGTTACTTCACTGACTTGCTGAGATTCGATCATTTGCCTGATGTACTCTTCGAGTAACTCATCTGCCATTCTGAATCTGCTCCCGGGATAGAGCATCTCCTTTGAAAGAAAGAAGCAGTATTTGCAATCAAGATTGCAGATCGCTCCCGTGGGTTTTGCAAGCACGTGAAAATATTGCGGAACATTGGCCGTAATTGTTTCTGCGGGCATAGTGTATTTGTAGTTCAATTGTCTGCAATGTGATGAGATTTATTGAAATACTCTATTCAAAAATCTGAGTTCGAGTGTTTACAATTCACGAACTTGTGTGTAAAAGCAACAAATATTTCTGTCCAAAACATTTTTTCGAATCAGAAAATGCCTGAGATTTCTAACTCAAAAGCGATGAAGTACTTGGCTGCTTTCGCTATGTTAGGAAAAAGTGGGCAGATACAATACTTGTATCAGAAACGTGTAAAGAGTGCACGAAAGGAGGTTTCAAGAATAATAATGATAGTTTTCAAAACAAAACTTCTCTCTTGAATGAATAGATTAATTTCAATAGACTTAACTAAGAAATTCAAATCAATCTAAAGTATTGGTAGATTATTAAGAGCTGAAAATTTTTGGTGTTATGAAAAAATCGATCCTTTTTAGTTTAGTTCTAATTCCATTTATAGTTTCATGTTCATATTCTCAATCATCCTGGATTTGGCAAAATCCATTACCTCACGGCCATGCATACCTTTCCACAAGTTTTATAAATCAAAATACAGGATATATCTCAGGATTGAATAAACACTTGATGAAAACTACCAATAGTGGACAAAACTGGTCAGAAATCCAATCGAGTTTAACTCTAAATAAAATTCAATTCCTTGATGAAAAAAACGGTTATGCATTTTGTAGTGGTAACGGTTTCTATAAAACAACAGATGGTGGAAATAACTGGCTAAGGATTCTTCAAAATGGTTATTATGGTAGTCTTATATATGCAGCTTTTTCTTTCATAAACGAAAATACAGGATATGTACCTGTTTCACTCTCAAGCGGACCGCCTTTTTATTGGACTACTTCCTCTATTCTGAAAACTACAAATGGTGGGACAAACTGGAATTGGTCGTATGTAAATACGGGTGGCATGAACATTAATATTTACTCAATTTCATTTTTGGATTCAACTAAAGGTGTTGCAGTTGGCTTGTATCGATACACAACTGAAAACGGTGGTGTTAATTGGTCCGTACAGGTTCCCGAACTTGTACAATACTCAATTTCTATTGTTAATGATACCGTATGTTTTTCTGTAGGACAAAATGGGTCGTTTTACAAGACAACTAACGGATTGAACTGGATATACGATTCCACAGGGACAAATGTGAATTTAAGATCCTGTCAATTTTTCAATAGTAACACCGGCTTTGCAGTTGGAGATCAGGGAACATTATTAAAAACGACAAATTCGGGTGAGTCATGGGAAAATATTTACTCGGGTTTTTCAAATAGTCTATACTCGATTGAATTCTTTGATGAACAAAACGGATTGGTTCTTGGTGACGGAGGTTTATTTGCTCTTACATCAGATTCAGGGAATTCATGGCATAATTTGCAGCAGGGGGCGACCAATAGTTTGAGGTCGGTGTACTTTACAGATTATAATACAGGATTTTGTGCAGGTGAGAAAGTTATTTGCAAGACAATTAATTCAGGAAATAACTGGGAAATTGTTTTTCATGATTCCAGTGCCAGTCTTAATTCAATTACTTTTGTTAATAAAAATACGGGGTTTGCAGTTGGTAATGACGGATTGATCATTAAAACTACTAATACTGGACAAAACTGGTTCTCATTGAATATTAAATATCATGTGAACTTTAATGACATAAAATTTACAGGTGAAATGACAGGGTTTGTTGTTGGAGACAGCTTAGCAGGTTTCGGCACAATTCTGAAAACAATAGATAATGGTTATAACTGGAGGCTTGTAACTGATTCTATACAAACAGGCAATCTGGAATCAATATCTTTTGTAAATGACAGTATTGGATTTGCGGCAGGAAGCAATGGCTTGCTTAAGACAACAAATTATGGAGTGAATTGGAGAAATTGGAATTCGTCAGGGTATATTAATTTGAAATCCGTACAAATGACTTCTCTAAATGTTGGATATATAAGCAATGAATATTTAGTTGCTAAAACTGAAACAGGTGGTGTTTTGTGGACACCATTAACCGATGCAGGGAATGGCGCAACCTCAATGTATTTCTTGAATGGTACAACCGGTTTTAAAGTCATAGGAAGAAAATTTTCTCTTACAACCAATGGCGGAATCAGTTGGCAAATCTTTAACAATCAAAATATACTCCCCTACACTCTCAATAATATGTTTTTCTTAAACAGAGACACAGGTTTTGTGGTTGGCGAATACGGTACAATAGCTAAGACAACAAATGCAGGTGGGTTAATTTCTTCAGTTGCATCTATCGAATTTTTTTCTCCCAATAAATATGAGTTAAAGCAATATCCTAATCCATTTAATCCTGTTGCAAGAATAAATTTCCGAATTCCGGAATCTGCACAAACAAGTATTATTATTTTTGATATGCTTGGAAAAAGAGTAAAAGAGCTTCATAATGAATATATGCCGGCAGGTACACACGAAGTAGAATGGAATGCTTCAGGATACCCAAGTGGAATCTATTTTTATAAATTTCAAACCGGCTATTATACTGAAACGAAGAAGATGGTTTTGGTCAAATAGTGTCAAACGTCTATTTCGAAAATAATCAGCAATATGGATCATCCGGTTCAACAGTCAAGCTACTGACAAACCATCCTGCACTTTCATCCGGGCTGTGAGAGCGAAACATTTTCAATAAGAATCATTTTCTCCTGTCTAAGGGGGATATTCTTTTTGTAGAATTACAGAAGTCGAAATCCTATCTTGCAATAAATCAAATCTGAAATATGAAACATCTATCCATTGCATTACTGACACTATTCATTTTCTTTTCCACGGACCTGTTTGGACAAGACACAGAAGAATTTGAAACAGCCGAGACGATCGCACAAAGAGAACGCTACATAATAGACAGGCGCGCAGGCGGTCCCGGAATGAAGGTTCCGGATGGAGCTTACGAAAGAGCTGTAATCGAGAAAATGCAGATTCCGAAAGACATAGACATGCCCGGCAGCTTCACTGCTATGTCAAGCTGGGTCAGCGTAAATCCTAAGGGAATGTTCTATTCAAGGACCGGCAATAATTTCATATCCGGAAGAACGAACTCAATTGCGTTTCATCCAACCAATGTTAACATCATGTATATAGCCGCTGCGCAAGGCGGCGTGTGGAAGACCACTGACAATGGAAATACATGGAATGTGCTGACAGACAATCTCGGCTCTATCTCCAGCGGTGACATTGCCATTGATCCGCAGAATCCCAACATACTTTATTACGGAACCGGCGAGCTGAATTACTCAGGAGACAGCCAGTATGGTGACGGACTTTACAAATCTACCAACGGTGGTACAAACTGGACAAAGATTGCAACTGCCTCTGCGATCGGTCAATATGTAGGGAAGATTGCAATTGATCCAATCAACACGAACAATGTAATCTGTGCGGGTAATGCAGGCGTGTACAGGTCAACCAATGCAGGTCTCAACTGGACCAATGTTCTATTCATCAATTCAACTTCACTCATCATAGATCCTGTCAATCCGCAGATCGTTTATGCGGCCAGCGGTTCTGGACAAAGCCAGATATTTAAATCAACCGACGGAGGAGTTGTATGGACCGTGCTGACGAACGGGCTTTCAACTTCCAACGGCAGAAGGACACAACTTGCAATGTCACCGGATGATCCCAACATACTTTATGCAAGTGTTGCATCTACAAGCGGTTCGCTGAACGGACTTTACAAGACAACAAACGGAGGAGAACTCTGGACGCTTCAGAACAGCACTACAAATTATCTCGGCTCGCAGGGATGGTATGACAATGCTGTTGTAGTTGTTCCCGGAAACCCTGAGCATGTGCTTGTAGGAGGAATTGATATTTATGCTTCTACGAATTCCGGCGTAACTCTGACAAAAGAAACTGTCTGGTCAACAACATTCTCCGGAGAATTCTCACACGCAGACATTCACTGGCTTGCATACAAGGGAAGCGTGCTTTACTGTTGCTCAGACGGAGGTGTTTATGTTTCATACGATGATGGAAATACATGGACTGACCTGAATGCTACTCTTTCAACCTTGCAGTATCAGAGCGCTGATTATGATCCGACCGACATTAATATTTTGTACGGCGGCACTCAGGACAACAACAAGAACACAAGCACAAACTACGGCATGGAATGGATTCAGCGAACTACCGGAGACGGAGGTTATACAATTGTAGATCCCGTAGATGTAAATGTTGTCTATGGACAGTATGTCAACGGCTCCATTCAGCGATCAGCAAACTACGGAGTTTCATTCTCAAGCATCACTCCAAACGGTTCAACAGGCGGCCTCTTTTATAATCCTTATGAAATGGCTCCGGGTGATCATAATACAATCATCTTCGGACGCGCAGATGTATGGAAGACATGGCAAGCTCAGACTGCCACAAGCACCACCGGTTGGAGACAAATAGCATCAACTTCAATTATCAACGGAAATGTTTCTGCCATAGGTATAAGTAATCAGGATACCGGGAAGATCTACATCGGTACGAGCAACGGAAGAATACATGTTACAACAAACGGCGGAATCAACTGGGCGACACAGACCGGATTTCCTTATGTAAGTGATTTCTGGGTTGACCGTGAGAATGACAATGTGTGTTATGCTACATTCGGCGGAGTAAGTGTTGACAAGCATGTTTACAAAACCACAAACGGCGGACAGAACTGGTTCAGCATTTCATCCAATTTGCCAAACATCGGACACAGCAGCATAGTCATCCGCCACACCGCTCCGAGAATGATCTTTGTGGGAACAGATCTTGGCGTGTTCAGCTCAACAAATGACGGAGCAAGCTGGGTATCTTTCAATACCGGCTTTCCGAATGTTGAAGTGTATGATCTTAAATACAAAGAAGCTCCGGGTATACTGCTGGCGGCAACACATGGAAGAGGATGCTTCACATTCGATCTAAACTCAATAGTGTCAGTCGAGAATACTTCCGTAAATGCCGAAGGTTATTCACTCAGTCAGAACTACCCAAATCCATTTAACCCAAGCACCGTGATCAGATACAATCTGAAATCACAAAGCAATGTGATACTCAAAGTGTTTGATGCGATCGGAAGAGAAGTGAAGACACTTGTGGACAGGGTACAGAACCCGGGAATTCACTCGGTTACATTCGAAGCAGGAAATCTTCCTGCGGGCGTGTATTACTACAAGCTGAATGCAGGGGAGTATTCGGATGTGAAGAAGATGATACTGGTTAAGTGAATTAGAAATTAGAAATTAAAAATTAGAAATATAACGGCAAACTATTTCTAATTTTTAATTTCTAATTTTCAATTTTACTTCAGCGCTGCCATTCTCTTGGTTGCAGTCAGTTTTCCGTCAACATACATTGAATAGAAATAAACTCCGCTTGTAATATCGCTAGCCCGGAAATCAGATTCATATTCTCCCGGTGTGAAGTACTGATTGGCAAGCAAACTGATTTCCTTTCCGAGTGCATCATAGACAACAATCTTAACAACTGATCCTCTTGCGTCTGAAGGCACACTGAATCTTATCTTCGTTGACGGATTGAACGGATTCGGGAAGTTCTGCATCAGCTTGAAACTCTCCGGCACCTCGGAACTTATCTGACTGATCCCTATCGTATTGAGATCTATCGGCGCTGTCCACACCTGATAGATACCGGTCACATCATCCATCCATACCGGCCAGAGTTTATTGTTGCCCGAAGTTATTCCGATATTGTCACCCTGATTTCCGGAGCCGGCTCCCGCGATGCCTTTCGGCTTATATTTATGATCGCTCACGAGGTAATCTTTCCAGGTTTCTCCGCCGTCTGTTGAGCGTGAGAGATAGGTCTGCGCCGAGTCAGGGCTGTTCCTGCCGTCAACATAAACGACATTGATGCCTCCGTTCTCGTCAACTCTCATTGCGGGGAAGATCTGATTCCTGCCGTTGTTGATCGGATCCTGATTAACTCTGACACCGGGTGACCAGGTAGTTCCGCCGTCTGTTGAACGGTGAAAGACAATGTCAGGATCTGTTCCTGCCGGTGCGAGATTCTTTTCGGCTTCAACTATATAAAGCCATCCGTTTCTCGGTCCCCCTGATCTGTCAATATCCATCCATGGATTTCCGTTTACTCGTATTCCCCATGGCTGAAGCGAGGAAGTCTTTATACCGTTGCAATTGTATGCATTCTCATTGACGCTCCAGTTGAGTCCTCCGTTTGTTGACTTTCCAAATCCAATCCCTTGCTCTGCAAACGGCGATGTAAGGGTAGCTGAAGCCCATGCGGCATAGCAGACTCCGTTCGGTCCTATTACCATCTGCGGACCGAGTGATTGCCTTCCCGATAAAGAATTATTCACCTGAATGATTGGAGACCAGTTTACGCCGCCGTTAGTTGTATATGACAATGCTGCAGGAAATGGATTTGTAAATCTTGTCCATATCAGATAAGTCCTTCCGTAATACGGACTATTGGGAACATCATCCGTTGCGGGACTTCCCTTGTCCTGATCATCACCCGCAATCTGATTATTGGCTGACCAGGTCAGTCCCTGATTTGTAGAAAAGTTTGAATACATTCCAAGCACAAACCCACCCTGATGCGTGAGCAGGAATCTTCCGTCTTTGTCAATCATCGGGCCGGGATCGCCGCCATGATTTGTTATTGGCTGTCCGTAAAGAGTATCGGTTCCTCTCCATGTGTTTCCACCGTCTGTTGTTACATAAACTCCCTCACTCTTGAATGAAAGACGTATTGTGAATGAACTTGCAAACATTATGTTGGGATTAGTAGGATGCCTTACAATCACCGGTTCGATCTGATTTGCTGTTGACGGATAAAGCCGGAAACTTGGAAACTGCGATTTGACTTCATCCGAAAAAAACACAATTGCTGTCAGTACAAATACGAAATGAAAATATGGTTTCATGTTGGTTTGGTTTTACTGCACGTTAATTATGCAGTCAATATAAAAATTCCATGCATACCTTGTAAGGCATACAAGATGTGAAAATTGTTTTGTTCTCACTGCTGTCCAAAATATTTTTGAAATTACGAAATTATTGCCAAAACAGTTCAAGAGTAAACCCTTTTGCGAAAGTCGTAAGAACAACCCGCCTCATCCTAATGCCGTTAAGAAATTGTGAGCTTTGGCGTAAACGTGAATTTCCTGTTTGACGAACACGACAGCGCTCTTCTGTCGTGTGAGGAGTTGAAATTCACGTAGCCAAAGCGAGCAATTTTAGGCAATTAGGATGCAGCGGGCGACTTTTCTTTGCCAAGCTTTCTTTTGGTCGTTCAAAAGAAAGCGGAATAACTTCTTGCAGCATATTTCGTCAAACTTTTCACTTAAAGAATTTCAAACGTTTTGGACAGATATGCTTTGTTCTATAATTTGAAAGTTACCCAAGCGATCAACGCTCACAACTTTTCCTATTACTTTTGTTGTGGGATGAACTCGCTCTCACAAGCTCCGCAATCCCTTACAAAAAGACTGCCCGTGACTTCAGCCACGGGCAGGAGATTAGGCTACTTCCTGAACATATAAGAAATGTTCAAACCGCCGAAGAAATTCTGTCTCGGACCTGATTCATAGAATTCCTGCCGGTCGGAATTTATCTGAATGAAAGCAACATATTTTTCATCAAGTATGTTGTTCATTCCAACATATCCGACAAACCTGAAGTTGCCTGCATCAAAAGTTCCACCCAACTGACCGCCTAGCAATGAGTAGCTTTCTGTTTTCAGACTGTCAACATTCTGGTCATTCACAAACATCGAACTTGTATAGCTGTAAAAACCTTTGATATAACCCGTGAAGTTCTTTGCAAATCTTCTTGTATATGACAATTCAGTAGAAACGTAATTGTCCGGGTTAGAAGGTTCAACATTCCCATCGTAATTCTTGCTTGAGAGATTTCCCTGTGCATCAATGCTGATCGCCTGGTATGTATCATACTTGAAATCGGAATAAGTATATGAGCCAAACCATTTCAAGCCATCAACTATCTCTGTATTGAAACCGAATTCAATACCATTCCTCTTTACCTTAGCCGCGTTTCTGTAAAAAGTATTGCCGTCGGCTGTGAACGGAACGATCGCATTATCAATTATGGTATTGAAGTATGTCAGCTCAAAGAAGTTCTTTTTGAAGAAGTCAGTCTTTTCATTGTTGATCTCGCCCTTGTATCCGATTTCAAAAGAGTTTGAATTCTGAGCTTCGAGATCGGGATTTATCAGACCAAGTCCGCCGTCTGAAGAAAACGGATAGTTCTCGAGTTCATTGCCTGCCGGAACATCATAGCCGAGTCCGTACGAAGTATAAATAGCCATATTAGGAAGAATCTTGTAATTCAGAGCAGCTTTCGGAGTGAATCCGCTGAATTTTCTCTCAGCATTCCTAAAAGCTGCCAGCAGGTCTTCCTGATTGAAAGTCACATCATCATATCTTCCGGTGATTAGCAGATTAAGTTTATCAACAACAATTGGGAAGTTGTTTGAGAAATAGAAACCAATGTTTGAAATTGTCTCATCGGTATATGCTTCAAGATTATCACCCTTTAGTCCTCCGATATTGTTAAACTCGCCAATTGGTCCTGTTTGGTAGAATGCATCACTGCCAACAGAAAATTCATTCTTACGCTTGCCGAACATAGTTTGGTTAACATAGCGGAAAGAACCTCCGACACCGGAACGGTCAAATATTCTGTAAGTCGCAGCAGTCCTGATAAAGTTCTTGATCGTGCCATAGGTAGTCACCTCGATAGAGTTGTTATTCTCCTTTCCAAACATTGTACTGTAAGTGATACCGAGCCGACCTTTCTTTGAGTCTCTCTTTGTATCACGGCTCACATCCCGCGGATTAGCTTTAAGATCATCCTCATTATATTGCTTCAATGTCAATGAACCGGGAAGTTTTATGACGCCGGCAACATAGTATCCATAGAGAGCAAGCTTTGAAACAGGATTAAGGTCAACTTCATATACACTGTTGAATCTGGTCTGATACTCATTGCTGTGTTCCCTGTAACCCTGATAATTTTCATAACTGTAATTGGCCATGAACCTCTGATATCCGGAATTCACTCCTATCTTGATTCCGTTTTTCCTGAGGTCGTAAGAGCCGAATTCGTTGTTGGTCATTGCAAAGGATACAGGAAAGTACTTGTCAGTAAAGAAGTTTATCACTCCTCCCGGTGCATTTGTGTATAGTGACGTCAGATTTCCTTTTGCTATTTCAATCTTCCCGATAGCATCGAAATCTATTGCCTCGATACGGGTTTGTCCGTCCGGTTCTGATTCCGGAATTCCGTCAAGCAGAATTCTGACACCTCTGATTCCGGTGTTTGATCTTGTGCCGAAACCTCTGATAGAAACCCTGACATCATGGTTTCCATATCTTGGCTGGAACCAGACTCCCGGAACATTTCTGATTACTTCGTTAATTGACTGCTTCCTGCTGGTAGTCCAATCCGACTGGTCTATTCTCTTTACCGAGAATGGAACGTCAATAATTTTTTGCTCTGTACGCGTTGCAGTAATAATCACTTCGTCTGTTTCATACTGTGTTGTATCCGGTAAGTCTTGTGAAAATGAATCTGCTGTCCGCATGCAAAGCATTATTGCAAGAATTGAAAATAATGTTTTCATGGCTGTAAGATTTTTGAATTTTTGAATTAGAATCTTCCGAACACTTGCTCGGAACAATTCTAACGGCGCATGACAACGGATCTTACAGAAAGAAGTGTGTGATACTTGTGGTGGTTAGTTTCTCGTATAGCTGACAGACACTGATTCTGAAGAATCCGGCCTGCTGTTCCGGTTGTTATCCGGAATGCGTCAGCAAATGTTTTTAATTTCTTTGAAGCCCCGGTAATTGCCGATACCAGGCTTGATTTGTTTCTTGAGTCTTCCTTGCCAACTTTGATTTTCTTATAGTCATCAGGACCCGTTGTCTTGCTCTTTTCTTCATTGGTCTGCAGTGATGACAGATAACCGATCTGAATTGACGGCACTACGTTCATCCCCTGTGCAGGTGAAAGGAACGGGAAACTGAACAATAGTCCGGTTAATATGTAGGCAAGGATCTTCGTCAAATTTGTTCTTAAATCTTTATTCAAAATACTTTCTATATGGCCATAATTCAAGTCTCTCGTTGTTGCTTTGAAATTTCATGTCGCTGAACAAATTGTGATGAGAACTGCTCACTCAAACA
>WBZL01001375.1_pt1 | contig 25660 bp, 20 predicted proteins | sample 5204291 | NCBI WGS metagenome assembly WBZL01 (sample SAMN12344345, study PRJNA552823) | activated sludge metagenome | biome: Activated sludge suspended growth; feature: Nitrification reactor; material: Wastewater; isolation source: activated sludge from nitrification reactor of wastewater...
AAATTAAGAAAACTCGTCAGCAAATCCGGGTCAACATTCGACTGGTTATTTGAAGCAAAGGGGCTTGATGAATGTATAAATAAAAATACAACTAAGAGTGTGATTCGGGAGGTAATATGCGTAAAAGAACGATGAGAAAACATGAAATTTACCTCCTGATTAGTAACAAATCTTCAATTCGACAACGCTATCAATTCTCTCGATCTCATCAAGATCAGACCCTAAAGCAACAAGCAGAGAATGACCGCACGCCATGGATTAGATAAGCGTTACTAGATGTAATCTGGAAGGTGGAAGAATCTATACTCGCATCTTGGATAGAAAGCGTATCGGCTGCGAGTAACTCACCTGCTATATCCATGGGTTTCAAATCACATCGAACACCCCTTATCAATCCAACTAATTTTAAAGCGTCCTTACCGAATGGTTCCAAACTGAGCGATTCAAAATAAGCTTTATTTCCTTTTGCATCGATTTGACAAAAATGATCGTTCAAATCACAGATCATCCGAACCTCTTGTTCATAATGCCAGCTTGAAAATTTTGTGGATATTAATTTACTCAAACCAAAGGATTCAAACTCACCACAATGAATCGCAGTATTGATGATTTGTTTATATTGCTCAGGCTGATAATTGATTGTAATTGCCTTATGATCAGGAATATCAAACACTAAAGCAACGCCACGATGGCTATCGGCATAGTGACCCCATAGAACAGGATCATGGTAAATCGCCGAGAAACAAATCATTCCATATTGGGCATTCACTCGATTCTTGAAAATTTCTAACTCACGTTTGATATCCGAATCAAACAAATCAGCAATACACAATTCGTGCAAATCATTTAGCTCATTGAGACGTGTCATTTTCAGACGACGATCACGTAATGCTTTAAGTGCCGACTCAGGCGAAATAAAATGATAAACAATCATGAAAAATTACTTGAAATATTCTCTTTTAAATAGCTTTTACAAAAGAAATCCAGCCTAACCACTACTAATATATCGATTTACTGAATCACTTCGGTGTTTGACAAAACCCTTGCGCAGGGATATCAAGTGCCGCATTAAATTTACTTGAAAGATTCTGGAAAGCAATCCAAGCGGTGAGCTCTACGATCTGTTCTTCAGAAAAGGATTGACTCAAACGCCGAAAAAGAACGTCATTCACACGTTGGGTTGAATCCGTCATTGCCTCAGCGTAGGCCAAAGCAGCTCGCTCTGATTCTGAAAAGTTAGAATTTGATTCGTAATCAGCCAATATACCCAGCATTTCAAATGTTACCGCTTGATGTTGTAAGACTGAGGTACTGATATCCATACAAAATGCACAAGCATTGATTTGTGCAATCCGATTTGAAACCAATGCCCGTAATCGTCGATTCAACGGAGATTGCTTACGATCTAAGCAGCGATAAAAAACTTGTAGGCCATACAGCAATTTCGGTGAACGCCCCCAATACCAAGCTGGCTCAAGCGTTACACCATATTTCAGTTTCTGTGCCCAAAAAATTAAGCGGGCTAACAATGGATACTGATTAATGGCTTTTCTAGTGACTCGCGACATGTAATTAGGCCTCTCTTCTGTTCTTGCGTGATTTCCATTCGATCACTTAATCTTTAGGGTTTTATCCTAGCTTTTTCCAATCTCCCTGAACATGTATTTTTAACGCCTTATTCAGTCGCGATTCAGATAGATGGGCGTAGAGTAATCTCCATCAATCATTCATCTAAACTGAATCAAACTGAGAGGAGCAGCAAAATGAATCCGTTCAGCGTAGATCATATCTCTTGCAGTAACAAGCAAGATTATTTTAACCGATATCCAATGGTTAAAAGCATAGTAACAGCATATGCATGCTTACATCGCTGCATTGCACTACTATTTTTATTGGGGTTGATATACCTAGGCGGTTGCAAAACAGTCCCATTACAGGATCGTAATTATGCTGATTCAGGTGGATTTTGGGAGCAAAATTCGGACACCCAAGCACGTTTCCGTCATCAAGTCTATGATAAAGATGATGAGATCGGGGTGTTGTATACTTCGGGTCGCAATACATTGCTAAACGGAACCTCAATTAACCTTCATTCTGATATCGAAAATCATTCATTTATCAGTAGCGGACTACATAGCGCTGCTCGGATTGAATTCAAAGGTGATGATGAGGGTGATGATGATGCGTGTGTGATTACCGTTGATCGATTTAAATGGGGGGATGCCTACGCAGATGCTTATGATTGCTGGTATCACATAAAAACACCCCATGCTCTGTTAAAAGCTAAAAATGCTACTCTACATATTGACGTAACTTCAACGGAAACGGAAGTTATCGTCATTAGCGGTGCTATCAAAGTTTTTACCCATGGAGAACCGGTACAATCCATTGACGTCAATAGCAACCAAGAAGTCATTATATCGCATCAAACTATCCATCGCCCTCTTGCTATTTCTTCAGATGAAATTTGGCAAAAAATCCAGTGGCGTACGAATTTTCAATTGTACAAGACAGTAATTGATTGGAGAATGGTAGCCCAAACTGCTGTCACTGTAGGCATGGTTGCAGCAATTATCGCAGCTCGTATTCTCGGGGGAGGTGGTCGATTAAATGGGTATAGACGACCCCATGGGCTTGGCAGATTCTAGACAATTTAGCAAATATCTATCGATTGCCATTGATGATTCTCAGTAAGTTGTACGATGCCGGTAGCTTTTCCGAGTAATAGTGGGTAAATCCTATTTCGCCACTGAAGCGGTACATTGCTAACATCCGATGAATGGGCATCAAAATGGAGCTGCTCAATATGATCGTGCTGTTGCCCTTTAACGGTAAAGCCCTGTTGGCTTAATTGATGGAAGGTATGTTCCAACTCTTGATCACCCGCTAACACCAATCGATGGATATTGGATTGCAACCAAGCTACGTTGTCTGCAGTATATCCAATCAGGGTGTAGTCCAGTTGATTGGCGATACAAAATGCTAAAATTCGCATACACTTCTGACACGTGCCGCATGGGAGTATTTTGCCATTTTTGAAATGGGCATGATGGCAGGAAGTCTGTAATTTAAATAATTCAGGATAATCTAGCGCTAGCGTTTTTTGCACTTGATAGCCAGTGATAGTGCGAACTGGCGCCCATTGTTTGATACCGTACCCTGCGGATTCAAACCATTCGGTCATATAACGATCAAATGCCTGACTCTGATCGTAGATTCCGGGAAAAAATTCGACATCATTGATCTTATGGCGCTCAGTCAAAATTTTAGTAGGTTCGACATATTCATTACCAACGCAAACATGACCAATCCTTAATTTTTCCATGAGTGGCAACGAAGCAAATACATAATGCGCAAACGTAAAAAAATGCAGCGGATCAGTAATGGATTTGATACCACGTATATTATTCTCGACGACCGGTGAATTTCTCACCATAAACGCATACAGCCGATCAATATTTGACCAAATACGTTTAGTCTTAGCATCAGTTTGCTTGAATGATCGATAAGCTGTAAGCGCTGTTCGCCAATGACCACCAGATTCATTGATATAAATGGGATAAACATCCATACCTGCTTTATTGAGTAGGCCATAGCAAAGTAGGCTCTCTTTTCCGCCCGAAGAAAGAACCACGATCTTATCGGGATCAGCTGGATAATTAGCAATATCATGGCCGATACCCGCTGTGAATTGCGCTTGGCACATAGCATTGGAAAGTTTTACATCAGCTTGCTTGGCGATAAAGGCAGGTTTGATAAAAAGTGGATCGTGATAAAAGCGGCTTACAAAAATTTCGATACTCATCTTCTTGAGCATCTCATCGAAGAAACTGTATTCTTTTGGTCCTAGATCAAACTCGAAGCAAATTTCTTTAGCAAAAAGTCCATGGTTGATAGCTGGAATACCCGATGTCAAATTGGCATAGCGCTGCGCGTTATCTCCCTCGATACTTTCTTCATATTTGTGCCGAAGTTCGCAAGTAATAGATTTACCTTTGCGAACAAGGATATAGTTGGTGTAAAAACAATCCTTCGAAACTTTGGGTTTTTCGACAATGATTTTATCGAAATGAACAAGCGGTTCCATACTAGGAATAAATACCTAATCGTAAGTAGAAATAAAGATTCTACTGAATCACTTGTTAAGTCATTGTGTAGATAACTTCGAAAATTGAATTTAGCTTTGTTAGCAGGTTAATAAAGGGGTGTATTTAGAAATCTATTATCACGTTGAACCTGACTATTTGGCTACAGAAAACCTAAGATGATCAATTCGTTAAGTTATCCGTAGCCACCTTATGCTCAGATAGGAGTAATTAGTCTTTTTCTAAATCTTTTAATAATTTTTTAGCATCGTCAATTTTGGAGAACGCTTTCCCTGAAGCTAATAAGTGCTCTAACTCTTGGCGTGCTGCACCTTTATCACCAGATTTTTGTAAACCTACTGCAAGGTGATAGCGTATTTCTGCTGCCTCAGGCGCAAGTGAAACTGCTTTCTGTAAAAGAGAGACTGCGCGTGCTATTTCTCCTTTTTCTACGAGAATCCAACCTAATGTATCGAGAATCGCAGGACTCTCAGGCGCGTTTTTATAGGCTTTCTCCGCATAGTCTAATGCAGAAGGATCTTTTATCTGCTGATAAGTCCAAGCAAGATTATTGAGGATAATTGGGTTATCAGGATTTTGTTCCGATGCCATTTGGAATTGTTTAATCGCCGCATCAAACTGTTTCTTTTCTAAATGAACTCCGCCTAAGAATAAACGCGTGGAAGCATCAGTAGGATGTTGTTCAAGCCACTTCGTGATACGTTCATTCGCTTGTTTTTCTTTTCCACCTTGACTCAACGCTGCATATTGCTTAATCATCAATTGACTCGATTGATTGAGCGAAAAAGCTTTTTCGTATGCGCCGATTGCTTGCGCTGCTTTCTTCTGACTCATCAAAAGATCGCCTTCTAATTCAAAGCCAACAGGTAGTTTTGCATGTTGTTTCTGGATCGCCTTAGCAATTTTCATCGCTTCATCAGGCTTGTTATTCTGAATTTCAAGCCGAGCTTGTAGTAGATTTGCTTCCAGATAATCGGGCTTCAACGCAATTGCTTTTTTGACTGCTTCAGCAGCAGCTTTCTGGTTTTGTAGTAATGCTTGCACATTCGCAAGTTGAAATTGTGCAGCTGCTGAGTCTGGTAATCTAGCTGCTAGTTTTTGATAGTTTTCAAGCGCAGCTACCCTATCATTAACTGCAAGTTGAGCTTGCGCAAGCAATTCCACTACGCTCAAGTTATCGGGGTAACTCCCTTGAAGTTTTTTTGCAAGACTCAAAGCTTTATTTCCCTCCTGCAACCGCACATAAAGCGCTCCTAATTGCAATGCGGGCTGGAGTTCATTGGGGTTTTCGTTACTTGCACGCTCAAACCATGTGATCGCTTCATTCTTGTTATTTTGTGTCAGCGCGATCCCTGCTAGGGCATGCATGGCTTGAATATGTTTTTTGTCTCGCTTTAACACATCTTCAAAACGATTTTTAGCGCGTTCTAGATTATTTTCTTGTACATCCAATCTAGCAAGGTTAGAAATAGCAGGAAAATAATCTTGTTGCAATGCAAGTGCCTTCTCAAAGCTAGCGCGTGCTTTTGCTAAATCTTGCATTCCCACATAAATACTCCCTTTAAGATTCTGAACCAAAGGGCTATCTACTTGCTCCTTCTCAAGTTCTTCTGCTGCTTTTAAAGCTTTGCTGAAATCTTTTGTCTGCAAATGAGTCATAACGAGTAATACACCTGCACGCGGTGATTGCTCATCCAAATTCGCAGCCGCTTCTAGTTCAGCAATCGCACTTTCACGATCACCTTGGCCTAGCTTACTCAAAGCAAGCGCAGTATGAAGTGCAGCACTTTCTGGAAGCAACGCATTCGCTTTTTCAAAAAACTCAGTTGCCTTATCAAAATCTTTACTTTGCATATAACTTTCACCAGCCAATGCTAATAGCTGAGGATCTTGCTGCGCTGATTTGAGTGCAGGTGTCAATAAGTCGATAGCTTGCTTTGCTGCATGATTCTTTAGCAAGATAGACGCTTTTAGTTTAATTGCATAAAGATTATTAGGAATTACTTTTAGATATTGATTAACGAGTTGTTCAGCTTGCAATACTGACCCTAAGGCAAAGTGAGAAGCCGCAGCAATTAGCACGCTCGGCATATGGTTCGGGGCTGAACTTAAAATCTTTTGTAAGGCATCAAGTGCAACTGCATGTTTTCCTTGGGTGAAATCGAGCAACGCTTGATTAAATGCGATCAGTAAATTTCCCGGTGCTATTTTGCTAGCTGTATTCAAATCTTGCTGAGCGGAATCAAATTTTCCTAAACCGATTAAAACCGAGGCACGGTTAACATACCCAGTAACCTGATCAGGCCTAGCTTTGATTGCCTGACCATATACGTCGAGCGCCAGATCATTTTTACCTTGTGCCCGTAACAGGTCGCCCTTAAAAATTAAAGCATTCGTGTTATCAGGAAATTTTGTCGTCACCTCTTCTAGAAAACGCATCGCAGTTTCGACATCTTTTTGTGAAAGCGCATGTCGAGCAAGCCCAATAAATGCATCCGGAAAGTCCGGCTTGTCTTGAAGTGCTTGATCAAATAACTCTTTAGCTTCTTGAAATCTGCCAAGTCCCAATAAAGCATTACCTCTAAGTGTCAGAATTTCAGCAAAATCAACATTTTCTGGCAGTGTCTCGGTTTTATCTAATACTTGCTGAAACTCGCCTAAACTGAGGAGCGCTTGCCCCAAATCAGGAAGTACTCTCGCAGGATCCATGCCTAAACTAAGTGCACGGCTCAATTCTTTCTCTGCTGAGCGAACATCACCAGTCCGATTGTAAATAGCGCCTAAAAGGTGGCGTGCTTCACGATCATCTGGCTTTTGCTGTAATGCATTCTTGAGCTGGATAATAGCGGCCTTATCATCCCCTTTTTCATGATATTGTTTTGCTTCTGAAATAAGCGCGTCTGCATCTTTGGCTTTACCACAAGCAGTAATCGTTGTAAGTATCAATAAAATTAAAACAAGAACTGTTGTAAATTTTTTTTTCGTGGTACCTTTATAATAATTAGTTATTGCCATTACTTAATCTCCCTAATCAATAAATTAGACAGCCAATTCGATAGAAAAACCCATTCTAATCAGTTAATTCAATTCCCAAGATCAGTTTTCTCATTAGTCAAGTCTATACCTTTTTTGAATTTATACCATAAGTATATGATATAGATTTTCTAAAATAGCGCATCTTTGTTGTGTTGTTGCACGAGCTAACTTGGATGATTCCATGTAATCTATAGCACAAATGAGAAACTAATAGGGTTAAGAAACAAAAGCTTTTTGAATAATTAGCGAATAAAAGGAAATGTTTATGGATACAGTAGCTGTTGTAGGATTGGGATACGTTGGATTACCGTTAGCCGTTGAGTTTGGAAAAAAACGTAATACCATTGGTTTTGATCTTTCAACCAGTAAAATTGAGAGCTATAAGCGTTATATCGACCCAACAGATGAGGTATCTACCGCTGATCTAAAAGCAGCAACACAATTAACTGTTACGGCCGATCCAACTGAATTATCTAAAGCAGATTATATTATCGTAGCTGTTCCGACCCCAGTTGATCAAGCTCATCAACCTGATTTTTCTGCACTGATCGGTGCGAGTGAAATAGTAGGTCGCAATATGAAGCGCGGCGCAATCGTCATTTATGAATCAACGGTTTACCCTGGTGCAACCGAAGAAGTTTGCATTCCCGCAATAGAAAAATATTCTAGCTTGCAATGGAAAAAAGATTTTTTTGTAGGATATTCACCGGAACGCATTAATCCAGGGGATAAGCAACATACCCTTACAACCATTACAAAGGTCGTGTCTGGAGATAGCCCAGAAACGTCAGAAAAGGTAGCGCACCTCTATGAATCAGTGATAACTGCCGGCGTCTATCGAGCTTCAAGTATTAAAGTTGCTGAAGCTGCGAAAGTTATCGAAAATACCCAACGTGATTTAAATATCGCGCTCATGAATGAGCTCGCAATCATTTTTGACAAATTGGGAATTGATACATTAGAAATCCTCCAAGCTGCAGGAACCAAATGGAACTTTTTACCTTTCAGACCTGGCCTAGTTGGAGGACATTGTATTGGGGTCGATCCATATTATCTTACCCATAAAGCCGAGATGGTCGGCTATATTCCGCAAGTTATTTTGGCGGGACGACGCATTAACGACAATATGGCTAAATTCATCGCAGAGCAAACGATCAAACAAATTATTAAAGCTGGCTTTAATGTTAAAGGCGCTAAAGTAATCGTGTTGGGGTTAACTTTCAAGGAAAATTGCCCTGATTTACGAAATTCTAAAGTAGCAGACGTCATATCAGAGCTTAAAGATTATGGAGTTGATGTCTATGTTCATGATCCCATAGCTGAGGCCAAAGAGGCTGAGCACGAATATGGTGTAACCCTGCAATCTTGGGAAAATCTCCCCAAAGCCCATGCGATAGTAGCTGCTGTCTCGCATCGAGATTTCATTCAGAAACCATTAGCCGAAATTTGCTTAAAACTTGTTGATAAAGGATGCTTTATTGACGTCAAATCACAGTTTAACGAAAGCGAATTATGTAAAGCAGGATTAAGTGTCTGGCGTCTATAACTCGGTATTCCCAATATGACTCGGTATCAAATTATTCAGCAAACACTGAGCACCAGGCCCTATCGCTGGTTAGTCACTGGCGTAGCTGGTTTTATTGGATCTAATTTACTGGAAGCGTTATTAAAGCTTAACCAAGAAGTTGTTGGTCTCGATAATTTTTCAACCGGCTACCAGCATAACCTCGATCAAGTCAAAGCCGCGGTTAGCCCAACAATCTGGGCTAATTTTACGTTTCATCGCGGTGATATTCGATCATTGCAAGACTGCCAAAAAGCTTGCGAGAATATCGATTTTGTATTGCATCATGCCGCATTAGGCTCAGTACCACGTTCAATTGAAGATCCTATCCAAACCAACGAAAGCAATATCTCAGGTTTTATAAACATGTTAGTTGCTGCTCGTGACGCAAACGTCAAACGGTTTGTCTATGCCGCTTCCAGTTCTACCTATGGAGACCATCCCGATTTGCCAAAAATTGAATCTGTAATCGGGCGCCCGCTGTCTCCCTATGCTGTCACCAAATATGTCAATGAACTTTACGCTGATGTTTTTGCACGATGCTATGGCATCCAATCCATTGGTCTGCGCTACTTCAATATATTTGGTCCTCGACAAGATCCTAATGGTGCCTATGCAGCGGTAATTCCACAGTGGATTGCTGCGTTGATTCAGAACAAAACACTTAAAATTAACGGGGATGGCGAAACAAGCCGTGATTTCTGCTTTGTCGAAAATGTAATCCAAGCCAACCTTCTCTCAGCATTGGCTGAAGAATCGGCAGCCATTAATCAGGTCTATAACATTGCGTTAAATGAGCGTACAAGCTTGAATCAGCTTTATTCAATGATGCGTAAGTTATTGATTAACAAATTTCCCCATCTACAAAATCATCAGCCGATTTATGTTGATTTTCGCCAGGGTGATGTACGACATTCGCAGGCAGATATATCAAAAGCTATGAACTTGCTGGGCTATGCACCCACACATCGAATTGATAAAGGTTTGGAAGAAGCGATGGATTGGTATATCGAAAATCTTTCCTAATTCTATTGATCAATAAGCTAAATTGTACTAGCTTAGATCAAATTTATGAATGAAATCTTATCTTCTGATCAACGGATCGCTTAGAAAATTTCTTCCGATGTATATCCTGTAGAATGTTTAGTTCTAATATAACTTCATAAGGAAATCCCCCTCTATTACGTTCTTTCTCAACAAGCACTAATTTCTCAATGAACACAAAAAATTCATCATATCCCCAAAGTAATTTTATCTGCTCCGCGATTCTCTGATAATTCTTATCAAGAATTGATTCTTTATCACCTAAATAAGTATTAAATTCAGTGATCGTACTTTTTAGTGTCATTTACCACTATCTCCTTCCATTTTTTCTCAATTCGCTTCTAATCTTTATTTAAAAATAGGCCTATTGATGAAAAAAACAATGTATCTTTGAAAATATCGGCAAATACAACTACAAAGTTAAAATGCTGAGTAATTTAGTTGAATAGGACTGAGCATTTAATAATCTAACTTAAGATTACTTAAGTTCATAACCTTATCAAGGTCTTAGTACTACCCAGTCCTAATTAAATTACAATAACATGCGTCTAACTAAAGAATCTCCCATGCAAAGGTTTAATTCTATCGTTCAACTTTAGTCGGCTTGTCGTCTTAAGAAAGCAGGAATATCCAGTGGATCGACCCCTGATTGCTGCATAGCAGCCACAGTAGCATTATTTCTTCTTCCCGTCCGCATTACGGCCGGTTCATCAAACGGTGAAAGTGCTCTATCATCGGTACCGGTTCTTGTATGAATAACCGTTAGAGGTCTTGACTGTGATTGAGTAACGCTACCCAATCCTGTCGCAACCAGTGTCACGCGAAGTGTATCTTGCATCGCTTCATCGATAACGGTACCTACGATAACGGTAGCATCTTCTGCAGTAAGTTCTTTAATGGTATTCATGACTTCATGAACTTCTCGCATTTTCATACCAGAGCTTGCAGTAATATTTACCAGCACACCACGAGCACCTGATAACGTAATTTCCTCTAATAAAGGACTAGCAACGGCTTGTTCAGCTGCCATACGCGCACGATCTACCCCACTTGCAATCGCAGAGCCCATCATAGCCATTCCCATTTCTGACATTACGGTTTTAACATCAGCAAAATCCACATTAACAAGACCAGGGCAATTAATTACTTCGGCGATACCTGCTACAGCACCATAAAGCACGTCATTAGCCGCTTTGAAGGCATCAAGCATACTGATATCGTTACCGAGTACCATCATCAGCTTATCGTTAGGAATCACAATCAATGAATCAACATGCTGCGATAATGCTTCCATCCCAGCTTGAGCTGTTTTCAAGCGCTTACCCTCAAAAGAAAAAGGCTTACTGACAACAGCTACAGTAAGTATACCCATCTCTTTTGCAATTTGCGCTACGACTGGCGCTGCACCAGTGCCAGTCCCACCTCCCATTCCTGCGGTAATAAACAACATATCAGCGCCCTGGATAAGTTCTGCTATGCGGTCACGGTCCTCAAGCGCTGCTTCGCGACCGATATCAGGATTTGCACCTGCCCCCAGACCTCTTGTAATTCCTGAACCAAGCTGCAGCAAAACTGGTGCACGATTTCCTTTAAGGGCTTGAGCATCTGTATTAAGGCAAATGAACTCAACACCTTTAGTCGCATTCTGAATCATGTGGTCAACCGCATTCCCTCCGCATCCTCCAACACCAACTACTTTAATGACCGCTTCCTGACCTTCAGAATTCATGATTTCATACATAACACCTCTCCTTTGCATGGTAAATTTCAAATAACTACGCTTCTACACAACGCATACAACCCAAAATTTTTTGGTCAGAAATTTTTCTGAAACCAACCTTTCATTCGTGCAAATACTTGCTTAGCTGAGCCACCTTTCAAATGATTATGGTGATGACGCTGCTCATCTATACCTGCCATGATTAAACCAATACCGGTCGAGTAGCGAGGAGTTTTGACCACTTCCTCCAACCCTCCTGAATACTTTGGTAGGCCTAGCCTAACCGGCATATGAAATATTTCTTCCCCGAGCTCAACCATTCCCTGCAATGAGCTCGTCCCCCCCGTAATTACAATTCCTGATGAAAGTAATTGTTCAAACCCACTTCTGCGCAGCTCAGCTTGGATTAACAAATAAAGCTCTTCTACTCGCGGTTCTATCACCTCAGCAAGTGTTTGCTTAGAAAGCTGGCGCGCACCTCGATTTCCTACATCAGGAACCTCAATCATTTCACGCACGTCAGCAAGACCACGGAGCGCACACCCATACCGACATTTGATATCTTCAGCATCTTTGGTCGGTGTCCGCAGTGCCATCGCTATATCATTAGTAATTTGGTCTCCGGCGATCGGAATAACCGAAGTATGTCGAATTGCACCATTGGTGAATACCGCGATATCAGTAGTTCCCCCTCCAATATCAACGAGACAAACCCCTAAATCTTTTTCATCATCGGATAATACTGCTATTGCCGAAGCAAGGGGTTGCAAAATAAGATCACGAACTTCTAACCCACAGCGATGTACACATTTAATAATATTCTGGGCAGCTGACACAGCCCCCGTCACAATATGCACCTTAACCTCAAGCCGTATCCCACTCATCCCAATGGGTTCTCGCACATCTTCCTGTCCATCAACAATAAATTCTTGATTTAGAATATGAAGTATTTGCTGATCAGCTGGAATATTGACTGCTTTGGCCGTTTCCATTACTTTCTCTACATCGAAAGCAGTCACTTCCTTATCTTTGATCGCAACCATGCCATGTGAATTAAAACCACGAATATGACTTCCCGCGATACCCGTGTAAACTTCACTTATCTTACAATCTGCCATGAGTTCCACTTCTTCAAGCGCACGCTGTATCGCACTGACTGTCGTTTCAATATTGACCACGACACCCTTCTTAAGCCCCCGCGAAGGATAACTCCCTAATCCTACAATTTCAAAACCGCCCTCTGGTCTAATTTCAGCGACAATAGCAACGATTTTAGAGGTACCAATATCAAGACCAACAATCAAATCTCTCTCAACTTTGGGCTTATTCATTTATCAATCCGCCTTTTTTCATGATTTTCTTCGAGATATTGGTTTTGGCGAAGTACTAGCTGGAATTACTTCGTCCATTCGCACTGCAAAACCACTTGGATAGCGTAGATCGACATAATCTAAGGGAATAGATTGATTCAAATTCACAATATTATTTTTATAAACTGAGATATACCGTTCTAAGCGGGATTTGATTTTCTTACGCCCTAACTTCAACAAAGTACCATTATCTAATCGAATAAACCACGCATATCTAGGAGAAAGCGAGATCTCTGCCACGTGTTGATTAATCGGGCTGAGCGTCCTATTCATAATTTTATATTGTTCAGCAATCAACGCGGCACTTTCTTCAGTTGGTCCCCTAAATACAGGTAAAGCTTTATCTGACGGAGCGCGAAATATCTCTCCTTGAAGATTAACCAAAGCAGTATCTCCCCAGTATGCCAATGCACTATGCTCTTCTAGTATAACTTTGATTCCTAATGGCCAATTACGCTGCACCTTTGCTACTCTCACCCAAGGCAACTCTTGAAAAGCATTCTTTACCCGATTCAAATCGACAGTAAAAAAATTCCCTATCACTGCATCACCAACAACACGTTGAATCTGTTGTCGGTTGATATGTTGTAATGCCAACTTATCTGATTGATCCGTATTACTTACACTTTCAATTCTTATTTCTTTGAGATCGAATAGCGGTAATTTTACCATGCTTGAGACAAGGAAATAAGCAACAGATAACACAACTCCAGTTAGAATCAAGTTAGCCAGCAAATTCAATGCCTTGTGATTATTCCACATGGGTAAGTGCTAAAATTTGAACCACTAACTGATCAAACGATATACCCGCAGCTCGCGCAGCCATTGGAACTAAACTATGATCAGTCATACCAGGAGATGTATTGGCCTCGAGAAAAAAGGGACGATGATCGTGGTCAAGTATTACATCAACTCTACTCCAACCATAACAGCCCAAAATAGTATGTGCCTGTAATGCTTGGCGCTGTATTTGTTCGGCTAGATCATCTGGCAATCCGCTGGGACAATAATAGCGCGTATCATTTGACAAATATTTAGCTTGATAATCATACAAATCGCCAGACACCTCGATTCTTACAAGTGGTAATGGCTTATTTCCTAAAATTGCAGCTGTTAATTCTTTCCCTTCGATAAATTGTTCAGCCAATACAATAGAATCGTGATTTAGCGCCAGCTGGCAAGCCTCATTAAATGCCTGGTGTGTTTTAATCTTACTTAAACCAATTGTCGATCCTTCTCTAGCAGGTTTTATGATAAGGGGTAAGCCAAGGGTGTCAATCACTTCCTCAGCCGCCTTTTGTCCATCTAGAATTAAGAATCGTGGAGTACTAATACCAACCGCTTGCCAAATTAATTTAGTCCGCCATTTATCCATTGCTAAAGCACTAGCTAGTACACCACTTCCGGTATAAGGAATTCCTAATAGTTCTAGCGCACCTTGGATCGAACCATCTTCACCAAAGCGACCATGAAGCGCGATGAATGCGCGATCGAATCCTTGACGTACTAATTCCTCTAGCGATTGTTCACTGGGATCAAATGGATGGGCATCAATCCCCTGTCGGATAAGCGCATTGAGCACCGCCTCACCACTTCTAAGGGAAACTTCTCTCTCTGCTGAACGCCCGCCCAGCAATACGGCAACTTTTCCAAAATTAACTGTATTCATTGGGTTATCACCTTAGTATTACCAATGATTCTGACTTCCTGAGTCAAACTAACACCAGTTTGCTCTCTAACGCGATGACGGACTTCAGTGATAATTGTCTCAATATCAGCAGCTGTGGCATTTCCCGTATTGATAATGAAATTAGCGTGCTTAGTTGATATCATTGCACCGCCAATCTGCAATCCTTTCAGGTTGGAAAATTCGATCAAACGCGCCGCATAATCTCCGGCTGGATTTCGAAAAACAGAACCGGCATTAGGGTAATTAAGCGGTTGAGCTGCAATCCGTGCAGTTAATAGCTCCTTTATTTTTTGCTTGGAAACACTACCATCACCTCTAGCCAATTTAAACCAAGCACCAGCAAACCACTCTTCATCTCCTTGTTTATTGTCATTCGATTTTCTGATCACAGAACGATACCCGATTTGATAATCATCAATATTTTTTTCTATGATGTTTCCTGAGCGCTCAATAACTTGAACGCGTTCAACGATATTCCAGGTTTCACCACCATAGCAGCCAGCATTCATAGCAAGTGCTCCTCCCACCGTTCCCGGGATTCCTGCTAAAAACTCAGCCCCGACTAAATTACTCATGCCCATGAATCGAGCCAATTTAGCACAAGATACACCGGCCCCTGCAAAAACACTCCCCCCAATACCATCCGTGTGGCTAATAAACAAATCATTCAATCTTGCGTGCAATCCCACAATTACTCCATCAAACCCACCATCCCGAACCAGCAGATTACTTCCCAAACCAATCATATAGAGAGGTATTTTTTCAGGAAGCAGCGACAAGAATCGTGATAAATCATTGCGATCTTGGGGAATATAAAAATACCTCGCAGTACCACCTGCCCGCCATGAAACATGCTTTCCCATTGGCTCGTTGATTTTCAGTTGACCTCTCAGCTGACCCAAATCGACAATATCCTGCTCAATCGAATTATCAAAATCAAATAGATCCATAACCGCTGCATTCAATTGCATTAAAACCTCTTACCAAAATACACGGAAAGTTTTTATTCCTCGATTATCCAATCGCAACCAACTTTTTTGCAGCTTTTGACACCCATGCAGCAACCTTTCCAATTGAGCCTGCTCCCATAATAAGCACAACATCTCTATCTTCAACAATCCCATGAATTACACTGGGTAACTCATCTGGCATCTCCACATAGATGGGTTCTAATTTTCCTAAAACACGAATCGCCCGAGTTAATGATTTACTGTCTGCCGCAACGATCGGCTCTTCCCCTGCGGCATATACTTCTGTGAGCAACAAAATATCTGCTGTGGATAATACCTTAACAAAATCCTCAAACACATCACGTGTACGTGTATAGCGATGGGGTTGAAATGCCAATATGAGCCTCCTCCCTGGAAAAGCGCCTCGGGCCGCTGAGATTGTCGCAGCGATTTCAGCAGGATGATGGCCATAGTCGTCAATTAAGGTAAAACTTCCTTTACCGGGGATTTTAATATCGCCATAACGTTGGAATCGCCGCTCAACTCCTCCAAAAGTTGCAAGCGCTCGAACGATAGCAGCATCAGGCACACCGATTTCATTAGCAATGGTAATTGCAGCAAGCGCATTCTGCACATTATGTAACCCTGGTAAATTTAACGTAATATCAAGCTGGCGCGCGGTTCCATTAACACCAATATTTACTCGAAAACACATTCTGCCATTGTCGTGTTGAACTGAAGATGCGCTGACTTGTGCATCTGGTGATAAACCATAGGTTGTAATTGGTTTCGTTATATTGGGAAGAATTTCACGAATGTTTTGATCGTCAATACATAGTACAGCCATACCGTAAAAAGGGAGATGCTCAATAAATTCCACAAACGTTTGCTTGAGCCTTGCAAAATCATGGCCATACGTGGACATATGATCTGCATCGATATTCGTTACAACTGTTAAGATGGGTTGCAAATATAAAAATGAAGCATCAGATTCATCTGCTTCCACGACAATGAATTCACCTTTGCCCAGCTTAGCATGACTGCCTGCAGCTTCAAGCTTTCCGCCTATAACAAAGGTAGGGTCATATCCAGCTTCTGCCAGAATACTCGCAACTAAACTTGTCGTCGTTGTTTTTCCATGTGTTCCTGCAATGGCTATTCCTTGTCGCAAACGCAGCAATTCTGCAAGCATCATCGCTCTCGGTACAACCGGTATATGGCGCTCACGCGCTGCGATAATTTCAGGGTTATCTGCTTTAACAGCCGTTGAGGTTACGACCACATCAACATTTGCCACATTTTCTTTGTCGTGCTCATAGTAAATCAAAGCGCCTAATTTCTGTAAGCGTTCAGTCGTCATGTTTTCCATTAGGTCAGAGCCGCTTATCTTGTAACCTAAGTTAATTAACACCTCAGCAATACCACCCATACCGGCGCCACCAATTCCAACAAAATGAACAGATTTCACCTTATGTTTCATTGTTCGTTTTCTCCATTGCGATACATACTTGCGCAACTTGTTGCGCAGAATTGAAATTTGCCAAATTTCGTGCAATTTTTGCCATATCAAGCAACTGCGCTCGAGTCAATTCCATTATTTTGTCGGCTAAACTATCAGCGTTCAATTCATGCTGTGGTAGCAACACTGCCGCACCAGGTTTGGAAAGATATTCAGCATTTGCCGTTTGATGATCATCAACTGCATAAGGAAAAGGTATTAAAATGCTTGCAACACCAGCTGCTGCTAATTCAGTAATCGTTAGCGCACCAGCTCGACAAATAACTAAATCACACTCGGCATAACTGGCTGCCATATCATCAATAAAATCGATTAACTGCCCTTCAACACCTTGCTCACGATAATTCTCTCTCAATTCATCGATATGCTGCCTACCTGCTTGATGTTGCACGATGGGACGTTTTGCTTCAGGTATACGACTAAGCGCCTGGGGTATTACTTTATTCAATACACTCGCTCCCAAGCTGCCCCCAATGACCAAAATCTTTATAGGGCCAGTGCGATCTAAGAATCGTTGCTCAGGCAAAGGTAATTCTGAAATTTCACTTCGCACCGGATTTCCCGTGACAACAACACGATTATCTTTTTGAGGAAATGTACCGGGAAAACCTAATAAGATTTTATCAGCCACTCGAGCAAGGATTTTATTTGTTAACCCAGCAATCGCATTCTGTTCATGAATGACTAGGGGTTTATTCAAGAGAACTGCCATTAATCCGCCCGGAAATGCGGGATAGCCTCCCATTCCCAATACAATACTCGGTTGATTGCGTATCAAAATTTTGATGCTTTGCCAGAAAGCGAGTAGCAATTTTCCTGGCAATAGCAACCAATCCATTATTCTTTTTCTTCTAATACCAGAAAAATTAATATATTCGACAGGATAGCCATATTTAGGCACGAGTACTGCTTCCATTCCGTTTTGTGTCCCTAACCATACAACCCGCCACCCAAGTGAACGCATATAATCGGCCACGGCAATCCCAGGAAACACATGCCCTCCCGTACCCCCAGCCATGATCAACAGTGTATGTTTCACATTGACCTCTAACAAAAAACACGCTTTGCATCAGTCATACGGCCATTCCCCTAATTCTTTGGCGATTCTCGCTATCGATTCGCAACAAAATGGCTAATGCAATACAGCTCACTACGATGCTACTTCCACCGAAACTCATCAATGGCAACGTTAATCCTTTCGTTGGCAACACCCCCATATTAACCCCCATATTGATTAGCGCCTGGAGTCCTAGCCAGATTCCGATTCCTTGAGCAACCAAAGCCGAGAAATAGTTTTCCAGTGAAGCTGCTAAACGCCCAATTTGATAGGCCCTTATTAATAAGCAAGCAAATAACATCATTACAACCATTACGCCGATAAAACCTAATTCTTCGGCAAGTACCGCGAGTAAAAAGTCTGTATGCGCTTCAGGTAAGTAAAAAAGTTTCTCTACACTTCCACCCAATCCAACGCCAAACCATTCTCCTCGACCAAAAGCAATTAATGCATGGCTTAATTGATAACCTTTACCGAATGGATCAGCCCAAGGATCCATAAAGGCAATGATACGGTCCATCCGATAAGGTTCAAATAACACTAATAACACCAGACCGATTACCAAAATACTTGCCAATCCCGCAAATAGCTTAAGACTCATTCCTCCAAGGAACATGATAACCACTGCAATCGATGTAATGACGACAAAAGCACCATAATCAGGCTCGCGTAGTAACAATACACCGACTACCCCAATAACAAGCCATAAAGGTAAAAAACCTCTTCGAAGATCATTAAGATATAGGGATTTGCGTACTACATAATCTGATACATAAAGAATCATCAACAGCTTCATGAGTTCTGATGGCTGAAAATTGACGATAACGAGCGATATCCACCGTTGACTCCCATTAACTTCACGTCCGATTCCAGGAATCAGGACTAAAATGAGTAAGGCAACTCCACCTAAAAACAAATAGGGAACAAGCGTTCGCCACACTCGAGTAGGAATTTGAAATGCAATAGAACCTAATATCAAGCCGATGATGATATAGCTGGCATGTCGAGTTAAGTAATGAAAAGAACCTGCTTCCCCATACTCTGATTCAGCAATTGCGATGGATGCAGAATAAATCATAATTAAGCCGAGGCTTATCAATGCCAATACTGATCCAATGAGATAATAATCCGATGTGGCTGCAAATTTTTGTCGATTAATGGTTGGTTGGACAATCATAGGCTAGGGCTGCTCTCAACTAATGAAATACCTTTACTCTCTAATTCTTTAACCGCCACAGTAAAAACCTCGGCGCGATGAATATAATTTCTAAACATATCAAGACTTGCACAAGCTGGAGAAAGCAAAACCATATCGTTCGGTTTGGCCAATAAAAAGCTCAACCGCACCGCATCTTCCATCGTCGATACATGATGAATCGGTTTAGCAGCTCCTTTGATAGCCTGGCTTATTTTTTCTGCGTCTCGCCCCAATAGTACAAGCGCTCGAACGTATTGTTTAATGGGTTCAATTAAAGGTGAGAAATCCTGCCCTTTCCCATCCCCTCCCGCAATTAACACAATATTGCCTTTCATCCCATTTAATGCTGCGATGGCAGAACCGACATTGGTACTTTTAGAATCATCGTAATAATCAACCCCTTGTATGGTTGCAATTTTCTGCATCCGATGAGGCAATCCTCTAAATTTCAGTAAAGCATCGACTAAAGGTTCATGCGGTAACCCTACCGAACGACACAGTGCCAATGCTGCCAGCGCATTAGCCACATTATGCATGCCAGGAATTTTTAGCATATCTGCTTTCAGAAGCTGCCTTTTTCCCTCAACTAACCATAAAGCAGAACCAAACTCCAGCAAACCAAAATCGACGTCTCGGCTTGGTTTACTCAAACCGAAAGTCACTTGCTTTTTATCAGGCAACGCCATTGCAAGCACGTTTGGATCATCCCGATTAAGAATCTGCGTACTATGAGTGCCGCCAATAAAAATTCTTGCTTTTGCAGCAGCATAGTCATCTAGGCCATCATAGCGATCAAAATGGTCTTCGCTAATATTCAGTACAACTGCGCTATTAGCAAAAAGTGTTTGGGTCGTTTCAAGTTGGAAGCTGGATAATTCAAGTACCCAGCATTGCGGTAGTCCTTTGGTAGAAAGTCGCTGCAGTAAGACTTTTAATACAGCAGGTCCAATGTTTCCAGCGACTTCCACATCCCATCCAGCCGCTTTTACCATGTCACCCACCATGCTCGTTACAGTCGTTTTTCCATTGGAGCCTGTAATGGCAAGGATAATCGGTTTCGGTTGATTTAGCTGGTTCAGTGCTAGAGCAAATAACTCAATATCACCGAATACAGGGATATTACGCTTAATGGCTTCTTGCACAAAAGCTTCTGCTAGCGGAACTCCAGGGCTAATTGCGATCGCATCAATATTTTCTAGTAGCTTCAGGTCAAAATGACCAGAAAACCTTTTCTGATGAGGGATAAAATCATCCAAGAAATTTTGATTGGGTGGGCTAGCGCGACTATCGGCAAGCGATAAGTGCGCTCCTAAATATGAAAGCCATTTAACCATGGAGATTCCTGTCTCACCTGACCCCAGAACTAGAACCTTTTTTTCATGGAAAATCATCGTAATTTAAGCGTCGAGAGCCCTAATAGAACTAAAATTAAAGTAATAATCCAAAATCGAACAACAACCTGATTCTCCTTCCACCCTTTCAATTCAAAATGATGATGAATCGGGGCCATACGAAAAATTCTTTTACCTCGGAGCTTAAAAGAGGCTACTTGTAGCATGACCGACATAGCTTCTGCAACAAACACCCCGCCCATAATCACTAAAACAATCTCTTGGCGAACAATAACTGTAATCACACCTAGCGCGGCTCCAAGGGATAACGCTCCCACATCGCCCATAAAAACTTCAGCTGGGTAAGTGTTAAACCAAAGAAAAGCCAGGCCAGCACCCGCTAATGCTCCACAGAAAACTGCAAGCTCGCCCACATTCTGAATATAAGGAATACCCAGATATTTTGCAAAAACGATATGCCCTGTTACGTAGGCAAAGATAGCTAATGCACCACTGATCATGACAGTTGGCATAATAGCCAAGCCGTCCAATCCATCTGTCAAATTAACTGCGTTACTCGTTCCAACAATAACAAGATAAGTGAGCACGATAAAAGTAACCATTCCTAAAGGAATCGCAACCTCCTTAAAAAAGGGAACGATCATATTGGTTTGCTCAGGAGTGTCTGCAATCCAATAAAGATAGGCTGCAACGCAGCACGCGATTACGGATTGCCAGAAAAATTTAGCTGCGGCCGAAAGACCTTTAGAATTGCGATGCACGACCTTCCGATAATCATCCACCCAACCAATGACACCGAATCCCAATGTCGTCAGTAAAACGACCCAGATGTAAGGGTTCGTTAAATCCGCCCATAGTAATATGGTAATGACGATCGACGTCAAAATTAAAGCACCACCCATTGTTGGAGTGCCTGCTTTAACCAAATGAGACTGGGGCCCGTCTTCACGAATTGATTGCCCAATCTTGTAGGCTGTTAATTTACGTATCATTGCCGGTCCAATAACAAAAGATATCACCAATGCTGTCAATACAGCCAATACCGTCCGTAATGTTATATAGTTGAAAACATTAAAAACACGAACATCTTGTGCAATCCATTGAGCAATGAGTAACAGCATTTTTATCCTTATGTGATCTCCGTTTTGATCACGCGTATTTAACCTTTGTTAAGCAAGTCAATGTCACACTTCAAATCGCTGAATGACTCGCTCCATTTTCATAAAGCGAGAACCCTTAACTAGCATTGTGACATTGTGATCCAATAATTTTTCAGCTTCTTCTAATAACTCATCGATATTGGAAAAATGCATGGCTCCTTTTCCAAACCCTTCTGCCGCATTCACACTCAATTCACCCAGCGCAAGTAATTTTTCAATACCTGCTCGGCTTGCTTCCTCACCGATTTTCCGATGAAGATCAGCACCCCCAACACCAAGCTCACCCATATCACCCAACACGAATATTTTTCTTCCAGATAAATGTGCTAAAACTGAAAGTGCTGCACTAACGGATGCGGGATTTGCATTATAAGTATCATCAATCAAAGTTGCTTGATGCAATCCACTTTTTTTCTGCATACGACCTTTCACGCCACTAAATGCCGACAAACCTTCAATAATAACTTGCTCACTGACTCCAGCACCTAACGCTGCAGCAGCTGCAGCCAATGCATTCATTACATTATGTTGTCCGAGTACTTGTAGTTCGATCTCACTTTCTTCCTTTGGAAATTTTAAGATCCACTTATTACTCGATGCTAGCAGGTGGCAATCCGCTCTAATCTGAGCTTTTGCATTCATTCCAAAACTTATTATCTGGCGATTACCTGCTAGTTGATACCAAAGCTGTGCATATTTGTCATCTGCATTAATGATGGCTACGCCTGACTTATCTAAGCCCTGAAAAATTTCGCCCTTCGCATGCGCAACCAATTCAATCGAGCCTAATCCTTCGATATGGGCGGCACCGGCATTGGTAATCACTGCAATATCGGGTTTTGCTAACTGCGTTAAATAAGCAATTTCTCCGGCATGATTCATCCCCATTTCTACTACTGCATAAACGTGATGTTGTCGAAGTCTTAGTAAAGTAAGTGGGACGCCAATATCATTGTTAAGATTACCGATTGTCGCTAACACCTGATCAATCGAAGCATCGGTAGTAAAATTAGATTGACGGGAAGCCGCCTTAGTAAAAATAGACGCAATCATTTCTTTGACCGTCGTTTTTCCATTACTTCCTGTCACAGCCACCAATGGGAATGAAAATCGATCACGCCATTGAGACGCCAATTTCCCTAGCGCCAGTCGAGTATCAGCAACGTGTATCCATCCGAAATGTTGCGGCAATTTGGTTTTTTTGATCTCTCTTGCAACTAGGGCTGCAACGGCACCTCGCTCGATTGTGTCACCAATATAATCATGTCCATCAAATCGATCACCCGATAATGCCACAAACAAATCACCTGCTTTAATTTGACGGCTGTCAGTACTGACATCACCAAACACGAGGTCATCGCCATGCCAATCAGCATTCAGCATGCGAGCAGCCTCTTGAACAGTCATCATCTGCGTGCTCGCATTTTCATATTCGCTAAATCGTGAAGTACTTGTTGGGTAACTTCACGGTCGTCAAATGGCAATCGCTTACCTTTAATCTCTTGGTATGCTTCAGCGCCTTTTCCAGCAATTAGCACAATATCGTTCTTATGTGCATTATGAATCGCCTGATAAATTGCAGAAGCACGATCTTCTTCGATTATATAATTCTGGTATCGAGTACCGGCCACGATCTCATTGATAATATCGCGTGCCTCCTCGTTACGGGGATTATCACTGGTTACGATAACCTGATCCGCTAAACGCGTTACGATACCCCCAGCAATCGGTCTCTTACCCCGATCTCGATCCCCACCACATCCAAATACACAGATCAATCTAGCTTTTCTAGAATGAGGTTTTTGTTTTAAATGACTATTCACTAATGTCTCACGCAACCCAGTTAACACTTTTTCAAGGGCATCCGGTGTATGGGCATAATCGACAATCACCGTTGGCTGAGCTCCCCCACCAAATTTTTCCATTCTACCTGGGACGGGCTTTAAACGTGACAGGACTGCAACCGCATCCTGCAAATTAACACCGCTCGCTATGAGAGAAGCAATGACTGCTAATAGATTATTGGCATTAAATCGACTGAATAATGTAGTCTTGATATGCGCTTTCTCGTGCTCAAATTCAACATCAAATTCCAGACCATCAATGGTCGCTTGTAAATTATTGCCACTAAGTACTCGCAGATTTCCTTGATTTAGTTTTAAATCGATTGATTGGTTAAAACCATAACCGATAATTTGCAGATCCCTTTTTCCAATCTGCTGAACGAGTTCAATACCAAAAACATCATCGAGGTTCAATACTGCACATTTGAGATTTGGCCAGAAAAATAGTTTGGCTTTTGCCGCAGCATACTCATCCATATTTTTATGGTAATCCAAGTGATCTCGGGACAAATTAGTCAGCACAGCTACTGCGAACTCGCAACCATTGACACGCCCTTGAACGAGACCATGAGAAGATACCTCAATCGCTAAATTTTGCGCACCTTCTTTTAAACAACTTGCTAGCGTTTCCTGCAGCAAAACAGCATCAGGCGTTGTATTAGCAGTATATTTCAGATCCTGTAGGAAACCATTCCCTAACGTACCAATTACTGCTGTTTTTTTCCCAAGCATCGTCATTGCCTCAGCATACCAGTGACTACACGATGTTTTTCCATTAGTTCCAGTAAAACCAACGAGCCACAGGTGACGCGAAGGGTTCCCATACACTCGACTTGAGATCAACCCTGCCTTTTCTTTGAGATCTAATACCGCACAATTTGGGATAACCCACTCTGGATTCCATGAAAATTGCTGCTTCTCCCAAATTACAGCATTTGCACCTGCAGCAATCACTTTAGCTATATCAGAACGCGCATCATAACGATCCCCCGCATAAGCTAGAAAAGTATTTCCTGCTTTAATGTGACGATAATCAGTTACTAGTCGCTTAATTGGCACATTGAGCTCAGCAAGAATGCGATCTACAAGAAGCTCATCGGACTTCCATGAGATTAAAGAACTCATCCCTCCTCCTTAAATTTCACTGGCAAAGGAGAACTCACTATATTTCCTGGGGCATCACGAGGAACATTGAGTTGCCATAAAGCAGCTGCCATCACCTCACTGAAGAGCGGTGCAGCAACGGCACCTCCAAAATATTGGCCGGCAGATGGTTCATCGATCATGACAGCAACGACTAATCTTGGATTAGATACCGGCGCATAGCCTGCAAACGTCGAAATATATCGATCTGCAGCATAGCCTTTTTTGTTTTCGAGACGCTTATGCGCAGTCCCCGTCTTACCTGCTACTCGATAACCGCTCACCTGAGCTTTTAAACCGGTTCCTTTTGTTTGTACTGCGGCCTCTAGCATGCCACTCATCGCATTTGCCGTTTCAATGGACAAAACACGCTGACCAAGCACTGAAGAATGCCTTTTAAGCAAAGATATCGGTTTTAATTCACCTCCTGATGCAAAAATAGTATAGGCGCGAGCAAGCTGCATTAAATTAACCGAAATACCGTGGCCATAGGACATTGTAACTTGTTCAATCGGCTTCCATTTCTGATAGGGCCGCAATACCCCATTGACCTCCCCTGGAAATCCAGATCCGGTTGAAGTACCAAAACCAGATTGACTAAGCATTTCCCAAAATGTTTTGGGTGGAAGCATCAATGCAATTTTTGCAGTTCCTACATTACTTGACTCTTGAATCACTTGTGATACCGATAACGCCCCTTTATTTCGGACATCCCGAATCGTCGCTTTCCCTACCTTAAGAAAACCAGGTGCTGTTTCTAATAGCGAAGTCGGTTTGATTTTGCCGGTCTCCATGGCAATGGATACTGCAAAAGGCTTCAAAGTTGATCCCGGCTCGAATGTATCGACGAATGCACGGTTACGTAAGCTTTCCTTGCGGATAGAAGAACGTTGATTAGGATTATAGG
>WBZL01001376.1_pt1 | contig 25659 bp, 15 predicted proteins | sample 5204291 | NCBI WGS metagenome assembly WBZL01 (sample SAMN12344345, study PRJNA552823) | activated sludge metagenome | biome: Activated sludge suspended growth; feature: Nitrification reactor; material: Wastewater; isolation source: activated sludge from nitrification reactor of wastewater...
GTCGTTGATGTTGCCCGAGCCGCTCGCCGTGCAGGTGCCACCGCCCGCACCCACGCAGGTCCAGGTGCAGGTGAGGGAAGCCGGGAAGGTGTCCGCCACCGTGGCTCCCGTCGCGTTCGACGGCCCGGCGTTGGAAGCCGTGATGGTGTAGGTGACGGAGCCGCCTGCCGTGGCGGTGGTCACGCCGTCCGTCTTGGTGATGCCGAGGTTCGCCTGCGGGGTCAGGGTGTCGGTGTCGGTGGCGGAATCGTTCGCCGCGTTGGGGTCCCCGGCGAGGGTCACCGTCGCCGTGTTGCTCAGGCTCCCCGTGGCGCTGGCGGCGATGCCGCAGCTCGCCGTGTAGGTGACACTGGCGCCGGCCGGCAAGTTGACGGTGTCGTTGATGTTCCCTGCACCGCTCGCCGTGCAGGTGCCGCCGCCGGCTCCCACGCAGGTCCAGGTGCAGGTGAGCACGGCCGGGAAGGTGTCCGCCACGGTAGCGCCGGTCGCCGGCGTGGCGCTGGCATTGGAAGCAGTGATGGTGTAGTTGACGGAGCCACCCGGCACGGCCGTCGCCACGCCGTCGGTCTTGGTAATCCCGAGGTCGGCCACGACCGGAGCGGAGACGTTGATGCAGCCGGTCGCCGTCACGCTCTGGCCGTCCGGGTTGGTGATCGTCACGTTCTGCAGCCCGGCCGTCACTGCCGTGATGTTCAACGTCACCTGGGTGGGCGAGTTGTAGGTCACGCCGTTGACCGTGCCGTTGGTCATCGTTGCCGCGATGTGGTTGAAGGGCAGGGCCGGGGGCGGCAGGTTGGTGCCAGGGTCGAAGAAGCCAGAGCCGGCGCTGGAGGTGGCGTTGATCACCACGTTGCCGGTGGGGCCCGTGAAGCTGATCGGCGAGCCGGAGCAGGTCGGGGTCGCCGGCGCCGGCGCCAGCAGGCGCGCCACCCGCACGGCGTAGCTGTTGAGGGCCTGGTTGTACTCCTGGATCGTCCACACCGACATCTCGTCGAGAGGGTCGGTGACGGTGTAGGAGTAGTCGCCCCAGCGCCGGCCCGTGGAGCCTCCGGGGTCGCTCGCCGGGTTGTAGTTGGCCGTGGTGGTGCCGAAGGTGGTGGCCAGCACGGTCGGCGGGCCGTTCATCGTGCCCAAGGTGTCGCCCGCCAGGCGGCTGGAGAAGCCGGGCGTGGCGCCGATCGGGGTGCCGGCCACGCTGAAGCCGATCACCGAGTGGCCCTGGCCGGTGACCGTGATCGACGGGATCCAGTGCTGGCGGGCGGCGGCGAGCGTGGCGGCGTTGTCGTAGACCGTGCCGGACTGCACCAGAGTAGGGGTGGTCGTCAGGTTCTGGATCTCGTACCAGCGCGAGGCGTTGCGGGCCGCGGCAGTGGTGCTGGCCACCCCCGAGGCGTTGACGCGGAAGTTGTGCGTGGTCCACAGCCGGCCATTACGGATCGTGGTGGCGTAGAGGCGGTCGTCGAGCGAGTCGAGCCGCCCGTTGTTGCCGCCGGTGTTGCCGGCATGGGTCACCGGGTTGGGGAAGGTGGTCGTCGGCACCGTCAGGCTGATGTTGGCGGAGATTGTGGGAGTCGTCGTCCCCGGGTTGCTCACCCGCCGGAACATCAGGGTGCTGAAAGTGGCGTTGTCCGGCCCCACGAAATAGCCCTCGGTCGCTCCCAGGTCGAGGTTGTCCACCCCGCGCGGCGAGAACGGGCCGGCGCCAGCGGCACCCGAGACGAGATTGGTGAACACATTGGTGACGATCGGCCCGGCACCGAGGATCGATGACTTCTGCACCACGTAGCCGTTGGTCCCCACGAAGCTGCCGGTGGCATTGGTGAACATGTTGCCGCCAATGTAGAGGGCGTTCACGTCGACGCCGAGCGAGGGGTAGTCGAGGAAGTTGGTTCCCGTCGAGTCGCCGACGAAGAAAAAGAACGTCCATACCGTGCTGGCGGTGATCACGCCGTTCGACGCCGCATCGGAGATCGCGACCATCAGGCGGTTCGAGGCGGTGGTGGTGCAAGTGGCGTTGGTGCACGGCACGTCGATGATGGTGAGGATCCAGCGCGCCGTGAAGCGGTCATAACGCACTTGTGGATCGCTGGTGAAGTTGAGCACTACCGGCGGCGAGACGGGAGTCATCACCGAGGCAAAGAAGATGTCGGGGCTGGCGTTGAGCACGCCGTCGGCCACTCCGCCCTTGGTGAAGGAGCGCAGGCGACCGTTGACGAAGACGACGTACTGGCTCGGGCCCACCGTGCCCATCGAGTCCGGCGGGAAGGCACCGGTGTCGGTGAGCGTGGCGCCGTCGAAGGAGAGGGCGGTGGTGTGCGTCCGCGGCTCGAGGGCCGAGGTCTCCTCGACGAGCTGCTCGCCACCGGCCGGGAAGCGCGAGAGGGCGGGCGCCTCCGGGTTCTGCGGCAACCCCTTGCGGCTGGGGTAGTCCAGCTCATGCTCGGGGCGCGATCCCGGCGACGGTGCGAGGGCCTGACGAGCCATGATGTCCGTGGTGCGCTCGCGCACCCCACGCGCGCCCGGGAGCCGGGTCCCTGGGGTGTCGGCGGCGGAGCTGGTAGCGGTGAGGAGGAGAGAGCAAGCGACGAAGCAGCCCAGAAGACCTACACGGGAAACCCGCATGGTGATCACCTTTCCCCACGGTGGGGCCCTACAGAAACTTTCGTCCGATGGCGAAGTTCCTATCACGTTCTGGCCGGGCGCCGCAAAGCGATTTTTTCCGTAGGCGGCGAGAATCGATAGCGATTTCGCGGGAGCGACTGTGCGATGCCTCGTGGGGGTCGCAGAGGCCTGCGGACGACTCGGGTTCCGTCAGTGCTGGCGAGCGATCGTGTTGTTTTCTGCGCCCGGGAGTTGGCAAGTACTCATGTTTCGACGCCAACGCTCGCCGGCCGGCCGTTGGCGAGGTGCTCGGGCCTCTCGCCCCGGTTCGTGGAACGCGATTCTCGGCACCAGAAGCGGCGGCCGCGCAGCGGGATCGCGGTGGGCAGGTGGTGTTCGCTACGGTACGACGATGCGCCCGCGGACGGGCCAGGCCGTGGGGAGAGCTGGCCGTAGACCGTCAGCGGGCGATCGACAGTCGCTGGCCCGGGTAGATCCGGTGCGCCGTCTTGAGGCCGTTGGTGACCATCAGGGCCCGTACGCTCACCCCGTAGCGGCGGGCGATCGAGAACAGCGTGTCGCCGCGCTTGACGATGTGGTAGAGCGGCGCCTTGGTGGCTGCCGCCGGGGCCTCCACGGCCTGCGGGATGGCGGCGCTCGTGGGGCTGGCGACCGAGGGCAGGGCCTGCGCTCCGGCGGCTTCGCCCGTCTCGGCGACGACCGTGGTGCCGGGGCTTGGCGCGGTGGCGCTGGCCTTCGCCGGGGCCGGCGCTGCCGGCGAGGGTGCCGGCCGGCTCGCCAGCCGGGTGAGGCTGCCGGGGATCTGCAGCACCTGCCCCACGCGCAGGGTGGTGCGCTTGCCCAGGCGGTTGGCGCTCTGCAGGGCGGCCACCGAGGTGCCGAAGCGCCGGGCGATGCCGGACAGGGTGTCCCCGGAGCGCACGCGGTACTGGGTCCCGGCCTGGCGCTCCACTTTGAGGTTCGCCGGCAGAGCGGCGTAGGCATTGCTGAAGGCTGCTGCCTGGCCTTCGGGGACGCGCAGCCGGTAGCCGGCCGGCAGCAGCATGCGGCCGGTCCAGACCTCCGGGTCTACCGCCGGGTTCAGCTCGCGCAGGGCGTCGATCCCGACCTGCGCTCGGTTGCTGAGCTCCTGCGCCGGCACGTAGTGCTGCGTCTGGAAGACGTCGAAGCGCCAGGCGGGCTCCGGGCTCACGGCCGGGAACTCGACGCCGCGGTTGGCGTAGAGCGTGGCGGCAGCGAGGAACTCGGCGTAGAAGTTGCGGGACGCGAAGCCGAAGAGCTTGCCCTTGTGCTGTTGGCAGATCACCCCCATGTCGGTGGTCCCCAGCTTGCTGACCGCCCGCAGCAGCCCGCCGGCGCCGTGGTTGTAGGCGGTGATGGCGAGCGGCCAGGTGCCGAGGAGGGCGTAGTTCTCGCGCAGCACCGCGGCGGCGGCGTCGGCGGCGAGGATGGGGTCGAAACGCTCGTCGACGTCGCCGGCCACGCGCAGGAAGCGGCGCCCCGTTGACGGCATGATCTGCCAGATCCCCCCGGCCGCGACCTTCGAGCGGGCGTTCTCCTGGAACATCGACTCGACGAACGGCAGGCGGGCGATCTCGGTGGGGATGCCGCGACGGCGGAAGGCGTCCTCCAGCCAGGGCAGGTAGCGCCCGGAGCGCACCAGGGCGCGTTCGAACTGGTCTTTGAGGCCGGTCTGGGCGCGCAGGCGGTCGGCGGCGGCCCGGAAGTCGGTGCGGCTCGCGCCCGGGCCGAAGAGGCGGGCGAAGCGCTCGGCGTCCTCGGGCTGGCTAGGCGCCTGGCCGGCGGCCAGGCGGCTCAGGTGGCCGCGCACCTTCTCGAGCTCGAGGCGCACGGTGTCCTTGCGGCGGCGTTCCTTGGCCACGTCCGAGAGGCTGAGGTCGGCGTCGAGCTCGGTGAAGTCGAGCACGGCGTAGACCCGGTCCAGGTACCAGTCGTCGTGGAGCAGCACCTGGTGCCCGTCGTACTTGGCGAAGATGTCGCTCCAGAAAACAACGTTGGGAGCGAGTGCCGCCGGCTGCGGGAAGAGCTTGCTGTCGAGCTCGACGGGTGCTGGTGGCAGTGGGGCTGCCGGCTGGAGCACGGCCGCCGGGGTGGTGCCCGCCGGCACCGTGGCGGGAGTCGCCGCCAGGGCCACCGAGCCGAGGAAGGCTGTGAGGCCGCCGACGAAGCTGCCGAAGCTCCATCGACGGCACCATCGACCGTGGACGCCCCCCAGCGGTGCAACGACACGGGCAAGGCGGGGGGCGTCGGTCGGTCGGTTCATCGCGGCAGCTCCGGGTGTGCGTTCTCGGGGGATGCGATTGAACTGTCTATCTTAACCCCTGGGCTTGCCGTTTCCCCACCTCACGTCCCCACCCGCACGAGCTCCACCAAGATCACAGGGTCGTTCCACGGAGCGCACCACGAAGCTCTTCAACGAAGCTTTTCAGGGAGGGCTGGTTCTTGCCGGCCCGAAAGAGATCCATAGCTGCCACCAGGTCCGGGGCATACTCCATCTCGCTAGTCAGGATCGGTTGGTCGGCCGCGAGGATGCTCTCCCGCAACAGTTCCTTGTAGAGGTGTCGCTCGCACTTCCCGGGATCAGGCCTGGGCGGGCCGCTGACAACTTGGGCAAATGAGACCGGGTCGGCAAGGCACCAGCGTTCGACATGTGGGTCGGGGCAGCCGACGACGAAGCGAGGGAAGACCTCCTGATCGACGGCCTCGCTGAGGCTTTTCCTGGCCGTGTTCCATCCGGAGCAGTTGCCGTCGACCAAGAGCACGAGCAGGTCCGGCGTCTCAGCTGCCGCCCCCTTCCGCTTGGCACTCTGCCAAGCTCTGAACTCGGCGATCGCCTTCGCGTGGCCGCCGCGGCCAGCGCGCACCCGCAGGACTGCCCTGAGCCCCTCCTCGGCCGCCAGGCGCATGATCAGTGCACGAGCGAACTGTTCGTGTCCGCCGTCTTCGCAGTAGAGGTCGACTCGGATACCCTCAGGCATCAAACCATCCATGTAGTTCCATGGCAACCAGGGCTGCGTCCTCTGGGCCCATTAACGAGCGGTCGATCGTACCCTCGCGATCGTCACGCAAGCCAAGAAGGTTCATCTCCTTGATCCTCGTCTCTCGGCCGTCCTGGGTGCAGTGCAGGAGCGCCACGCGTTTGGAGTCTTCAAGAGCCTTGCTGGCAATCGCCGCCACGAGGATGGGGGAGTGCGTCGTCACGACGACCTGCCTCTCGGACGTCGTAGCCATCTCAGTCAGGAGCGACGCGATGACCTTGATGCGCTTCGGCTGCACGCCGTTCTCCGGCTCTTCGAAAGCGACCAAGGAACTCGGCCACGGGTTCGCTGCAATCGCACAGAGAGCAATGATGCGAAGCGTTCCCTCTGAAATCACTCGCGATGAGTACGGCGCACCGTTCTGAGTGATGACAATGTCGAGTGTACCCCGACGCTCATCCAGCTCGACATCGAGACCCTCAATAGTGGGAATTGCGCTCGAAAGTCCACGCCGGATCGCCTTGAAGTTGCGCTGGAACTGCGGGTGGTTCTTGAGACGGTAGAGGAACGGGGCCAGGAACTCGCCCTGAGGCCCGATGTCCTCGACTTCTCTGGGTGGCTGCGGCTCCCGCATGGTCAGGCGAGGGTCCAGGTAGTAGCTGTGCCAGGAAGTCAGCTCCTTGCGCAGGCGGTCGAACTGTGGGAAACGCGTCTCGCCCGAATACTGGAGGTTCGATGCGACCGTGTGATTGCCGCCGAGGGCGATCTTAAGAGGTGCACCTGGCCCGCCGAGCTGGCGGATGGCGAGCTGACTCTGTAGCTTCTCGATCCTCGGCTTCGGGTCGGGCTCACCATCCTTGCGGAGCCGAGCCAGGAACTCATCTGAAAGCTCGAGCGCACCGCTCTTCGGGGTTAGGTGAACTCCGACTCGATACCGGAGATCCTCGCGCTGGCCCCCGCCGTGATGGCCGCGAACGCTGAGATCACCTTCGATGGAGAGATTTAGAGAGTCCTGAGCAAGCGAGCCCGGCAGGCCACGATCCGAGAGTGAAAAGGCCTCGGCCGGATAACCGCGAAGGGGTCGATCGAAGGCGTCGCTCAAGGTGCGCTCAGTCACCAGGCGGGAGAAGAGCGTCAGTGCCTCCAAGAAATTGCTCTTGCCGACGGCGTTGGGACCGAAGAGCACTACGAGAGGCTTCAGTTCAGTCTGCACGTCGACGAGTGACTTGAAGCCTCGAATGTGTATGCGTCTGAGCATGGCTCCCTCCGGTAGATCCTACGTCCCCACCCGCACGAGCTCCACCAGGGGGCCCTCGGGGACCAGGCCGGAGCTCAAGTCCACCTCACCGTCGAGGTGCCAGAGGTTGTCGCCCGCGGGGTCGAGGAGCACCTGGCGCACGCGCCACTGCCGCGGTCCGGTGGCGGTGATGACGGTGTGCTGGCTCTGCCGCGCCTCGGGCCCGAAAAGGGGTGGCGCGCCGTGTTCCTCGACGAAGGGGGCCAGCGCCTCCTCCAACCGCTCGGCCGGCCAGGCGTCCTCCGGCCGCTCGGGATGCCGGCGCAGCCAGCCGGCGGCCTCCTCGTAGTCCCCCTGTGCGAGCGCCCGCACCACCTGGTGCAGCTCGGCCCGCAGCCGCGAGGCAAGCGCCCGTGGGTCGTCGAGCAGCTGGTGGGCACGGCGCGTGGCCAGCTCGCGTTCGCGCTCGACCTCCGACTCGAAGTGCCACTCGGGGTGGAGCAGGCTCTCCCACTCCTCGAGCAGGCTGCTGTCGGTACGCTCGATCATCGCCCGCAGGAAGTTCTCGATGTCGACGAGCTCGTCGGTCTTGATCGGCGCGGGAACGGTCTGAGTCAGCGTCTTGTAGAGCTGCGAGAGATAGCGCAGCAGCACGCCCTCGCTGCGCTGCAGGGCGTAGGCACGCACGTAGTCGGCGAAGCTCCAATAGCCCTCGACCATCTCGCGCCCGATCGATTTCGGGCGGATGTTCTCGTGGCCCACCCACGGGTGCTGGCGACGGAAGTCGTCGAAAGTCGCGTAGATGAACTCGGCGTTGGGTTTCGGATAGCTCACCTCGGCCAGGCGCTCCATGCGGTCCTCGTAGTCCATCCCCTCCGCCTTGAGCTTCGCCACCAGCTCGCCCTTGGCCTTGTCGATCTGCTTGTAGAGCACGGCGTTGGGGTTCTCGAGGATCGACTCGACCAGGGAGACCACGTCGAGAGCGAAGGCCGGGTCCTCGAGGGCGAGGCGGTCGAGGGTCTGGATGAGGTAGAGCGAAAGGGTTTGGAGCAGGGAGAAATCCCACTGCAGGTTCTCGTTGACGGCCACCCAGAGATACTGCCCTCGCACGTCGCGCACCATCTTGATCAAGCCGGCGCGGTAGAGCGAGCGCACCAGCGCTGCGGCCTTGCTGAGGATCTCGGCCTTGCTGCGGTCGTCTTCGTGGCTCGCCGCGATCAGCTGGCGCAGCGAGTGGAAGTTGTTGGCGTTGGGGTCGTCGAGCTCGGCGTCACGCTGCAGCAGGTCCATCACCATGCTGTGGCTGATGCGGAAGCGCGACTGCAACATCTCGGGCGGACGTTCGATCAATTTTTCGAAGGTCTCGCGGTTCCACGCCACGAATCCTTTTTCCGGTGGCTTGCGCTTGACCAGGTTCTTCTTGCCGCCCTGGGCCAGCTTGGCGTCGATCCGCTTGTTTTCGATCACGTGCTCGGGCGCCTGGCAGACCACGCTGCCCTGGGTGTCGAAGCCCTTGCGGCCGGCACGGCCGGCGATCTGCTTGAAGTCGCGCACCGAGAGGATGGCGGTCTTCTCGCCATCGAACTTGCAGAGCTTGGTGAAGAGGACGGTGCGGATCGGGATGTTGACGCCGACGCCCAGGGTGTCGGTGCCGCAGATCACCTTGAGCAGGCCGCGTTGGGACAGCTGCTCGACGAGCAGCCGGTACTTCGGCAGCAGGCCGGCGTGGTGGATACCGATGCCGAAACCGAGGAGCCGGCGCACCTCCTTGCCATACGGCGTGTCGAAGGCGAAGTCGGCGATCGCCTCGACGACGGCGCGCCGACCGTCCTTGTCGGCGATCTTCATGCTGGTCAGGCTCTGGGCCAGCTCGGCGCACTCCCGCTGGGTGAAGTTGACGACGTAGACCGGCGCCTTGCCGGCCGCGAGCAGCTCCTCGACGGTCTCGTGCAAGGGGCTCTCGCGGTACTCCCAGTCGAGGGGCACGGGGCGCTGGTCCGAGGTGACGGTCGCCACCTCGCGGCCGGTCGCCGCCGCCAGGCGCTCGGCGATCGGTGCCGGGTTACCGAGCGTCGCCGACATCAGCAGGAAGGTGGTGTCTGGCAGGGTGATGAGCGGCACCTGCCAAGCGACGCCGCGCTCGACGTCCGCGTAGTAGTGGAACTCGTCCATCACCACGTAGGGCGCGTCGACGCCGCGTTCGCCGGGCAGGCCAGCGGCGCGCAGTGCCATGTTCATCAGCACCTCGGCCGTGCAGCAGCGCACCAGGGCTCGCGGGTTGATCGCGGCGTCACCGGTGGTCATCCCCACCCGCTCGGCCCCGAGGTCGTCGCAGAGGGAGAAGAACTTCTCGCTCGCCAGGGCCTTGATCGGCGCCGTGTAGAACGAGGTCTGCCGCTCACAGAGGGCCTTGAAGTGGAGGCCGAGCGCGACCAGGGACTTGCCCGAGCCGGTCGGCGTGCTGAGGATCACGTGTTTGCCGGCCATCAGCTCGAGGAGGGCCTCCTCCTGGGCCGGGTACAGCTCGAGCCCGCGGTCCGCCACCCAGCCGAGGAAGAGGTCGAGGATGACGTCGGGGTCGCGCGTCCCGCCGGGCGGCACGCGCTCCCCCAGGGTCGGCGGCTGCGGGCGGTTGGCGGCGGCTTCGCTCATCACGTGCTGAACCACCTACTGTACCAGCAGGGCCAGACCCAACCTCGCGGCCTCGTTCGGTATCCCTCTGCAAGAGGGATATCGCGGTGATAGGGTTCGCGCAACCGACAAGATGAGCCGCGAGGCCGAGATGCCGAGATGAGGGGAGTGCTCGCGAAGTGCCGGGGCCGCCGGGCCTGGGGCGTGGCCCTGCTGCTGGCCATCACCGGGAGCAGCGTTGTGGCCGGCCAGGAGGCGGAGATCCGGCCCTGGGAACGGGCGGCGGTTGGGCTGGCCATGGTCTACCTCGACCAGGGGCCGGCGGGCTGGTGGGAGCGACTGGCGCCGAGCTCGCCGCTGCGGCGCCTCGGCAAGGCGGCCGCCGAAGCGGCGATCGAGCAGCGGGCCGGCGCGCCGGCGGGAGCCGGCAGCTGGGAGCTCCAGACCGTGCTCGGGGGCCCTCGCGAGGGACAGGCAGCCTTCCAGCTCGAGCTCGGCTCGGGTCTCGACGCGCTCTTGCTCCTCGACTTCGTGCAGGTGGACGGCGACTGGCAGCTCGCCGACGTGCGCGACTGGGCCGACCCGGCCTTGCCGGCAGCGGCCGAGCCCACGGCGCCGGTGCCGACGCCAGCGCCGCCGCTTCCCGCCTGGCGGCGGCAGGCGGCGCTCGGCGGCCTGGGCTTGGGCCTGCTGCTGGCGGCGCTCTCGCCGCTCGCCTGGCGACGGCGCACGGGCCTGGGTGTTGCCCTCTTGGCGGGTGGCCTCGTCGTCGCCGGCGGCGGGGTGGCGGCCGTGCTGCTTCCGGCGAGCGATGGCGCAGGGAGCGCCGCCAGGGCGGCGCGGGGGCCGACCGCTGGTGCGGACCTCGTGGGCCTCGCCCGCGCGCTCTCGCAGCCGGCGGCGGCCGAGCGCGCCGAAGCGCTCTTCGGCGAGCTCGCGGCGAGTGAGCTGGCACCGGACGACGAGGCCCGGCTGCAGCAGTGGCAGGCCCACTACCGCCTGGCGGCCGGCGACCGCGCGGCGGCGAGCCGCATCCTGGCCGGCTTCCCGGCCCCCTCGCGGTTCCCCCTGGTGGAGGTCCTGCGTGGCCGGCTGGCCGCGGAGGAGGGCAATGACGTCGAGAGTGCCCTCGCCTACGAACGGCTGGTGGACCTCCTGCCGCCCCTCGACGGCATCACCCTCGAAGGCGCCCTGGCGATGCTCAACGCCGGCTTCGAGGATCGCGCCCTCGAGGTGCTGGCGAGCGTCGTCGCCGGCGGCTCGCGCAACGGCTTCGCCCTTTACCTGCAATCGCGGGCCTTGGCCTTCGATGGCGACGAGATCAAGGCGGCGCGGGTCCTCCGCGAGGCCTACGAGCAGCTGCCGCTGCCACGCGACCAGCTGGTCGAGGACCCGGTGTTCGTCTACCTGCTGCGGCGCGGCCCGCTTGAGGGTGAGCTCGCGCTGTCGCAGGCCGCGGAGCCGGCGCCGCGGCCGCGCGACCTCGCGGCGCGCGCCCTCACCCTGCCCGCGGGCTTCACGGCGCGGGTCAGCGGCCGGACCCTCGATCTCGAGCACGGCAGGCAGTCGGTCGTGGTGCCCGGCGGGAGCGCCCTCGCGCCCCATGCTGCTGTCCTCGAGGACGCCGTCGCCCACCGTCATCGTCAGGAAGAACAGGCCCTCGCCGAGCTCAGCGGTCAGCTCACGGGGGCCGGAGGCAAGGCGCCGCCGTTGGTGCGCCAGCGCCTCGAGACGGCGCTCGCCGCCCTCGCCCGCCGCGGCCGCTGGCCGGAGATCTTGACGCTCACTGAGGCCTTCGGCGCCAACCCGCAATCCCTCACCAACCTGACGATGCAGTACCGCGCCGAGGCGCTGCGGCGCGACGGGCGTGAGGCGGAAGGCACCCGCCTGCTGATCCAGCTGGCGCGCCGCAACAGCCTGCAGAAGCGCAAGGACCCTGGCGCCCTCTTCCACCTGGCGAACTTCCTGCTCCGCGCCGAGCAGTACGACCTCGCCCTGCGGGTGACCGAGCTCGCCGAGGCGCAGTCCCTGGAGCCACCGCTGGTCTCGACGGTGCCGCGGATCCGCATGGAAAAGCAGCTCACCCTCGAATATCGCCTACACGCCAGCCGGCACTTTGAGGTGCGCTACCCGCCCACCTCGTCGCCACAGCTCGCCCGCGACGTGGCGGACATCCTGGAAAAGGAGCTTGTCCGCCTCGGGCGCTGGATCCCGTACCAGCCGCAGAAGCCCATCGAGGTCGACCTCTTCCCCCTGCAGGACTTCTTCCGCCTCTATTCGCAGGGCGGCGAGGCGATCGGGCTCTATGACGGCAAGGTGCGGGTGCCCTTCGGCCAGGCGGTCCGGCTGCCGCCCTTCGCCGTCTCGGTGATGAGCCACGAGGTGGCCCATGCGCTGATCGCCGGCGCCACCGGCGACCAGGCACCGTCGTGGTTCCAGGAAGGCCTCGCCCAGCACTCGGAGATGGTGCAGCAGCGCCTCAACCCGATCGCCGCCTACCAGGCGCGCGGCTCGCTCGTGACCTTCGGCCTGCTCGAGCCGATCCTGCGCAGCCACAGCGACTGGGAGATGGTCGGGGTGGCCTACGACGAGGCCCTGTGGCTGCTGCACTACCTGGAGACGCGCCACGGTGTCGGCGCGATCCACCGCTTGCTCGCCGCCTTCCAGCGTGGCCTGCCCACCGACGAAGCGGTGCGCGAGGTGCTGGGGATGAGCGAGGCCGAGCTCGACGCCGCTGCCTGGGACTGGTGCACCAGGCAGGCGCCCCGGGCCTGGAAGACCGAGGTCATCGACTACCAGAAACGCTAGGGTGGCGCGGCTCACCTGGTGTATCACTTGACAGATACACTGAGACCGTCTAAAGTCCGTATCAGTGAACTACTCCACTAATACGGCAAGGGGTTCTGGAAGGAGCCAGGCGTGCTGATCGTCGTCGATGCCCACAGCGGCGTGCCCGTCTACCGGCAGCTGATCGACCAGATCCGCTTCCAGGCGGCGAGCGGCTTGCTGCGGCCGGGAGACGAGCTGCCCTCCACCCGCGTGCTCTCGGCCGAGCTAGGGATCAACCCGATGACGGTCTCCAAGGCCTACTCGCTGCTCGAGCGCGAGGGGGTCGTCGAGCGGCGTCCGGGCCTGCCGCTGCTGATCGCGGCGCCGGCGCCCGCGGTGGCCCGCGCCCGGCGCAGCGAGGAGTTGCGCAAGGCGCTGGCACCGGCGGTGACCGTGGCGCGCCAGCTGGAGGTCCCGGCGGCGACGGCCCTCGACCTCTTCCGCGATCTCCTCGCCACGGCGGCGGCCGGCGGCGCGACCGACGAGGAGGGCTGACGATGGACGTGGCGTTCGAGACCCAGGGCCTTGGCAAGTCTTTCGGTTCCACGGTCGCCCTGCGCGGCATCGACCTTCGGGTCGAGCGCGGTTCGATCGTCGGCCTGGTGGGCCGTAACGGCAGCGGCAAGACGACGCTGTTGCGCCATCTCGTGGGCCTCACCCTGCCGAGCCAGGGGCACTGCCTCACCTTGGGTATCCCGAGCGATCGCCTGGGGCCGGGGGAGCTGGCGCGGATCGGCCACGTGGGCCAGCCGAGCCAGCTCCTCGGCTGGATGACGGTCGGCCAGCACCTCGGCTACGTGGGCTCCTTCTATCCGCGCTGGGACCGGTCGCTGGAGGAACGCCTCCTCGGCGAGCTCGAGCTCGCCGTCACCGCGCGCGTCGCCACCCTCTCGCCGGGCAACGCCCAGAAGCTCGCCCTGATCCTCGCCGTCTGCCACCGTCCCGACCTGCTGCTGCTCGACGAGCCGGCGAGCGCCCTCGACCCTCTGGCGCGGCGGGCGCTGTTGCGTTTCCTCCTCGAGCGCCTGCGCGAGGACGGTCCGACCTTGGTGGTCTCCTCGCACTTGCTGCAGGACCTCGAGGCGATCGTCGACCGCGTGGTCTGTCTCGAAGCTGGGCGCCTGGTCGCCGACGCCGGCCTCGACGAGCTCCAGGAGCGCTACGCCGAGTGGCGGGTGCGGGCCGGCCAGGTGCCCCTGCCGCCACGCTTTCCCGAGGACTTCGTCCGCGAGCAGAGCGGGGACGGCCGCCAGGCGGTGCTCCTGGTCCAGGCCGGCCCCGGCGAGCTCGCCGCCTTCCGCAGCCGCCACGGCGCCGAGGTCGAGGTGCATCCGCTCAACCTCGAACGCCTCTTCCCCCTGCTGGTGGCGGAGGCGAAGCCGTGAACCGCCTACCTCTGCTGCGGGTGATGGCACGGCCGGCGAGCCTTTACGGCCTGTCGCCCTACCTCTGGCTGCTGATGGCGAACGGCGTGGCCCTGCTCGGCGAGCGGCAGGTGGACGGCTGGCGCTTCTTCTGGCCCTCGGCCTTCTTCCTCTGGTTCGCCACCGGGGCGGCACTCGGCGGTGCGATGGTCGGCTTGGAGGTGGCGGAGCTCGCCCGCAGCTCGCTCGCCTGGGTGCTGCCAGGCCTGCGCCGCCACCTGGGCTGGAACCTCCTCGGCTTGGGGCTCGGCGTGGCCGCCCTGGCCGCCTTCGCGAGCGGCCCCGTGGGCAGTGGTCTCGCCGGCAGTGGCCCCGAACGGCTGCTGCGTGCCGCGACGGCGTTCGCCGTCTTCGGCCTGGCAGTGCTCTGGATCAGCCTGCCGGGCTGGTGGTGGCGGGGCGCGCTGGGTGCTGTCTTCACCGCGGCAGCGCTCGGCGGCGGGCCGTTGGCCGGGCTGGCGGCGCGGCATGTCGGCCTGGCTGTAGCCGTGCTCGTCCTCGCCGGCGCGGCTTGCCTCGTGGCCAAGATGTCGGCGACGAACTTCCGGCGCTGGGCCCGGGACCCCGCGGGCCTCGAGCTCGCCCTCGGCGGCGGCGGGGCGCGCGCCGCGGCGCGGCCGCGCCTGCGTGAGCACGGCCGCGGTACGTGGTTTCTCGCCGCCGTCGAGGAGGTCTACGGCGGTTCCGGCCTCGGCGGCTTCGGCTCGCCGCTCAAGGCCGCCGGGGTGATCGCCGGCATCTTCGTCCTGATCGACTTGGTGGTCCGCTTCTGGTTACCGCCGCGCGGGCTGGTCATCCTCGGTGGCCCCTCTCCGGAGGTGTCCCTGGCGCTCCTCGTGCCCCTCGTCTTCCTCGTGCTGGGCTCGATGAACCAGGTCCTGGTGCTGCCGCCGGGGCTCCACCGCCCGCTCTCTCGGCGCGAGCTCTTTGCCGTCCACTTCTGGGGTGGGCTCCTCTGGGGCCTTCTGCGCTTGCTGCTCCTCGCCGCTGGGCTGGCCCTTGCCGTGCCCCTCGCGGCGGCCCTCGCTGGCGAGAGCCGGCTGGCCGGCCTCGCGACCTTCCTGCCACGCCTGGTCGGCATCGCTCTCGCGGTGCTGCCGGCGACGATCTGGCTCGGCTGTGCCCAGGCCCGCTACGGCCGCCGCTGGCGGGCGACGGCGGGTCGCAAGCTCCTCACCCTGCTGGTCGTCCTCGGCCAGGGCGCGGCCGCCTTCTGGCTGCTCGTGCCGCCGCGCTTCGCCGGCTGGCCAGGCGGTGAGGCAGGGGCGATCGCCCTTCTCGCCTGCCTGAGCTGGGGCGGCCTCTATCTGCTCCTGCGGCGGGACTTCCTACGCGGTGACCTGCTCCACGCCTGAGCCGGCGGGCCGCACCATGGCGAGGCTGCCCTGGGCTAAGTCCCGGCTCGCCACTGCAAAGCCGAGGCTCGTGTAGAGGCGCACTGCCACCAGGTTGTCGGCGTAGACGTTGAGGGTAAAGCGCCGCGGTGCCTGGCCGGGCGTTGCGGCCATCAGCCGGCGGCAGAGCTCCCGGCCCCAACCGCGCCCGCGCGCGGCGGGAGCGACGATCAACCGGGCGAGGTGCACCGTCCCCTCCGGCCGTGGCAGGGCCTGGCCGAAGGCGACGAGGGAGCCGGTTTCGTCGCGCAGGATGAAGCTGTTGCCGTGCGTGACGCCGGCGTCCTCCCGGAAGCTCGCCGGCGTCGGTGGGTAGCGCACCGGCCCGGCCCAGCGGGCCAACGCCGCTGCTTCCGGCGTCCAGCCGAGGACGGTCGCGAGGTCACCGAGGGTGGCAGCTTCGAGGTGGACGGGCATGGCTGGAGCTCCTCGCATGCGCTGGGGCGGAGTGACCGCCAGGTCCTGCGGCCGCCGTCTTGCGACCGCCATCTTTCGGGGGACAGTCTGCGGCCGGCTGACGGGGCCGCGCCAGGACACGACTGCAGACCCCGGTCACGGGCGCGCACGCCACGGCGCTGTGCTGGGTGCCGCAGCTCTGGAAGTGCGGTTCTCGCGATGCTGTTGCGGCATGGTTGACGAGGGCTCGCGAGGTGGATATGCTACAGCGACATTGAGTAATTCCTGGAGGTGGCGATGCGCGCCCTCAGCGTGTTGATTGGGGTTCTTGGGTTGGGGATCACCTTTCCGGCGGCGCTGCGCGCCGGGCTCTGCAACAACGGGGACATCCTCACCCTGACGCCGGTGGCCCCCACAGCGGCCGATCCGATCGTGGTGCGGGTGGATGGCTCATCGGGAGCCAGCCTGGCCTGGCTGGACCTCTACGAGCATGGCATCGAAGGTGGCACGATCCGTGTCGACGGCCTCCTCGACCCGGGCAGCTTCGCGGTGGGAAGCTCGTATTCCGACACCCACGAGCTGGGACACCTGCCGCCGGGGACATACATGCTCGAGGTCTGGTACCAGTGCACGTCGGGAGGGAGCCTCTTCGGCGATCCCTACCTCGCTCTCAGCGCACCGTTGACGGTCGGCGTGGCACCCTATGCCGTTCCCATCCCGGCGCTCGCACCCCTTGGCCTCGCGGCGCTCGCCGCTGCGCTCGCCTGGGCGGCGCTCCTCGTGCTCCGGCGCCGCGCCTGAGGCGGGCGGGCTCAGATCGCCGCGACGAAAGCCGCAAGGTCTGCCGGCAGGGGAGCGACGATCTCCAGCCGCTCGGCCGACTTGGGGTGTGGCAAGGTGAGGCCGGCGGCATGCAGCAGGGGCCGCAAAGGGCCAGGCAGGCGAGCGCCGTAGAGCCGGTCGCCCGCCACCGGATGGCCGAGATGAGCCAGGTGCACCCGCACCTGGTGGGTGCGACCGGTGAGCAGCCGGCACTCGACGACGCTGAACGGCTCGCCGGCCTGGAGCACCCAGACCTCCGTCACCGCGTTCTTGCCGCGCCCGGGCCCGGCCGGCACCTCGAAGCGCCAGGCGCCGTCGGCGCCACGGGCGATGGCTGCCTCGACCCGGCGCTCCGCGAACTCCGGCCGGCCCTCGACCACCGCCAGGTAGCGGCGTTCCACCTGGCCACCCTGCCAGGCGGCGGTGAGCGGGCCGAGGGCCTCGGGGGAACGGGCGAAGAGGAGAACCCCGCTGGTCAGCCGGTCGATGCGGTGGACGAGCCGCAGGAAGGCCCGCCGCCCCTCGCGCCGGGAGAGCTCTAGAAGAGCGAGCTCGTCGCAGGCAAGCTCGCCCGCGGCGCGCTCTTCGGCCGGCTGCGAAAGCATGCCGGCTGGCTTGTCGACGGCAAGGAGAGAACGGTCCTCGTGGAGGACGGCGAGGGGCGGCAGCGCCGGCAGGGCGGGCAGCCCCAGGCCGTCGCCGGCAGCGAGAAGATCGATGACGTCGCCGCATTCGAGCGCCCGCGAGGCCACCCGCAGCGCTTGGCCGTTCCGGTGGACGGCACCGCTCGCCAGCAGCTCGCGGGCCTTGCGGCGCGAGAGCGGGGTGGCGGCGGCGAGGAATTGATCGAGGCGTAGGCCGGTGTGGGCGGGCCACACCAGCAGGCGAACCAAGCCGCTCACGGCCTGCACCTCCGGCTGGGCCCCAGACACGTCTCCCACCGCGTCCGTCGGGCGGGTCTTCGCTGGCTCAAGACGTCGGCTCGTTCACGGGCCCCCCAAATCTGGTGGACTCTACTACCGTTGTAGGATCTCGCCTGCGATGCCGCGAGGCGGGTGGTATCCTCGCGCCGTTTCTTTCCTGGACTTTGCGTCACGAACGGGCTCGGCGGACGGCGTGACGCACGGAGGACACCGATGCTGCGCTCGCTCCGGAGCTGCCCGCCCGACCCGACCTCGAACCCCTGGACGTTGACCCTGCGGCTTGCGACGAGCCGGCCGCTCGCTCTGCTCGTCGCCGTGCAGGTGGCGCTTGCGCTGCCCCTCGCGGCCCAGGAACCGGCGCCGGCTCCCGCCCCGGCACCGGCGGCGGCCGCTCCCGAGGTCACTCTCGAGCTGATCATGGCGGACCCCGACTGGATCGGCAACCCGCCCGAGCGGCCCTACTTCGCGGACAACGGTCAGTCGATCTTCTACTGGCAGAAGCGGCCGGGCGAAGAGCAGCGCGACCTCGTCGAGATCGACCTCACCGGCCGGCTGCTGCGTACCGTGGCGCTCACCGACCTGGGCAGCGTCGATGCTCCCGGTGGTGCCTTCTCCCCGGACCACAAACGCAAGGTCTTCAGCCGCGAGGGGGACCTCTTCGTCCGCGATCTGACGACCGGCGCCCTGCAGCAGCTGACCCGCACCCTCGAGGCTGAGCGCGAACCGCGCTTCATGGCCGATGGGCACCGCATCGCCTTCCGGCGCGGCGACGCCCTCTTCGTCCGCGACCTCGAGGGTGGCCTCGAGGTCCAGCCGGCCGAGCTGGTCCTGGGGGAGGACCCGGCGGCCAAGAAGCCGGCCGAGGACTTCCTCTCCCGCCAGCAGGAGCGCCTCTTCGAGTTCATCCGCGAGGGACAGAAGAAGAAGGACGCTGCCCGCGATCGGGACCTCGCCGAGCGCCGCGCCGATCCCACCCGCGTGCCGCCACCCTTCTACCTCGGCAAGGACGTCGAGGTCCGCGGCCAGGCCCTGTCGCCCTCCGGCGACTGGCTGCTCGTCGCCCTCGGCAAGAAGGACGAGAACCTGGGCAAGCAGGACAAGATGGCGAGCTGGGTGACCGCCAGCGGCTACGTCGAGGTGCGCGACGTGCGGCCCAAAGTGGGCACGGCCGAGGGAGTGAGCGAGCGCCTCCTCCTCCTCGACCTGGTGCGTCACGAGAGCCACGAGCTGTCGCTCGCCGAGCTGCCGGGAATCAAGGACGATCCGCTCGCCAGCCTGCGCGAGAAGGCCGAGGAGGCGAAGAAGGCCCACCAGCAGTCGGCCTCCAAGCTCGAAGAAGAGGACCTGCCCCCGGAGGTCGTGCCCGTGGCGCCACCGCGTACCGGTCTCGAGGACGAGGGGGGTGGTGAGGAGCCGCCGGCCGCGCCCGCCCCGGCGGGCGAAACGGCAGCCGCCGAGGCACCGCCTGCGGCGGAGGCCAAAGAAGAGGCCGAAAAGAAGCCGCGCCCGGTCTCTTTCCGCGACCTCCAGTGGAACGACGACGGCTCGCGGGTGGTGGTGTCGATCTTCTCGCTCGACAACAAGGACCGCTGGCTCGCCGCCGTCGACCTCGACGCGAAGAGGTTGGTCCCCGTCCACCACCTGCACGACGAGGCCTGGCTGGGCTGGGACTTCGACGAGCTGGGCTGGATGCCGGACGGACGTTCCCTCTACTACCTCTCCGAAGAGACCGGCTACTCGCAGCTCTATCTCGCCCCCATCGCCGACGGCCCGGAGGCGCCCCATCGCCGCCTGACCCAGGGCGACTCCCTGGTCTCGAACGTCCAGCCCAGCCGCGACGGTGCCATGCTGTACTACACGGCCAACGCCGGCGACCCCGGGGTTTACGAGGCCTGGCGGGTGGCGGTCGCGACGGGGGAGGCCGAGCAGCTGACGAACCTCGGCGGGATCAATGAGTGGGTGCTCTCGCCGGACGAGAAGCACCTCGTGGTGAGCCACTCGGAGGCTACGCGGCCTCCTGAGCTCTACCTGCAGCGGGCGGAGCCGGGCGCCACGGCGAGCCCGCTCACCCACACGGTGAGCGAGACCTTCGCCGCCATCGACTGGACGGCCCCGGAGTTCGTCACGGTGCCCTCGACCCACGGCGCGCGGCCCATCCATTCACGCCTCTATCTGCCCCGCGAGCGCCGCCCCGGCCCGCAGCCTGCCGTCCTCTTCGTGCACGGCGCTGGCTATCTGCAGAACGCCCACCAGGGCTGGTCGGACTACTTCCGGGAGTTCATGTTCCACAGCTTCCTGACCCGCCACGGCTACACCGTGCTCGACATGGACTACCGCGCCTCGGCGGGCTACGGCCGCGATTGGCGGACGGCGATCTACCGGCAGATGGGCACTCCCGAGCTCGAAGACCTGGAGGACGGCGTCGCCTGGCTGGTGGCGAGCCATGGCGTCGACCCGCAGCACGTCGGCGTCTACGGCGGCTCCTACGGCGGCTTCATGACGCTGATGGCCCTCTTCAAGCGCCCCGGCCTGTTCGCCGCCGGCGCGGCGCTCCGGCCGGTCACCGACTGGGCGCACTACAACCACGGCTACACTTCGGCCATCCTCAACACGCCGGAGATCGACCCCGAGGCCTACCAGCGCAGCTCACCGATCGAGTTCGCCGACGGCCTCGACGATCCGCTCTTGATCTGCGCCCCGATGCAGGACGACAACGTTTTCTTCCAGGACACGGTGCGCCTGGCTCAGAAGCTGATCGAGCTCGAGAAGCAAGACTGGGACGTCGCCATCTTCCCCGTTGAGCCGCACGGCTTCCGCGTGCCGTCGAGCTGGCTCAACGAGTACCGGCGGATCTGGAAGCTCTTCGAGCGCGAGGTGCGGTAGGGGAGAGCTGGGGATCAGTGCAGCTCGGTGTCGGGGCTGCAAGCATCGCGGAGCTGCTGGCAGACCGGATCAACGAGTGTCTCGAAGTTCGGCAGGCCTTTCTCATCCGGTGCCTCAGCGATTGCCGGGAAGAAGTCCCGGTAGCGCAGCAGCTGGCGCAGGGTGCAGAGCAGGGCGAAACGGTCGGGCTGGGTGCGCTCGACCAGCTCGATGAGCTGTCCCGTCAACGCCTTGGCTCGGCTGGCTACGTCAGTTTCCTCGGGCGGCATCAGCAGCGCGATCTCGATCAGCTCGGTGAGCGCCCAGATTTTGTCGAGCGGATCGGTTCCCTCCCGCACGCGGATCTCATCCAGCGTGCGAGCCATCTGCAGCAGGTCCTGGTCCTGCGCACCTCGCTTGTTCAGGACGCGGTTGAGCACCACGAGCTGCACCATCGCCCAGCTGGAGGACCGCGTCAGCTCGAAGGCTCGCTGATAGTGCCTCCGGGAGCGCTCCAAGGCCTCGATCGCTGGAGTGAGGTCGTGAGACGGTCTTTCCTTCTGTTTCCCCCCCGACAGCGACTGTGCATTCGCCGTCCGGCTTGGATCGGTCACCGACCGCCACTCCAGCTGGGCGCGTCGTTTCTCGGCACTGCCCAGCAGCAGCTGGGCGTAGGTGTCTTTGCCGGCCAGCTGGCAGAGGTGGTGGATCCGCGCCTTGAGGGTCGCAATGAGAGGCTTGATCGTCTCCTTCTCGACGCTAGCTGGGGAGGGAGGGACCACGGCTTCCTGCGTGCGCTTCGTCGCTCCTTGCGGCTTCCCTTGAGCAGCGTCTCTTGGCTTCGCGCCGGCTTCGCCGTTCATTTTCTTGAGCTCGGCGTCGGCCTGGCAGAGCACGGCGTCGATGCTCTGGTTGGCTCGGGAGACCCGGATCCTTGCGAGCTGCTCTCCGAGGTCGTCCGGCAGCGCCGCGTAGGCGACGATCGAGGCCCAGTCGTGGCTCTCCGGCATCTCCACCTGCAGGCGACGGCGCAGCTCGGCGAGGGCGACGCGGGGGTCCTCGCCCCACAGCATGCGCTCGTAGAGCACCTGGGCCATCACCACCGAGCCGGCGAAGGTGAGGGGGAACTGCGAGGCCACCACCAGCGGGATGCCGGCGGCATGGAGAGCATGCGCCACCGAGCCGCCGGGGGTGAGCACGCTGCCCTGCTGGCTGCTCTGGCAGCTCGCCAGGGTCACCACCGCCGGGCCGGCCTCGCCGTCGAGCCGTGGCTGGCGCAGGGCGGCAGCGAGCCGCGAGCCGGAGACGACCTCCCCGCGGCCGGGGTCGTAGGGGTCGAGGAAGGCGATGCCGAAGCGGCGATCGGCCGCCTCCTCCACGGCCTGGCCGTGGGCGAGGATGTGGACGTGCGTGTAGCTCTCCCGGCGGCACTGCTCCTCGAGCTTCGCCAAGCTGGCGTTGGGCAGCAGATGCACGCAGCCGCGAAAGTTGCGTTTCTCGAGCGCGCTTCCCTCGCTCAACCAGGGATTGACGACCTGGCGCAGGGCGAGGACGTGTGCCTCGACGAGGGCGTGGTCAGCGGCGGGCAGAGCGCTCGCGAAGAGGATCTTGGGCTCGGCCGGCCAATTGAACGAACGCCGGCTGACCCGTCGCACCTGGCGGGTGAGGCAGAGCCAGGTGGGGTCGGGGAGCGCGATCGAGCCCCCGGCCCCGGAGCTGCCGTCGGCGGCGATGGCCAGCTCGAAGGGCAGCAGGGCGAGCTCCGAGGCCGAGAGCACCAGCTCCAGGTGCAGGGGGGCCGTCGAGTGGGCCGTCGAGTCTGCCAGCTCGGCCGTCAGGCAGCGCAACTGGGCGAGCAGCCGTACCAGCTCCTGGCAGGTGTCGGCGAGCATCATCTCCCGCAGCTCGCGGCTCTCACGGTAGTCGAGGGCGCGCAGCCGGGTGAGGAATTGCTGGTGCTCGAAGGGGACGGTGACCGTCTCGGGAGCATGGTTGCCGCAGAGAGCGAGGTACTCCGTCAAGGGCGACAGCAGCTGGTTGTGCGGCGGGCCGTGCCGCACCAGCTCGAGCCGGATGGTGCGGATCTCGCTCATGGCGTGGCCAGCTCCGCCCAGTTGCCGTCCGCGGCGACCTGGACCAGCTTGCCGTGGACGCTCCCCGCCGCGGGGGAGATCACCACGGCCGTCGGCTCGACCCGCTGCAGCAGGTCCGGCGGCGTCCTGTCCAGCTGGGCCAGGGTCTTGGACTTGAGGGCCTCCACCAGCTTCTCGAAGTCCTCTCGCGCTGCCGCCGTCTCCGCGAGCAGTGCTGCGGGGATGCGCAGCAACCGCATCCAGGTGCCGCTGTTGAAGTAGTCGCCCGGTGCCTGGCAGCGGCGGCGGGCCCGCGCCAGGTGGGTGTGGCCGGTGATCAGGAAGTCGACCTCGGGGCCCACTTCCTGGTCGAGGAGCTCGAACGCGGGGTCACGGTGGTCGTGATCGAAGCTCTGGTCCGTCGCCAGGCTGCTCAGGGCAGTACGCAGTCTCTCGGCGAGGTTCTTCTCGCTCGACCTGCCCAGGGCGAGGCCGAACTTGGTGAACGTGCTCCGCCAGTCGAGGACCGCGTAGGGGTCTGCCTGGGCGGCGAGCCAGCGAGGGTCTTTGCCAGCGTCGAACGCCGCACTCGCAGCGTCGTAGAGCGCTTCAGCGTCGGGAGACCCGCCGCCCCAGATCTCGCCGGAGGGTTCGTCGCGAGTGATTGCCAGCAGCCTGGGCAGCGGGCCGGCGCGTTCTTCGGCCGCACGGCGGGCCGCCAGCTGCTGCTCCGCACTGAGGAAGCCACTGCTGGCTCGGACGGCCTCGGTGATGGCTCGCGTGTAGGCCGAAACGCCGGGCGCCAGATAGGAGCGCACTCGCTCCGGATCGAGGGCGAGGGCCACCCACAGTGCCGCCTTGGTCTCGGGCTTGATGAGGTCGAGGAAGGGGAAGTCTCTCTTTAGATGGTTGAGGGCCTGGATCACCAGCTGGGTGCCGGCGTTGGGCATCCACGGCTCGATCTTGCGGCCGTGGGTGAGGTCGCGGCCCATCCGCCGCAGGCGCTCGAAGTCGGTGCGGTTCCAGTCGTCCTGGTCGTTGCCGTGCACGCAGAGGGCGGAGCGGCCCCGCACCCGGCAGCGGTAGCCGGCGCCGTCGAAGGCCAGGGTGATGCGGCCGCGGGCCGCGGCGTCACCGCCGGACAGGGTCCGCAGGAGCCGCTCGCGCACGGCCGGCAGGGCCAGCTCGAGGTCGTGGTTGCCGAGGGTGAGGACCAGATGGTGCTTCTCGGCGCCGACGAAGCCGCGGAGCGCCTTCCACACCGGTGCGAAGGCTGGGTCCAGGACGATGCGGTCGAGCTTCTCGCCCGCGCGCCAGGGGTCGAAGCCGCAGGGGTCCGGCTCGGCGAGGAAGTCCACCGTGTCGCCGTTGAGCACGAGGCCGACTTCCTGACCGGTGGTCGCTGCCGTCAGCGAGCCGACGAACTTCTCGAACCGCTTGCCCGCGCAGAACATCTGGCGGCCCGCCACGCCCCCCATGTGGAGGTCGGAGACGACGTAGAGGGCATCCAGCTCGGGGACGGCGACGGTCGACATCTCCCTCGATTCCGCGCAGGCGCAGTTCGCGTTTCGACTGCTCTAGAAGTTTTGCAAAGTCTAGCACGGTTGAGCGGCCGTGTAACGCCGACCCGATTGGTCCTCACTAACCAAAAAGCAACTATTGCGAAACTTAGGCACTGGCGGCCACTGCCTTCCTAACCCTCGGCTGCCAAGCAACAGAGGAGGCCTCCCATGTCGACGCAGGGTCCAGCGACAGCTTTGTCTCATGGTGATTCGGGTACGCTGCCGATCACCCCCCGCATTGAGCGCCTTCTGGCTCGCGGTGCGCTCTCGGCCCTCGGCACGATCAGCCCCGTGCTCAGGGTCCTCTTCAGCGGGCTACGGTTCCCCATCGGCTCCCGCGTGGAGCTGCTCACGGCCTTGGGCGGTCCGACGCGCCTGCTCACGGTCGGGGGCAGCGACGGCCAAGCGTCGGTGGTCAGCCCTCTCGACGTGATGGATACCTGGTCGGACCTCGACTCCTTCTTTCCGATGCGCTCGCTCCAAGAGGTCGCCAGCCGCGTGCTGGCCAACCCCCGCCGCTACACGCGGCAGCTGGCAGTGACGGCGATCGGCAGCCGGCGGCTGAGCGAGGTGCGCTTCGGCTCCGAGCCGGAGCTCTCGGCCCAAGACGTCACGGCCGGGACGCAGGTCCTCGCCCTGCCGAGCGGCCCGGTGCCAGCAGGGATCTTTCTCGACGCCTTGGGCGATCCCAGCATCCTGAGCGATGCCGGCATCCTGGACCCCGACCTCAGTGACGCCTTGCGGCGCTGGAACGAGGCCCTGGCCGCGGCCTTGCGCCAGCGCACGCGCCAGCAGGCCCTGGACGCGGCCAGGCTCAGCGAAGACAAGGCGCGGCTGGCGGGCGAGGCGCAAGGCAGGGCGGCCGAGGCCGAGCGAGCGGTGGCGGGAGCACGTACCACGACGGAGACGCAGCAGGCGGTCGACATGGCCTGTGCTGTCGCCGACGAGGCGCGGACGGCGGCCGAGGAGGCTCTGCGGGCGGCCCAGCAGGCGGCAGGCCTGGCGGCGTCCCTGCCGGGGGATGTCGAGGCGCAGCAGGCCCGGGAGCGCGCCGAGGTGGCGGCCCTCGCGGCGATGAGCGCCGACGCGCAGGCTCAGAACAGCTGCCGTCGAGCGCGTGACATCGCGAGCATCGGCCTCGCCACCATCCGTGGCCACGTGACGGAAACGGACCCGTTCTTCGACGATGACGTCGATGGCGCCACGATCGAGGTCCGCAACCTCGGCTTCGCCGAGATCGCCAACGCCTACGGCAACACGGACGGCGGCGGCAACTACTCGGTCACGGGTCGCTTCGGCCACTCGGCCCGTTTGGGCTCGTCGCGCGTTCTGGTCACCATGAGCTCGGGTTCGAGCTGGGGAGACGTGAGGCTGTCGAAGACCATCGAAGTGGGCGGCGACTCGCCGCCTGCGGTCAACTTCAGCTTCGACGCTCCCGGGTTCGAGTAGCTGGCCGTTGCTCGTGCCTGCTCGGCCCCGCCGACGCGGTAGGGCCGAGCTTCCTATTCGAGGCCCTGTTTGGTCTCGGCGATGATGTGGTCGACGACATCGTGGAGGTCACCGGTGCGCGCGAAGACGGCGAGCTGGCGGTCGGCGCTGGTGCCTTGCTGGAGGATGGTGCGCACGTGCTCCACCTCGTGGCGCACGCCGAGGTCGTCCACCACGTCGTCGACCAGCTCGAGGAGCTCTCCGGCGAGCTGCGGGAAGGGCACCTCCTCCTGGCGACCGAAGTCGAGCAGCTTGCCGTCGATGCCGTAGCGCACCGCCCGCCACTTGTTCTCGGTGATGTGAACGTGGCGATACTGCCGCCAGGCCATATTCTGCTGCCGCAGCTTCAGCAGCTTGGCGCAAATGGCCTGGAACAGGGCGGCAATGCAGATGCAGTC
>WBZL01000705.1_pt1 | contig 25651 bp, 28 predicted proteins | sample 5204291 | NCBI WGS metagenome assembly WBZL01 (sample SAMN12344345, study PRJNA552823) | activated sludge metagenome | biome: Activated sludge suspended growth; feature: Nitrification reactor; material: Wastewater; isolation source: activated sludge from nitrification reactor of wastewater...
GATACCGCGCCGCTCCTCTCCGCGCTGCTCGCCGACCTGGACCCGCTCCTGGCCGGTTTCGCGGCGATGCGAAAGGACGAGGGCAGGGCGCTCGCCGCGGTGATCGCGCGCCAGACCGACCGCATCGCCGCGCTCGCCGTTGAGGCGGGATCGGCAGCCGAGGCGCGCCGCCCCGAGATGGCACGCGCCCTGGCCGAGGCGCTCGGCCGGGTGATGGCCGGCGCGCCGGAGGCCGACCCGGCCCGCGTGACCCAGGAACTCGCGCTTCTCGCCGTCAAGGCCGACGTGACCGAGGAACTGGACCGGCTGGGCGCCCATGTCGCGGCGGCGCGCAAGCTTCTGGCGGCGGGAGGCGCGGTGGGCCGCAAGTTCGACTTCCTGATGCAGGAGTTCATGCGCGAGGCCAACACGCTCTGCTCCAAGTCCGGCAATGCCGAGCTGACGCGGATCGGGCTTGACCTGAAGCACGTGATCGACCAGATGCGCGAGCAGGTACAGAACGTGGAATGACGATGAAACGCAAGGGCTTGCTGATCATTCTTTCATCGCCTTCCGGGGCGGGGAAATCGACGCTGGCAAAGCGGCTGATGGCCTGGGACCCGACATTGCGCTTCTCGGTCTCGGCAACGACGCGCGCGCCCCGGCCGGGCGAGACCGATGGCAAGGACTACTGGTTCCACAGCCGCGCGGAATTCCTATCGATGGTGGCGGCGGGTGACATGCTGGAACATGCCGAGGTCTTCGGCAACCTCTACGGCTCGCCAAGGGAGCCGGTCGAACGGGCCATGGCCGAGGGGCGCGACACGCTCTTCGACATCGACTGGCAGGGCGGCCAGCAGATTCGCAACTCCGTCCTGGGAAAGGACGTCGTTTCGGTCTTCGTCCTGCCTCCGTCGATCGCCGAACTCGAACGCAGGCTCCGGTCGCGGGGGCAGGACAGCGACACGGTGATCGCCGGCCGCATGGCGAAATCGGAAGCCGAGATAAGCCATTGGGCGGAATACGATTATGTCCTCGTGAACGAGGATATCGACCGCGCCGAGGCGGACCTCAGGACCATCCTTCTGGCCGAACGGATGCGGCGCGACCGCCAGCCGTGGCTCTCCGACTTCGTCCGTGGCCTCAACCGGGAGTTTGATGCAAGATGATCTGGGAACTCGATGGGATCACACCGGAAATCGGCGATGGCGCCTGGGTCGCGCCGGATGCCAACCTGATCGGCAAGGTGGTGCTGGGGGCGGCTGCGAACGTCTGGTTCGGCGCGACGCTCAGGGGAGACAACGAGGAAATCCGGATCGGCCGCGGCACCAATATCCAGGAAAACACCGTCTGCCACACCGACATGGGCTTTCCGCTGGTGATCGGCGCCGACTGCACGATCGGCCACAAGGTGATGCTGCACGGCTGCACCATCGGCGACGGCACGCTGATCGGCATGGGGGCAACCGTGCTGAACGGCGCGAGGATCGGCCGGGGCTGCCTGATCGGGGCCGGGGCGCTCATCACCGAGGGCAAGGATATCCCCGACGGCTGCCTCGTCATGGGCGCGCCCGGCAAGGTCGTGCGCCTGCTCGACGGCGACGCGCAGGCGCGGCTCCTGGCCTCTGCCGCGCATTACCGCGAGAACGCCGCCCGTTTCGCCCGCGGCCTCAAGCCAGCGCGGGGCTGACCCTAGCCGTCCGGACGGCCGGGCAGAAGAACGAGATCGAAGACGATGCCGGCCGCATGCGTCCGTACCTCGGCGCGGACGGCCTCTGGGCGGGGCAGGGGCGCGGTGAGGGCAAGGAGCCGGCCACCGAACCCGGTTGCGGTCAGCCGGTCGGCAAGATCGAGCACGTCGAAGTCCGGCCCGAAAAGGGGGGCGACGACGATGTCCGGCGCCACCTTCGCGAGGAATGCGGCGGTAACCTGCTGGAACCGGGCAAAGACGCAGGCCACGGGAGGCGGCCGCATCAGCGGGTCGATCTGTCCCGCCGCCAGATCGACGGCGAGCACCCGGCTGCCGGATGCGTCGAATGCGGCCTGCGGCGCGTCCAGGGACGGCCCCGACTTCGGCCCCGCGGCGTCCGGATCGTCACCCTGCACTGCCTGTCCCCAACACATTCCGTCTGTCCGGTCGCGGGCGCCCGGTCGCATGGCTCGACCTTGGCGTGAAGCCGCTGATCCTCGTTCTGCCAAAACGTGTATCAGCCTGCGCGTGCCGCGCCAAGGGTGCGCCGGGTTGATCCGGTGACGATTTGCTCCGACACATGGGACGGCACTCGCAGGAGGGATCGCAATGCAGGCACCGGAGATTCGCGACGTCCTTCAGGCAGTTCCCATGGCAATGCTTCTCGTCGGGCCGGGCCAGCGCGTGCTGGCGGCGAATCACGCGGCCTCCGTCCTCTTCGGCATTTCCCTCGAAGGACGGTCCTGCAACGCCTTCCTGCGCCATCCGGACTTCCTCGACGGACTCGAAGCCTGCCTTCGCGAAAGGCGTCGCGGCACGGCGCGGATCGTGCTTACCGGGACGCCGAGCGAGACGCATCTCGCGCTCAGCTTCACCCCGATCCTGGCTGAGGAGGGACACTGCGCGCTTGTCGCCTTCGACGATCTTTCCGCGCTCGAACACGCGGTGGCGATGCGGCGCGACTTCGTGGCCAACGTCAGCCACGAACTCAGGACTCCGCTCACCGCCCTCGTCGGCTTCATCGAGACGCTGCGCGGGGCGGCAAGGGACGACCCCGCCGCGCGGGACCGGTTCCTCGGCATCATGGAACGAGAGGCCGGGCGGATGATCCGGCTTGTCAGCGACCTTCTCTCGCTCAGCAGGGTGGAGGCCGAGGAACGGCGCCGCCCGGACGAGAAGGTGGAGGTCATCGGCGTCCTGCGAACCACGCTTGCGAGCCACCGCGATCAGGCCCGTGCGGCGGGCGTGGAACTCGTGCTCGACAGCGAGCGCGAGGCCGTGACGGTGCGCGCCGATGCCGATCAGCTTGCGCAGGTCTTCCACAACCTTGTGGAGAACGCGATCAAGTACGGCGCCACCGGTCACCTCGTGACCGTCCGGGTCCGTCAGCTCGACCGGGAGCCGGTGCTGCGCGGCCCGGCCCTGCAGATCGAGGTGATCGACAAGGGCGAGGGGATCGACGCCTTGCACCTGCCGCGTCTGACGGAGCGATTCTACCGGGTGGACAGCGACCGCTCGCGGCAGAAGGGCGGAACCGGCCTGGGCCTTGCCATCGTGAAGCACATCGTCAACCGCCACCGGGGCCGGTTCAGGATCGAGAGCGAGGTTGGAAAAGGCAGCCGTTTCATCGTGGTCCTGCCGGCCGGTTGACGCGGCGCAGCCGGCTGCGCGCGGGGCCGTGTCATGAAAGCGTTACATGACCGTCACAAAAGGATAGCTGCGCGTCCCTAGAGCATCGGGCGAGGTCGCCATCGGGTGGTGGCCGCAAACGACTTGCAGGAGAATGCAATGAACATCGCGAAATTCACCGTCTCGGCGCTTGCCATGGCCGCCGCCGCCTCGGCCGCCGACGCGCGCGACCAGGTCCAGATCGCCGGATCGTCGACCGTGCTTCCCTATGCCACCATCGTCGCCGAAGCCTTCGGCGAGAACTTCGAGTTTCCGACCCCGGTCGTCGAAGGCGGCGGTTCGGGCGCCGGGCGCAAGAAGCTCTGCGAGGGCGTGGGCGAGAACACGATCGACATCGCCAATTCGTCGAGCCGCATCAAGCAGTCCGACATCGACCTCTGCGCCCAGAACGGCGTGAACGAGATCATGGAGGTCCGCATCGGCTATGACGGCATCGTCTTCGCCTCGGACGTGAACGGGGCCGAGTTCGCCTTCACCCCGGCCGACTGGTACAATGCGCTGGCCGCCGAGGTCGTGAAGGACGGCGCGCTCGTCGCCAACCCGAACAAGACCTGGGCCGACGTGAACTCGGCGCTGCCTGCGCAGGACATCCTCGCCTTCATCCCGGGCACCAAGCACGGCACCCGCGAAGTCTTCGACGTGAAGGTTCTGGAAGCCGGCTGCAAGGCCTCGGGCGCCGAGGACGCGCTGGTCGCGGCGAAGGGCGAGGAGGACGGCAAGAAGGCCTGCCTCGCGCTCAGGACCGACGGCGTGTCGGTCGACATCGACGGCGACTATACCGAGACGCTGGCCCGGCTCGAGGCCAACAGGAACGCCATCGGCGTCTTCGGCCTGTCGTTCTACCAGAACAACACCGACAAGCTGCGCGTCGCGACCATGGACGGCGTGGTGCCGTCGACGGAATCGATCGCCTCGGGCGATTACCCGATCTCGCGTCCGCTCTACTTCTACGTCAAGAAGGCGCATCTCGGCGTGATCCCGGGCCTGCAGGAATACATCGACTTCTTCGTCTCCGACGACATGGCCGGCCCGGACGGCCCGCTCGCGGCCTACGGCCTCGTGTCCGACCCGGAGCTTGCCGCGACGCAGGCTGCCGTCGCCGCCGGCACCCCGATGGGTCCGCTGGAATAAACCTTCGACAAAGGGTGGCGCCCCTCCGGGCGCCACCCGTTCCGCCGACTGCTGCCTTATCCTTTTCGTGGCGGGGGGGCCATGACCAACGGAATCCTCTTCCTGATCGTGTTGGCGCTTGCCGCCGCCGCCTATGTTCTCGCCCGCCAGCGGTCGCTTGCGGCCGTCGAGGGCGACATCAAGAAACTCCATTCGCTGCCTGGCCACCATGGCCAGACGGCGTTTCTTTTCACCGCCGTTCCGGCCCTTCTGCTGATGGCTGTCTGGCTCTTCGTCCAGCCGATGGCGATCGACGCGCGGGTGAGCGGGATGATCGCCGACAGCGACGTGCCCCAGGGCTCCTCCCGCGGGCTCGTCATGGCGGACGTGCGCCGCATCAGCGACGGTCTCGACACGATCGTGGCGCTTGGCGGAATGAGCGAGGAGACGGTCGCATCCATGCGCGCGGACATTTCCGACGTCCGCTCGCGCCTCGCCGAGGTCGGCGTGGCGCTCGGGTCCAATGTCGGAAACTCAGTTTTCACCGCCGCCAAGGCATACCGCAGCATGGCGAGCACGGGGCGACTCGGCATGACGGCGGCCGTGCTAGCCCTAGCCGTCGCAGGGCTTGCCTTCGGGCTCGCCCGTGTCAGGCCGGAGTTCCGCGCCCGCAACGTCTCGGAACGCTTCGTCATCGGACTCCTGATCGGCTCCTCGCTGATCGCGATCCTGACCACGATCGGCATCGTCGTGTCGCTCCTTTTCGAGACGCTGCACTTCTTCCGGCTCTATCCCGCGTCGGAGTTCTTCTTCTCGACGGTCTGGAACCCGCAGTTCCGCGGCGGCTCCGACCTCGGCATCTGGCCGCTTCTCTGGGGCACGCTCTATGTCTCGGTGATCGCGCTCGTCGTCGCCGTGCCGGTCGGGCTCATGTCGGCGATCTACCTGTCGGAATATGCCTCGGCGCGGATGCGCGCCTGGGTCAAGCCGGCAATCGAGATTCTCGCCGGCATCCCGACCATCGTCTATGGCCTCTTCGCGCTGATCACCGTCGGGCCCATCCTGCGCGACTATTTCGCCCAGCCGTTCGGGATCGGCTCGTCCTCCTCCTCGGTCATGACGGCGGGCGTCGTCATGGGGATCATGGTCATCCCCTTCGTCTCCTCGCTCTCCGATGACATCATCAACGCCGTGCCGCAGTCGCTGCGCGACGGGTCCCTGGCCCTCGGCGCCACGCCGTCCGAAACGGTGCGTCAGGTCGTCTTTCCGGCCGCACTGCCGGGGATCGTCGGCGCCATCCTCCTCGCCGCGTCGCGTGCCATAGGCGAGACGATGATCGTGGTCATGGGCGCGGGCGCGGCCGCGAAGCTGTCGCTGAACCCGTTCGAGGCGATGACGACGGTCACGGTGAAGATCGTCAGCCAGCTGACCGGCGACACCGAGTTCGCCAGCCCCGAGACGCTCGTGGCCTTCGCTCTCGGCCTGACGCTCTTCGTCATGACGCTCGCGCTCAACATCCTCGCGCTCTACATCGTGCGCAAGTACCGGGAGCAGTACGAATGACCGACGCGACGGTTTCGATCCCGCGCCCGGCGCGGCAGGGCAGTTCGCTCTTCAAGCCCGACGGGCGGGTGAAGCGGCGCAATTCGGCCGAGACACGGTTCCGCGCCTACGGGATGACCGCCATCGTCATCGCGCTCATGGCGCTCGTCTGGCTCCTCTATTCGATCTTCTCGGCGGGGCTTCCGGCCTTCCGTCAGACCTTCGTCACGATGCCGGTGATGCTCGATCCCGCCGTTCTCGACAAGAACGGCAACCGCGACCCGGCCGAACTGGTGAAGGTGACGACCGTCGGCTACTCCAAGGTGCTGGACGCCAGCTTCGTCGCCGCGGTCGAGGCGGCCGGGATCGACACCGGCGGGCTGACGCCCAAGGACATCGCCGGGCTGCTCTCCGAGGAGTCGGCGGCGACGCTGCGCGGCAGGGTCCTCGCCGATCCCGCGCTCATCGGCCAGACGATCGAGTTCACCGCCCTCGCCGGCGGCCGGATCGACGGCTACTACAAGGGTCGCGTGACGATGGGGAGCGCGACGCTCGATTCCAACGTCAAGCCCGAGCAGCTCATGCTTGCCGATGCACTGAGGGAAAGGGGGATCCTGACCCAGTCCTTCAACATGGGCTTCCTCACCATGCCGGACGCCTCCGACAAGCGGCCCGAGGCCGCCGGCCTCGGCGTCGCCATCGTCGGGTCGTTCTACATGATGATCGTCGTCCTCGTCCTGTCGCTGCCGATCGGGGTTGCCGCCTCGATCTATCTTGAGGAATTCGCGCCGAAGAACCGGCTGACGGACATCATCGAGGTGAACATCGCCAACCTCGCGGCCGTGCCCTCTATCGTCTACGGCATCCTCGGGCTCGCCGTCTTCATCAATATCGGCGGCCTGCCGCAGTCGGCACCGATCGTCGGCGGGCTGGTGCTGACGCTGATGACGCTGCCGCGGATCATCATCCCGACGCGGGCGGCGCTGAACGCGGTGCCGCCGTCGATCCGCGACGCCGCCCTTGGCGTCGGCGCCTCGAAGCTGCAGTCGGTTTTCCATCACGTGCTGCCGCTCGCCATGCCCGGCATCCTGACGGGCATGATCATCGGCCTTGCCCAGGCGCTCGGCGAGACGGCGCCGCTCCTGCTGATCGGCATGGTGGCCTTCGTGCGCGACTTCCCCGATGCGCTTCCGGGCGGTCTCTTCGATCCGGCGGCGGCGCTTCCGGTGCAGGTCTACAACTGGACGCAGCGCGGCGACCCCGGCTTCGTCGAACGGGCCTCGGGCGCGATCATCGTGCTGCTCGCCTTCCTTCTCATCATGAACGCGGTCGCGATCTACCTGCGCCGCAAGTTCGAACGGCGCTGGTAGAGACCGGCCAACATGGCGGAGACAAGACCCATGGACGACATGCGATTGGCCGAGAAGGCGGTGAACGCTGCCGAGACGAAGATCGCCGCACGCAACGTGCAGGTCTATTACGGCGACAGCCACGCGATCAAGGACGTGGACATCGACATCGCCGACCGCACCGTGACCGCCTTCATCGGTCCCTCGGGCTGCGGCAAGTCCACCTTTCTGCGCTGCCTGAACCGGATGAACGACACGATCCCGATCTGCCGCGTGGAGGGCGACATCCTGCTCGATGGCGAGGATATCTACGACAAGCGGGTCGACCCCGTGCAGCTTCGCGCCCGCATCGGGATGGTGTTCCAGAAGCCGAACCCCTTCCCGAAGTCGATCTACGAGAACGTGGCTTACGGCCCGAAGATCCACGGGCTTGCCCGCAACAAGGCCGAACTCGACGGGATCGTCGAAAGCTCGCTCAGGAAGGCGGCACTCTGGAACGAGGCGAAGGACCGGCTTTCCGAGCCCGGCACCGGCCTGTCGGGCGGCCAGCAGCAGCGGCTGTGCATCGCCCGCGCCATCGCGACCTCGCCCGAGGTTCTCCTGATGGACGAGCCCTGTTCGGCGCTCGACCCCATCGCCACCGCGCAGGTGGAGGAGCTGATCGACGAGTTGCGCGGGCAGTTCTCGGTCGTGATCGTGACCCACTCGATGCAGCAGGCCGCGCGGGTGAGCCAGCGGACAGCCTTCTTCCATCTCGGCAACCTCGTCGAATTCGGCGAGACCGGGCAGATCTTCACCAACCCGCGCGATCCGCGCACCGAAAGCTACATCACCGGCCGGATCGGCTGAGGGAGACACCGACATGGAAAGCCAACATATCCTGCAAGCCTTCGACCGGGATCTCGAAGGGATACAGGCGATGGTGATGCGCATGGGGGGGATGGTCGAGGCCGCGATCCTCGAAGCGGGGCAGGCGCTCGAAGCGCGCGACGACGATCTCGCCGAGAAGGTCCGCGCGGGGGACAAGGCCATCGACGCGCTCGAGGAGAAGATCGCCGAGGAGGCGTCGCGTCTGATCGCGCTGCGCGCCCCCACGGCAAGCGACCTCCGCATCGTCCTGTCGGTCATGAAGATTGCCGCAAGCCTCGAACGGGTCGGCGACTACGCCAAGAACATGGCGAAGCGCGCCAACGTGCTCGGCCAGATGCCCGTCATTCCGGGCGCGGGCGGTTCGCTGCGCCGCATGTCCAAGACGGTGGTGCAGATGCTGTCGGATGCGCTCGACGCCTACAACACGCGCGACGCGGCGCTGGCCGAGGACGTCCGCAACCGCGACCGCGACGTGGACCAGATGTACAACGCGCTCTTCCGCGAATTCCTGACCCACATGATGGAAGACCCGCGCAACATCACCGCCTGCATGCACCTGCATTTCATCGCGAAGAACATCGAACGCATGGGCGACCACGCAACGACGATCGCCGAACAGGTGATGTATCTCGTCACCGGCGTGAGGCCCGAGGAGAACCGCCCGAAGGCGGAAACCGTGACCGTCATCGGAGTCGAGGGAAAGTGACATGCAGGCGCCGACCGTCCTGATCGTCGAGGATGAACCCGCCCAGCGCGAGGTCCTGGCCTACAACCTCGAGGCCGAGGGCTACCGCGTTGCGCAGGCCGACAACGGCGAGGAAGCGCTTCTGCTCGTCTCGGAAGACGCCCCCGACCTCATCGTGCTCGACTGGATGCTTCCCAACGTCTCCGGCATCGAGGTCTGCCGCCGCCTGAAGTCCCGCCCCGAGACGCGCGCCGTCCCGATCATCATGCTTTCGGCCCGCTCGGAGGAGGTGGACCTCGTCCGCGGGCTCGAAACCGGGGCGGACGACTACATGGTCAAGCCCTATTCGGTGGTGGAACTGATGGCGCGGGTGCGCACGCAGTTGCGCCGGTCGCGTCCCTCGGCCGTGGGCGAGGCGCTGGAGTACGAGGACATCACGCTCGACCCCGAAACCCACCGGGTCCACCGGAGCGGCATGCTCCTCAAACTCGGCCCGACCGAGTTCCGGCTCCTGACGACGCTGATGGAGAAACCCGGACGGGTCTGGAGCCGGGAACAGCTGCTCGACCGCGTCTGGGGCCGCGACATCTACGTCGATACGCGCACCGTGGACGTCCATGTCGGGCGGCTGAGAAAGGCGCTTTGTGCGTACGGCGGCGATGATCCGGTGCGCACGGTGCGCGGCGCGGGCTACGCGCTCGGCTGATCGGCCGCAGCCGGTCTGCCCGCCCTGACGACGGTCAGTCGTTCTCGTCGTCGCCGTAGCGGGCGTCGTCGTCAAGTTCCTCCTCCCCCTCGGGCAGGAACTTGCCGGACAGGCGGATCGAGTGGTCGTCGTGGCGCGGGTCCATCACCACGTCAGAGGGAAGCTCGCCCGCGAGCCAGTCGCGGATCTCCTCGCGTGCGTCCGCGGCCTCCTGGCCGGTCAACTCGGCGACATAGGCGATGAATGCCCGCTGGTCGCCGTCGATCTCGTCGAGCTCGGCCTCGTCGGCCTCGGGCCACTTGTCGAGGATCGCCTCGAAGAAGGCGGGCCAGTTCTCCTGGACGTGGTGCCATTTCATGGACGGTCTCTGCGGATTGGTGATCGTATGTCCCAATGTGCACACGAAGGCGCGGCGGCGAAAGGGGGCGGTTCGGCAAAATTGTCGCGCGAAGGCCGCAGTCTCCGACAAGCCGGGGTGCGACGCGCACGGTGGACCTGGCGGCGGGGGACGGACCCGGTGCCGCCGTCAGAACCAGCTCTGCACCTTCCGGGCGCCGGCCGAGACGTCGTCGCCGACCCCGGCGACGGTGTTGCAGGCGGCGAGCGTGACGAGAGCGGCGATCAGGATCAGTTTCTTCATGCTTTCAGTCCTCGTACCACCAGACTTCCGGCTGGAAGCCCGGCCAGTCCCCGTATAGCGGAATCGTTTCGGGGTAGTGAAGATGGGAGGAATGGGCGATCCGCGAGACGTCAGAGAACCAGACCGGGATGACATAGCGTCCCGCCGTGAGAATCCGGTCGAGAGCCTGCGTCGACGCGATGAGTTCGTCGTAATCCCCCGCGCCGACAAGATTCCGGACCATCGCGTCCGCGGCGGGCACGGCCATGCCCATCCAGTTGCGCGTGCCGGGCTCGGTCACGCCGGCCGATCCCCAGTAGAGAGTCTGCTCGTTTCCGGGCGAGAGCGAGAAGCTGCGGGAATACCACGCCATGTCGAAGGCATAGGAGTTCGTCCGCTCCGTGTACTGGGCGCTGTCGACGACGGTGACGCGGGGCGTGATGCCGATCGTCTTCAGCGCCTCGGCATAGATGTCCACGACCGTCTGCGATTCCGTCGCGCCGGACGCCAGCACGATCTCGAAATCGAAGGGCTTGCCCTCGGGATTCTTCAAGGCGCCGTCCTGAACGGTCCAGCCGGCCTCCTCGAACAGCTTCAGTGCCTGGCGAAGGTTCTTGCGGTCGATGGCCCTGGCAGCGTCACCCACGGGCAGCTCGTAGCCTTCGATCGTTCCTGGCGGCAGGTCGGCGGCGAAGGGGGCAAGGAGTTCCGCGACGCGCCCGGCCGCGGGACCATGATCCGTGCCGAGGACCGAATTCGAGAAGTAGGAGGTGATCCGGGGCTCGGTGCCGAGGTTGATCGTCTGGTTGATGAACTCGAAGTTGAAGGCGAGGATCATCGCCTCGCGCACCCGCCAGTCGGCGAAGATCGGGTTGCGGGTGTTCATCACGAGGCCGGTGATCCCCGACGGGCGCCGGTTCGGGATCTCTGCCTTCACCACCTCGCCGGAGGCGACCGAGGGGAAGTCGTACTGGGTCTGCCACTTTGCGGCGCTCGACTCGCGCAGGCTGGTGATCACGCCCGCCGTGAAGGCCTGGAAGATCACGCCAGCATCGGCGAAGTAATCATAGCGGATCTCGTCGAGATTGTGCTGGCCGCGGTTGAACGGCAGGTCCCGGCCCCAGTAGTCCGGGTTGCGGCGGAAGGTGATCTGGCGTCCGGGCTCGAACCCGGCCACGACGTAGGGCCCCGATCCGACCGGCGGCTCCAGCGTGGTCGCTGCAAAGTCCTTGCCCTGCCACTGCGCCTTCTCAAGGATCGGCCGCATCCCCATGAGAAGAGCCAGTTCGCGGTCGGGCGCACTGAAGGTGAACCGGACGGAGCGGGGGCCGGTCTGCTCCATCTTCGCCACCTTGGCCCAGGCGGTCCGGTAGCGCGGATGTCCCTGCGTCCCGAGCGTCTCGTAGCTCCACATCACGTCCTCGATCGTGACCGGGCTTCCGTCCGAGAATCGGGCCTCGGGCCTGAGCACGAACTCGACCCAGGTCCGGGCCTCGTCGGTCTCGACCGATTCGGCGAGAAGTCCGTAAAGCGTGAAGGGCTCGTCGATGGAGCGGCCCATCAGCGTCTCGACCGTGTGCAGGCCGAGGCCCCAGGGGGCGTTTCCCTTGAGGATATAGGGGTTGAGCGAATCGAAGCCGCCCGGTTCGGCCAAGATGATCCGTCCGCCCTTCGGCGCATCCGGATTGACGTAGGGAAGCGACACAAAATCGGGTGGGAGAGCGGGACGGCCATACATAGCTATGCCGTGCTGCGGCTCTGCCCCCGCTGCGGCCGCGACCAGGAGCGCCATGGTCAGTGTCGCGGCGCGGCGCAGGCGCTTGAAAATCTTCGGTCGCATTTCGGCAACAATCCCTTCCCGGCTTGCCTCGCTGGCCGCGACGCTAACCCCGCATCCCTGCCTTTTCAAACTTTTAGCTTGGCCGTCAGCGAAGGACCGCGTATAAAGTGACTACTGCTCGATAGGTTTCTTGCCTGTATGAAACCTGCCTCAATGACTTGACGCCCGCCTTGTGCGGGCGTTTTTTTTGGCTCCTCCACAGCGTCTCGCGGACAACCGCTCCCGGCCGAATCGCTGTCGGCGCAATACCGGTCGCGATCCGGGAACGATGCCGTGAATGCGGTGGATTTTGCGCTCGCGGCGTCTATGTTTGCTGCAGCGCAATATCTCTGGAGGTTAAGATGTCCCTTTCCGGCAAGACGGCAATCGTGACCGGTTCGAATTCCGGCATCGGCCTCGGCACTGCGCGCGAACTGGCCCGGGCGGGCGCGGACGTCGTCCTCAACTCCTTCACCGACCGCGACGAGGATCATGCGCTGGCCGCGGACATGGCCAAGGAGTTCGGCGTGAAGGTCCGCTACATCAAGGCGGACATGTCCAAGGGCGAGGAGTGCCGGGCGCTGGTCAAGAAGGCCGGAGGCTGCGACATCCTGGTCAACAACGCCGGGATCCAGTTCGTGTCGCCCGTCGAGGAGTTTCCGGTCGAGAAGTGGAACGCCATCCTTGCGATCAATCTCTCCTCCGCCTTCCACACGATCGCGGCGGCGCTGCCGGGGATGCGGGCGAAGGGCTGGGGGCGCATCGTCAATATCGCCTCGGCGCACGGGCTCACCGCCTCGCCCTTCAAGTCGGCCTATGTCGCGGCCAAGCACGGGATCGTCGGTCTCACCAAGACGGTCGCGCTTGAGGCCGCGGGGAAGGGCGTGACCTGCAACGCGATCTGCCCGGGCTATGTGCTGACGCCCTTGGTCGAAGCGCAGATTCCCGAGCAGATGAAGGTTCACAACATGGACCGCGAGCAGGTGATCCGCGAGGTGATGCTGGAGCGCCAGCCCTCGCGCCAGTTCGCCACGGTGGAGGAGATCGGCGGCACCACCGTCTTCCTCTGCTCAGATGCTGCGGCGCAGATCACGGGGACGACGATCTCGGTCGACGGCGGCTGGACCGCCCTCTGAACCCCGAGGTGTGGAACCACAACGAGGGGGCCGAAGGGCAATGGCGGTCAGGCGCATCAACCTCGCGCTTCAGGGCGGCGGCGCGCATGGCGCCTTCACCTGGGGCGTTCTAGACCGGCTGCTCTGCGATGAGAGCATCGAGATCGCGGCGATATCCGGCACCTCGGCCGGTGCGCTGAACGGCGCCGCCGTGAAGGCGGGGCTTGCCAGAGGCGGGCGCGCGGCGGCACGCGAGAATCTCGACTGGCTCTGGGAACAGGTGGGGGCGGTCGGCGATGTGCGGCTCGGCGATTGGTTCCGCGCCTTCCTGCCGCTCGCGGGCATCTGGTCGGGCGTGACCGACCGGCTCGCGCCCTTCTCTCCGGTCGATGTCGCGGCGCGCGTCTTCAGTCCTTACGATCTCGGGCCGTTCTATGCCAATCCGCTTGCCCGGATCGCGCGTGCGTTCGAGTTCGAGCATGTATGCGGCCCTGCTGGCCCGGAGCTTTTCGTGGCCGCGACGAACGTGCGCACCGGCAAGATACGAGTCTTCCCCTCGCACCAGATCACGCCCGAGGTCATTCTCGCCTCGGCCTGCCTGCCGACGGTATTCCAGGCGGTGGAGATCGAAGATCCGGCTACCGGGCGGATGGAGGCCTACTGGGATGGCGGCTACACCGGGAACCCCGCGCTTTTCCCGCTTTTTGCCAGGCACCTGCCGCGCGACATCGTTGTCGTCAGCATCAATCCCCTCGTGCGAGACGCAGTACCGCGGATCGCCGTGGAAATCGAGGACAGGATCAACGAGATCAGCTTCAACGCCTCGCTTCTCGCCGAGTTCCGGGCAATCAACTTCGTCAAGCGGCTGATCCGGTCGGGGGCGATGAGCGCCGAGGCGATGAAGGACGTTCTCGTCCATATCGTGGCCGACGACGACCTGATGGACCATCTTTCGGCCGCGAGCAAGCTGACGCCCGCGCCGGGCCTTCTCTTCGCGCTGAAGGAGGCGGGCATTGCAGCGGCCGACCGGTTCCTGGGCGAGCATTCGGAAAAGCTCAACCGCGAAGCCTCGGTCGATCTGCCGCGGATGTTCGGCTGAAGGATCGCGCCTCTTCGGGCGGCGTCACTTCGGCGGCGCGGGGGGCTCTGGCGGGCGCGGGGGGCTGGGATAGACAAGACCGGCGGAGATGATGAGCTTCGCCGCGTCCTCGACCGACATGTCGAGGAAGATGACGTCCTCTCGCGGCACGTAGAGAAGGAAGCCGGAGGTCGGGTTGGGCGTGGTCGGAAGGAACACGGTGAGGACTTCGTCAGCCGGCAGCTTGGCGAGGACCTCGCCCTTGGCCGGGGTGGAGACGAAGCCTACCCCCCAGACGCCGGGCCGCGGATACTGGATGAGGCATGCCTTGTCGAACTTCGCCTCTGTCTGGCTGAACACCGTCTCGGCCACCTGCTTCACGCCGTTGTAGATCGAGCGGACGATCGGCATCCGGTCGACGAGGCTTTCGCCCCAGGCGATGAGCGACCTGCCGATGAGCCCCTTGGCGATCCAGCCCACGAACACGGTGAATATCAGGAAGACGACCACGCCGACGCCCCGGACGTTGATCGCCGTGTCCTCGCCGAAGACGTCCTTGATCAGCCTGTCGGGCTGGTAGGCGGCCGGGACGAAGGGCAGGACCCAGCCGTCGATCCATCCGGTGACGGTCCATATGAGCCACAGCGTGAGGCCGACGGGGGCGACGACGACGAGGCCGGTCAGGAAGTTGGCGCGCAGGCGTGCGATGACCCCGCGCCTGCGAGGAAGATGATGCGGCCCGGTCTCCGGGCCCGTCGGTTCGGATGTCATTGCGCGTTTCCCCACACTCCGTCCCGGAATGTATGGGGTTGCCGCCCGGCTCACAATGGGGCGCGCGGGCCATCCTGCGCAATGGCCGCGGCGACGCGGGCGGCAAGTCGGGCATTGTTCAGGACCAGGGCGATGTTGGCCTGAAGCGACCTGCCTTCGGTCAGCTCGAAGATACGGGCGAGAAGGAAAGGCGTCACCTCCTTCGCCGCGATGCCTCGTGCGGCCGCCTCTGCCAGCGCCGTCTCGATCGCCGGCACGATACGATCCCGGAGGATTTCCGCCTCGGCGGGGATCGGATTGGCGACAAGCTGGCCGCCCGCGAGGCCGAGCCGCGCGCGCATGAGCTGCGCGGCCGCGATCTCCTCCGCACGGTCCATGCGGAGCGGCGCCGCGAGGCCCGAGGCGCGCGACCAGAAGGCGGGGAAGTCGTCCTGGCCGAAGGCGATGACCGGAACGCCGAGCGTCTCCAGGACTTCGAGTGTCTTCGGCAGATCGAGGATCGCCTTGGCGCCCGCGGAGACGACCGTGACGGGGGTGCGGGCGAGTTCCTGAAGGTCGGCGGAGACGTCGAAGCTCGTCTCGGCGCCCCGATGGACGCCGCCGATGCCGCCGGTGGCGAAGACGGCGATCCCGGCGAGATGGGCAGCGATCATCGTCGCGGCGACGGTCGTGGCGCCGGTGCGCCCCTGCGCGAGGCAGGCGGCGAGATCGGCGCGGGAGAGCTTCATGACCTCGCGGGCGCGGGCGAGCGCTTCAAGCTGGCGGTCGTCGAGCCCGATGTGGAGCCTGCCTGCCATGACGGCAATGGTCGCCGGCACGGCGCCGGCCGCCCGGACCTCGGCCTCGACCCGGCGCGCGGTTTCCAGATTCTGCGGGAATGGCATGCCATGAGTGATGATTGTCGATTCCAAAGCAACAATCGGCGCGCCCGCGCGGCGTGCGTCCGATACCTCGGCCGAGAAGGTGAGGGGGGCGGTCATGATACGATGTCTCCCGAGACGTAGAGGGCGGCCGCGGCAAGCGCCGAGTCGAGGGCACGGGTGCGGCTCTCGCCCCGGCGTTCGGCCGCGATATGCGCGGCCATGAAGGTGTCGCCCGCCCCGGTGACGCGGGTGACAAGGACCGGCGGCGGCTCGGCCGTGAGGATGCCGTCGGCCGTCGCGTCCGCGCTGGTCCGGCCGCCGTCGGTGACGAGGACGCGCGCCGCGCCGCGGTCGAGAAGCCCCGCGGCGGCCTCGGGCGCCGAGGCGAAACGGCGCTGGCAGAGAAGCCCCGCCTCCTCAAGGTTCACGTAGAGCGTGGCGCGCGGCACGGGCAGGAGTGGCAGGAGCCGCTCGGCCTTGCCGGGCGAGGCGGGGGCCACCCGGAGATCGGCCGCCGAAAACAGCGCAGAGGCGGCGATGTCGGCCAGCAGCCCCTGGGTCAGGTTGCCGTCGAGCGCGACCGGGCCGGCCCAGGGGGCGTCCGCCGTTCCGAGCGTGCCGTCGGCGAGCGGACGCAGGATCTTGTCGCCCGCGGCCTCGAGCGAGTGGGCGTCGGCGATGGCGGCGACAAGGCCGTTGCCACCCTCCACCGCCATGTAGCGGTCCGTCGGCAGATCGTCGGATCGGTAGACGTGATCGGTCAGGAGGCCGAGGCGGCGGCAGGAGGCGACGAGCTCGTCGCCTTCGGCATCGCGGCCTATGGCCGTCAGGATCGCCGGACGGAGACCGAAGCGCGCGAGCGTCATGGCGATGTTCATCGCGACGCCGCCGGGAAGCCGGGTGATCCGTCCGGGCACGTCCGCGCCCGAAACCATGTGGGCGGGTGTGCGGCCGATGATGTCCCAGAGGACGGAGCCGATGCAGAGGATGTCGGGTCGTGCGGTCATGCGCGACATTTGCCGCGAAACCGGCTGCCCCGCAAGCGCGCCCGCCCGTCAGCCACGCAATGGATAGCGGTCGGTCTCCTCGAAGACATCCATCGCCACGGTGCCGGCCGGGATGCGCGCCGAATGGACGGTGCCGGCGGGGATGTCGTAGCTTTCGCCCGGGCCATAGCGGCGGGTCACGCCGCCGATCGTGAACTCGATCGACCCTTCCAGCACGGTACCCCACTGGGCGCCGTGGGAATGGGGCGGCAGGTCGAAATCGCGCAGGAACGTGAAGAAGACCACGAGCCCCGCCTCCGACCGCAGCGCATGGGTGTGAACGTCGGTTTCGGGGAACGGCAGATCCACGCCGGGCAGGGCGCGGATGAAGGCGGCAAGGGGCACGGGACAGGTCCTTTCGATCTCATCGGGCACATTGGCGGCCCGGGCGCGGGCGCTGTCAACTCGGACGCGAGAGGTTCAGTGCAGCGGCGGCTGGAAGGCCTGTTTCACGAACTGCCGGAAGAGCAGGATCTGCCCCACGATCATGTGCGGCTCGCCGAGCGCCTTGCCCATGACGATGCCGCCTTCCACGACGGTCGAGACCATGTCGGCCAGCGCGTCGAGGTCGATCTCCTCGCGCGGCGGATAGACGGCGGCGATCTCGTCGAAGATCGCCCGGAACCGCGCCCGCCAGCCAAGGACGGCGCGGCGGTTGAGGTCGCGCACCGCGGCGTCGAAGAGCCTGTCCTGATAGGCTGCGGTGGCGACGATGCAGCCAGGATGCCCGTTCGGCATGTCGGCGAGCATTTCGGCCAGCAGCCGGAAGCCGATAAGCGCCGAATGCAACGGGTCGTCGTTGAGCTCGCGCGCCCGCGCCCAGAGGCCGTCGAAGATCTCGTCCTCGATCTCGATGTGCCGCTCGATCAGCGCGCGGGCGAGCGCGCTCTTGTCCGGGAAGTGGTAGAAGAACCCGCCCTTGGTGATCTCGGCCGCCGCGACGATCTCCTCGATCGAGGTCGCGTCGAACCCCTTCTGAAGAATGGCATCCTGGGCGATCCCGAGAATTCGGGCTCGGGTCTCGGCCCCCCGTGCTGCGGTGCGGGACATGGTCGATCCTCCGTGGTATGGTGTACCGCCGGTACGGAAACTCTGCCCCGGGGCGCCGGCGCTTGCCGGGGCGCGATCATTACAGCTTTGTTATTCAAATGAATTTTGGCTTCGAGCCAATCTATACCACGTTCCCGGTATCTCTCAAAGCCCGTCGCGTCTAGTCATCCCGCATCTTCAAACAAGGACTTTCAGACATGCAAAGTTACAAGACACGTGCACTCGCTTCGCACATTTCCGACCGGTTCTGGCTGGCCGATGGCGGGCTGGAGACGACGCTCATCTTCCATCACGGGATTGACCTGCCGCACTTCGCCTCGTTTCCGCTGCTCCGGTCCTCGAAGGGCCGTGCCCGGCTGAGCGATTATTTCGAGGGCTACCTCGGCGCGGCGCGGACGCACGGTGCGGGCTTCGTGCTCGACACGGCCACCTGGCGCTCAGGCCAGGGCTGGGGCGCGATCATGGGGCACTCGCCGGAAGAGATCGACGCCGTCAACCGCGATGCCGTCGCCTTCGCCCGCGCCGTCGCGTCGTCGCCGGCGGCCGCCGGTATCCCGGTCATGGTGAACGGAGTGGTGGGGCCGCATGGCGACGCCTATGCCCCGGACCGTCTGCTGGACGAAGCCGAGGCGGAAGAGGCGCATGGGCGGCAGGTCCGCACGCTGGCGCGGGCCGGCGTCGATCTGGTGACCGCGACGACGATCGCGAATGCCGCCGAGGGCATCGGCATCGCGCGGGCTGCGATCAGGGCCGATGTGCCCGTCGTGATCTCCTTCACGGTGGAGACGGACGGCCGCCTGGTCACCGGGCAGCCCCTCGGCGAGGCGATTGCCGAGACCGAGGCGGCAACCGGCGGGGCCGTCGCCTGGTACGGCGTCAACTGCGCCCATCCCGACCACTTCCGCGGCGTGCTGGAGGGCGACTGGCGCAGCCGGATCGGCATGATCCGGGCCAATGCCTCGCGCAAGAGCCACGCGGAACTGGACGAGTCGACCGAACTCGACGCGGGCGACGCCGCCGAACTTGCCGCCGATTACCGCGCGCTGATGGAGGTGCTGCCTGCGCTCCGGGTGTTCGGCGGCTGCTGCGGCACCGACGTCAGCCATGTCGCCGCCATCGGCCATCGCTGCGTCGCGCCCGACCACGCGACCAACGATCGCGTGCGAGGGGATGCAGATGCTGGCTGACATGAGGACGCGGTGGCAGGCGAAGCGGCACCGGTCGCGGACGCGCCGCGCGGTGGCCGGGCTGCCGGACCATCTCCTGCGCGACATCGGCCTTGCGCCGGACGACAGGGGCCGGCGCGTACTGGACCATTTGCTGCCCACCGGTCCCTGAGGAGTCCGGCCCGGACCGCACAGGGTTCGGGCCGGTCCAAAGCGGTTTGGCATTTGCCTGCCGCCGGTCGATAATGGGGCATCCCGCGCCTGTCCCCCTGGCGCGCCAGACCGCAGGAGACCTCATGCCAGACCCCCGTGCGCCCCGCCTTTGCGTGCTCATCGACGCCGACAACGTGCCCGCCCAATACGCCGAGGCGATCTTCGAGGAGATCGCCTCGCTCGGCGAAGCCTCGGTCCGGCGGATCTACGGCGACTGGTCGGCGACACGGTTGAACGCCTGGGCGCGCAAGGTGGCGGCGCTGGGGCTGGTCGCGGACCAGCAGTTCTCCAATACCAAGGGCAAGAACGCCTCGGACATCGGTCTGGTGATCGCCGCGATGGATTTCCTGCACTCTCGCCTCTTCGACGGCTTCGTGCTGGTCAGTTCGGACAGCGACTTCACCCGGCTCGCGGCGCGGATCCGCGAACAGGGGCTCGATGTCTTCGGGATCGGCGAACAAAAGACGCCCGAGGCCTTCCGCATGGCGTGCAAGCGGTTCATCTATGTCGAGAACCTCGTCGCGGGGCCGGAAGCCGAGGCGCCGGCGCCCGCGGCCGGGGCCAGCCCGCAGGCCGCCGCCCGCGAGGCGCCGAAGGCCGCCGCCGGGAAGGAACCTCCGGTCAAGGCGATCCCGCTCGTCGTCGCGGCGATGCGCGCGATCGGCGGCGACGAGGACTGGTATTCCCTCGGCCAGCTCGGCCAGTTCATCGTCCAGGCCAACCCCGATTTCGACACCCGCACCTACGGCAGTGCCAAGCTCAGCGATCTCTTGCGCAAGATCAGCCGGTTCGAGGTGAAGACCGGGCCTGGCAACCACCTGATGGTCCGCGACCTGGCCTGACGGCGCGCTGCCGGGACGCCGCCTCTCGGGGGGGTTGCGCCGCCCGGCGATCCGGTCTATACGCGCGCCACTTCACAGGCGAGGCTTGGGCCTTGCGGGGAGAAATCCCGCAAGGTCCGCCGGTTGTCGCGGACAAGGGTCCGCGATGATGGCTTCGCCGAGGCATGAAACCGGAAAGGAAAAGGCATGGCGCTTCCCGAATTCTCCATGCGTCAGCTTCTTGAAGCTGGCGTTCACTACGGTCACCAGACGCAGCGCTGGAACCCGCGGATGGCCGAGTACATCTACGGCGACCGCAACGGCATCCACATCATCGACCTGACGCAGACGGTGCCGATGCTCGACGCCGCGCTGAACGTCATCCGCGAGACGGTGGCCAAGGGCGGCCGCATCCTCTTCGTCGGCACCAAGCGGCAGGCGCAGAAGGCCATCGCCGAGGCTGCGGAAAAGAGTGCGCAGTACTACATGAACCACCGCTGGCTCGGCGGGACGCTGACGAACTGGAAGACCGTCTCCCAGTCGATCCAGCGGCTGAAGCAGATCGACGAGATTCTCGGCGGGGGCGCGGCCGGCCTGACCAAGAAGGAACGGCTGGGCATGGAGCGCGAGCAGGCGAAACTCGAGGCGGCCCTCGGCGGGATCCGCGAGATGGGAGGCCTGCCCGACCTTCTCTTCGTGATCGACGTGAACAAGGAAGACCTCGCCATCCTCGAGGCGCAGAAGCTCGGCATCCCGGTCGTGGCCGTTGTCGACACCAACTGCTCGCCCAAGGGCGTGGACTACGTGATCCCGGGCAACGATGACGCCGCCCGCGCCATCGCGCTCTACTGCGACCTCGTGAGCCGGGCCGCGCTCGACGGCATGTCGGCGCAGATGGGTGCCGCAGGCATCGACCTCGGCGCGCTGGAAGAGGCGCCCGCGGAAGAGGCCGCAGCGGAAGCCTGAGCGCGGGCAGGGGCCGAAGGGGCCCCTGTCATCCGACAGTCACCAGGCGGGGATATGCCCCGCCTGACCCATTTCAAGATGAAGGAGAGCCAGCCATGGCTATCACCGCCCAGATGGTGAAGGAACTGCGCGACACGACCGGCGCAGGCATGATGGACGCGAAGAAGGCGCTGACCGAGGTGAACGGCGACATGGAAGCCGCGATCGACTGGCTTCGCACCAAGGGCCTCGCCAAGGCCGCCAAGAAGTCCGGCCGCGTCGCCGCCGAGGGTCTCGTCGGCATCTCCGTTCGCGACGGCCGGGGCGTCGCCATCGAGATCAACTCGGAAACCGACTTCGTCGCCAAGAACGCCGACTTCCAGCAGATGGTGCGTGACATCACCGATCTCGCGCTGCAGACCGGCGAAAGCATCGAGGTCCTGCGGGCGACGCACCTGAACGGCAAGCCGGTCGAGGAGGTCATCACCGAAGCCATCGCGCGGATCGGCGAGAACATGAACCTGCGCCGGATGCACCTTCTGGAGGGTGACACGGTGGTCTCCTACGTCCACAACACCGCGGCGGAGGGCATGGGGCGGATCGGCGTTCTCGTCGCGCTCAACGGTCCGAAGGACAAGGCAGAGGCCATCGGCAAGCAGATCGCCATGCACGTCGCCGCGACCTCGCCCGCGTCGCTGAGCGAAAAGGACCTCGATCCCTCGCTCATCGAGAGGGAAAAGGCGATCCTGACCGAGCAGGCCCGCGAGTCGGGCAAGCCCGAGGCGGTGATCGAGAAGATGATTGTCGGGCGGATGGCGAAGTTCTTCGAGGAGGTCACGCTGCTTGGCCAGAAGTTCGTGATCAACCCCGACATCACCGTGGCCCAGGCCGCGAAGGATGCGGGTGTGGAGATCACCGGCTTCGCCCGCGTCGCCGTCGGCGAGGGCATCGAGAAGGAAAAGGAGGACTTCGCGGCCGAGGTTGCGAAGACCCTCGGCGCCTGAGCCGATCCGGTCCCGAGTGGCAATCTTGCGGGGGGCGCGGCAACGCGCCCCTTTCGCGTTTCGGACCGCGCGAAAAGACGGTGCGCCTTCCCGCAGGAAAACGCACCGCCGCGAAACGCGCCCGCGCCTGTCGGGGGACGGGGACAGGGCACGCCTCATGCCGGCCCGGCCGGCTGGACCTTGGATTCGGTCGGTCCGGCGTCCGGTTTCCCGGCCGACCCTTCGCCCCGCAAATCGCGGGCTGGTCCGGGCCGCTGTTCCTGGCCAATGCCACCACTCACGGAACAAAGTGACACTAGCCGAGTCGCCCGATGCGTGATTGACGAGGATCAATGCACGCAAGGCGATATCCTTCTCGGAAAAAGGCGGTGCGTCTCCCGCTCGGGAAACGCACCGCCCATAAAGCGCGCCGCACCTGTTGGGGATGAGGACAGGGCGCGTCTCTGTTGCCGGGTCTGCCAGGCGGAATATACACCCGACAGGCCCAGCATCCGGTTTCCCGGGCTCCCCTTTCCCCCGCAAAGAGCGGGTTGGTCCGGGGCGCTGTTCCTGGCCAATGCCACCACTCACGGAACGATTGGATTATTGCCAGCTTACGCAGGGTCAAGAAAGTAAGGGAATCCTTACCGGCCTGAAATCGAAGGGCAATGGAGCGTGCGTCGCGGCCTCGGCGGGCCGGGCGGAACCGTCCCGGTCACTCCATCTCGATCGTGCCGGGGGGCTTCGAGGTCACGTCGTAGAAGACGCGGTTGATGCCCTGCACCTCGTTGATGATCCGTGTTGCCGTCTCAGACAGGAAGTCGTGTGTGAAAGGGTAGTAGTCGGCCGTCATCCCGTCCACCGAGGTCACCGCGCGGAGCGCGCAGGCGTAGTCGTAGGTGCGCCCGTCGCCCATGACGCCGACTGTCTTGACCGGCAGGATCGCCGCGAAGGCCTGCCAGATCGCGTCGTAAAGCCCGTGGCGTCGGATCTGGTCGATGTAGACCGCATCCGCGCGGCGCAGGATGTCGAGCTTCTCGCGCGTGATCTCGCCGGGGCAGCGGATGGCAAGGCCGGGGCCGGGAAACGGGTGGCGCCGGATGAACTTCTCCGGCAGGCCGAGCTCGCGGCCGAGCGCGCGCACCTCGTCCTTGAAAAGCTCGCGCAGCGGCTCGACGAGCTTCATCCCCATCTTTTCGGGAAGGCCGCCGACGTTGTGGTGCGACTTGATCGTGACCGAGGGACCGCCCGAGACACTGACGCTTTCGATGACGTCGGGATAAAGTGTGCCCTGGGCGAGGAACGCGGCGCCGCCGATGGCCTCGGCCTGCCTTTCGAAGACTTCGATGAACAGCCGGCCGATCGTCTTGCGCTTCGTTTCCGGGTCGGAAACGCCGTCGAGAGCTCCGAGGAAGAGGTCGCTTTCATCGGCGTGGATCAGGGGCAGGTTGTAGTGCTCACGGAACATCGAGACCACTTCCTCCGCCTCGCCCTGCCGCATCAGCCCGTGGTCGACGAAGACGCAGGTGAGCTGGTCGCCGATGGCCTGGTGGATGAGAAGCGCCGCGACCGAGGAATCGACCCCGCCGGAGAGGGCGCAGATCACCTTGCCGCCGCCAACCTGGGCGCGAATCTTCTCGATCGCGTCCTCGCGGTAGGCGCCCATCGTCCAGTCGCCGGCGAAGCCCGCGAGGCGCACGAAATTCTCGTAGAGCTTCGCGCCCTTCGGGGTGTGGTGCACCTCGGGGTGGAACTGGACGGCATAGAAGCTGCGCGCCGGATCGGCGGTGATCGCGAAGGGCGCATTGGGCGAGGTGCCGTAGACCGCGAATCCCGGCGCGATTTCCGAGACATGGTCGCCGTGGCTCATCCAGACCTGTTCGCGGCCATCCGCGAACCAGCCGTCGAGGAGCGGCAGTCGCCTTTCCGCGGGCGTCACATAGGCGCGGCCGAATTCCGCAGTTCCGTGGCCGCGTTCCACCTTCCCGCCGAGGCAGTGCATCATCACCTGCTGGCCATAGCAGATGCCGAGGATCGGCACGCCGAGGTCGAAGACCTCCGCCGGCGGCATCGGCGCGCCCTCGGCGAAGACAGAGGCCGGACCGCCCGAGAAGATCACCGCCTTCGGCGCGAAGGCCTTCAGGAAGGCCGCATCCACCCGGTTGAAGGGATGGATTTCGCAATAGACTTTCAGCTCCCGCAGGCGCCGCGCAATGAGCTGCGTGACCTGGGAGCCGAAGTCGATGATCAGGAGGCGCTGGTGGGCATGTGTCATGGCGCTGGATTAGGGTGTTGACCGGGGCTGCGCAAGCCTGTTCGGCGACAGGGGCGGGGGGCCGGCCCCCCGCGCCCCCCAAAGTATTTTCGCCACAATGAAAGGGTGTCAGGCCGCCTTGGCCTTGGCCCTCAGAAGCATCCCGTAGAGATCGCGCGGATCGTCTGGGTCGGCGATCATGTCGAGCGGCTCGCTGTAGGGTAGGGACTTGAGCTGGTCGTGGACGTAGCGCAGCGCCGAGAAGTCCTCGATCGCGAAACCGACCGAGTCGAAGAGCGTGATCTGGCGGGCGTCGCTGCGTCCCTTCGCGGCGCCGGTGATGACCTGCCATAGCTCGGTCACCGGATGGTCCGGTGCAAGCTGCTGGATCTCGCCCTCGATGCGGGTCTGCGGCGGGTATTCGACGAAGATCGCGGACCGCAGGAGGATGTCGCGGTGCAGCTCGGTCTTGCCGGGGCAGTCGCCGCCGACCGCGTTGATGTGGACGCCGGCACCGACCATGTTGTCGGTCAGTATCATGGCGTTCTGCTTGTCGGCGGTGCAGGTGGTGACGATGCCTGCGCCTTCCATCGCCTCTTCCGCCGAGGTGCAGGCGGTGAGCGTCAGGCCCGACCCGGCGAGGTTGCGGGTGCATTTCGCAGTCGCCGCCGGGTCGATGTCGTAGAGCCGGACACGGCTGATGCCGCAGAGCGCCTTGAAGGCGAGCGCCTGGAACTCGGCCTGCGCGCCGTTGCCGATCATCGCCATGGTGGTGGCGCCCTCGGGCGCGAGGTGCTTCGCGGCGAGCGCCGACATCGCCGCGGTCCTGAGCGCGGTGAGGATCGTCATCTCGGTCAAGAGGATCGGGTAACCTGTGTTCACCTCGGCCAGGAGCCCGAAGGCGGTGACGGTCTGCAGCCCCTCGCGGGTGTTCTTGGGATGGCCATTGACGTATTTGAACCCGTACATCTCGCCGTCGGAGGTGGGCATCAGCTCGATCACGCCCACGGCTGAATGCGAGGCCACGCGCGGGGTCTTGTCGAAGCTTTCCCAGCGGCGGAAATCGGCCTCGATATAGGTGGCCAGATCGGTCATCACCCGTTCGGGACCAAGATGAAGAACGAGCTTCATCATGTTGTCCACGCTGACGAAGGGCACGATGTTGAGGTTCTGCATCGGGGTCATCCGAAACTGCGGGTGGGGCGGTCGAAGACCTTGCGGCCCATGAGGGAGCCGACAAGCTCCACCATCAGTTTCGCCGTCTTGCCGCGTTCGTCGAGGAAGGGGT
>WBZL01001377.1_pt1 | contig 25624 bp, 18 predicted proteins | sample 5204291 | NCBI WGS metagenome assembly WBZL01 (sample SAMN12344345, study PRJNA552823) | activated sludge metagenome | biome: Activated sludge suspended growth; feature: Nitrification reactor; material: Wastewater; isolation source: activated sludge from nitrification reactor of wastewater...
GATTACCGTGTTTGTCCACAGATATACCAATCAATCGACCTGGAATAAGTCGAACGAATTCTTCTTTACATGCAAAAAATGCTGCATGCGGTCCACCAAAACCCATCGGCACACCAAATCGTTGTGAATTTCCGACAGCAATGTCTGCACCCAATTCGCCTGGTGATGACAATAGTGCTAAACTTAGTAAATCACATGCAAATACTGTATATACTTCTTGTGAATTACAAGCAGTAGTAAATGCAGTGTAATCTTCAATAGCGCCCGATGCATTCGGATATTGAACTACTGCAGCAAAGAATGCTTCACTTGGTGTAAAGTTTTTATAATCATCTACAACTACTTCAATATTTAAAGGTAATGCACGGCCTACAACCACATCTATCGTTTGCGGCAAAGTGTGTTTGTCAATGAATATTTTATGCGCTTGCGGTTTGTTTTTTGATTTATTTCTGATTTCAAATAATACGTGCATTGCCTCGGCAACAGCAGTGCCTTCGTCTAATAAAGAGGCATTTGCAATAGGCAAACCCGTAAGGTCTGATATCATTGTTTGGAAGTTTAATAAAGCCTCCAATCTGCCTTGTGAAATTTCTGCTTGATAAGGTGTGTATTGTGTGTACCAACCTGGATTTTCGAAAATATTGCGTTGTATAACACCAGGTGTAATAGTGCCGTAATAACCAAGGCCGATATAGTTTTTACAAACTTTATTTTTTGCAGCTTTCTCTTTCAATTCTTGTAAATACTGAAACTCAGTTTGTGGTTCTCCTATCGACAAAGTGTGTTTCATTCTGATGTTTGCCGGAACAGCTTCTTCTATTAATTGTGTCAAAGAATTTACACCAATGGTTTGTAACATGGCTTCAACATCTGAAGGGCGTGGCCCAATGTGGCGCAATTGAAATTCGTTTTGCATGAGAATTGTTTGAATGTTTATCGCGCAAAGATACAACAGTTCCAAACGTTTTTCATTTTAACAAATTGTATGTGGAAAAATGTAGAAATATGTTGAAAGGCACACGCTTATATTAGTGCTTTTTATATTTCAACTTAAGTAAAATTGTGTCTATTTTTTTACTAGCTCACGTTAGCGTATTCCTACACAAAATATTTTTCTATTGCAGTGTCATACAGTTCTTTGTACTCAGCTATCGTTCCATAATTTTCACCATCAACAATGATATTATTTCCTTTGACGGTGCCGATTAATTGATTTGGAATATTATTAGACTTCAAGTGAGTTTCGAAATTTTCTTTTTCATTTGCACGAATAGAAACAACAACACGGCTTTGACCTTCGCCAAATAAACAAGCGTCTTTTCGTATCGTAGTGCAGGTATTAATTTCAAAACCGAAATTTCTCGTCATAGCGCTTTCTAAAACGGCAATAAACAAACCGCCTTCGCTAAGGTCGTGAGCTGATTGAATGAGTTTCTTGTCAATTAAACTGGCAACAGCATCTTGTATTTTTGCTTCTTCTTGTAAGTCAAAATATGGTGCAGGAGATAATTCTACTTTATGGTATTGAACAAGATATTCTGAGCTACCAATGTCATTCTTACTTTCACCAATTAGATAAATTAAGTCACCTTCTAGTTTGAAATCTAATGTCATGATATTGTCCACATCTTCAATAATACCAAGCATGCCAATCGTTGGTGTTGGATTTACTGCTCTGTTGGGTGATTGATTGTAGAAGGAAACATTGCCACCAGTTACTGGTGTTTCGAACTGTAAACAAGCATCGCCCATTCCTTGCAGTGCATGTACGAAATTCCAATAAACTTCTTCGTCATAAGGATTGCCGAAATTCAAGCAATTGGTAATGGCTACTGGTTTCGCGCCAGTGCACACAATATTTCTTGCAGCTTCAGAAACAGCAATTGCGCCACCTTTATAGGCATCAGCATGTACATATCTCGAGTTGCAATCGACAGTAACTACTAATCCTTTTTTCGAATCTTTTAAACGAATAACAGCAGCATCGCTTGGTCTGTTAGTAGATACATTGTTGATGCCAACCATAGAATCGTATTGTTTATATACAAAACGCTTTGATGCAATGTTTGGATGTTGCACCAGCATTTTTGCTACGTCTATATAGCTTTTTGGAAATGGTACTTTATCATCTAAAATAAATTCATCTCTTTTTGCATGGTAGCTAGGTTGTTTGTATGAACGCTCATACACCGGAGCGCCTCCGCCAAGCACCAAGGTGTCTGCAGGTACTTCCGCTACTAACGTATCATGCATGTAATATTGCACTAAATTACCTGCAGTAACTTCGCCAATAATGGCACAATGTAAATCCCATTTTTCAAAAACTGCTTCAACTTCTTTTTCTTTATCTTTTTGAACTACAATAAGCATTCGCTCTTGCGATTCTGATAAAAGTATTTCGAAAGGTTGCATGTTCTTTTGGCGAGTCGGCACTTTGTCTAACCATATTTTCATTCCATGTTCGCCTTTTGCACTCATTTCGTTGGTGGAGCAAGTAATACCAGCTGCGCCCATGTCTTGCATGCCTACCACAGCGCCTGTTTTAATGACTTCTAAAGTCGCTTCTAAAAGTAATTTTTCTGTAAATGGATCACCAACTTGAACAGATGGTATTTTATCTTCCGCATCTTCACCTAAATCTTCAGATGCAAATGTAGCACCATGAATACCATCTTTGCCTGTGGAGGCACCAACGATATAAATTGGATTGCCGACACCTGCTGAAGTTGCAGAAATAGTTTCACCAACTTTTACAATACCAACACTCATGGCATTTACTAATGGATTCACTTGGTAGCAATCATCAAAATAAACCTCACCAGCAACTGTAGGTACACCGAAACAGTTGCCATAATGTGATATGCCTTTCACTACACCTTTTAATAAGTGTTGAGTTCGTTTATTATCTAAATTTCCAAAGCGCAATGAGTTGAGCGATGCAATCGGTCGAGCGCCCATAGTGAATATGTCTCGAGAAATACCACCAACGCCAGTTGCTGCACCTTGAAATGGTTCTACGGCACTAGGATGATTATGAGATTCTATTTTGAAAGCACAAGCCCAACCATCGCCAATATCTACTAAACCAGCATTTTCTTCTCCAGCTTCTACTAATAATGCTTTACCTTTTCTCGGTAATTTCTTTAAATATTTTATGGAGTTTTTATAACTGCAATGTTCACTCCACATGACTGAATAAACACTTAATTCTGTAAATGTAGGAATGCGACCTAGTATATCTTGTATTTTTTGATATTCTTCCGGCAATAATCCCAATGATTTTGCTATTTCTTCGTTGACTTGTGGTTGCTGAATTGGAGTTGACATATATTAATAATTCAGCTCAAAATTACGGATTTCTTATTTACCAATTTGGAATAATTATTATCATTACAATAAAAAGTGTAAATTTACGTCGTATAGCCATGTTGCAAGAATTATTAGCGCCAACATTTTATTTTTTATTATTCTTATTTCTGATAAGTAATAAAAGGCTATTTCCTGTTCCTTCGATTTCGCGGAATGTATTATATATAGGTTTTTCCTTGAAAGTGTTTAGTGCATTATTGTTTGGTTTTTTTTTTAGAAATGGAATTTTAACAGGCAATGATACATTCTTATACTTTTATGATGGTGAGATTATTTATAAAACGCTGAAAACAGATCCGTTTATTTATTTTAAATTGGCAATAGGCAGCAATGATTTCAAGCCTGTTCCAGCTTATTTACTGCCATATACAGATGCGATGCATTTTTGGTTTGATAGTAGTAATTATTTTATCGTTCGATTAAATGCATTGTTGCGCCCATTTTCATTTGGTGTGTATAACGTACATGCTATCATTTTTGCTTTCTTGTCATTTATTGGAACGTATAATCTCTATTTGTTTTTTCAAGACAAAGTGCGCCATCTAAAAATGGTACAATTTATTTTATTTGGAATTCCTTCTATTGTATTTTGGACATCAGGAATTCATAAAGAATCAATTGTTATTTTTGCATTGGGCATCATATTGTATAATATGGATATTGTTTTAACAGCAAAACATACTAATCGCAATATTTTATTTTCCATTGCTGGTTTGTTTATCTTAGGTTATACGCGTATATATTTATTGGCATTTTTATTGCCATTAATGGGTTCAATTGCCTTGTATAATAAATTAGAAATTAAAACATCTTATTTAAAAGTAATTGCTTTGTCCGCAATGCTTTTGGTGTTTGTTTTGTTGCTGTTAGATTTGATTATTCCAAATTTTAGTCTTACACATGAATTTTTAAGTAGAAGAACATATTTTTTAAATTCACCAGGAAATATGTCTTTTCAAGTAGAGCATTTACCACATAATTTCAAAGGAGTTCTTATTCTACTTTGGGAAGCTTTTACAAATCCATTTATTCGACCTTTGCCTAATGATTGTAATTATTTCTTAGCTTATTTAGCTTCTTTCGAATCCATTATACTATTACTTACAATAGTAGCTTTACTGTTTTCATCTAACCTAAAATTGGTGATAAAAAATCCTTATGCGCTTTTTTGTATCTTATTTGGCTTAAGCACGCTATTCTTAATAGGATTAATAGTAAACAATTCTGGTGCAATAGTACGTTATCGGTCAATTGCAATACCATTTATTTTGATAGGATTGTGTTTGGTGAGACAAGAAAATAAGCAGACAGTGCTAAATAATAGCTAAATTTTTCATTTCTTAACTTTAATTTCTCTTATTTCTGTTAAATTTTATTGATATTAGCATACAAATATATTAGGTATGTCAAAAACAAGATTTAACGCATTATCTGCATTTTCTTCAAGACCAAAAGTAAATGTAGAATTACCATCAGAAAAAATTTCAGATTTTTTTGCTTCTGCTGTATTTGGCGAGAAGGAAATGAGAGAATTTTTACCTTCAGATGCATATAAAAAATTAGCAGCGTCGATAAAAGACGGCAAAAAAGTAGATAGAGAAATTGCGGATCAGGTAGCGTCAGCAATGAAAGCTTGGGCGATGAAACAAGGCGCAACACATTTCACACATTGGTTTCAACCATTAACAGGCACAACTGCAGAAAAACATGACTCGTTTTTTATGCCAAAAGGTGGCAGTGGTATTGAAGAATTTAGTTCAGATGCACTCGTACAGCAAGAACCAGATGCCTCTTCATTTCCATCAGGTGGTATTCGTGTAACTTTTGAAGCGAGAGGTTATACTGCTTGGGACGTTACTTCGCCAGCATTTATTATGACTGTTGGAAGCGGAAAAACTTTGTGTGTTCCTACTATTTTCATCTCATATACAGGTGAAACATTAGACTATAAAGCACCTTTATTAAAATCAATCCAAGCATTAGACCAAGCCGCGACGGAAGTAGCACACTATTTCGACAGAGATGTTAAACATGTATATACTACATTAGGCTGGGAACAAGAATATTTCTTAGTAGATTCAGCGATGTACTACGCACGTCCAGATTTAGTCATGACAGGTAGAACATTGCTAGGCAGACGCTCTCCAAAAGGTCAGCAATTAGAAGATCACTATTTTGGTGCCATTCCTGAGCGTGTATATGCCTATATGCGTGATTTTGAAATCGAATGTTTAAAATTAGGTATTCCTGTTCGCACAAGACATAATGAAGTTGCGCCTTCACAATACGAATGTGCGCCAATGTTTGAAGAAGCTAACTTAGCCGTTGATCATAATTCATTATTGATGGACGTGATGGACAGAGTTTCTAGTAAGCACAAACTTAAAGTATTATTCCACGAAAAACCATTTGCAGGAATAAATGGAAGTGGTAAACATAACAACTGGAGTATGGGCACAGACACTGGTGTCAACTTATTATCTCCAGGAAAAACGCCAAGAACAAACTTACAATTCTTGACATTCTTTATAAACACTATTGCAGCAGTTAACAGACACGAAGAATTACTACGTGCTTCAGTAGCAACGCATGGTAATGAGCATCGCCTAGGTGCTAACGAAGCACCACCAGCTATCATTTCTGTATTTACAGGTTCTTACTTAAAAGAAGTATTGGAAATGATTGAATCACGTGTCGATGAAGATAAATTTGATGAGCAAGATAATATCACTTTGCGCTTAGATATTCACAACCGTATTCCAGATATCATGTTGGATAATACTGACAGAAATAGAACTTCACCATTCGCGTTTACTGGTAACAAATTCGAATTCCGTGCGGTTGGTTCTTCTGCCAATTGTGCATTGCCAATGACCGTTTTAAATGCTATCGTTGCTGAGCAATTGAAGTTGTTTAAAGTAGAAGTAGATGAGTATATCAAAGGTGGTGACTATAAAGACGTTGCTATTTTAAAAGTGCTTAGAAAAACAATTAAAGATGCAAAACGTATCATGTTTGAAGGCGATAATTATTCAGATGATTGGCATAAAGAGGCGAAAAAACGTGGCTTAAGCAATAACAAAACGGCGCCTGTAGCCTTAGGTGCTTTCGTTTCTGATTCTTCAGTTAAATTATTTGCAGATTTAGGTATCTACTCACATAGAGAAGTGGAAGCACGTTATGAAATTGCATTGGAAAACTATATTAAAGCTATCCAAATCGAATCTCGTGCTTTAGGTGAAATCGTTATCAATCAAGTAATTCCTGCATGTTTAGAGTATCAAAATAAATTAATTACCAATATCAGAGGCTTGAAAGAAATTGGCATCGATGCTAAATCATACAGTGCACAATCAAGTTTGTTAAAACAAATTTCTGAAGGCATTGAGAAAGTAATAAAATTAGAAAAAGATATGCTCGATTTACGTGTAAAAGCCAATGATTTGAGCAATGCGCTTAAACAAGCACAAATCTATTCTGATAAAGTAAGACCAATCATGGATGAAATCAGAGATGTTACTGACAACTTAGAAACTATCATTGATGATGAATTATGGCCATTGCCAAAATATCGTGAGATGTTATTTACTAAATAATATTTTTTAGAAGTACAGAAAAACCTGCCGATTTAGGCAGGTTTTTTATTTACATGCTTTTGTAATTTCTTTGAATACGTATGACATCAGAATAATTCATTTATTCTCGAAATATTTAATAGCATATTCAAAAAATAAACTTCAAGCAAGTATATTTGTTGTAGTTAGAACTTATTGCGCATGAAAAGAATTTGTAACATTTTATGTATTGGTATCGTCCTTGTGCTTGCATCATGCAAGTCATCTTCAAAAGTGCAAGATGGCGAAACAGCATTTAAAATAAAAAAATACACACTGGCAGCAGAAATGCTTCAAAAAGATTATAGCAAAACAAAAGATATTGCTCAACAATCAAAAATTGCTTTAAAAATTGCACAGAGTTATGACAAGCAACTTAATTACATAGCAGCAGAAACATGGTACAAAAAAATTGCAGACGCGCGTGTGCTTGATAATTCGTTGATGCTTTATGTTAATGCACTCAAACGAAATGAGAAATATACAGAAGCACTAAAAACATTAGAAGATTATCTTAAAGCCAATAAAACAGAGAAATTCCGCTTACAAAAAGAATACGATTTTTTACAAGCAGCTGTAAAGCAAACTAAAGCAAAGCAGCATACAAAATTAAGCAATTTAGAGATTAATACAGAAAGCATTGACTTCTCACCATTTTTGAAAGATAATATACTCTATTTTTCATCGACGAGAGGTGGAGGCAAAAATAATACTGATGATTGGACTGGAGAAGGATATGCAGACATATATAGTTCACAAAAATTAAACGATATTGCATTCAATTCGCCTGTAAATATTGGTACTCCATTCAATTCGCCTTATCACGATGCTAATATTATTTTTACTAAAAATGGTAAAACTGCCTTTTTTACTAGATGTGGTAGCGCTAATAAAAACGTAGATGAATATTGTCATATCTACCGAGTTGATAAAAATATTGACGACTCATGGAGTACACCACAACGTGTGAAGCTTTTTGCCGATACCATAAATGAAGGGCAAGCGTATTTGTCAACTGATGAAAATGAATTGTATTTTTCTTCTGATAACAAAGATGGTTATGGCGGACGAGATATTTATTTCGCCAAGAAAAATATTGCTGGCGAATATGAAAATCCAATCAATGCAGGTTCAAAAATTAATGGACAAGGAGATGAGCTATTTCCTGTCATTGCCAATGATAATACTTTGTATTTTTCATCAAATAGTAAAATTGGATATGGAGGATTGGATATTTTTGCTGCTACAAAGGAAGGTAAAATTTATACCAATGTACAAAATTTAGGATTTGGTGTCAACTCAGGAGCAGATGATTTAAGTTTGCAATTAACTAAGGTAATAGAAGATTCTGTCTTGCTCAATGGTTATTTGGTGTCTAATCGAAGTGGAGGCAAAGGCAAAGACGATATTTATTATTTTGTAAAACGTGTGCCACCCAAAGAACCATTGCCGCCAACAGTGTATGTATTGAATGTGCATGTGCAAGAAAATAATTATGAAAATCCAAATAATCCATCATCAAAATTATTGGGACAAATTCCTGTCGAAAATGCCATCATTAGCTTACCTAAAGCAGATAAAATGAAAACTAATTCTGTTGGAAAAATTCAATCGATAATACCAGCAAATGTAGAATTTACTTATAATATTACTAAAGACGGCTATTTGTCGCAAGTAGATGCAGTAAGCACATTTGCAAATAATGAGGCAAAAGATGGCGATACGGTAATCATTGAACGCAATATCATTTTGTCAAAAATTTATAAAAATGTTGAAATTGTTTTAGAAAATATTTATTACGATTATGATAAATGGGACATTCGTGCTGACGCAACAGAAAGCTTGACTTTGCTCGTCGATGTGTTAGAAAAAAACCCAAATATTAAAATTGAATTAGCATCACATACAGACTGTAGAGGAAAAGATGCATACAATGAAACACTCTCGCAAAAACGTGCGGAAAGCGTAGTGAAATATCTAATAGGAAAGGGCATTGATGCCAATAGGCTGACGGCAAAAGGCTATGGCGAAACAATGCCAATAGAAAAATGCGATTGTGAAACCTGCACGGAAGAACAACATCAAAAAAACAGAAGAACAACTTTTAAAATAGTGAGTGAATAATTTGCTCCTATTCAATAATAGTTTAATTCGAGTTCACTTTCATTAGCATTTATTTAAAAAAATCATGTCCTTACACTAAGGAAAAATAGCTTATTTTTGTAGCATAATTAAAGTATGCCTAATCTATTTAACGCTTCCACGCAATCAGAGATAATGCAACGCATTAACAATTTATCTGCTTCTTCACAACGTAAATGGGGAAAAATGAGCGTGTCACAAATGCTAAAACACATGACAACAGCATTTGCCGTGCCTATCGAAAAAATACAAGTACCTCGCGAACCCTTATATTATGTAGTTGCCAATCCAATAGCGCGATGGATGATGATAAAGGCAATGACGAAATGGCCAAAAAATATGATGACTGCACAAGCATTTTTGGTAAAAGAAGATATCGATTTCGAGCCTGCCAAAAAATCATTTCTTGAAACTTACCAAGCATTTCTTCAAGCATCTTCTTTTAATGGCAGCCACCCAATATTTGGCACCATGAGCAAAGAACTTTGGGGCGATGCCATGTATATACACTTAAATCATCATTTAGAACAATTTGGAGTCTAAAAATTTTAAAATGTCCAATACTAACAGATACGATCAACGCGGTGTTTCCGCCACAAAAGATGAAGTACATGCCGCTATAAAAAATGCAGATAAAGGATTATTTCCAAATGCATTTTGTAAAATATTTCCAGACTATTTGACACTAGATGAAAACTATTGCTCTATTATTCATGCTGATGGAGCAGGCACGAAAAGTGTGTTAGCCTATTTATATTGGAAAGAAACTGGCGATTTATCTGTGTGGAAAGGCATAGCGCAAGATGCCATTGTCATGAATACAGACGATTTGATTTGTGTGGGTGCAACGTCTAACTTTTTAATGTCAAGTATCATCAACCGCAATAAACATCTGATTCCTGGAGAAGTGATTAAAGCACTTATCGATGGCACAAATGAAGTCGTAGAAATGATGCACGAAAATGGCGTGAACATTCATGCTATGGGTGGCGAAACTGCCGACATGGGCGATGTGATTCGCACCGTTTCTGTCGATGCTGTTATGACTGCACGATTTAAACGCGCAGACGTGATTGATAATGCTAATATAAAACCAGGCAACGTGATTGTTGGCTTGGCATCTTATGGCCAAGCATCTTATGAAAATGAGTATAATGGTGGTATGGGAAGCAATGGTTTAACGTCTGCACGACATGATGTTTTCTCAAAAATATATGCACAGAAATATCCAGAAGCATTCGACCCAAATACCAATATGGATTTCATTTATGCTGGCACAAAATTGTTGACAGATAAAGTGGAAAATAGTCCATTAGATGCCGGAAAATTAGTGCTTTCGCCAACGCGTACGTATGCGCCAATCGTGAAACGTGTTATAGATGAATTAGGCGTAAAAAATATAAATGGTATTATACATTGCAGTGGTGGTGCGCAAACTAAAATATTACATTATGTCGATTGTTTACACATAGTGAAAAATAACTTATTAGCTGTTCCACCATTATTTGCATTAATACAAGAAGAAAGTAAAACAGATTGGAAAGAAATGTATCAAGTGTTTAATTGTGGCCATAGATTGGAAATTTATTGCGCACCAGAACATGCGGAAATCATCATTTCAATTGCCAATTCATTTGCTGTCGAAGCGCAAGTAATTGGTTACGTCGAAGCAGCTGATAAAAAACAAGTAACGATATCTTCTGATAAAGGCGAATTTATTTATCATTAAAACCTTGTGTTTTTTATTGGTTCAATACTTTTTATGTCGTATATTTAAGTACATAAGTTTATGCCAGTTATTCAATTAACCACAGAAATTGCTGCTCCGATAGACATTTGTTTTGACTTGTCGAGAAGTATTGACTTGCATAAATATTCCATGAAACATACAAATGAAGAAGCTGTTGCTGGCCGCACTTCTGGACTTATCGAAGATGGCGAGACTGTAACATGGCAAGCTAAACACTTAGGTGTTACACAATATCTTTCTTCTAAAATTTCTAATTTTAAACGGCCTTTTATTTTCAGAGATTCACAAACAAAAGGCATCTTTGATTTTTATCACCACGACCATATTTTTGAAGAAAAAAATGGAAAAGTAGTGTTGATAGATATCTTTGAATACAAATCACCATTTGGTATTTTTGGCATAATTGCTGATATGCTTTACGTGAAAAAATACATGATAAAATTATTGCAACAACGCAATCAAGTCATTAAAGAATTTGCGGAAAGCGATAAATGGAAATCGATTTTATCGCGCTAATTTTTTTCTTTTAAAAATATTTCTGCCAACATACAGCGAGCACTTCCGCCGCCTATAGTTTCTATCGTTGGAATTTCAACAGACAAAATTGCAGTATGCATTTCTATTTGTTTTATTTGCGTTGCAGTTAAACTGTCTAATGCAGTTTCCGACATCACTACATACGTTTTGCCATCAGTATTTTGTACTTGTAACATATTGCCTGCAAACGACTGCATTTGCTCAAATGTAATGTCAATGATGTCATGTCCACTGTTTGCTAAATGTTGTTTTACTAATTCTCTTTCTCTTTCATCTCTTATGCTTTCCAGGCAGATAATTGCAAATGTATCGCCAATGGTTAACATCACATTCGTGTGATAAACAAGCTTGTTTTGAAGGTCAACACTTGTAAATGTAATTGCTTGATATCCTATTTTTAAACAAAATTCTTCCAATAATTTTTTGTCTGTTCTTGGCGAAATACACGCATACGCCTTGCGATGAATATGGTCGAAAATAATACTACCAGTGCCTTCTAAAAATAGCTTATCGTTTGCCAAAGCACTCATGTTATCAACCTTATTAACCACAAATTTTTTTTCAATTTCTTTGATGATTTCTGGCCTTATTTCCAATCTTCTGTTTGCTGTGCACATTGGAAATAAATAGATAGTGCCATCAGCATGCATGCTTATCCAATTGTTGGGAAAAATAGCATCTGGCTTGGCTGGATTTGGTGTGTCTTGAATGACTGTAACATCAATTTTATGTTCGCGCAATTTCTCAACATATGCATCAAATTCTTCGATGGCTTTGCATTTTATTTCTTCCTTACTTAAACCTTCTAATTGTTGCTGAAAAGCATTCGATTGTGCTGTTTCAATATTGAACTGAAAACTTGCAGGGCGAACCATCATTAATGAAGAAGTATATTGTTTTGCCATATAGTAAATGTAATATTTATGAAGCAAGTTTTATGATTTTTAAATCTAATTTGTAATTTAAAGGCATATTTCTCAACTTAAAAATCTTTTTATGTCATTTTCCACCGCAGATTTGTATGATGCTAACGAAGGAAAGGTGCATGTCGCCATGTCAATTTTTCAAAATTATGGACTTAAAAAACAATTTCATGGTCAAATTTATACGATAAAGTGTTTCGAAGACAATACGCCTGTTGGCGAAACCTTGCGCAATGAAAATGGAAAAGGCAAAGTGCTGGTTATCGATGGCGGTGCTTCCTTGCGTTGCGCTTTAGTGGGCGATTTAATTGCGGCAGCAGCTATCAAAAATGAATGGGAAGGCATTATTGTTAATGGTTGTATTAGAGACAGTGCAGTCATTAACACTATGCAAATTGGCATTAAAGCACTAAATACAAACCCAACGAAATCTGTAAAAAAATATCCAGGATTAAAAAATATTATAGTTGACTTTGCACATGTCATTTTTCATCCAAATCAATTTATTTATTGCGATGAAGATGGCATTCTAATTAGTAAAAATGCCTTACTGTAATTACAAAGGCGTGCTATCATTATAAATAACTTGCTTATCTTCCATGCTGGTAAATAAGGTCATTCCAGCCATGGCGCGCGTTGGCCGTCTTACTATCATCAATAAAATGATGCCTACGGCAATAAAAAAATGCATGTCATTTTTTGTTATGAAATATAAAACAGCATTGAGCAATGCAGCGGCTTCTAATATGGCCATTTGTATAATAAAAGCATTTCTGAAAATAGCAATTTTGTCTTTTAATGCAGATACAGTATGTGCCGTTTTTACTTGCTTAAAAAAAAGCAATCGTGCAGAGATGATGCCAATAAATCCAACGGCAATACCTATGATTTCCATCGTTTGATTTGGTGTTGATGCTGTATTATCTTGTTTTACAATAAATCTAAAAACAGCTACAATGGCAATTAATCCAACACACATGGCAATATGAAATATGGAAATCGTCTTAAACGCTGTTCCAACAGTTTGCTGATTATTCATTTTTTTTAGCAAATATACAGAATGGCTCGCTAATTTGTTTAATAGAATTCTATCATAAAATTTGATAAAATTGTTATACAAAACAAGAAGGTTTTATACAAATAGAAATTACTGTCCTGACATCAGATGACTTGATAAATAGCGCTAAATTATTTTTCCTATATGCTGTAAAAGTAAATTCCTGTCATTTTCCTTCATTAAAACCAAAAAAGACGAGCAAGAGTACCAACTATTTAAACAAAATTTACATCTTATTTGTATATTTATGCATGATGTCAATGAAGAAAATACCACTTTCTTTCTTAGTCTTAGTGTTGTTGTTTGTTTCTTGTAAAAAAGAGACAGAAACAGTCACGTTTGATTTTGGGTACAATTATTTTCCTGATGATTCGGGCACTTATGTCATATACAAAGTAGATTCTGTGTTGTATAATAATTTTGATCCATTGAATCTTAAAAGAACTTCATCACATTATCTAAAAGAAATTATTACAGAACAATTTATTGACAATTTGGGTCGTAGAGCCAAAAAAGTTGAACGTTTCGTAACAGATAGTTTAAATCATTCTTGGGTGCCACATAATGTTTGGTACATTGTAAAAAATACGACGAATGCAGAAAGAGTGGAAGATAATATTCGTTATATAAAAGTGACATTTCCTGTCTCTGTCGGAAATATTTGGCGTGGTAATAAATACAACGAGCTCAATCATTTTCCCTATACCGATTTGAAATTTACGGCTACCAATTTTGATTGGAATTACGAAGTCAAACAAGTCAATCAAAATTATACATTTGGTAGCATAATCACAGATTCGACTATGACGGTTTTGCAAGTTAATGATTCTTCTAATGTCCAAAAAGTATATTCAGTAGAGAAGTATGCAAAAAATATTGGAATGGTATATAAAGAGTTATGGCGATTAGATGCACAGCTTGTAAATAATCAGACGTATGAAAACAATGCTGTTTTCGGATTTATTCTGAAACAATATGCAGTAGAATATGGGCGAGAATAAAATGTTTACTGCAATTAATTTTTTTTATTAGTGAAATATAAATTTACCATATTCCTTTTTTTTTGCTTTACACTTATTGCTATAATATCTTGTAAAAAAGAAACAGATGTTAGCAAATATGATATTGGTTATGATTATTTCCCAAACGAATATGGCAACTTTGTCATTTATAAAGTGGACTCTGTGTTGTTTAATGATTTTGATAATTCAAGACGCTACAATACTGTGTATTTAAAAGAAAAAATAGGAGAGCAGTTTGTAGATAATTTAGGTAGAACTGCCAATAAAATATTACGCTATTATGCAGACTCGCTTACAACAAACTGGGAAATTTTTAATGTAGATTACTTAGTAAAAACAAATCTTGTAGCGGAGCGCGTCGAAGATAATCTACGTTATATAAAAATGGTTTTCCCAAATGACGTCGGATTAAAGTGGTTAGGTAATAAATTTATCACCGTGCCACCACCTTTTGTTTTAGATACGGTTAATTATTTTCTTGACGATTGGAAATACACCATAAAAGCACGAGATGCCTATTACAATAATGGCACTCGAATATTTGATTCAACCTTGCTGATTACACATATTCAAGATTCTACAGCGATTACCAAAACCTATTCGGCAGAAAGATATGCTCGCAGTATTGGAATGGTGTATAAAGAATTTTGGCTGGTGGAAGGTCAAATAAATATTGGCGCTCCATGGGAAGACAGAGCAGAAAAAGGATTTATTTTACGACAATACGCAATCGATTATGGCAAAGAGTAAATTCCTAATCATATTGTCTTTTATGGCTGTATTTTCTGTACAGGCAAAAATCAATACGTCTAAATATATTATCTATTTTAAAGATAAAACTTTTGATATCAATGTAAAAGCTTTGTTTAATACGAAAGCAATCCAACAACGCAATAGGTTTAATATTCCATTCGACGAACGCGATTATCCTGTTAATGCTAACTATATCGAACAGTTAAAACAAAACAATGCCATAATTCTGCATACTACAAATTGGTTAAATGCAGCATTAATTCGTATTGAGGATAAAAAATTAGCAACAATAGCACAATTTCCTTTTATTGCATCAATTGTAAAAATTGAAACGGCAAAATCGCATAAAAATACAATGTCAGTAGCAACGCAAGATGCTTGTGTTGGTAATGAAGATGAATTAGCATTTGAAGATCAATATACATCTTCCTTTCCACAAGTGAATTTGTTACATGGCGAATATTTGCATGAGCAAGGTTTTAATGGCGAGAATATGACGATTGCCGTTTGTGATAACGGATTTTATAACGTTTATAACAATCCTGCTTATGCAGCGGTCATGGCAGATAATCGACTTTTAGGTACATACGATTTTGTAAATAATGACTCAACTGTACATGATGATACAAACGGAAAACACGGCACCAACTGCTTTTCCTTTATTGCTGGAATGAAAGATAGCCAATATATTGGCACGGCAACAAAATCATCATACTATCTTTTTCAAACAGAAAATAACAATTCAGAACGCCTGCAAGAAGAGTTCAATTTGGCTAGTGCTCTAGAACGTTGTAATCAATTAGGTGTCGATGTCGTCAGTATTTCTTTAGGTTATACAACGTTTGACGTTGCATCGGAAAACCATGATACGACAGACCTGCGTAATAATAGCACACCAGCTGCTAAAGCCGTAAATATGGCATCGAGCAAAGGAATCTTAGTATGTGTGGCTGCGGGCAATGAAGGTCTTAAACCATGGAAATATATTTCTACACCATCAGATGCCGATAGTGCATTTTGTATTGCGTCTGTAGATATCAATGGTGTTGTTGCTGGTTCTAGTGCTTATGGCTTGCCCAATGATGCGCGCGTAAAACCTAATGTAGCAGCGATGGGCGTGTCGGCAAAATATTTGAATGATGCGGGCAATGTATCTTCTGGCGGTGGCACCTCTTATGCTACACCACAATTAGCAGGCTTAGCCGCTTGTTTATGGCAGGCTTTTCCTACTAAAACAAATTGGGAAATTAAAACAGCTATCGAACAAAGTGCATCACAATACCTAACGCCTGACAAACGAATAGGATACGGAATTCCTGATTTTAAAAAAGCGTATGATTTATTAGCGAATCCAACATTTGTCTCTACAAAATCTATTATTGATGATATCCATGTTTTCCCAAATCCATTTCAAAATATACTTGCTGTACAATGTAATGGAAATGCCAACTTGCAATCCATTCAATTGATAAATAGCGTAGGACAAATGGTATATTCAGCCTATACACCAACAAATAATATGCTTGATTTTTCTTATTTAAGCACTGGCATGTATTTGTTGCAAATAACTACAGATAAAGGTGTATTCATAAAAAAAATAATTAAAGAATAAATGATTTATGCAGGCATATGCTTATTTTTAGCCAATCAATAGATTAATGACTCAATACACTATAATTCTTTACTGCTTGCTTTTTCTGTGCCCACTTGCTGGATATACTCAAGATGAAAAAATTGAAAAATTTACGCTTAGCGGTTTTTTGAAAGATGCAAAAAATGGAGAAGTACTAATTGGTGCAAATGTGTATGTACAAGGCAATAATGCATTAGGAGCAACGACAAATCTTTACGGATTTTATTCTTTGTCTTTGCCAAAAGGAAATTATCAAATTGCTTTTTCTTATTTAGGATACAATACTAAAATCCAAGATATTGTTTTGGAGAAAGATACACGTGTCAATCTTGAATTGTCTGACGATTCAAAAACATTAGATGAAGTTGTCATTGTTGATGAACGTAAAGATGAGAATGTGAAGAGTACCTTCATGGGAAAAGAAGAACTTTCTACAGATAGAATTAAATCAATTCCTGCTTTTATGGGCGAAGTTGATATCATCAAAGCTATTCAATTAATGCCAGGTGTGCAAGCTGCTGGTGAAGGAAATTCAGGCATTTACGTGCGCGGAGGTGGCCCTGACCAGAACTTAGTATTACTCGATGATGCCATCGTTTATAACACAGGTCATTTGTTTGGCTTCTTCTCTGTATTTAATCCTGATGCAGTAAAAAATACCACTTTATACAAAGGTACAATGCCAGCAAACTATGGTGGTCGTCTTTCTTCTGTAATTGATATTCAAATGAAAGAAGGCAATAACAAACGATTCGAAATGGAAGGCGGTATCGGTATTATTTCTTCTCGACTAACTTTGCAAGGGCCTTTTAAAAAACCTAAATCAGAAAAAACGGCCAAAGGCTCATTTTTAATTTCTGGACGACGTACTTATGCATTCGATATTGCGCAGCCGTTTATAAAAAAAACAGACTTTGCTGGCACTAATTATTACTTCTATGATTTGAATATTAAAGCAAATTATCAATTTTCTGATAAAGATAGATTGTATATCAGTGCTTATTTTGGTCGTGATGTTTTTGTTTATAATTCGCAAAAGAATGCCACTAAGGTTAAAATTCCATGGGGAAATGCAACTGCTACAGTGCGTTACAACCATCTATTTAACGACAAAATATTTATGAATATGTCGTTTGTATTCAATGACTATCAATTTAGTTTTACAGGCGAACAATTAGATTTTGGATTTAAAGCAAAATCAGGCGTTCGCGATTATAATGCAAAAGTTGATTTTGATTATTACATCAATACCAAACACAAATTAAAATTTGGTATGAATTATACACATCATAGAATGACACCAACACAAGCGTCTGCACGTAGTGGTGATACCGATTTTGAATCCAATCAAAATAAACGTTATTCAAGCGAATTTGCTTGGTATATCGATCATGAGTTTGATGTCAACGAACATTTAAAATTTGATTTTGGATTTAGATTGAGTATGTTTCAACACATAGGACCATATAAAAGCATTACAGGTGATAATATTATTGGCTACGATACGCTTACTTACAAACGCAGCAAACCTATAAAAACCTATGTTGGTCCAGAACCTCGCTTTAGCATGCGATACGCATTCGGAAAAAACAATTCCATAAAAGCAGGTGCTGGTTTAAACTATCAATACATTCATTTAGTGTCTAACTCAAATAGCACATTGCCAACTGATATTTGGGTGCAAAGTTCTTCCATGGTAAAACCACAAATGGCATTGCAATACTCACTAGGTTACTTCAAAAATTTTAAAGATAATATGTTTGAAGCTTCAATAGAAGTGTATTTTAAACATCTCTGGAATCAAATTGATTATAGCGAATCGTATGTGCAAGAATTAAATGTCGATCAAGAATTAGGGTATGTTTATGGTAAAGGTAAAGCGTATGGCGCCGAATTTTTTCTAAAAAAACGAAGTGGAAAATTAAATGGCTGGATTGGCTATACTTTGTCGCGTAGTGATAGAAAATTTCCTGACTTGAATAATGGAAAAGTATTTCCGGCAAAGTATGACAGAACACATGATTTGTCTATTAATCTTAATTATGACATTAGCAAAGAATGGAGCGTAGGCGCAACTTGGGTTTATGCAACAGGTAATGCAATTACTTTGCCTAATGAATTGTATTTTATTGAGTTTGGTTTTGTAACAGGCTATGGCGGTAGAAATACCTATCGTGTGCCTGCATATCATCGTATGGATTTTTCATTGACATACACGCCTATACCAAAGCGCAAGCCCAATAGGAGATGGCGTTCCAGTTATAATATTTCAATCTACAATGTGTACAATAGAAAGAATACATACTTCATTTACTATAAAACGGAAGGAAGTTTAGTGAGCGGTAATTTGAAATTTACACCTATTAATGTTTCACTTTTTCCAGTAATACCATCGTTCACTTGGAATTTTAAATTTTAGACATGAAACAAAAACTACAAATATTATTTTATGTGCTGACTTTGTTTGGAGTAGTCAATATGTTGGTTTCATGCGAGAAAGAAATTAAATTAAAAACAAGTGCTCCTAAAAATGCAATAATTGTAGAAGGCCATATTGAAAATGGCATGCCACCATATGTATTGCTTACAAAAAATTCACCTTTCTTCGGCGATATCAATATCAATGACCTTGGTGCTTATTTTATTAATGGTGCAACAATAACAGTAATTACAGATAATGATTCCGTGCAATTAGTAGAATATAATTCGGCATTCGTACAAACATTACCAGATTCAGTAGTGGTGGCGATGGCAGCACAATTTGGATTGCAAATTGATAGTGCTGCACAATTTCCAGAAATAAGTATTTATACTGTTGGTCTTGCAGATGCCGATTTTGTTGGGCAAGTAGGCAAACAATACAATTTACGTATCGAATTAGATGGCAAAATAATTACTTCCACAACAACTATTCCTACGCCTGTTTTTTTTGATTCACTTTGGATTTTACCACATCCCAATCCTGTTTTGGCAGATTCATTTTATCAAGTGTATGGAAGATTGAATGACCCAATCGAATTAGGAAATTATTATCGCTATTTTACTAAAGCGGACAATGAACCATTTTTAATTAGTAGCCAATCCGTATTTGACGATGCATTTTTTAACGGCAAAAAATTTCAAATATTTATACCTAAAGGGCACCCAGTTGGCACAATGGGAAGCACAGATTTTAATCGGGCAGGATACTGGGATTTGAATGACTCTATTTGCACGATTAAACTTTCGATGATAGATAAACCACATTATGATTTTTGGCGCACATTAGAAGCTAACCGTCAAAGCAATGGCAATCCATTTAGCTCTGTCGTTTATGTGAAGTCTAACATACAAGGTGCATTAGGTGTTTGGGGCGGCTACGGCAGTATTACCGGTAGTTATGTAAGAGTGCCTTAAATTGTTTAATAAATTTTTTTCAATAGATTTTCTTTTACTTCATAAAGCCATTCTTCTCGCAAGATACTTAAGATGATGCTGTCGCGACATACATTATTTGCTAGTTGTAAATGCTGACGCAAAACGCCTTCTTCTTTACAGCCAATTGCTTTCATCGCTGTAATGCTTTTTTTATTTCTCAAGTCGGCTCTAAATTCAATACGATTAAATTGCAAGGTGTCGAAGGCAAAGCTAAGCATTAATAATTTGCAGTGTCTGTTTAAGCCAGTTCTTTGAAATTTTTTTCCATACCAAGTATAGCCAAGCTGTGCCGATTTATGCTTGTTTTGTATGTCGTAAAAACGCGTGCTGCCTGCATATTCTTGCGTTTTTTTATCAAAAATAATAAACGGATATTCCAACTGTTTTTCTCTGGCCTCTAATGCGGTGCTTACATATTTTTCTAAGTTTTCTTCGCTGTCTGCTTGCTGAGCAGAGTATTGCCAAAGTTCAGGCTCGTGTAACGAAAAGGTAAGTAAATGTTCTTTGTCATTCCTCGCCAATGGACGCAGTAATGCTCTCTCGTTTTCTAAAATATATTCTTTCTCAAATTCAAACATATATTGTTGTTTTAAAAAATTAAAATTACACATTTTTCAAAACAAAAAATGCCACCGAATATGGGTGGCATTTTTTTATAACTATAAAATTGATTACCACATTTTTGCTCTGTCTTCTTCCTTTCTATACATCATATCTGTAGCTTGTACATTAAATGCTTTGTAGAAAATCGGTAAGTTAGACAATACGCCATTTACTCTAAATTTAGCAGGTGAGTGCTCGTTTGAAAGTACCTGCATACGCATGGCTTCTGGTCGCATACTTGTTCTCCAAATGATAGCATAATTGATAAAGAAACGTTGGTCAGGTGTTAAGCTGTTTATTGGTGCTTGCGCTTTTTTTGCTAATGCTTTTTGTAAGGCATTGTAGCTAATAATCATACCACCTAAGTCGGCAATGTTTTCGCCTAGTGTCAATTCACCATTTACGTGTAAGCTGTCATTAGGAAAAGGATGGTAGCCATTGTATTGTTTTACAAATTTCGAAGTTAACTCTTCGTAGTTTTTTTTGTCTTTATCTGTCCACCAGTTTTTTAAATTACCGTCAGCATCAAACTGGCAGCCCTGGTCATCAAAACCATGTGTAATTTCATGACCAATCACCATGCCAATTCCACCATAATTCACTGCATCATCTGCGTTTTCGTAAAAGAAAGGAGGCTGTAATATAGCTGCTGGAAAAACGATTTCGTTGTTTAAAGGATTGTAATAAGCATTTACGGTTTGTGGGCCCATGCCCCATTCTGTACGGTCTATTTTTTCGCGACTTAAACGAGCTAATATTCTTAAGTTTTCAGCGTATGTTGCATTTAAGACATTTAAAACATGTGGTTGATTGCTAACATCTGTATTTTCGTATGTCCACCATTTATCAGGATAGCCAACTTTTACATCTATTTTTGCTAATTTTTCTTGTGCTTTTATTTTTGTTTCACTGCTCATCCAAGTGAGTTCATTGATGCGTTCTTTTAAAGCAGCTCTAATGTTTTCAACTAATTCATGCGCTCGAGTTTTTGCTTTAGGAGAGAAGTTTAATTTTACATATTCTTGTCCAATTAAATCTCTTAAGTATTGCTCAGAAATACCTGCTACACGTTTCCATCTTGGTTCTAGTTGTTGAATGCCACTTAATGTTTTGCCATAAAAATTAAATCTTGCATTGACTAATTCTTCATTCAAATGTTTTGCTGTTCCATTTACTAATTGAAACTCGATATAAGATACCCATTTTTCGTGTGGCACTTTTGCGAACATGCTGTCAACTGTTTTGTAAAATGATGGTTGTCCTAATACAATTTCTTTAGGTGCTACTTTCATTTCAGCAAAGAATGCATCCCAATCGATGTGTTTAAAATCTTGTTTTAATTTTTCGATGGTATATAGGTTGTAATTTTTTTCAGGATCTCTGAGTTCTACTCTTGATTTTGAAGCAGCAGCCAATAACATTTCTATTTCCATTACATTATTTGCTTGCTCTTTTGAAGATTTAGTTTTGTCAAGACCTGCTAATTGAAAAATATTTTTAACATATTCGCGATATGCATCTAAATTTTTCAATGACTTTTCATCTTTTCTGAAATAAAAATCTTTATCAGGCAACCCTAATCCACCTTGGTTGATATACATAATATAACGAGATGTGTTTTTTGCATCAGCATCAACATAATAACCAAGAGGAGAGTTGATGTCGCGCATGCCTAGCTTTGAAAATATTTTTGTTAATGCGCTAGTCGATTTTGCGTTTTCAATTTCAGTAAACAAAGTTTGCAAAGGCTGAACTCCAACTTTATTGATTGCAGCTGTGTCCATTGCATTTCTATAAAAGTCGCCTAAAATTTGTGTGTTTGAGCCTTTAGCAACCTTAATTTTTACATTGGCAGCATTTTCTAGTATTCGTTTTACAGCTAGTTTGCTTTTTTCTTCTAATTTTTCAAACATGCCAAAGCTTGCTTTGTCTTCCGGAATTGGATTTGTTTTAATCCAGCGTTGGTTGACATATTCAAAGAAATCTTCTTGTGGTTTTATTTTATTGCTGAAATCAGTCAGTTTGATAGCTGGATCTTTAACATAAGAAATGGGTTTCATTTTCTTTAGTAAGGAATCATTGCTAATAGTGTATGGCTTTGTCGGTTTTACAGACTGAGGTCCTTTTGTTGTTTTATCCAGCGTAGGTCTGGTAAATGCTTTGTCCGATGTTTTTTGTTTATTGACCGGCGCTACTTTTGTTTCTGATTTAACATTTGTTGTTTGCGCATTCGCTGTACTTAGCATTGCCATAAGAAAAACAGGCAATAATACTTTTTTACTATTCATACTATTTTGTTATGTTGTAAAATTAGTGTTTAGAATGTATTAAAAATTACAAAAGAGCGTTAAAAAATGTAATTGTGAGAAAAAAATAAGTTGGTATTTAGATTTAGTGTGATAATTACTGAATACGAAAGGGAAATTCTATTTCGATATCTGTTTCGCCCTGTGCATTTGTGATGTCACCTGATGAAACGCCACTTCCTAATTTATTGGGTTGATGTCGTAATATTATTTTTAAAAAGCCAGTATTAGATGCATCTATAGTTTCAAATCTAAAATTTATACCAATAGGATTGCCATCAGCGTCATTTGGTGTCTGATATTGAAAATTGCTTAAAGCGCTTGCTGGCGTTGATTGATAAAAGAATTGATGTGTAGTGCCTTCTTCCAAAACTTCATTAGAAATTGTGTCTGTCGGTGTTTTATGTGTATTTAATAATAGAATGGAAGCATTGTATTCGGCATCTTTATCTATAATGATACTATCTACTGTCGCATCTATACCACCTATACCATCAGTATCATTCCAGATATAGTTTTGTATGGATAAAGAACTATTCTTTTTTAAAGAAATAATCAACGTGCTTATTAATTCTTCTTCGTTAATTGCTTGTGGCTCCTTTTTGCAGCTAATTGTAATCAAAATACTTGTTGTGATTGCCCAAAAAAATGATTTTTTTTTCATAATAATTAATTTATAGAGTTAACTAAAAATGTATTTCAATCTGAATATTAAATTCCAACCTAACTCATCTGCGTAATATCTAAAACGGTTTAGATAATCTCGATAATTGGCATTTGTAATGTTTTCACCTGTGACTGAAAATGAAATTTTATGTTTCTCCGAAGCAAGATAATCAAAACCTATTTCTGTATTTAGTGTTGTGTATGCATTTGGTATGGGCTTGTAATCACGAATAAGATTAGGTGCTTTATTTTGTTTTAAAACATGTTGAACATTCATACCGAAATGAACATTTTTTATTTTTTTAAAATCAAAATGTAAATCAATTGCAGCACTGACTCTGTCAGAAGGCATGTTAACTAAATTATCATTTGCACTCGTATTTTTGCCTCTTATAATTGAAGAACGAAATACTAAAGATAGGAATGAAGTAGGCTCGGAATATAATGTTGCATCAAACCCTATGAGGCGCGCATCGGTTTGATAAAATTGAAATGCTGGAAACGCGCCACGTATAGTTAATATTGGTGCAGGCAGTGGTGCAAGATAGATGAAGTCAACTATTTTAGATATGTAAAAGCTAGCTTCTGCTTTTATAAATTTTCTGTAATTTATGCTTACTGTGTTTATCCATTTTACACCATGTTCAGGCTTTAGTTTGTCATTTCCAAATTCTAATGTAGCAATGCCGTGGTGTAAACCATCGCTAAATAATTCGCTGGTATTTGGGAAGCGTGAATTGTAAGAGATATTTGATTGTACTTGAATATTATTAGAATTATTTATCCAACTTCCGCCAATATTTGCAGCATATGTGTGAAATTTAAACACTGGTTTTTGTAGCTGATTATTTCTGTCAAATTTATAAGCTTGAAATTGTGTGAAATCATATCTAGCACCAAATTCAATGATGAAATTTTCAATGATGAATTTCTCCAAATCAAAAACACCAAAGCTGTACTGATAATAATCAGGTATCAAGGGCCGAATACCAGTTTCAGGTTTGTTCTCATTTATTTTCATTAATAAATTTATACCTGATTTTCCTTCTAAACGACTATTTGTTTTTGCAAATTGTTTAGATCGTTTATATGCTGCCGAAAAATTATTTGAAACAAGATTCATGTGTAACGAAGGAATAGTAGAACGACCACCACGACGAATATCAAACTCTTTTCTCTTGTTTAATTGAAATGAATAAGTAAAAGCCAAATGATTTTGATTTTTAAAATATTTTACAACATTTATTTTTGCTAAATGATGCGCAACTTTTTGTTTTGGATTTTCGATATTGTATGTAAATCTATTTACTATTAAAGGTGTGTCACTTTCTATGGCATTCTGTAGATCCGTTAAATTTCCAATGTGCGAACTCTTTAATAAACCTACTTGTTGTTGAAATAATGAATAATAAATATTGATGTCCCAGCTATTTTTTAACACACCAAAGCCTGAAGAAAAATTTCCTTCTTGTAAACCAGTATTAGATAAATTGTAATGTGGTGCTTGCTGGTCGCCTGAACGTTTATAGGTGCCTTGTAAAAAATAAGCTACGTGATTTCTAAAACCTTGCTCTATTTTTGTGGAAGTAGTAATGCTTCGTCCATTAGTTTGTCCAACTAAGCTAATTGATGAAGTAATATGTTTGTATTTATTCAAGATAGATGGCTCTATTAACACCATTCCAGCCAATGCATCAGTACCGTATTCTAGGCTTCCAATACCTTTTATTACTTTAATAGTAGAGGAAGCAAAGGGATCAATTTCTGTTGCATGTTCAGTGCCCCAATTTTGTGATTCCAATTTTACACCATTATTTACTATTAAAATT